>MDTA01121700.1_pt1 | contig 179501 bp, 179 predicted proteins | sample 811151 | NCBI WGS metagenome assembly MDTA01 (sample SAMN05326648, study PRJNA326480) | marine metagenome | isolation source: seawater | place: Indian Ocean: South | collected 2010 | reverse complement strand
TCCGCAAGCCGATGAAGAAGCAGAACTCGCCCTGAGGCGCGCCGAATTGATGGCGTCCGACAAGATCGCCGAAGATCTGGACGCCGCCATGACCGCGCTCTCCGAGGGCGCGTTCGACGCCAAGCTCGCCTCGGCCCTGCGCCGGATCGAACGCGCGGCGAGCCAGCTTGAAGAGAAGGACAATCCGCTCTCTGCGGCCGCCGCCCGGCTCGATGCGGCTCTCAATGAAGCGGCCGAAGCGCGCGCCGCGCTTGAAGCGGCTATCGACCGCTTCGGCGCCGATCCCGATGAACTCGATAGAACGGAAGAACGGCTGTTTGCGCTCCGCGCCGAGGCGAGAAAACATGGCGTGACGCCGGACGCGCTGGCCGGTTTCCTGCAAAAAGCGCGCGCGGCGCTCGAAGAACTGGAGCTGGGCGAGGCGGCTTTCGAAGCGCTCGAGGCGGAAGTCAAAAAAACCAGCGACGCCTATGAGAAAGCGGCGACAGCCCTGTCGAAAGACCGGAAGTCGGCGGCGAAAAAGCTCGACTCTGCAGTGGCGCTCGAATTGGCGCCGCTCAAGCTCGGCAAGGCGGCCTTCACAACCAAAATCGTCACGGACGAAACGCACCCCACATCGGAAGGCTATGACGCCGTTGAGTTCATGGTTGCGACCAATCCGGGCGCGCCGGCGGGCCCACTCAAAACCATTGCATCCGGTGGCGAGCTCTCGCGCTTCGTTCTGGCGATGAAGGCGGCGCTCGCGGCGAAGGAAAACCGCACGGTGATCATCTTCGACGAAGTCGACGCCGGCGTCGGCGGCGCCGTTGCGGACGCGGTGGGCGAGCGCCTTGCGTGGCTCGCGGCCGACGCGCAGGTTCTGGTCGTCACGCACAGCCCGCAAGTGGCGGCGCGCGCGGGCGCCCATTGGCGGATCGAAAAGGAACAGACGAAATCCTCGACGCTGACAAAAGTCACGCCGCTGGAGCCCGAGACCCGCATCGAAGAAATCGCGCGCATGCTTTCGGGCGCCGAAGTGACGGACGAAGCGCGCGCCGCGGCGAGACGCTTGCTTGGGGCGCCGTCTGGACAGAAAAAAGTCTCGCCAATAAAGGCGCCGGCAAAAAAGACGCGCGCGCGCAAGCGGGCGTAAAGGGCGAACCGGGCAGAAGGCATGGCCGCAAAAAAGAAAACCGACGACCCGTCATCGATTCCGGTGGGCAAGCTGACCGCCGAAATGGCGCAAGCGGAGCTTGCGCGACTGGCGAAGACGATCGCCAGCGCCGATGAAGCTTATTACGAACACGACAAGCCGAAGATCAGCGACGCGGAATATGATGCGCTGCGCCGGCGAAACCTTCTCATTGAAAAGCGGTTTCCGAAGCTGAAGCGTGAGGATTCCCCCTCCGACAAGGTAGGGGCGCCGCCTTCTGCGAAGTTCGAAAAATCGAAACACGCCGTTGCCATGTTGTCTCTCGACAACGCGTTCTCTGATGAAGACGTGTTCGATTTCGAAAAGCGGATACGCCGTTTTCTTGGTTTGGGAGAGGACGCCGCGCTTGCTTTCACCGCCGAGCCGAAAATCGATGGGTTGTCCCTGAATCTGCGTTATGAGGCGGGCGCGCTCAAAGTCGCGGCGACCCGCGGCGACGGCGAAACCGGCGAGAACGTCACGGGCAATGTGCTCACCATCGGCGATATCCCGACAACGCTCAAAGCCGCGCCCGATGTGCTCGAAGTGCGCGGCGAGGTTTACATGAACCTCGAAGAGTTCGAAGCGCTGAACAAACGCCTGGAAAAAGAAGCGGAGGAAGACGGCAAGGCGCATGAACCTTTCGCCAATCCGCGCAATGCGGCGGCCGGGTCGCTGCGCCAGCTCGATGCGGCGATCACCGCGGCGCGCCCGCTTCATTTCTTCGCCTATAGCTGGGGCGAAGTCAGCGAGCCGCTCGCGCAAACGCAGTGGGATGTCTTGCAGCGTTTCGAAAAGCTCGGGTTTCGCATCAATCCGCTCGCCAAACGCTGCGAAAGCGTCGAAGAATTGCTGACGCATTACCGCAAGATCGAGGCGGAGCGCGCTTCTCTCGGCTATGATATTGACGGCGTCGTCTACAAAGTGGACCGGCTCGATTATCAGGAACGGCTCGGCTATGTGAGCCGCGCGCCGCGCTGGGCCATCGCGCACAAATTTCCGGCGGAAAAAGCGACGACCGTTCTTGAAAAAATTGACATTCAGGTGGGCCGGACGGGCAAGCTGACGCCGGTGGCGCGTTTGAAACCCGTCACCGTCGGCGGTGTTGTCGTCTCGAACGCGACCCTGCACAATGCCGATTACATCGAAGAGAAAGATATTCGCGAAGGCGACACGGTGACGATCCAGCGCGCCGGCGATGTCATTCCTCAAGTGCTTGAGGTCGACGAAAAGAAACGCCCGAAAGCTTCAAAGCCCTACAAGTTTCCGGCGCGCTGCCCGGTCTGCGGCAGTCACGCGGTCAATGAAGAAAACCCGACGACCGGCAAGGCGGATGTGGACCGGCGCTGCACCGGCGGGCTCATCTGCGCCGCGCAGGTCGAGGCGCGGCTCAAACATTTCGTGTCGCGTCAGGCTTTCGACATTGAGGGGCTCGGCGAAAAACAGATCGCCGCTTTTCACGAAGAAGGCATCGTCAAGGAGCCGGCGGACATCTTTACTCTGCGCGCCCGGCAGGAAGCGGGCGAGATCGATCTTTACCGCTACGATCTCGACGAAAAGGGCGAGCGCAAGAAGAGCAAAAACGGCAAAGAAAAGCCGCCGACCAATCTGAAATCCGTTCAGAACTTGTTCGATGCGATTGACGAGCGTCGCTCGATTTCGCTGACGCGCTTTATCAATGCGCTGGGCGTCCGCCATGTGGGCGAGACCAATGCGCGGCTTTTCGCCAGCCATTATGGCGATTTCAAAAGCTTTTATGATGCGGCGAAAGAGGCGCGGGCCCCGGAAAGCGGCGCCTATCAGGACATGTTGACCATTGACGGCGTCGGCGCGCTGGTCGCCCGGGGCGTCATCGATTTCTTTGACGAGGCGCGCAATCGCGACGCTGTCGACCGTCTCCTCAAGGAAGTGACGCCGGAAAAAGCGGCCGCCGTGAAAACATCGAGCGCCGTCGCCGGCAAGACAGTGGTCTTTACCGGTACATTGGAAACCATGACGCGCGAGGAAGCAAAGGCCCAGGCGCAAGGCCTCGGCGCCAAGGTGTCGGGCTCCGTCTCCGGAAAGACCGATTATCTGGTGGCGGGGCCGGGCGCCGGGTCGAAGCTCAAAAAAGCGGAAGAACTCGGCGTCAAGGTCATCACCGAAGCGGAATGGGCGACGCTCGCCAAGGGCTAAAACCAGCCTCCATCCTGAGGAGCAAAATTTCTTCGTCTTTAGAGACGACGCCTGCGGCGTTACTCAGGATGAAGAAATTTTTGCGTCTCGAAGGATTGAAGGCGTGTAACAGTCTTCCGCAAACTTTAATATTGCGCGACATGCCGTTATGTTGAGAGCAGCGGGAGGGCTATTGATGAATGCAGGTCTTTTAATCATCGGGCTGATCGTCCTTTTGGGCGTGGCGCTCGCCATCCTTTACAATTTGCTCGTCCGCCGCCGGCAGATGGCGAGGAATGGCTGGGCGGATATCGATGTGCAGTTGAAACGCCGGGCCGACCTCATTCCGCAACTGGTGGCGACGGTGCAGGGCTACGCCAATCACGAGCGCAAACTGTTCGAAGACGTGATTGAAAAAAGAAATGCGGCGCTGGCCGCGGGCGACGATCCGGCGGCGCGGGGAGAGGCGGAAAGCGCGCTGTCGCGGCCCGTTCGCCGGATGATCGCCGTCGCGGAGGATTATCCGGACCTCAAGGCGAGCGGCAATTTTCTGGAACTTCAGAAGGAACTCGCCGATACAGAAGACAAGATCGAAATGGCGCGCCGCTTTTACAACGGCGCTGTGCGAGAGCTGAACACGCTCATCGAAAGCTTTCCGGTCAATATGGCCGCCGGGCCGTTGGGATTTTCAAAGCGGGACTATTTCGAAATCGAGACCGCCGACCGCGCCGTTCCGGAAGTGAGGCTCGGCGCATGACTTGCCGTGTCTTCCTTATTGCGTGTTTCGCGCTTTTCTGGCCCCATTTCGCCCTGGCGGCGGAACAGATCAATGATTTCGATGTGGATATCGAGGTCCGCAAGAGCGGCGATATTCTTGTCACGGAAAAGATTGAGGTCACGTCTGAAGGCCGCCAGATCCGGCGCGGCATCTTTCGCGACCTCCCGCGTTATTACAAAAAAAATGGCGCCGACCTTCCTTATGGCTACAATGTAAAAAGCGTAAAGCGGGACGGCGAGCGCGAACCCTACGCCATAGAACGCGATGGAAACGCGTTTCGCATTCGCATCGGCGACGCCGATGTGTTTCTCGACAATGGCGCGCATGACTATGAGATCGAATATGTCGTGAAAAATCAGGTGCGGTATTTCGACGGCTATGACGAGCTCTACTGGAACGCCACCGGCAATTACTGGAATTTTCCTATTGAGCGCGCCCGCGCTTCCGTGCGCCTGCCGGGCGGCGCCGGCGCTGTTCAACGGGCGGCCTATACAGGCGGACTGGGGCGCGGAGACCGCAATTACGATTACGCCTATCAAAACGGCGCCCATATTTTCACGACCACACAGCCGCTGAAGATGCGCGAGGGGATGACGGTCGCCGTCGGCTTTGAAAAAGGAATTGTCGATCCGCCATCGGCCGCCGATTTGCGGGCGGAATGGTGGCGTCGCAACGCATCGCTCTTGGTGCTGGCCGGCGCCATCGCCGGCCTTTCCCTGTTCTACGCCTGGGCGTTCATCCGCGCGGGCCGCGACCCCGTGAAAGGGCCGATTTTCCCGCGCTATGAACCGCCCGAGGGTTATTCGCCCGCCGCTGCCCATCGCATCTATCACCGCTCGCTCTCGGGTCACAAAGCATTGATCGCCACCGTCCTTAATCTCGGGATCAAAGGCGCGATCAAGATCGATGCGGAAAGCAAGAAGAAAACAAAGCTGACCCGCCTTGAAGAAAATAACGCGGCGCTCTTCCCCGCGGAACGCAATTTTGTGAACGGTCTCTTCATAGGGCGGACGGAGGTGACGCTCGGCGACGGCTATGATTCCGGTTTCACCAAAGCCTATCAGGCGTTTCAAAAAGAACTCAGCAAAAGATTCGGCGCAGATTATTTCCGCTGGAACGCCGGTTATCTGATCGTCGGCTCCGTCTTTTCCATTATCGCCGCGGTTCTGGCTGCGAATTTGTCCGTGTCGTGGAGCATGCTGCATACGAACGCAGTCCTGGCGCTGCTCGCCATGCTCGCCGCTTTTGCTTATTTCATTCCCGCGCCTACTTTACGCGGTCAGAAAGTGCGCAGCGAAATCGAAGGCTTTCGGCTCTATCTCAAGACAGCCGAGAAATTACAGCTCAATGCCGTCACGCCGGGCGGCGGCGCCCCGCCGCCCATGAGCGTCGAACGTTATGAAAAAAATCTTCCCTATGCGGTGGCGCTCGGCGTTGAGGAGCCATGGACGCGCCATTTCGAAAGGCTGATCCCGGAAGAAGCGCACAATTATCAGCCACGCTGGGCGAACATGCATGGGCGCAGCTATCGCTCGCTTCACGGGCTCAACAGCGCGCTTGTTTCGGGTATGGCCACCGGTGTTTCGAGCGCCCTGCCTCAAAGTTCATCCTCGTCGGGTTCCGGCGGGGGCGGGTTTTCCGGCGGCGGCGGCGGTGGCGGCGGCGGAGGCGGCTGGTAAGCCGTCCCCCTGTCGCATCAGCAGGACGCCTTGCCCGCTTCGGCTGCGTATTTCGTCTGTCCGAATTTCCAGCTTCCCTGCAGCATGGTGGCGAGCGCCACGCGCTGCGCGCCGCCTTCGCCGTCATAAAGGGCTAGGACAGGACCGTCTGGCCCGTCTTCGACGCCCCAGCGGCCGGCGCTTTGCGCTGCGCCCGCGACGCCCGCCCAACTGTTGTTGCCGCCGGTTTCGGCGTCATAATCGCCGCCCACATTCACGGCGCCTTCCGAACTGCGGTAAAAAACATTGCCCGGGCAGACATGAACATATCCGGACGAGCCGCCAGTGGCGCCGGAAAAGATGCTCGGCGAATAGACCCAGAAAATCCGGACGCCCGACACGCCGTTCACATAGGCTTGCGCATAGGGGTTATTCGCCGTTCCGCGCGGTTCGACGCCGCTCCAGCCACGGGGCGGGCCGCCATCGATATTCGCCGCCGGCGCCGCGCCCGTAGGCCCGTAATTGCCATAGACGTCAATGAAATAGGCGCCGGGCGCAATGCCGTAATGGGCCATCAGCTTTTGCATCTCCGGCGCAACGGGTTCGCCGTTCACCGTATAATCGCCGGTCTGGCCCATCGTTTGCGAGGCAAAAAGCGCAAGCGCTGCGCCGGCCAGAATATTGATATGGCGGTTAGCCATTCGCGTCTCTCCCGATTTCAATAATCATTGCGCCGAACCGTCTACAGCGCGAAGCGATAGATAAAGCAAAAAAGACGGCAACGCTGTGACGCAGGTCACGGAGCGATTTCGGGCCCATGGGAGGCTGTCATATTTGTGCGTCTTCAGCCCCTGAAATAGCAAGATCGTCTGCCGCGCACGGCGCGCGAAGCGGGCTTGGCTCTTTTTCACCATAACCGGCCCGCGCCATTGCGCGGTTTGTCTCCGGCGGGGTAAACCGCCCCGAAAACAAACAGCAAAACAAGCCGTTAGATTGGCGTAAACGATCCGTCCATCGGGTTTTCATAAGATGGGCGGGAGGAAACCGGAGAGACGGATGTCAAAGGGGTCGGGCGAAACGCCGCCGCTATCGCTATATGTGCCGGAGCCGGAGTTTCGCCCCGGCGACAAACCCGATTTCTCCAATGTGCCGATCCCGAAAGCCGGCGCCGCGCAAAGGCCGCCGGTGGATGTGGAGGCAGGCGACATTCGCGATCTGGCCTACACCATTATTCGCGTCATGAACCGCGAGGGGGAGGCGGTCGGTCCCTGGGCGGATGCGCTTACCGACGAAGAAGTTAAAGAGGGGCTTGAGGACATGATGCGGGTGCGCGCCTTCGATGCGCGCATGACCATGGCCCAGCGCCAGGGCAAGACCAGCTTTTACATGCAATGTCTCGGGGAGGAGGCGATCGCCTGCGCGTTCTCGAAAGTCCTTCAGCGCGGCGACATGAATTTCCCGACCTACCGTCAGCAGGGGCTTCTTCTGTCGACGGACTATCCCATGTCCGACATGATCAACCAGATTTATTCGAACGCCGCCGATCCGCTGCAAGGGCGGCAATTGCCGATCATGTATTCCTCGAAGGAGCACGGCTTTTTCACGATCTCCGGCAATCTTGCGACGCAGTTCATGCAAGGCGTCGGGTGGGCCATGGCGTCGGCGATAAAAGGCGACACGAAAATCGCGACCGCCTGGATCGGCGAAGGCTCGACGGCGGAAAACGACTTTCACGCAGGGCTCGTCTTCGCCTCCACCTATCGCGCGCCGGTGGTCCTGAATATCGTCAACAACCAGTGGGCGATCTCGACCTTTCAGGGCATTGCGCGCGGCGGCGCGGCGACCTTTGCGTCTCGCGGGCTCGGCTTCGGCATTCCGTCCTTGAGGGTCGACGGCAATGATTATCTCGCCGTTTACGCGGTCGCCAAATGGGCGACGGAGCGCGCGCGCATGGGGCTGGGGCCCACGCTGATCGAGCATGTCACCTACCGCATGGGCGCGCATTCGACGTCGGACGATCCATCTGCCTATCGCGCGAAGGAGGAATCGACGTCATGGCCGCTGGGCGATCCGGTGGAGCGCCTGAAGGACTATCTCATCAAGCGCGGCGTCTGGTCCGATGCGCAGCATCATCAGATGAAAGAGATGCTGGAATCCCAGGTCGCCGAAGCGCAAAAACAGGCCGAGAAAAACGGCACGCTTCACGACGGGCCGCATTCCTCGCCCGCGACGATGTTCGATGATGTTTACAAAGACATGCCGCTGCACCTTCGCCGGCAAAGACAAGAGGCGGGATTTTAAACCATGGCGCGCATGACCATGATTCAGTCGATCCGCAGCGCCATGGATGTCGCCATGGGGCGGGACGAGAATGTTGTTGTCTTCGGCGAGGATGTGGGCTTTTTCGGCGGCGTCTTCCGCTGCACGCAGGGCCTTCAGGAAAAATACGGGAGCCAGCGCTGCTTCGACGCGCCGATCAGCGAGACCGGCATCATCGGCGCTGCGGTGGGCATGGCGGTTTACGGCATCCGGCCTTGCGTTGAAATTCAGTTTGCGGATTATGTCTATCCGGGCTTTGACCAGATCGCGTCGGAGGCGGCGCGCATCCGCTATCGTTCGAACAATGACTTCACCGTGCCCATGGTCGTCAGAATGCCCACGGGCGGCGGCATTTTCGGCGGCCAGACCCACAGTCAAAGCCCCGAGGCGCTGTTCGCGCATATCTCCGGCATCAAGACGGTGATCCCGTCGAACCCCTATGACGCAAAGGGACTGCTGATCGCGTCTATCGAAGACGAAGACCCGGTCATGTTTCTCGAACCGAAGCGCCTTTATAACGGCCCTTTTGACGGCCATCACGACCGCCCGGTGACGCCATGGTCTAAGCATGAGCTCGGCGAGGTGCCGGAGGATCACTACACCGTGCCGCTGGGCAAGGCGGCGGTGCGCCGCGAAGGCGCCGACGTTACCATGCTGGTCTACGGCACCATGGTCTATGTTGCCGAGGCCGCGGCGGAAGAAACCGGGATCGACGCGGAGATCATCGATTTGCGCACGCTCCTGCCGCTCGATATGGAAACCATCGAAGAGTCCGTCAAGAAGACGGGCCGCTGCGTCATCGTTCATGAGGCGACGCGCACCTGCGGTTACGGCGCAGAACTCGCCGCCATTGTCGCGGAGAATTGTTTCTATCATCTCGAAGCGCCGGTGATCCGCGTCACCGGATATGATACGCCATATCCGCACGCCCATGAGTGGGATTATTTCCCGGGACCCAAACGTGTCGGCGATGCGCTGAAAAAAGTGATGGAGGCCGCCTGATGGGCGAACATGTCATCAAGCTCCCCGATGTGGGCGAGGGCGTCGCCGAGGCCGAACTTGTCGAATGGCTCGCCGATATCGGCGCCAATGTCCGCGAGGATGAAGTCATCGCCTCGGTCATGACCGACAAGGCGACGGTGGAGATCCCGTCCCCGGTCGAGGGCAAGATCATCTGGCGCGGCGGCGATGTGGGCGACGTGCTCGCGGTGGGCTCCCCCCTGGTGCGGCTCGAAGTGGACGGCGCCGGCAATGTGAAGCCGGGCGAGGCGCCGCCGCAGGAAAAGAAACCCGAGGCGAAGCCGGAAGAGAAAAAAGAAGATAAGAAGGCCAAGCAGGACTCTTCCTCCCCCGCGAGCGGGGGAGGTGTCGAGGCCAAAGGCCGAGACGGAGGGGGCCAAGCGAATGGCAAAACACCCCCTCAGTCGACTGCGCTGACAGCTCTCCCCGCGCGCGAAGGCGCGCAAAAAGAAAATGATCGCGTTCGCGATCGGGCGGGGGAGCAGACAAGCGCGCCAAAATCCGCCATGCCGCGGCCCGAAGGCGAAAAGCCGCTGGCCTCGCCCGCGGTTCGCAAACGCGCCGCCGACGCCGGCGTTGATTTGCGACGGGTGCCTGGCTCGGGGCCTGCGGGGCGCATTACTCATGAAGATCTCGACGCGTTCTTTTCAAGCGATGGCGAGACGGCGACAGCGCGCGGCGCGGGTTATACGCGCAACACATTGGTGAAAGACGTTCCCGTTATCGGTCTTCGCCGCAAGATCGCGGAGAAGATGGAAGCGGCGAACAACCGCATTGTTCCCATCACCTATGTGGACGAAGTCGATGTCACGGCGCTGGAAGATCTGCGCGCGGAACTGAACAACAGCCGCAAGGAAGGCCGGCCGAAACTGACCATCCTGCCGTTCCTCATGCGCGCCATGGTGAAAGCGATTTCGGAGCAGCCGCATCTGAACGCCATTTACGACGATGAGGCGGGCGTCATTCATCAATATGGCGGCGTCCATATCGGCATTGCGGCGCAGACGCCGAATGGCCTCATGGTGCCGGTCGTCAAACACGCCGAAGCGCGCGACCTCTGGGATTGCGCGGCTGAGGCGGCGCGCCTTGCCGATGCGGCGAAAAGCGGGAAGGCGTCGCGTGACGAGCTTTCGGGGTCGACCATCACCATCACCTCGCTCGGCGCCATGGGCGGCATCGTGACGACGCCGGTGATCAACCATCCGGAAGTCGCCATTGTCGGCGTCAACAAGATGCAGGTGCTGCCGCGCTGGAACGGAACCGAGTTCATGCCGCGCAAGGTGATGAACCTTTCCTCCAGCTTCGATCACCGCGTGATCGACGGCTGGGACGCGGCGGTGTTTGTGCAGCGGCTCAAAGCGCTGCTCGAAACGCCTGCGATGATTTTTATTGAGAACTGATCCATGGAAGACGTTACGTGTAAAGTGCTGGTGATCGGCGCCGGACCCGGCGGCTATGTGGCCGCGATCCGCGCGGGCCAGCTCGGTCTCGATACGGTGATCGTCGAAGGCGAGTGTCTCGGCGGCACATGTTTGAATGTGGGCTGCATCCCGTCGAAGGCGATCATTCACGCTGCCGACGAGTTTGAAAAAGCGGCGCATTTTGCAGGCGAGAGCGCCATTGGCGTCAAGGCCGGAAAACCGGAAATCGACTTCGCGAAAACGCTGACGTGGAAAGACGGCATCGTCAAACGCCTGACCACCGGCGTCGGCGGGCTTTTGAAAAAGAATAAAGTGCGCTCGATCAGTGGTTGGGCGACTTTCGTCGACGGCAAGACAGTGGATGTGAAAGAAAACGGTTCGACACACCGCATTCGCGCGGAGAACATCATTATCGCGACCGGGTCGGTTCCGGTTGAGCTGCCCTTCCTGCCTTTTGGCGGCGACGTGATCTCCTCGACGGAAGCCCTGTCGCTTGCAACGCCGCCGAAGACCATGGCGGTCGTTGGCGCCGGCTATATCGGTCTCGAGCTCGGCATCGCTTACGCGAAGCTCGGGACCAAAGTCACGGTCGTCGAAGCGATGGACAAGATTCTGCCGCTTTACGACAAGGAGCTGACGCGGCCCGTGGAGAAAACACTGAAGCGCCTCGGCGTTGAGGTGATACTTGGCGCGAAGGCGAAAGGGCAGTCGAAAAAGGGTCTCGACATCGAAACGGCGGACGGCAAAGCCGAAACAGTGAAGGCCGAAAAAATCCTCGTCACTGTGGGCCGGGCGCCAAAGACCGAAGGCTGGGGCCGCGACAAGCTCGTCCTCGATATGGATGGCAAGTTCTTGCGTGTCGACGACAAGTGCAGAACCACCATGAGCGGCGTTTACGCCATTGGCGACGTGACGGGCGAGCCCATGCTGGCGCACCGCGCCATGGCGCAGGGCGAGATGGTCGCGGAAATCATTGCAGGCCATAACCGCCGCTGGGACAAGCGCGCGATCCCCGCCGTCTGCTTCACCGACCCGGAAATCGTGTCCGTGGGGCTCTCGCCGGAAGAAGCGAAATCGTCAGGCTACGATGTAAAGACGCAAAACTTCCCATTCAGCGCCAACGGCCGCGCCATGTCCATGGAGGCCGAAGACGGTTTCATCCGCGTCGTCGCGCGCGCAGACAACAAGCTGGTGCTGGGCGTGCAGGCGGCGGGCAAGGGCGTCTCCGAACTCTCGACCGCCTTCGGTCTCGCCATCGAAATGGGCGCGACCCTCGACGACATCGCGGGCACGATCCACGCGCACCCGACCCTTGGCGAAGCGTTTCACGAGGCGTCGCTCAGAACGTTGGGGCATGCGTTGCATATATAGCGCCCTGCGCTCTCAACATTCACCCTCTCCCGCTGGCGGGAGAGGGTGGCAAGCAAAGCGGATAGGCTGCGCTTGCCGGGTGAGGGTGGAATACCATTTGATCTATTCCTGCCGCGACAGCCACCCTCACCCCCGGCCCTTCTCCCGCCAGCGGGAGAGGGGAGGGATTTCCTAAACCCAATCCGCCGTGTCGAGACGGTAATAGTCCCTGAGTTCGTCATAAAGCACGGGCTCAGCGTCGCGCAGCGCTTTCGGCCGTTCAAAGAAAACTTCCGTCGCGACGGCGAAAAACTCCGCCGGGTTCGTTGCGCCATAGGCGTCGAGCACATTCGCCCGGCCCGCGGCGGCATCCTCGCGTAATCGCGAATAAGCCTCCTGAAAAACCCGCGCCCAGCGCGACGCGCTCTGATCTTTATCGAGAAGAGGCGAGCCGTCCGTAACGCCGGTCTCGTTGTCGAGCTGGTGCGCGAATTCATGCATCACCACATTATGCCCGTCATGGGCGGCGAAGGCGCCATAGGCCGCCTGATCCCAGGAGAGAATGACGGGGCCGCGCGCCCAGCTTTCGCCGGAGCGCACGGGCCGGTGCTCCATCATCACATTGCCTTCGGCGCGCATCATGCGGCTTGAAAACACCGCCGGATAAACATGGATCGTGTGGAGCGTATTGTACCAGCGGTTCTCCTTATTGACGATCAACAGACAGGCCTGCGCCGCGATGACGACGCGCATCTCGTCGGTGACCTCAAGCCCCTGCGAGCCATAGAATTTCTTCTCGGCGAGAAACCGGTTGATGAGCCCGTCGAGGCGCTTGCGCAGCTCATGGGGCAGCGCGTTGTAAATGGGCACGTGCGCGCGAAGGATCTGGCGAAACTCGCCCGGCAGCGGCGCGGCGAGCAGCGCTTCGGTGCGCCGCCTTTTCAGCGCCCATCGCCCGCCGATGAAGAGGCCGGCGGCGGCGATGAGAAGGATGATGACGATATTCATGAAAGCGGAATATGGGGCGCGGGGAGGGGATGTCTAGCTAGAGCCGAACGGCGGCGGGCCGTAGTATAAGGCCAAACCGGAGGGGGTGGATAAGTTTTCACCACTTTTCTGATGGCCGTATAATGCTTTCAGGCTGGCGTGAATTGTGCGCTGTGACTGGAGCAAATGAAGTGCAGGCAGAAAATGTCAAATGGCGCCAGACTCGGCTGCAGGCCAGTAAAGACGGGGGCGAAAAGAATCGAGAGAGGTCGCAAACGGAATTGTTTCACAGGAAGACCTTCTTCCCCCGCTTGCGGGGGAAGTACCCGCGAAGCGGGGGATGGGGGTGAGTGTGATAGCCCCCTCCGTCAGCTTCGCTGACACCTCCCCCCGCGCGCGTATGCGCGCAAACTTAGATTCGCGCCTTTGGCGCGGGGCGGGGGAGGTGAAAGGAGCTAAATATCCAACTCGTCCCTGACAAACGCCGCGTTTTCCTGAATGAACTGGAAGCGGGCTTCGGCTTTCTTGCCCATGAGGCGGTCGACCAGCGTGTCGCAGTCTTTTTCCTTGTCCTCGGCGATGACGACGCGGGCGAGGAGCCTCGTTTCCGGGTTCATGGTGGTTTCTTTGAGTTGCGCCGGCATCATTTCGCCAAGGCCCTTGAAGCGGCCGACCTCGACCTTCTGGTTCGCCTTGAATTCGGATTTCATCAGCTTGTCGCGCTCGGCTTCCGTCATGGCGTAGACGGACTTTCCGCCGGCGGTGAGGCGAAACAGCGGCGGCTGCGCCATGTAAAGCCGGCCGGCGCGAATGAGTTCCGGCATTTCCTCGTGAAAAAAGGTGATGAGGAGCGCCGCGATATGGGCGCCGTCCACATCGGCGTCGGTCATGATGATGATTTTTTCATAGCGCAGATTTTCAAGGTCGAATTTCGGACCCGTCCCGGCGCCCAGCGCCTGCACAATGTCGGCGATTTCCTGGTTCGCCATGATCTTGTCGCGGCTGGCGCTCGCCACATTCAAGATCTTGCCGCGCAAGGGAAGGATTGCCTGCGTCGCGCGGTTCCGCGCCTGTTTCGCGGAGCCGCCGGCCGAGTCGCCCTCGACCAGAAAAATCTCCGTACCCGACCTATCTTTCTGAGAGCAGTCGGCGAGCTTGCCGGGGAGGCGAAGCTTGCGCGTCGCCTGCTGGCGCGAGACTTCCTTTTCCTTGCGCCGGCGCTGGCGCTCTTCGGCGCGGTCGGCGACCCAGTCCACCAGCGCGCCCGCCTGTTTCGGGTTGGAGGCGAGCCAGTGATCGAAAGCGGGGCGCACGGTGTTTTCGACAATGCGCTGCGCCTCGGCGGTTGCGAGCTTGTCCTTGGTCTGGCCCTGAAATTCCGGATTGCGGACAAAGACGGAGAGGAGGGCGCCCGCCGTGCCGAGAACGTCTTCGGCGGTGATGTTGGCCGCGCGTTTGACGCCTGCAAGTTCGGCGTAGCCTTTGAGGCCCTTGGTCAGCGCGGCGCGCAGCCCCGCCTCATGGGTGCCGCCTTCGGGCGTCGGCACGGTGTTGCAGTAGGAATGGACAAAGCCGTCGGAGTCGTTTCCTGCCGAGCCGAAACCCGCCGCGCCCCAGATGACGGCCCATTCCACATTGCCGTGGCCGCCGTCTTCTTTCTTTTCCACCTTGCCGGAGAAAATGTCTTCGGTGACGGTGGGCTTCGATCCCGCGAGGGTTTTCAGATAATCCGTAAGCCCCCTTTCGAAATGAAAGACGGCTTCGGCGGGCGTGTCGTCCTTGATGAGGGACTGGGCGCATTTCCAGCGGATCTCGACCCCACCGAAAAGATAGGCTTTGGAGCGCGCCATCTTGAAAAGGCGCGCCGGTTTGAACCTGGCGCTGGCGCCGAAGATTTTCGGGTCCGGATGGAACATCACCATGGTGCCGCGCTTGTTCGGGGCGGGGCCGACTTTTTCGAGCTTGGAGCGCGGTTGCCCCTCGGCATAGGTCTGGCGATACATGGTGCGCGCGCGGCAGACTTCGACGATGAGATCGTCAGAAAGCGCGTTGACGACCGAAACGCCGACGCCGTGCAGGCCGCCCGACGTAACGTAAGCCTTGCCCTCGAACTTGCCGCCCGAATGCAGCGTGGTCATGATGACTTCGAGCGCCGATTTGTTTTTGAATTTCGGATGCGGGTCTACAGGGATGCCGCGGCCATTGTCGCTGACCGCCAGATAGCCGTCGTCGTGCAACTCAACTTCAATGCGCGTGGCGTGCCCCGCGACCGCCTCGTCCATGGAATTGTCGAGGACTTCCGCGAAGAGATGATGCAGCGCCTTTTCGTCGGTGCCGCCGATATACATGCCCGGGCGTTTCCTGACCGGTTCGAGCCCCTCAAGGACCTCGATGTCCTTGGCGGAATAGTCGTCGAAGAGATCGGAATCTTTTTTCTGGGCGGCGCGTTTTGCCATCGGAACTCGCTACATGTGGGACGGGTGAGAGGGAGCCCACGATCTAGCCCGGTTCTGGACCGCGCGCAAAGACTTGGGGAAAAGTCAGCCGCGTTCCGTTTATCTTTTTTGGCCGCCACGGCCTGCGCCCTGGGTGAAGGCCGCCGCGCCCGACGCCGTCTCGCCCGAAGAGATGGTCGCAACGCCGAGGCGCATTTCATTGCTGAGGGCCGCGTCTTCGGAAAGATCCCACTGTTCCAGCGCCGAAAGCCGGTCATGGCGCATGCAGGTCTGGGGCAGGGCGGCGAGGTCTTTGGCGAGCTCCAGCGCAGCGCCGAGCGCGCCGTCTTTGGGCGTCAGGCGATTTGCAAGGCCGATCTCTACGGCTTCTTTCGCGGCGACCGGCCGGCCGGTGAGAATGAGGTCCATGGCCCGGGAATGGCCGATGAGGCGGGGCAGGCGCACCGTGCCGAGATCGATGAGCGGCACGCCGAAGCGGCGGCAGAAAACACCGAAAGCGGCGCCTTCAGCGGCGACGCGCATATCGCACCAGAGCGCCAGCTCGATCCCGCCGGCGACGGCGAACCCTTCGACCGCGGCGATCACAGGCTTGGTCAGCCGCATTCTTGTGGGCCCCATGGGCGCCAGCGTGTTCATCGCCGCGCTTTCGACGGAGAGGTCGCGCTGATCGCCGGCGGCGAGCGCTTTCAGATCCGCTCCGGCGCAGAAATTCCCGCCCGCGCCGGTGAGGACAGCGACGGCGAGATCGTCGTTTGCGTCAAAGTTTTTGAAGATTTGAAACAGCGTCTTCGCCGTTTCGCTGTCGACGGCGTTGCGCCGGTCGGGCCGGTTGATGGTGATGATCAGCACCGGCCCGTCTTTTGTGGTGAGAACGGAAGGTTCTTCGCTCATGGCGCCCATGGTCGGACGGGGCAGCCGCGGGCGCAAGAACAAAACGCAGCTATGGTCAGCCGACCCAGCCGCGTTTTTGACCGGTCAGGGAAAGCCACAGCATCGCCGCGCCGAGAATGACGATGATCGCCGGGAAAATTGCGGCGGAGACGCCAAGCGTTGTGATCGCGCCCATGCCGAACAACACGAAACCCATTTGCACCATGACGGCGACGAGAGATACGGCGAAAAGCGGCGTCGCGAGCTTGTTTCTGAAGGCGAGAAGAACCGCGCCGGCGAGCGCAGCAAAAACCGCGATGGCGTATGCGCCGACCACCCAACCGGGCCGGGTTTCGTACATTGCGCGCTGGGCGTCCGGCATTGCCGCGAGCGTTTCCTCGCTCATGGTGACGTCGCTGTAATAGGCGAAGACGCCGGCAAGCGTCCATAAGATGGCGGCGCCGACCGCGACCTTGAACCATAAAGGCATGGATGGTTTTGAAACAGACATAGGGCTCCCTCCCGTTTGCTGATTTGCTTACGCCTGCGAATACGCTTTTTTGAGCCAGGCCTTGACGTCCTTGTCGACATCGGTGGGCTTTTCGAGCTTCACCCGGTGAGACACCATGGCGTTGAAGCTGCCTGATTTTTCAAGGCGGCCTTTCGCCGGTTCGTCCTTCAGATTGACGCCGAGATCGACGCGGGTTTTCGTCGACGGCTGGACCAGCGCGAACTGTTTATTGCGGCGCAGGCTCACATAGGTTTTCTTCGGCGCGATCTCCACATCCTTGCCAAACGCTGTCGCCGCTTTGATAAGCGCATCATAGACCGGTTTCAGGTCGGCTTTTGCGCCCGCATATTGCGCGGCCACCAGCGCGTCGTCACCGCCCTCGGCGCTGCCGGCATCGCTCTTCAGATATTTATGCGCGACGAGATTGGCGAAGCCGTGAGTGAGGCCGTGTTCGGCTTTCAGGTGCTTGACGACGCCCCCATGTTTTTCTTCGCCTGACTTTTTGGCGATGGCGACCCATTGCTCCAGCGTCTTGCCCGTGTTTGCTTTCAGATTGGCGATCATCGTCGCCGCCTGTTCTTCAGGACTTTTCGCCATGACGTCTCTACCTCAATCCAGCGGCCAGTTTTCGGCGCGCAGGGCCTTCGGCGTCATCGGCGTCATCAGCCCGTAAAGCGCGTTCATCATTCGCGCGCCGAAAGTAACCTTGCCGGTCTCCACATAGGCCTTGAAGTTTTCGACGATGAATTTTGATCCGGCCGCCATGGACTTTTCGCTCTTCGAGCCGGCGACGATATGTTCCGTGACCAGCGAAAACTCCGTGCCGCCATCGACTTCCTGCAAAAGATAGGTGACGGTCGACGCCGGATCGGGGAGAGAGGTCAACTGAAAACTGGTGACGAGTTTGTTTGGCGGGTCCATCTCGATGATGTCGCCAATCACGGCAACGACCTTGTCGCCATTTGACGCCATGCGATATTTGGCGCCCGCCGTCATGCCGGCTTTTGTATCCCAGCGCGCATTCCAGAAAAACGGCCGCGGCGAGGCCGTATTCACAAGCTCCGACCAGACGGTTTCGATCGGCGCGTTGATGACCACGCGATAGACCTGTTTGTCGACATATTTCTTGTCGTCGTTCATCTAGCTCTTCCCCTTCTTGTGTTTGGTTTCATCCTCGTGACGCGCTTCAGCGAGATATTTGAGGCGCGTCATTTGTCCGGCCCAATAGGCGCTGTATTCCGTGGTCCAGCGCTCGTGAATCATCTGGATCGGCGCGGCGTTGAAATAGAGCTTGCGCGTGCGGCCGTCTTTTTCGGAGATGATGAGGTTCGCCTCTTCCAGCACTGCGAGATGCTTCATGACGGCGATGCGGCTGACATCGAATTCGCCGGCGAGCGCGCCAACGCCGATGCCCGGTTCTTCCTTTACGATATCGAGCATGCGTCTGCGGCTTTCATGGGCGAGCGCCTGAAACACGGCGTCCATATCTTTGTCATTCAACATAGGTAACCTGTAAGTTACATAAAATATGCGCGCCGTCAAGACGACGCTCGGCGCCTTCGCTCGGGCTCATTTTACGTTGACAGAATAAGGGGCTGCGGCCAGCGTCCCGCCCGCGATGTACAATCTTGGCGACATATTGGAGACCGCATTGCGCGGCGGGGCGGCGGGGATATCGGTTTTGCTCGCGATCGCCTTGGCAAGCCGTGGGGGCGAAGGAGCGCGGGTTCGCCGGCTCGGAGCCGTCTTTACGGTATCAACGGGGGCTTATGTCTTGCTCGCGGGGGAAGCGTCCCGCGCCTTGTTCGGCCCTGCAATTATTCCGGTCTCGGTTGTCGCCATCTATGGCACCGTGTTTTTCTGGTGGTTCGCCGCGGCGCTTTTCAATGATGCGTTCCGCTGGCGCTGGCAGCATTTCGCGCCGGCTGTCGTGATTCCCATCATGCATATTGGTCACATCTGGGCGCCGCCGGGTTCGCTCGAGAAATTTTTCTGGTACGGACATATCGGTCTGAACAGTATTTTGTTTCTCGACGTTTTGCGGCTCGCGCTCGTTAATGCGTCTGATGACCTGATCAATCCCCGCCGGCGTTTCCGCTTCGCCATTGCTGTCACGGTTGGCGTCTTCGGGCTCATTATCGCCAGCGCTGAAACGATTGAGCGGAATTATCTCCTACCTGATACGCTTCGAATGATGCACGCAGCAGCGGTTTTCATCCTTACCGTGGTCTTTGGCGCATGGCTATTGCGACCGCGCATGGTGTTTTTTGCGCAACCGACGCCCGACCCCGAGACGAGCTGGGACGCCCAGGCGCAGAATGTGTCTGCGGCCGATCGGCCGGCCTATGAACGGCTGATGGACCTAATGAATGACGGCGTCTATCGGCAGGACGGACTGACCGTCGCCAGTCTGGCTGAAAAAGTCGGCGTTCCCGAACATCAACTCAGAAAGCTCATTAACGGCGCGCTGGGCTTTCGCAATTTTTCATCCTTCCTCAACGCCCGGCGGATTGATGACGCAAAGAGCGCGCTTGCCGACCGCGCGAACGCCCGCAAGCAGATTCTCCAGATCGCCCTCGATCTTGGCTATGGGTCCATCGCGCCTTTCAACCGAGCCTTCAAGCAGGCGACAGGCCAGACGCCGACCGAATACCGCAAGGCTGCTCTCGGCAATGGCTCTGAAGCGACCTGATCACATCTGAAAATCACTGATCATTTTCGAAAAAGCCGCATGTTTTCTGGATTTGCGGAGATAAAAGCCGCGTTAGTCGCCAGCTTCTCCTCACCGCAAACGAGGAGAAGAATGTGGAGCATTACGCCAGCCTGATCGAAGCCGCCGATCCCGTCACCGCCGCTATAAGAATATTCCTGCATATTCTACCCCACGATTTCATGCGTTATCTCATAGGGGCGGGCGGGGTGTTTCTTCTGGTGAACGTCCTTTTCGCCGGACGGCTGGCGGGCCGGAAGATCCGAAGCCCAGCCCCAAAGGCGGAACAGATGCGCCGGGAGTTCGCCATCTCCATGCGAACGACGCTGATCTTTGCGCTGTCGGGCGCCGCATCGGTGATGGCGGCTAAATTCGGGCTGATGGACACATATTACTCGGCCGGCGAGCGAGGGTGGGCTTATTTCGCGTTCACGCTGATTACGCTCATTGTCGCTCATGATGCGTGGTTCTACTGGACGCACCGGCTGATCCATCATCCGCGGCTTTTCCGCCGCATTCACCGGACCCACCACAAATCGCACAACCCGTCGCCATGGACGGCCTATTCCTTCGATGTCGGCGAGGCCGTCATCAATGCAGCCTATCTGCCGCTCATTCTTTTTCTCATGCCGACCTCGGTGCAGGCGATCATACTTTTTCTCCTGCATATGATTATCCGCAACGCCATGGGCCATTGCGGGTATGAGCTGTTTCCGAGCCGCCGCGACGGAAGACCGTTATTCGACTGGATGACGACGGTCACTCATCATGATCTTCATCATGCGCAGGCCGGATGGAATTACGGCCTTTATTTTACCTGGTGGGACCGGCTCATAGGCACGGAGCATCCGCTCTATCACGAGAAGTTTGCGGCCGCGGTCCGAAAGCCGCTCGATGGGGCCGCGGTCGCAGCGCTCGGCCGCGAAGCGGCGAAAGTCATCGCATAAAAAAGCGGGGTCCGAAGGGACCCCGCTCTTTCGCATTCGTGCTGAACTGATCAGACGGAATAATACATCGCAAACTCGACCGGGTGCGGCGTCGTTTCAAAGCGAAGCACATCGGCCATTTTAAGATCGATATAAGCATCGATCTGGTCGTCGTTGAAGACATTGCCTTTCTTGAGGAAGGCGCGGTCCGCATCGAGGGCTTCCAGCGCTTCGCGCAAGGAGCGGCAGACTGTCGGAATGTCTTTCAATTCTTCCGGCGGCAGATCGTAGAGGTCCTTGTCCATAGGATCGCCCGGATTGATCTTGTTCTCGATGCCGTCGAGCCCTGCCATGAGCAGCGCGGAGAAGGCGAGATACGGGTTCGCGCCTGGATCCGGGAAGCGCGTTTCGAGGCGCTTGCCTTTCGGCGAGGAGACCCACGGAATACGAACGGACGCCGACCGGTTGCGAGCCGAGTAAGCGAGCAGCACCGGCGCCTCGAAGCCCGGCACCAGACGCTTGTAGGAGTTCGTCAGCGGGTTGGTGAAGGCGTTGATGGCCCGCGCATGTTTGATGATGCCGCCGATATAATGGAGGCAGGTATCGGAAAGATCGGCGTAGCGGTTGCCTGCGAACAACGGCTGGCCGCCTTTCCAGATCGACTGGTGAACGTGCATGCCCGAGCCGTTATCGGCGTAGATCGGCTTCGGCATGAAGGTCGCCGTCTTGCCGTAGCCGGCGGCGACCTGATGGATCACATATTTGTAGATCTGCATGCTGTCAGCCATTTTCGTCAGCGTCGAAAATTTCATGCCGAGCTCATGCTGGGACGGCGCCACTTCGTGGTGGTGCTTTTCAGGCTCAAGGCCCATCTCGCCCATCAGCGCCAGCATTTCAGACCGCATGTCCTGACAGCTATCCACCGGGGGCACCGGGAAATAGCCGCCTTTCGGGCCCGGACGGTGGGCGAGGTTGCCGCCCTCGAAATCTGTGGAGGAATTATAGGGGCCTTCGACCGAGTCGACGGCGTAACCCATATTGTTCTGTTCCGTGGACCAGCGCACGTCGTCGAAGACGAAGAATTCAGCCTCGGGACCGAAAAAGGCGGAATCGCCGATCCCTGAAGATTTGAGATACGCCTCGGCGGCTTTCGCCGTCGTGCGCGGGTCGCGGCCGTAAGGCTGGCCCGTGGACGGTTCGAGAATGTCGCAGAAAATCGACAGCGTTGGCTGCGCGAAGAACGGATCGACGACCGCGCTATTCGTATCCGGCATGAGGATCATGTCGGATTCGTTGATCGCCTTCCAGCCGGCGATGGATGAGCCGTCGAACATGGACCCTTCGGTGAGGAAGTCGGAATCGACCATGGCCTGGTCGAAGGTCACATGCTGCCATTTGCCTTTGGGATCGGTGAAACGAAGGTCAACGAATTTGATTTTTTCGTCCTTGATGCGTTTGAGGACGGCTTCTGCGCTCATGATAAATAAGCCCCTGTTTTGTTTTTTCCGCGACAGCTTGTAATCGGCGTAAGGTGCTCACGCCGGTCGTGTCGCCTTAGTCTGCGTTAAGATTCGGAGCCTGCGCAAGAAATTATTGCGGCGCAACATCGAAAAAGGGCCTGAAATCGCAAAATGTTTCCTCTAAATCCGAAATCAGACGAAAATTCCAATACACAGAGATTTTTATCTAATCCCACAGGGTGTTTTAGGGCGAGGCGCTTCGCAAGGGCGGAAGGTATGACTGCGGGAAAACTTTTCAGCTCCGAGGTTGGGGCGCACTGAATGCGGGTTTGGGTCCTGACCGACGGCAAGGCCGGGGATGCTGTGCAGTGCGCGGCCGTGGCGGCGGCGCTGGGCTTTCCGTTTGAAGAAAGAACGGTTGCGCCGCGCCCGCCCTGGGAGTGGATGGCGCCATGGGGGCCCGTGGACCCGCATGAGGCGCCGGGACGGGAAGGCGGGCCGCTCCAGGGGGCGTTCCCTGACATTGCGATCATTTCCGGCCGCCGGGCAGTCCCCCATGGACGAGCGCTGCAAAAGGCGAGCGCGGGCGCGGTCAGGCTCGTCATGCTGAAAGACCCCCGTTTCGCGCGCGAGGCGCCGGACGTCATTTGGGCGCCGACGCATGATCAGCTTGAGGGAAGGAATGTTTTTTCGACGCTGACGACGCCGCACGGTCTTGGGGGGGCTTTGGCGAAGCCCGGCGTCCCCTGCGCGGCGATTGCAGAGCTTCCAAGGCCGTTTCTGGGCGTTGTGCTTGGCGGTCCCTCGGGCGGCGCCGACTATTCCGTTGCGGCAGCGCGCGATCTCGCAGGACGGCTTTCGAATGCCGGCAAGGACTATGCGGCGATCGCGGTCACGCCGTCGCGCCGCACGCCTCAGGATTTTCTTGCGGCCATCAGGCGTCACCTCGTTCACGACAGTGTCTTTGTCTGGGACCGGCAGAGCGATAATCCGTACCGTGACATTCTTGCCCATGCGGGCGCTATCGTCGTCGCCGGCGATTCGCACAATATGGCGAGTGAGGCGCTCGCGTCGTCCGCGCCTGTTTATATCTGGCGGCCGGAAGACATCGCTCCGAAGATCGACTGGTTTGTCGCCCAGATTGTAGGGCAGGGGGATGCGCGCCTGTTTGAGAATGAAGCCCCGTTTTTTGCCCGGAGGCCCATCGACGCGACGCCAGAAATCGCCGGAGAAATCAGGAAGCGGCTGGGGCTTTAGAGGTCTTTCAACGCCGCGGCGTGCGCTTTCGCTTCTTCAACATAATGGCCGGCGCCAATCACGGCGTATTTGTCCTCGCCTTCCTTGAGGTCGCGGAATTTCTTCGCGGGCATGCCGGCCCACATTTCACCGGCGGGAACGATCTTTTTGGGCGACAAGAACGCTCCGGCGGCGAGCATGGCGCCGGTTTCAACCACCGATCCGTCGAGCATGGTCGCGCACATGCCCACAAAGCCTTCGTCTTTCACCGTCGCCCCGTGCAACATGCATTTATGGCCGATCAGCGCGTTCTCGCCGATGATCGTTGGCAAGCCGCCCCAGGCCGGGTCGTCCACATGAATGATCGTGCCGTCCTGCACGTTCGAGCCCTTGCCGACAACGATCTTGTTGACGTCGCCGCGCAAGACGCACCCATACCAGACCGAGGCGTTTTCATGCACCTCCACATCGCCGGCGATAACGGCCCCTGGGGCGATAAAGGCGGTTTCATGGATTTGCGGGTGTTTATCGCCGATGGCGAAAATAAGCGGTTTCATGGGCTTTGCGGTTTCTCTTTCGTTTCGCCGCAACCCTGTCACGCCGGTGCCCAGGGCGCAATGGAGCGTAACAGCGCGCACTGTCAAGCGACAGTCGAGATCTTACGCAAAGGAAAAGGCAAGGTAACGTTCATGCCCCACACATGACTTGCCGCCAATGCCGGCGCGTCAGGAAAGTGGCCAGTTTGGACGAAGAAAGGTTTCAAGCGAAGATGTCGCCGCTTGCCAAAAAGGGCTTTGCCACGCCCAGAAACAAAAGAGTTTGCTCAGAAAAATGAGAACAAGCCCTGTGACTGTAGCGGAATGTAGACGTCCCAGCACTTTTACATCGAGTGCGATCAAAAGCAGCAGCATGAATGATGGATATAACAAGGCCGCAAAGACTGACGTATCGAGGCCGTTGACGCCCGGAAGCCAGCCCATGCGAACCGTAGCGGCCTCGACAAGAAAAAGCGTCAACAGCGACATGTAACGCCTGTGATGATCGCTTTTGTCAGGAAGACTCCGTAACGCCAGAAACAAAAAAACCGGCCCAAGAACGAGGGCGGAAACTTGAAGCGAGAAAAGCTTCCCAAGAAAGACATCGACTGGCGGCGGAACCGGTTTGACGAGATTGTTCAATGACAGCATCGCCATTGTCGCCAGAGCGATGGTCAGCCAGACGATTCCAATCCGTCCGAGAACCCGGTGCCAGTGCTGTTTTCCGGACGCAATTAAAAGCGCCTGAGTCAAGAAGATGGAAAGCCAGCCCATCATCAGCACAGCGTGTGCGTGAACATAGAGCGGGATTTCCAAATAACCGTGTCCGAGCGATGAGAAAAACCCCGGTCCAAACCCGGCAACGCCATAGGCAAGCGGCGCAAGCGCCAGCGCTGCGAAATACTTCGCCTCCTGTCTGTTTGAAACTGCTTTAGTGTTCATGCCCCCGTCCGTCCCCGCTTGCGGGCGCTTTGCTTAGCATGGTTCGTTTTAAGGCCCTCGGTAATTTTTGAGGCCATTCAAAGGCTCTGCCTTGATACCATCGATGTGAGACTTACGCCTTCACCGCATCGGGCTGGTTGTCAGGATGCGCTTTGATAAAGGCGGGGTGTTCCTGGCAGCGTTCGTAAATCTCGTTCATTTTCTTAAAGCCCCCGATTTCCACATTAAAACGTTTTGCGGCGAAAACTTGCGGAATAAGCACGCAGTCGGCGAGACCCGGAACATCGCCGACGCAATAATCGCCGGCCGTGCGCGCGAGCATTTTTTCGACCGCCGCCATGGCGCCGCCGGGCCAGCGGTTCATCCACTCGGCCATAGAAGGTGCATCGAAACCGCATTCTTCCTTCAGATATTTCTGAATGCGCAAATTGCCGAAGGGCTGGGCTTCGCTGGCGATCGCCGCGGCGATGGCGCGCGCATGGGCGCGGGGGACGGGATTGCCCGGAAGAAGCGATGGCCCGCCCCGGGTCTCTTCAAGATATTCGATGATCGCAACGGACTGTGTGAGGAGGGCGCCGTCATCGGTCTGGAGTGTAGGCACTAATCCAAGCGGATTTTTCTCCAGATAGGCGTCGCTCCTTTGCTCGCCTTTCAGGAGATTCACCGGCTCATAGTCATAGTCGAGATTTTTGAGCGCCAGCGCGATGCGCACCCGATAGGTCGCGCTGGAACGCCAATAACCAAAGAGTTTCATGGAATTATCGGTCCCTGGCCGCTGTTTGGAAACTGTCCTTGCCTGAAATTAGTAACATATGTTACTAAATAGGCCAGATCATAATCCAGCCCCGAAAGGAATAGCCATGGCCGACCTTTTCGAAAACCCGATCGGAACCGACGGCTTTGAGTTCGTCGAATATACGAGCGGCAATCCAGACGAGCTTGCCGCCCTGTTCGAACGCCTCGGCTTTACAGCCGTGGGCAAGCACCGTTCGAAAGACGTCATTCATTACCGTCAGGGCGACATCAACTTCCTGTTGAACCGCGAACAGACCGGCCAGCCGAAGATTTTCTGCGGCGCCCATGGCGCCGGCGCCAACGCCATGGCGTTTCGCGTGAAGAACGCCCAGCATGCTTTCGAGGAAGCGGTGAAACGCGGCGCCAAGCCGATTGAGGCGAAAGCCGGTCCCATGGAGTTGAACATCCCGGGGATCGAAGGCATTGGCGGTCTCAATGTTTATCTCGTCGACCGTTACGGCGCACGTTCGATTTACGATGTCGACTTCGAACCGATCGAAGGCGCCGACCCGTCGAAAAACGATGCAGGCCTCACCTATATCGACCACCTGACGCACAATCTGCACCGCGGCAATATGGACAAGTGGGCGGCATATTACGAAAACATCTTCAATTTCCGCGAAATCCGCTATTTCGACATTGAAGGCAAAATGACGGGCCTGGTCTCGAAAGCGATGACCAGCCCGTGCGGTAAAATCCGTATTCCGCTGAATGAAAGCCGGGATGACAAATCCCAGATCGAGGAGTTCCTTCAGCGCTATAACGGCGAAGGCATCCAGCATATCGCGCTGGGGACCGGTGATATCTACGAAACGGTTGAAGAGCTGAGGAAGCGCGACATTCCGTTTCAGGACACGCCGGACACCTATTACGAAAAGGTCGATGAACGCGTCGGCGATCACGGCGAAGACCTTGAGCGGCTGAAGAAAAACCGCATCCTCATCGACGGCGCCCCGACGCAAGGGCAGGGACTTCTCCTGCAGATCTTCACTCAGGACGCCATCGGTCCGATTTTCTATGAGATCATCCAGCGCAAAGGCAATGAAGGCTTCGGTGAAGGCAACTTCAAGGCGCTGTTCGAATCCATCGAAGAGGATCAGATTCGCCGCGGCGTCCTGAAAGAATCTGCGTAAAGTCCGCTTATGACAGTCGCCTGCGTATCGCGAAAAGCCAAGCCCGGAACCAGGCGCAAGCTCGTCCTTGACGAGTTTGCGCCTTACCGCATCGTTGCGCTTGGCCATGCGGTGTCAGGCAGGCTGGCGCGCGCCTATCGCGACGAGAACATCACCATTCCCGAATGGCGCGTGCTCGCCGTGATTGGCGAGGCGGATCGCGTCGCCGCCCGCGACGTCGTAAGGCGTACGCCCATGGACAAGATGACGGTCTCGCGCGCAGTGACGAGCCTTGAACAGAAAAGCTTTGTGAGCCGCGCGCCGGACGAGAGTGACCGGCGCGTTTCCATGCTGTCCCTCTCGCCGGAAGGGCGCAAGGTGTTCGACCGCGTTTCGGCGCTGGCGCTTGCTTACGAAGACGATCTGCTCTCGACGCTCGAGCCGGACGAGGCCGCAGCTTTTCGTCTGGCGCTCGAAAAGCTTGAAGCCCGCGCTCATCTGGATGACAAAAGCGGCGGCGCCGAGTAATTCGCGCCTTTGCCTGGTCGCAGATGAGAGAGCCATGTCGGCGCGGGAGATTGCAGCCCTGGAAGAGAATCTGTGGTCGAACTGGTCTCAGTTCGGCGGTCCCGAGGGCTGTGCCTTCACCAGAACAGAAAAAGTCTGCAGGCTCGACACGCCGATCGCGTCGCTTCCCTATAATGGCGTTTTCAAATTCAGCGTTGAGGAGACCGAAGCCGACGCCGAAATCGATGCGCTCATGCATCATTATGAAAAGCGCGGCGTTGACCATCTCTGGGTTATTCACCCGACGGCGTCGCCAACGGATCTTGACGAGAGGCTGAACCGCCGCGGCTTTCGCGAAGCGGAAAACTGCACGGGCATGATCGCCGGTCCGGAAGAACTCAAAGGATCGGATGCTTTGCCGGATGGCCTTGTCATCCATGAAGTGGGCGCCGAGCACAAAGATGTGGTTATGGAAATGGTGGCGTCTCGCTGGCAGGTGCCAAGCGAGGCTGTCATGCATTTGCACGCCTTTTATCAGATGATTTGCAGCCCTACGGGCGGAAGAACCATGCGCGGCTGGCTTGCTTTGCTTGACGGTCACCCCGTCGGCAAGGCGTTTACCCATCGAAACAACGGCGTTATCGGGCTTTACGGCGTCGCCACCAAACCGGAGGCGCGCGGAAAAGGCGTGGCGGCGGCGCTCTGTCTGCGGGCTTTGCAAGAGTCGGTGATGAGCAATGACGACCTGCTTGTGCTTCATTCATCGCCGATGGCGGAAAATCTTTATCGCAGAATGGGCTTTCGATCAGTCGCCCCATTTCGCATTTTTGCAAGAGACGGGGCGTTTCATGTCTAGCCTTCGAGATTTCGCAGCAGCTATGGCGACAGCGTAATGGGATTGGCGCGTCTGAAGACTGTCGTCTCTGCGTTTTTTCTCATTACGCTCTCCGCATGCGTCTCTTTTCCCGGCGCGCCGCCGGCGGAGTTTGCACCGCGCTTTGAAGAAGATGGCTTTCATTCCATCGACGGCGCCGTTCTCGGGCTTCAAAGCTGGCGGGCTGACAATCCGCGCGCCATCGTCGTCGCCCTGCACGGGATGAACGATTATTCGCACATGTATGACGACCCGGCTCAGTTCTGGGCGGAGAAGGGCGTCACCACCTACGCCATCGATCAGCGTGGCTTCGGGCGCTCCCCGGAATTCGGGCATTGGGTCGGAGAGGAGACGATGATTGCGGATGTGCGCGCCGCCGTCGCGGCTGCGCGGCGCATGCATCCCGGTCTTCCCGTTTTCGTTATCGGCCATTCCATGGGGGCCGGGGTTATTCTGGCGGCCGAGGCGCAGGCCCCGCTCGGAGCCGACGGGATCGTTCTCGCGGCGCCTGGCGTGTGGGGCGGGGCGGCGCTGCCAGTTCCCTATCGGCTGTCGGCCAATATCGCCGCAACTTTTGCGCCCGGCAAAACGCTGACCGGCGAGCGGGCAGAGCGTCAGGCGACGGACAATATTGACGCCTTGCGCGAAATGGGGCGCGATCCTCTCGTGATCAAGGAAACACGCCTCGACGCCATACTCGGCGTCACGCGGGTCATGGGATCGGCCTATGGCGGCGCGGATGAGGTGCGCGGCGCCATTCTCTTTCTCATAGGTGAAAAAGACGAGATTATTCCGTTAAAGGCCATGGAAAAAACGGCCATGCGGCTTTCCGGCGACGTCACCTTCCGCCGCTATCCTGAAGGCTGGCACATGCTGTTCCGCGATCTGCAGGCGGAAACGGTCTGGCGCGACGTCGCGGATTGGATCGGTGAGCGAATCGAGGCGGCGCAGAACCAAGACTGACTGTCATCAAAATTCGGCAATGGGCGACTAAAGACATCTCTCAACGAACGGAGAGAGTGATGCCCCGGCAAGAAACCGCGCGTTGGTCGGTTGTTGTTCCCTATTATAATGAGCGGAATTATCTGCCTGCGATGCTGGCCTCGCTGAAAGCGCAAACCGTGCGGCCTTTGGATCTTATTTTGGTGGACAACGCGTCCACCGATGGGTCGCCCGATATCGCCCGCGCCATGCTTGCCGACGCCGATGGCGTCGACGCTGTTTTTCTGCACGAGCCGACGCCGGGGCAGGCGGCGGCGTTGGAACGGGGGATAGCGCAAACGTCTACGGAGTTCACGGCGATCTGTGACGCCGACACGCTTTATCCGCCGGACTATCTTGAGCGCGCTGAGGCGCTTTATGATTCACAAGGCCTTGATGTCGCCGCGATCCTGGCGACGCCGCTTTACGATGCGCCGGATTGCTTGGACAGCAAACTGCGAAGTCTGAAAATGCGGATTGTGCCGCATATCTTGCGCGGCCAGTGTCATACGGGCGGCTATGCGCATACTTTTCGCACGGAGGCGCTGAAACATGCGGGCGGTTATTCGCGAAAAGTCTGGCCGCATCTGCGCAAGGATCACGAACTGATCCATCGCATCTGGAAGGAGGGGCGCATTATTCACGCGCCAAATCTCTGGTGCCGTGCGAGCGACCGCCGCAGCACTGTTCTGCAACAGCGCTGGAAGTTGTTTGAACGCGTTCTTTATCATGCGACGCCGTTCTTTTTAAAAGACTGGTATTTCTATCGTTTTCTGGGACCACGCATGGCCGCCCGCGCTCATGATGAAGTGCGCCTGCGTGAGCGCCCCTGGGAAAATGTCGGTGAGGGCGCGGCGCCGTTGCGGTGACGGTTTATCAGCTCGCCTGCGCGCGCGGGTTTTGCGGTTGTTCGAGAAGCCCTGACAGTTCTTCGCCGGCGCGTTTTTTGAGCGCTTGCGGGTAAATCTCGAAAAGTAGTTTCTCAAAGGTTTTGGGCCAGGAGAAATTCTCGCGCGCATGAGTTCGCGCACGTTTACCCATGCCGGACAAACGGTCCATCCAGACAGCAGCGATATTGGCGCTCATGGCGTCGGCGTCGCCGCAAGGGCCCAGGCGTCCAAGCGCCGGCGGCACGCGGTCGATCATCGCGCCGGCTTTGACGCCGACCACGGGAAGGCCCGCCGCCTGCGCTTCAATCACCGAAATGCCGAAGGTTTCATTCTCCATGCCCGAGACATAAATGTCGGAAGAGGCGAAATAAGCGGCAAGCGTTTCGCGGTCGTCTACAAAACCTGGAAAATGTACGTTCTCGCCAGCGCATTCCTGCATCAGAGCGATACGATCCTTGCCGTCGCCGAGCATCAGAAGGGCAGCGTTCCAGCTAGGCGGCAATTTGCGAAAAGCCTCCACGACGAGGCGGGCTTTTTTCTCGTAGTCGACGCGGCCGGCGTAAACCAGCAGCGGTGCGGTCGGCGCCACACCGAGCTTTGCGCGCAACGCCTCGCTGCGGCGCGCCTTGTTGAAAAGGCTCGTGTCCGCGCCGAGCGTCAAAATCTGTGGTTGTTCCAGTCCAAGCGCGCCGAAATGTTCGGCGGCCATTTGCGTCAGCGTATAGAACGCGTCAAACCGGCCATAAAGATTCGCCGCATAGCGATAGGCGAGACGCCGGACTTGCCGAGCGGCAAACGCGCCGGCGCGGGGCGCCAGATAGCGTTCTACATAAACGCTTGGAAAATCGGTATGATACCCGGCCACAAGCGCTGTCGCCGGGTGGCGGCGGCGATAATAAAGCGCCGTCCAGGGCAGGTTGTAGGCGTCCTGACATTCGATCACGTGGGGCCGGGTCTGGCGAAACGCCTCAAGGACCGCCTTGCTCCGAAGAAGCAACCTGTAATTTGGGCTGCCAGGCACCTGCGGCGACGCAATCTCGATGGTGGTTGCGCGCCCGTCACGGATAATCCGGTCGCGTTCGCCCGGCACGATCAGACAATGATTGGCGCTCGTGCGATCGAGAATGAATCGGCGTTTTTCCAGAAGATAGGTTTTCACCCCGCCGCCCTGGGCGGCATATGATTGTGTAAGATCACAGAGCGTGAGGGCCGCCTGATGTCCTGACACGAAATTTCGCCCCGCCTGCCGTTACGCCAACCCCTCCGGCTTTGTGACGCCGGGATTGCTTTTCCATCAAGGAAAGTTTTTGTGACAAAAGCGCAATTGATGCGGAACCGCTGAATATGGCGTTGCTTTCGACAAGTCTTGATACGGAATAATGTGAAGAAAAATATATCTTTGCGCCGGGCGATGATTCGGCTCGGTAAAAAAGAACGCATTTAGTGCGCAACCAAAGCTTGGCGCGGCTTTTCACGCGAATGTCATATGCAGGCGCCATACTGGCGGGGACGAATCAAGGGGAGGCGCGCGATGCCTTTCAAAAACACGCTTGAGCGCCTGGGCGACGCATTGGGGCTCCTGATTTTGATTGCCGGGCTCCTGTTCGGCGCTAATCTTTTAAGGGCTGGGCGCCGTGACGTTATTGCAGAACGGCGGGGCTCTTCTACGGCCGCCCGCCCATCAGCAGCGCCGCGTCGCAGGCTGACGCCCGCCGTTTAGCATTTTTTGTGTGACAAGCAGAAACGCCGCGGACGCTTTTAGCGTCATCGCGGCGTTCCAATATGGCAGCGCGAAACTAGAGACTCGGCGCGCTAGACCCGTTGCAACGGTTCAACTCCGGACTGGCATGTGAGGGGAGCTGGCCCGGCGCATAGAAGAGCGTGTTTCCTCGTCGCAACATGGCGAGTTATAGGCGAGCATGTTTAATGAACTCTTGCCGGGCCAGAGGCTCTGCACTTGATCGGGAAAGCCCTTCGTTCTTCGCTGACAACGCAAAAAAAATCGCCGGGGACGCGCTTTCCGCATCCCCGGCGAAGATGGCTGACTGTGCAGCTTGACGCTCTCAAGCTTAGTTTTGCGCCAGGATCTGTTCGAAGGTGCTTTCCACCTTGCCGCTGGGGGAGACGAACTCCTTGCGGGTCAGGCGGTCGTCATTCCGAGCGGCCGCATCGAAGAGCTTGCGCGCTTCCTGTTTGGTAATGTTGTTCGCCTGAGACACGAAGTTCACATATTCGCGTTCCGCGATCCATCCATTGTTGTCCGTGTCGATCATGGCGAATTCGCTATCGTCAGAGACATATTGGCTCGCCTCTTCGGCGCTGCGGGCGGACGCTGTCCGCTGGCCATTATTGTCGTCTTGTCCATCTTGCATATCGCGGCTTTGCCGCGTGGCCTCACGGCTGTTGCTTTTGTTTTGCGATGCTGACGCCTGCTGTTTGCTGTTCTGATTCTCGCCATTCTCCAGCACATAAATCGCCTCAGCCGACAATTCGGTTTCGTCGAACAGGCTCGAATCCAGCGTTCCGGCGACGGTGATGCGGTCGCCTTCCTTGATCTGCTGCCAGCCGTAATTGTCGAGCGGGTTGTAGCTGAGATCCAGCGTGTCGACGGACACTTCTGCGCCATTCGAGGTGAGGGTCAGTTCGCGGCCTCTGATGTCCGTCACTTCGCCCTGCATGGTGATCCAGGTTTCTTCCACCGCGTCCGGGTTATAGGTGTCATAGAAGAAGAACGTCGTTGGATTGTTGTCGCCGCTATATAGCGTCGATTGGCTGCGCGAATAGATATGGCCCGCATCCAGCACTTCGCCTTCCCAAAAATCCCGGTCCACTTCGCCATAGACGGTGACGTTTTCACCGGGCGAAAAACGCGCTTCGTAATTCGGGTCGGAAAACAGCTCGTCATGCTCGACTTCAATGACGCCATTACCATAATCCATCATGAAGCTGTCGTCTTCAACGGACGTGACCACGCCGCTGACCGTCGTCCAGTCGCCTTCATCGGCGTAGGAGATTTGTGCGGCGGCGGGCGTTGCGGCTGCAATTGCAATAGCGGAGGCCGCCAAAGTTTTTAGAGCGGACATAATTTCCATACCTCATCATTATCTGATGCGGCGATGCTAAGCGGGGCGCAGCGCGAGAGGCGCGCATCCGCGAAACTTATTCATCTGACAAAGCGGACAATGCATCGCCGCGTTAAAGCTTCGTCACTTTAACCAATGAAAATTAGCGCATGTCGTTCCGACGATGTCTGGATTTTTTCGAGCTTGTGTCTGTCCCCGCGCATAGAAGCGCGCCAATGTAAGCCACCGCACGTAAGTGGAGGCGGCTCACATGTGCAAAGCGATCTCGTTCAGCGATGTATGGCGCAGGCGCCGCCGCCTTTTTTCTCGAAATATTGCTGATGATATTCCTCGGCGCGCCACCATGGTCCCAGAGGCTCGATCTTTGTGGCGATAGGGCGCGCGTGACGGCCAGAGGCGTCTTCGGCGGCCCGGGATTTTTCAGCCGCTTCGCGTTGTGCGTCATTCACCGTGAAGATCGCGGTGCGATACTGATCGCCCACATCGGGTCCCTGGCGGTTCACCTGTGTGGGATCGTGGCTCGCCCAGAAAATTTCGAGCAGCTTTTCGTAGGAGACGACAGCGGGATCGAACTCGACTTTCACCGCTTCGGCGTGACCGGTGCCTTTGCGACAGACCTGCTCGTAAGTGGGATTTTCCACGTGGCCGCCCGTATAGCCGACCTCCGTGGCGACGACGCCGTCCGTCTCGCGAAAGACCTGTTCCACGCCCCAGAAGCAGCCGGCGGCGAATACAGCGGTCTCGGTCATGTCAGTCTCCTGTCTTGTTGACGACATCATAAAGGGCTGAAGCGCTGTTGTCGCAAGTCCTCTTCACGTCTTTGTGGTTCTTCTAATCCAGTCGAGGAAGTTGGCGCTGGAACCTTCCTCGGCGACGGGCAGGGCGGCGACGCAGGGCTCGTCATAAGGATGGAGGGCGATGATCCGGTCCCGGGCGGCGTTGGCCGCGGCCGCCGTCGTTTTGACAATCAGCGGCGTTTCAAGGCCGATCTCCACCTTGCCCTCCCATTCATAGACGGAGCGCATTTCCGCATGAATATTGACGCAGGCGGCGAGGTTCTCCTCGATAAGCGCGCGGGCGATGCGCGCCGCCGTCTCGGCGTTTGGGGCGGTCACATAGAGAAATACGATTTCCGACATCGGTCACTCCCGGGGCGTCTCCCGTCCGTCCGCGTCTCGAAGGGCCCCGGTCGAGGACCCCATTGCGAAGGGGGGCGGCTCAGGCCTAAACAGCATCAGGCAATATGGATAGGCGCGAGTCTCTCGCGCTTCAGGACGATGCGCAAGCTCGATCATAAACGCGCGCTGGTGCTCTTTTCCGGCGGGCAGGATTCCTCGATTTCCCTCGCCTGGGCGCTGGACCGTTACGCCCATGTGGAGACGGTGGGCTTTATCTACGGACAGCGCCATTCGGTGGAGCTCGGCGCCAGGCTCAGCGTGCGAAAGGCCATGACCGATGCGTTCCCGCGCTGGGCCGGCAAGCTGGGCGAGGATACGCTGGTGGATGCGAGGGGCCTCAAGGATCTCGGCGAGACCGCCATGACCCATGAAACGGCCATCGTTCTGGGCAATGACGGTCTGCCCACAACATTCGTGCCCGGACGAAATCTTGTGTTCCTGTCGCTTTCGGGGGGGCTCGCCTATCGCCGCAATCTCGGGGTTCTGGTCGCCGGCATGTGCGAAGCGGACTATTCCGGTTACCCGGACTGCCGCGAAACCGCGCTTGCGGCGCAGACCGAGGCTTTGCGCCTCGGCATGGATGCGAATTTCATGCTGGAAACGCCGCTCATGCATATCGACAAGGCGGAAAGCTGGCGTCTTGCGGAAAGGACCGGCGGAGAAAAACTCGTTGCGCTGATTAATGAGCACAGCCACACCTGTTATCGCGGCGTGCGTGCGGCGCGCCATGATTGGGGCTATGGCTGCGGCGAATGCCCGGCGTGCGAGCTCCGCGCCCGGGGCTGGGCCGGTTATCGCGGGCGCGAGGCCAGTTGAAGCTTTCGCCGCAACACCATGCCGGGCCGCTTTACGCGTTCTATTATGGCGGGCAGTTCGTTCTACTCGGCATTCAGTTGCCGTTCTTTGCGGGCTGGCTGGCGCTGCAGGGCTTTGACGCTTCGGAAATCGGCTGGATCACCGGCGCCTCGCTGATTGCGCGGCTGCTGTTCGGCCCGTTCGTCGCCTATTGGGCCGATCATCAGGCGGATGAGCGCCGGTCTTTGCGCATTGTCACCTTTTTCTTCGCGCTGGGCGCCGCCGGCTTGCTGATTGCGCCGGGCAAGGTTCTCATCGGCGCCTCCGCCGCGCTGATGATGTGGTGTTTCGGGCTTTTGGTTCCACTCACCGATACAGCGGTCCTGCGCGCCGACCGCAATGGCCTTTTACATTACGGTCAGACGCGCGCGGCGGGATCGGTATTCTTTCTGGCGACGAATATTCTCGGCGGCGCGTTCCTGGCGCAGGCGGGCGTTATTGCAGCGGCGCCGGCCATGGCGATCGCAGCGTCATTTGCGTTCGTGATGACGTTCCTCCTGCCGGCGGGCGCAGGTCATCGCGGCGGGGCGAAGCCGGTCTCCTGGCGCGAGGCGCCGAAGCTCGTTTCCAGTCCGGTGTTTTTGATCGCGCTCGCCTCGGCGGGACTCATTCAGGGCGCGCACGCGGTTTACTACGCCTTTTCTTTTTTGCGCTGGGAACAGCTCGGCTATTCCACCTTGGTCATCGGGTGCCTCTGGGCGACGGGCGTCATCGCCGAAATTTTTTTGCTGACGCGCGCGCGTGGCCTCGCCAGGCGCTTCGGGCCGGCGACCATGCTCGCCCTTGGCGGCGTCGCCGCAGCGGTGCGATGGATTGCAATCGGGCTGGAGCCGCCGCTGCCGGTGCTGTTTGCGGTGCAACTCATGCATGCGCTGACCTTCGCCAGCGCCTATCTCGGCGCGATTGAGTTTCTTGACAGGGCGGTTCCCTTGCGCCTCGTCAATACCGGCATGACGATCATGTCGACCACCGGGGTCGGCGCGGTCACGGGCGTCGCCACCGTCATCGCCGGCTATGTCTGGAACGGCGCCGGGCCGGCGCCGGCTTACTTCATGATGGCCGCCATGGGCGCGGGGGCGTTTTTTCTGGCGCTGATATTGCGGCGGGTATGGGATGGCGGAAAGCTGTTCGAATAAAGTTCCGCGTTTCAAACACCGGCTGTATGCGCGCCGTCCCAGTTTTCAGGCAGACCTTTTTCGGCGTAGCGCTTGATGCGTTCTTCATAAATGTCGAAGAGGGCGATCTTGGCGCCGGGCGATGACTTCGCTTTTTCCAGATTGGCGCGCGCCGCAGTCATGTCGCCTGAACGATAGGCGGCGAGGAGCTGGCGGTGTGCGTCGTCGAGCGCGCGGAACGCCTTCGACGATTTGATGAAGGGATTGCCGATCAGCGCATAGATGGAAACCGGCCGTTTCTCGCCGCGCAGGCGCAGCTTGTCGAGCTCAAGAAACGCGAAGTGGTGATGCGTTTCCTTATAGACCTGCTCGTCGCAGATCATGGCGGGGCCGTAAAATTCCGACTGGCTTCTCAAGAAAGCGGCGCGGTCGACGGCCGGGCCTACGGCGGAATAGCGGTTATTGCGGCCATGGCCCATGGGGCCCACGAAACAGGAGCCTGTGGCGATGCCGATGGCGAGATGGATTTGCATGCCCCGCGTGCGGCTCGACGCATCGAGATCGGCGTTGACCTTATCCATGCTTTCGATGAGCCGCAGGGCTGCGGCGCATCCTGCCTGCACATGGTCGGCGGTTTCTAACGGCGCATTGAAATAGGCGAAGAGCCGTCCGCCTTCCGCCTGGTCCGCGGCGCCCCCGGCGTCGATAATGGTTTGCCGCAGATCGAGGGACGCTGCTGCGAGCAGTTTGGTGATGTCGTCCGGCAAATTCTCCATGGTGCGCAGATCTTCATCGGCGATCCGCAATTCGCAGGCGAGGACAGTGATCTCCCGGCGCACGCCTTTCAAAAGGTCGCTGCCGGCTTCCTCCCGCAGGCGCTTCATCGCCGGTTCCGGCAGGGTGTCGTGGAAAGAGCCGCGCAGATTGTCGTCGCGCAACACGCCGCCAATGGACTTGCCGCCCGCGACAGAAAAGGCGCCGAGGAAAAGTGCAACCGCCGGCGGGATTGGATTCAACAGAAGGTCGCCAAAAGCGAAGGCCATATATGCGCCGAGCAACAGGATGACTGACGCCAGCGCGGCGAAGCCGGCGGCTTTCCAGAAGGCGAGGCGTTGCGCGATCATGATCGCCGCGGCCCCGAACAGCATGACGGCAAGGGCCTCGATATAACCGGCCCAGCCGGGCCGTTTCGGCGCCTCGCCGGAAAGAATCTGCGCCGCCGCCAGCGCATGAGCCGCGGCCGGCGCCATGGTTCCGCGCGCCGTGCGCACCGGCGTTCCGAGTTCGGTATCGAGACCGATCAGGACGACAGCATCTTTCAACTGCGCGTTCGATCCGGCGATGGTCGCAGGCGCGCCGTTGAAGCCGGACAAGAGCCGCGATGCAGAGGTTGTCGGCACGGAGATGTTTTTCGGCAGGTAAAGCCGCAGCGACGTGGTGTCCGATACGGGCAGTGTTTTTCCGCCGAGGGAAAGGCTGTCGACCGTGCGCCCTTGCGCGCTTGCGCCTGAGGCGCTGACCGCCGCTGTCACTGTCGCATCGTCCGCAGCAAGACGCGCCGCTTCAAGCGAAAGCGCCGGCGCAGGCGCGCCGGCCAGCGACCAAAGCAGCGGCGTGCGGCGCAGGACGCCGTCGCTGTCGCTCGTCAATGAGGACACGGATGGCTGAGCCGCGCGCGCGAGGTCTGGATTGATGGCGTAGAAATAGCGTGCGGCGGGAAGGGCGAGATAATCGGCCCCCCCTGTGTTCAGCCAATTTGCCTGCTGCGTGTCCGTGCGCAGGAAGGAGGCGGTGCGGTTCGGGTCCGACGGCGCGGTGAGGGAGACCGCGACTGCGCCGTCCACACCGCCGAATGATTCTGCTAGGCGCTCATCGGTGCGGGGCAGGAGGGCGAGTTGCTGGGCGAAAACCTCGTCACGGGCCCCCGAAAGCCAGAATTCGCCGATGGTCTCCGGCGAGAGGGGGTCGGGCGCATCCACGGCCTCGGTGAGAATAACGCCCTTGGCGCCGGCGGCGCCCGCCGCCTCGACAATCTCCGCCAGCACCGTGCGCGGCCATGGCCAGGGGCCGACCGCGTCGACGCTTTCCCGGTCGATCAGCACCAGGTGAAAATTTTCCACAGCTTCACCGTCTGCGGGGTCAAGCCGTTGAAAATAATCGAAAAGCCGCTCCCGCCAGCGGGCGTCCGGCGACTGCGCGCCGGCCAGCGCGCCGAGCGCGATCACGGCGAGAGCGCCCGTCACCAGAAGAAGCGGGAGCGCCGTCAGCCACTGAAACGGCTTGGAAAACATGCGTCTGGTCAAGAAAGACCCCTTCCACTCCACCGGAATAAGGGCTTAGGCCTTCGCTCGCGCCTTGCAAGTCCTTATTCAGGATGAATTTATTATCCTGCTTTAAACCATAACACTGCAAGGGCTGGGCCGGGCCTGAAGTCCCTTAAGGAAGCGTTAACCATGGCGGATTCGTCGGCGCATTTCGATATTGATATGACACAGGGAACCCTGAAATTGGTTCCCCAGGGGGATTGGCGCGCGCGCTTTCTGGGTGCGCTGGACGACGATCTGCGCAATTTCGCCGATGATTCGGTGGGCCGCGACTTGGTGGTCGACATGTCCCATGTGGACAGGCTCGACACGGTCGGCGCGATGATGCTGCAGCGGACCATGCGCACCTGTTCGGGCCGCGGGGAAGGGTCGGAGTTTACCGGCGCCAGCGAGGCGCATGCCGCCCTGCTCGCTCAGGTCGAGGACCATCTCAACCCCTGCCATGTGGAGCCGGAGCATGGCAATCCGTTCCTCGCCGTGATTGAGCGTCTCGGCAAGGGCGTCGTCGACGCTTACTACGCCGCGCTCGAAGTCATGAGTTTCATCGGCCTGACGCTGGCGACCGCCATGCGCGTCATCGCCAATCCCATGAAGATGCGTTGGACGTCGACGGTCTATCACATGGAAGAGGCGGGGATGAACGCGATCCCCATTGTCGGCCTGATGTCGTTCCTCATCGGCGCCGTGGTCGCCTTTATGGGCGCCAAGATCCTGCGCATGTTCAACGCTGATATTTTCACCGTCGAACTGGTGGGCATTTCCGTGTTGCGCGAATTCGGCGTTTTGCTGACGGCGATTTTGATCGCCGGCCGGTCGGGCAGCGCTTTCACGGCGCAAATCGGCTCCATGAAAATTCGCGAGGAGATCGACGCCATGCGGGTGCTCGGTCTCGACCCCATGGAAGTGCTGGTTTTGCCGCGCGTGGCGGCGCTTGTCGTTATGCTGCCTGTGCTCGCCTTTTTCGCGGCCATGCTGGGCATTCTCGGCGGGGGCCTTGTCGCCTGGCTGGCGATGGATATTTCACCAGCGCTTTTCATTTCGCGCTTTCAGGAAACCATGGTGCTCAATCATTTCTGGGCGGGCCTGATCAAGGCGCCGTTTTTCGCCTTCGTCATCGCTGTCGTTGGATGCTTTCAGGGCATGGAGGTCGAAGGCAGCGCTGAATCTCTTGGTCAGCGTACGACGCTTTCGGTTGTTCAGTCGCTGTTTCTCGTGATCCTCATCGATGCGTTCTTCGCCATGTTCTATCTGGAGATCGATTTTTGACGGAACCGGACAAGTCAGTTGAACATGTTATTGAAGTCGATGGGCTGAAAACCCAATTCGGCGATTTTGTCGTGCATGAAGATCTCGATATCGACGTGCGCAAGGGCGAAATCATGGGCGTTGTAGGCGGTTCCGGCACGGGCAAGTCTGTTCTCATGCGCGCGATCATCGGTCTGAAGCGCCCAAGCGCAGGAACCGTGCGCATTTTCGGCGACGATTATTATCAGGCTACCGACAAGGAGCGTGACGCCATCGAGCAACGCTGGGGCGTTTTGTTTCAGGGCGGCGCGCTGTTCTCCTCGTTGACGGTCGCCCAAAACGTCATGGCGCCAGTGAGAGAACATCTTAACCTTCCTGAAGATTTGGCTAAGGACATCGCGGCGCTGAAAATTTCCATGTCCGGTTTGCCGGAAGAAGCGGGAGCAAAATACCCCGCCGAACTGTCTGGGGGGATGAAGAAACGCGCCGGTCTCGCCCGCGCGCTCGCGCTCGATCCGGAAATCGTCTTTCTCGATGAGCCGACCGCGGGCCTCGATCCCATTGGCGCTGCGAGATTTGACGAACTCATCGTCAATCTCAAGGAATCCTTAGGGTTAACAGTGTTTATGGTCACCCATGATCTTGATACGCTGCATGCAACCTGTGACCGGGTGGCGGTGCTTGCCGAAAAGCGGGTCATCGCCTGCGGCCCCCTCGACGAGGTGCGGCGCGCCGATCACCCATGGATACAGGAATATTTTGCAGGGCCCCGGGGGCGGGCCGCGCTCGCCGCAAAGGCGAGCTAGTGATGAGTAGAGTTCGATGGAAACGCGCGCCAGTTATGTAGTCATCGGGTCGGTCGTCCTGGCGGCGGTCGCTGGCGTGTTTTTATACATCATCAGCGTCACCAAAACTCAGCGCGAATTCGACGAATATGATGTGATCTTCACCGAACGGGTGTCCGGCCTCTCGGTGGGCGCCGCGGTGCGCTTCAACGGCATTCAGAAGGGCGAGGTGGAAACGCTGTCCATCGATCCCGACGATCCGTCCATTGTGATTGCACGCGTGCGCGTCGACAAGGATACGCCGGTGAAAACCGACACCAAAGCCGAACTCGAATTTGTCGGCTTTACAGGCCTCGCCATCATTCAGTTTGTGGGGGGCAGCCGCGAGGCGCCTCTGCTGAAAGAAGTGAGCGATGAGAGGGTGCCGCAGATCGCGGCCGACATGTCAGGCTTCGGCGCCTTTCTCGAAGGCGGAGGCGATGTGCTGGCGCAGGCGAACCGTCTTCTGTCCGATGACAACATCAACGGCATCTCAGGCATCATCGCCAACATCGAAACCATGACGGGCGCCTTCGCGGAAAACGAAGACGACATTGTCGCCACGCTCGATAATCTGAACGCCATCACGACCGATCTTGCGGAAGTCACGTCGAAACTCGACGCCGCGGCGACCAGCCTTCAGAACTTCATGGAAGAGGATGCGCCGCAGGCGGTGGAGGATATCGAGGCGCTCTTGTCGGAATCGCGCGCGCTGGTGACGGATCTGCGCACCATCACGAATGAGAACCGCGCCTCAATCCGGGTGTTCGCCGATCAGGGACTGGGGCAGGTGGCGCCGGCGCTGGCAGAGGCGCGCCGACTGATGCGCACGCTCGACGCCGTGCTGCGCGAGATCGACCGTGACCCGAACGCCTATTTCTTTGGCGAGCGCGCGCCAGAATATTCCGGAGACGAGTAATGATGACGAGGCTTTTTCAGGGCTTGGCCGCCGGATTGATGGTTATGATTTCGGGCTGCGTTTCCGTTTTGCCGGAAGCAGCGCCGCCGAAACCGCGTCTCCACATCGCTCCTGCCGGCGACGTCGACATGTCCGGCGACCGGTTGAATTTTTCGGTTGTCGTGGACGATCCGCGCGCGACACGCGTTTACGACAGCGTGCGCATCGCCGTTTCGACGGCGCCGGGCCGCATCGCCTATCTTAGCGGCGCGGAGTGGGCCGACCGCGCGCCGCGGCTGTTTCAGACGGCGTTGATCCAGACCTTTGAAGATTCCGGCCGCATCCTCGCCGTGGGCGACCGCTCGTCGGTGCCCGTCGCGGATATTGTTCTGCAGACGGATATTCGCCATATGGAAGTCGATGTCGAAAACGGCGACGCCGCCGTCGTCTCCGTTTATGCACGCCTTTCGGACGGCAAGGGAACGGTTTACGCCGCAAGGAAATTCGACGCTCGCGTATCCGCAGCGTCGACCAAGCCGGACGATGTTTACGACGCATTTAACAGCGCTTTTGACGAAATCCTTTCCGGTATCGTGAAATGGACCTTCGACGCCGGGCAGAGCGCGCGCGAATTCGTAAGGTCCGGCGCCGGCAGCCGCTCCATTGTCGCCGATTAGACTCTGCTCATCCCAAGAGATAGGCTGGCGCCAGCTAAAAAGGAGCTGACGCCATGAAAGTCTTGCAACCTGTTTTTGGCGCCGCGTTGTTGTCAATCGCCGCATGCGCCCCGGCCGATGTCGGCGGCGGCGATCCCATACCGCCGGAAACTGGCGCGCCCGATGGAGACGACGCGATGGCCTGTCCCGTGATCGATAGCCGCGACTGGGCCGCCTGGGTGAACGCCATGCCGGGACCCGATGCGAAACTCACCTTGCATGTCGCCGGCGAAATCGATCTGCCGACGCCCGGATACGACATTTCCTGGCAAGCCGGCATGGCCGACCGGAGCATGACGCCGGTGCAGCGGCTGATTCTGAATCTCACGCCGCCGGACGGCATGGTCGCACAGGTCATCACGACAGAAACGGTCAAATATGAAGGGCCGGCGCTTGTCGAAAATTATGGCGGCGTCATCGTCATGTGCGGCGGCGCGCCGCTCGCCGAAATCACGGACGTCACCGTGGCGCGATAACGTCAGCAGTTTTTGTATTTGTCATTAAGACCGGCGCCTGCGGCGATCATCGGCAGGATCTTTTTAAGCCGCCGTTCTTTCGTCGCCGCCTGTTTCGCCTCGGCGATATAGTCGGCATATTCTCGCCGTTTGCCGGGCGTGAGTTTTTCAAAAGCGGCGCTCGCCCGCTTGTTCGAGGCGAGCGCGGTTTTAAGTTCCGCCGGGACCGCAAGCGCGCCCTTGCGTTTCGGTTTGATCTCTTTGCCTTCTCTGGCGAGCGCGGCGGCTTCTTTCACATAAGCCTTGATGACCGCCGGCTTGATGTCTTTCGCGCCCGTCATGCGCCACTGGCGCTGGGCCCTGGTGACGCCTTCCTGGGCGTTGATCAGCAGCTTCTTTTCATCTTTCAAAAGCGCGCCCTGCGGAAACCAGAGGCAGAAGAAGTTTTTGAACGCCGTCAGGCCGACAATGTGCTTGCCGTCGAGCGTATAAAACGGCGAGCCCCATTTGAGCTCTTCCTTAAGGCCCGTCGAGACAAGGATTTTGCGGAGCGCGAGCAATTCCTCGCGCCATGTGTCGGCGTTTTTGAAATAGGCGTCGGGCGTTTTTTTGTTTGCCATGCTCCCCGTCTCCGGCGCTGAATTCCGGTCGCAACAAGGCGCGTTTTCTTCGCCCTTTGCGATAATACTGCTTGAGGGCGGCTTTGCAAAATACTGTCGCTAGGCGGTGCGCCGTGTGGCGACGGGAGGAGGGGAGTTGTCAGCGGGCTCTTTGATTGGCTCAACTTCTTCCGTCTTGGGGAGAGAAAAAACGAACCGCGATCCATTCTTATAGGCTGTGTCGAGCCAGATGGCGCCGCCATGGCTTTCGATAATCGACTTTACGAGAGCCAGACCAATGCCGACGCCTGAATATTTGCCGCCGTCCTTGTGAAGGCGCTGCATGGGCTCGAATATCCTTTGCGCATGAGCTTCCTCGATGCCGATGCCGTTGTCCGATACAGACAATATCACATTGTCTTTTGTCGCTTCATAAGCGATTTCAATATCAGGCGTTTTCTCCTCATGAATATATTTCAGGCTGTTTCCGATCAGATTGTGAAACACGCGGCGCAGCAATTCCGGTTCGGCATGGATGACCGGCATCCCGGCGGCGACCCGTATGCTGGCCTTGCGCTGTTCGATTTCAGCTTCCCTTTCCCGGATCACATCGGCGACAAGGCGCTCCATGTCGACGGGCTCAAGGTTGGGCTCTTTAAAGCCCGAGCGCGCGAAATCCAGAAGGCTGGATACCATAATGTTCATGGCGTTTGAGGTTTCGCGCAGACGGTCCGTATATATTCTGACAGCCTCGGTCTCGCTCTTTCTATCGATCATGTCGGCGAAAAACCTGATATGACCGATCGGCGAGCGTAAATCATGAGACGCGATGCCGGCGAATTGTTGGAGCGCGAGATTGGCGTCGGCGAGTTTTTCGTTGCTTTGTTCCAGACGCGTGTTTTTGGATCCTATTTCCCTAGCATGGCGCCGGGCTTTTCTCGCCAGCACCGCAGAGAATAAACCGCCCGTAGTCATGATTCCCATAAACGCCAACTGAATATTGCTGACCATCGCCGCATAAGATATTTTTGCATTGGCGGTCTCTGTAATTTTGTCCAACGCTGCATCGATTTCATTTACTGCGCCATCGTCGTTGTAGCGTACAGCGGCATCGATTTCGCTGATACTCAACTGTTCAGCCGATAACGCCTGCACGGTATGCAGCCTATGATGATAGGCATCCACCATCTCATCCGTCTCGGCCAGCGCAATATCGATTTTGAGAGACTGCGCTGTGGCCTCCAGTCGAGAAATCAACTCTTTTGCGCGCACGGCGTTTTTTTCAGCCTTGATGCGGTGAACATCCTCATGAGGACGAATGAGGTAATTCTTGAAATTATGAATGAGACCGCCATAGCCGATTTCGGCCTCAAGGCGCAGCGCGTCATTCGTTGCAAGAATGATGACGGTTTCGAATTCATTGATGCGGCGGATTTGCCACATGGCGGCGGCCGCCGCCAGCAAAGCCAGCAGGCTCACGATGAGCGTGATTTTTTTCCAGCTAAACGACAAATCTTCCTCCCCGAAGACCGGGGCCATATTTGTCAAAGCTTATTAAACAAGCGTTTACCTGAGGGCCGGAAGAGCAGCAAAAATCAGGCGAAATACCCTACGGTCGCGCCGATTAACAGATAGACCCGGCCAAGGGGGGAGGAGAGATATTCCTCCAGCTCCTCATCGGCGGTTTCCGAGGTCGTGGCGTCTTCCAGGAGTTGCTCGAAGCCTTGCAGGAAGTTGTGAACGCCTGTTTCAAAGGCGCGGTCGCGTCCGGATTCGGAACGGATGCGGCGCTTCACATCCGCTTCGTTGAGGCGCAAGAGACGGTTGGCGAAGACATTGCGGTCGCCCTTGTCGAACCGTTCCTGGAGCGCCGGCGGCGGATCGCCATAGAGGCGGGTTTCAAGCTCCTGCGTAAAGTCCTGAAGCTGCGCGATGATACGGATGGCGTTATCGGCGGCGCGTCGGGCCGCGTCCGCCGCCTCGTCCTTCTTCGACGCCTTGCCAAGGTCGAGCGGTGCGCTTTCGTCGGCGGCGTCGAGAATCTCTTTCCAGGACACATTGCCTTTTGAGCGCTTGGCCGGATCGGCCTTCGCCTCCTTGCCGAGCGCAAGCGGCTGATCCTTGGGTTTCGCCCCTTTGCTCGGCCGGCGCTCGGCGATGTCGCGCGCGAGTTCGTCGAGCCGCGCGGCGCCGTTCGTTTTCTTCGCCGGTTTCGCCGGCGCGAGCTCTACGGGCGCGGCGGTGAGTGGCGGCTCCTTGCGGCGCGACGCTGCCGTCAGATCGAGCGTCGCCTGCGCCTCTTGCTCGACTTTTTTTCCGGCGTCTTCTCCTGAGCCATGACGTTCGGATTCCTCTGCCTTTTTCTTCTCCGCCGCCTGGCGGTCGGCGCGCGCCTGCATTTCGTTTTGCGCTTCGGCGAGGCGGGCGGCCGCCTCCTGTTCGCGCAATTGCGCTTCGGCGAGGCGCGAGAGGCGGTCGGTCTGCGAGGCGATGGCCTCGGCCAGCCGGTCGGCGCGATTTCTCTGTTCGTCGATCAGCGTTTCAAGGCGCGCATTTTCCTGCTCAAGCGCGGCGCGGGCGTCCGCGAGCGCCTGGTTGCGTTCTTCAATGCGCGCGGCTTCGGATTCTGAAAACTTCATGGCGTCTTCCGAGGATTTGCGTGCCCGTTCGCTGGCGGCCTCCACATCTTCGGAAGCCTTCTGCGCCGCTTCGCTTGTGCGGCGCGCGGCGTCGGTGACGTCTTCGGCGGCTTTTGTCGCCCGCGATGCGCCGTCCGTCGCGGCGGCGAGGGCGTCAGCCGTAGAGGTCGAGATTTCTTTCAAAGCCATCGCCGTGGCGTCCTGCATGCGCATGGCTTCTTTGGTGGTGGCCTCGACCACATCCTTGCCGGCGCGCTCTGCTTCCTGACGGGCGGCGTCGACTGCGTCATCGGCGGCCTTGCGCGCTTCCTCGGCTGCGTTGCGGGCCGCGGCGCTGATCGTCTCTGCGTTGCGCGCGGCTTCCTCTGCGGCTTCTTCCGCGGCGGCCTTGGCGCGCGCCGTAGCGTTGCGCGTTTCTTCGCTGGACTGGTCGATGGCCTGGGCCGAGGCGCGCATGGATTCGTCTACATCGCGCAACGCCTCCCGCAGAGACTCAAAAGAGTTGAAGGCGCGCTCCGCCGCGCTTTCAAGGCGATGCAGGCGCTCGTCGAAATCTTTCTCCGCCTGAAGCGAGGTGGACTCGGCGGACTCAAGCGAGGAGATGGCGGCTTTCGCTTTTTCAGCAATCGCCGCCGCAAAGCTGTCCGCATGGGCGTTGAGGCTTTCAGTAAGCTCCATCAGCCGCGAGCGTTCATCGGCGACGCGCCCGGCGGCGCCAACCGCTCTCGTTTCGATCGCCTCGCCGGCGATTTCAATCGCCTCCACATGCTGGCGGATCATGGCTTCCACGGAGGCAAGGCGCCCGAGGGCGGAATCGAGTCCCTGATTGAGCGCGTTCACCTGGCTCTGAACAACCGCGCCCACGGTCTCCACATTCTGCGCCGCTGCAACATCGGGCGTGACGAAGCGCTGGGCCGCCGCCGCGATGGCTTCGGCCGCGCGGATCATTTCGATCAGGCGCGAGACTGCATACCCAATGAAAAGAACCAGCGCCGGAATGACGAAGGCGAAGAGAACCGTTTCGATTTCAAAGGCCGAGAACGGATTCCAGGGCCGGTCGACGCCGGACATCGCCGTTATCTGACGATGCGCGAACCAGTTGCCGAGCGGCAGGCCCACAAGCGTCGAGAAGAAAACGAACACTGCTGTCATTCGCGCGGCCTGCCAGATCTGGCGGCTGCGCGCATTCCAGCGCCGTTCATTGGGAGAAATGTAAATCAGCCCGCTGTCTTCGCGCGCCGCCGCGTCGCGGGCCTGCGCCTCGACAATGCCTTTGAAACGCATGCGCGGGGCGTCGTTATCGCCATCGGCGTCCGGCTTTGCGTTTTCCTGTTCGTCGTCGAGATCGCTCACGTTGTCGCTCACCTGCCGGGCGTATCAGCCCCATCTGCGCCGCAAACGCCCCGCATAGCGGAATTTGTGTGGCCAGCCAATCGTTTGCAGCCGATTGCCGGTGTTGCGGCGGCTTTCCTTTTGGCAATGATTGCGCGCCCTGCGCGTCATAACAAGAGTGCGGGCATCATCCCAGGACCGCCCGCGACCGGGAAGAGCCCTGCTTTTCCCGGCGGCGAGAATCCGCCTAGCAGGGGCGCAGGGCAAGGCGGCCGGCGGGTTTTCCCCAACAGGCCCGCCAAGAGCCGAGCGGGCGGGCGGATGACGGAACCGAAACGAACAGCGTTGCAGCGATTGGTGGATGGATCGGCGTTTCAGGCGGTGGTCCTGTCCCTGATCATCATCAACGCCGTGGTGCTAGGGGCGGAAACTTTCGCTGTCTTCAAAGGCGCTCCGGCGCTGCGCATCCTCGACCGCATCATCATTTACGCCTTCATGGCGGAAATCGGCCTCCGCATCATCGCCTGGCGCGGAGAATATTTCCGCAATGGGTGGAATATCTTCGATTTTCTGATCGTGGCGGTCTCCATCGCCGCGGCGACATCGGGCCTTGCGGCGCTGCGGGCGTTTCGCGTCTTGCGGGTCCTGCGCGTGATCACGGTGATCCCGCGCATGCGGGTCGTCGTCTCCGCGCTGCTCGATTCCATTCCCGGCATCGCCTCGGTGGGGATCGTGCTGGCGCTCATCGTCTATGTCTTCGCGGTGATCGCCGCCAATCTCTATGGCCCCGCCCATCCCGAACTCTTCGGGGACGTGTTCGAGGCCATGTACACGCTGTTTCAGGTGATGACCCTGGAAGGCTGGCCGGACATCGCCTCGCAGGTGGCGCAGACCCACAAACGCTCCTGGATATTTTTCCTGACCTTCGTGCTGATCGCGACTTTCACCATGCTCAATCTATTCGTCGCCATCGTGGTGCGGGTCGTGGAGGAAGATTCCGAACCCGTGGTTGATGAGGTGATCGAAAACCAGCGCATGATCTTACAAGAGATTGCCGAGCTGAAAGAGGCGTTGGCCAAGCGCGGCTGAAAGATGTGATCGCATTTGCCGGACTTTGTCGCAGTGCAGCGGCGCTGGTCTCTCCGATCAATATATCTTTAATGGACAACGCAAGAGGACGGGGATAGGCCTTGCGAAAACAATAAAGACCGGGTGTGAAGTTGCGTCCAGAAATCCTCAGCCTGCCGCTCATTTTCGTCGTCCTGGCGCCGAGTTTTGTCTCGGCTGCATCAGCGCAGACGGATGTGATAACCGTCACCGCGACGAAGCGCGCGCAAAGCCTCGACGATGTCGCCGCGAGCGTTGACGTCATCGCCGGCGCTGAGATTGACAAGGCGAACGGTTTCAACAGCGCCGAAGAGATTACGCAACTTCTTTCGGGCGTTCAGGCGGCGGTCGCCAATGGCAATCAGATTGCGTTTCAGATACGCGGCATCGGCGCCGTCGATCATCAGGCGCTGACGCCGACGGCGGCGGCGGTTTACATGGATGGCGTTTTTCTCGCCACCAATGTGCAGACCGGGCCGCTGCTCTACGATCTCGAACGCATCGAAGTCTTGAAAGGCCCGCAGGGCTCCCTTTACGGACGCAATGCGTCATCCGGCGCCGTCAATTTCATCTCGGCGAGACCGACGGAAGAAACCGCCGGTTATCTCGGCTGGTCTTACGGTCGGTTTGACCGGCTCGATGCGACAGGCGCCATCGGCGGAAACTTGAGGGGTGGTTTCAGCGGACGCATCGCCGGGCGCTATCTGAAACAGGATGCGGCGCTCGACAATGTGCAGACCGATCCGAACATTGCGGCCCCGGCGCGCGCCGGCGGCGTGCGCGATGAATTCGGTTTGCGTGGTTCCTTGCAATGGGAAGGGGAGGCGGCGACGCTGCTCCTTCGCGCCCATTATGAGGAGGACAACGGCGTCAATCCGGCGCCGCGCAATTTGAACCTCGATCTTGGCAAGCACGAGATTTCCGTGGGCCCGGACGGGGTGCAGGAAACCGACAATGAATTCTACGGCGTGTCGCTCGAAGCCGTGGCGCCGGTGGGAAGCTGGGAGCTTTATTCCGTCACAGCGCTCGAAGGCTATGGGCAGAATTACGGTTTCGATTTCGATGGCGCGCCCGCGCCTTTCGGCGATCCGACCCTGAACGCCAATCTCCGATATGATCGCGAGTTCCTGCAATGGAGCGAGGAGATCCGGCTGCAGGGCGACTGGCGCCTTGGCCACAGTCTCATCGGCGTTGCGGCGGCGGGCGAGGATTTCGAACAGGAATATCTCATCTGGTGCGGCGAGCTGAACCCTGAAACTTTGCTTGGAACTTGCCGTTATGTGGGCGCGCCGGGACGCGTCGGGCCAACGCCGGCGTCGCCGGGCGTTGCGACGACCCTCGTCACTGACATCGAGCAGACGCGGCGGACCGCAGCGATCTTCACCTATAACGACATCAATCTTACCGATGCGCTGACCCTGACTTTGGGAGCGCGCTATACCTATGAAAACATCAAAGGGTCGGGGCAGGGCGTTCATATTTTCGACGACGGCGTCATCGCCTTCAACAATCGCGACGGGCTCGGTCCCGCCATCGGCGAAAACCGCATCAAGGAAAACCGGCTCAGCGGGAACGCTGCGCTGTCATATCGTTTCTCCGATACGGCGATGATCTACGCCTCCTTCGCCAATGGCTATAAAAGCGGCGGCTTCAACGGCGAGGTTCAGAACAACGCGACGCATTTTGAGAATGAAGGGCTCTTCCGGGCCGAAACCGTCAACGCTTATGAAGTCGGCTATAAGGGAGAACCGGCGCCGGGCCTCGCCATGCGCGCCGCCGCCTTCTATCAGGATTACGATGCGCCGCAGGCGCGCATCTTCGTCAATTTCCCGCTGCCGGGCGGCGGATCGATCATTTCCAATTCCCTCTCCAATCTCGACAAGGCGAAGGCTTACGGTGTCGAAGGCGGCTTCGACTGGGCGCCGTCACCCGCTTTCACGCTGGGCGGCTCGATCACCCTGCTCGAAACCGAGATCAGCCAGAGGACGGATATCGGCGGCAACGCTGCGCTCTTTGACGGCAATCCCTTGCCCTTCGCCTCGGACGTTTCAGCGACAGGCTTCGCCCGTTATAATCACGATCTGGGGCGGGGCCTCCGCCTCGTTCTCGGCGCCAACGCCAAATATCAGAGCGCCTTTTACCTCGACGCCGAGGGACTCTCCGAGCGCCGCCAGGAAGGGTATGCCATCGCCGACGCCGAGGCGGGTCTGCGTTTCGACAATGGCTTTGAACTCCTGCTCCGCGGGCGCAATCTCCTCGACAAGGACTACGCCGTCTCGGGCTTCGGCTTTATCGGCTACAATGTCTTTGTCGGGCCGCCCCGGACATGGGAAGTCGCTGTGCGGAAAAGCTTCTGACGTGAGGCGCCCGCTTTTCGGCAGGCGCAAAAAATGCGACTTTCCCGTTCATGACAAGCAAGAACACTTTCGGCCTCGCCAAGGGGGATCGCCTGACCTGGCGCTATGAAGTGCTCGAGCGCATCGGCGCCGGCACCGAAGGCGAGGTCTATAAGATCCGCGAAAAGGCGACGGGCCTCACCCGTGCGGCGAAGCTTTATTTCGAAACCAAGGAGAAAACGGCGCCGGTCTTTATCCGCCATGCGCGCAAGCTCGATGCGCTGCGCGATTGCGACATCGTCGTCAAATATCTTCACGCCGAAGAGGTGTGGATCAATGACCGCTTCATCTACTGCATGATCTCGGAATATTTCGAGGGCGCGCTGTTAGAGGATTTGCTCAAGACCTATCGCGGCCGCCGCATGCCGGCCTTCGAGGCGCTGAGTCTCATTTACACCCTCACCATCGGCATTGAAGAAATCCACGCCCGCAAGGAGTTTCACGGCGACCTTCACAAGGGCAACATCTTCGTGGAGCGCATGGGCGTTTTCTTCAAACTGCGCACCATCGATTTTCACGACTGGGGCCGCACGCCCGCAACGGAGCGCCGGTCGGATATCCTGTGCGTCGCGCGGCTGCTCTACGATCTTGTGGGTGGGCGCGCCCATTACCAGAAACAGCCGCAGGCGATCCGCGATATCTGCATGGGCAATCGTTCGGACCTGATCCTGAAGAAATTTCCGACGGTGTTTCACCTTCGGGCGCATCTTGAGACGTTCGAGTGGTAAAGAAAAAAGCGGCGCCTAAAGCGCCGCCTTTTTCTGTATAGCTGGCTTCGTTATAGCCAATCTTCCTCATAAGGCTGGTCTTGATCGATATCCTGCATGGTCAGGTTCGAGCGATAGGCGCCATTGCGATAGGCGACTTCAGTAGCGCGAATGGTTCGTCTTCCCTCAGAGAACAGCGTGTCCGGGTCAGAACCGATGACGTAATGCGTGATCTTGCCGTTTTTCGGATTAATCAGCAGATCCTCGATTTCATAAATCCCGGAACTGAGCTCCACTTGCTCATCAAGCACGCGTGAAACGAGGCGCTTGTCGGCTTCATTGGAGGTGATTTTGATTTCTTCCGGTCCTTTTACCGGCGCCGAGGAATCGACATACACGTTCACACCACCCGGAACGGGGCTCGTCTGCAGGTCGACCGTGTTAAAGGACGTGTAGCCGTCGCCAACATAAAAATCCATTATCGGTGACTGCGTCTTATAAACGATATACTCAATCTCGCCGCCATCCTTGCTGAGGATGAGATTTGTCACATTGGCGACCGGATTAAGGCCGGTGCTGACATTGCCGCGCAGAATTTCGCTGGCCTTGACGGCGTTCTGACGCATCTCCCGCCATTTATGCGCCTTGGCGTCATCACTCATGTTATGCATCTGCATGGTCTGACGTTGCGTGCTTTGCTTATTTTTGTCGCTATCCATGTTTTGCTGCGCCAAGGCCCCAACAGGCGCGAGCGCCAGCGCTGCGCTGGACATAAGTGCGGCATGCATCATTTTTCGAATGTTCATTGATGTCTCCCTTCTTTCTCTATCGAGAAGTCGCGCCATTTTTGCGCGTCATGTCTTTGAGTAACAAATAGAGGGAAGGGCTGTTCCAAAATTTCAGCGAACGTCATTTGGCGTACGCAAGATGTTTTGCGTACATAAGAAGCCGCATAAAGTGTGGAAGTTAATTGGCGAACCGCGCCCGCTTCTTCGCCAGCGCCGACTGTTTCAGGAACAGCTTGACGAGGGGCCTTGAGGTGAGCCGCGCCGCGAAGACGCCGAAGACCACCGCCACGGCGCCCACGGTCAGGACTGCGTCCTGCGCCACGATGGAGGGCGCGTCGAAGAGTGAGATCAGGAACAGGGCCGAGGCCGCGCCCGGCGCGCCGCCGAACCAGGCGAGGAACATCTGGCTCTCGCGCGGCAGGCTGGTTTTTTTGAGGGCCGCCAGCCGCGGGCCGGCGCGCATCACGGTCACGACTGCGGCGGCGAAGAGGAGGGTGAGGAGGTCCGCCTGAAAGACGCGCGGGGCCAGCGCGATGCCGAACGCCAGATAGGCGACTGGGGCGACCGCCCGCTCCGCCATCCGCCGGATGCGCACGCGCGTTACAGTCAGAGCCGTTGTCTGTTCGCCCCAGAGGAGGCCCGCCGCTGCAGCGGCGAGCACCGGATGGGCGCCGATCAGCGGGGCGACGAGGAAAGAAAAGATCCCCGAAAGGATCGCAAGCTCAGCCGCTTTCTTTTTTACTTTCAGTCTGTTGCCGTAACATGCTGCAGAAAGACCTGAGGCGCCGCCGAGCGCAAAAGCAATTAGAAAACCGCGAGAGGCTTCAAACAGCGGGGTGGCGAGCGGCATGCCCTGCGGCGCTGCGGTGGCGACCGCCTCCAGAAGCACCGCGAGCGGGAGGCCGAGCGCGAGGATCGCCGCGCTTTCAAGCCGGACGGCGGCTTTGATGGTCTGGGGCGCCGGCGCCCCGGTGACCGCCCGGCGGTCGAAAGCCGCGCCATTGAGCGTGAGCGCCCCGGCCAGCAGGAAAGCGGCGCTGAAGGAAAGCTGCGGCGCGAGAATGAAGGCGGCGAGCCCGCAGACGATCAGGAACAGGGGCGCGCCGCCGATGGTCAGCCGGAAAGAGGCGGGGCAGACGCTGGCGAGGCGGGTGATGCGAAACTGCGCGGCCGCCGCAAAGGCGAGCGCCGCGAGGAGGGCGTCCGCGCCCGCCGCCGTCCATTCCGAGGGCGCGAAAGGCCCGCCGGACATGCGCCAGACGAGAGAGCCGACCGCGCCCGCCGCCAGCAGGAGCGCCGGCGAGCGTGCGCCGGCATCCACCACGCGGAGCGCTGCGCCTTTCGATCGTCCGAGAATCAAAAACAGGGCGGCGAGGAGAGCCGCCGCGATAGCGTAAGCCATAGGGAGTTTTTTGACCGCCGTTGCAATTCGACATCGCTATGGGGCTTCCCACCTGCGTCGAATCATTTCCCGCGAATCTGAATTGATCCGCGCGCAATTGCAAATTGAATTTTTGGAAAGAATAGACCGCATACGGCGCGTTCTTCGCCTTAAGCGGGAGTTGATTTGTGAATGCGCAACAGGGGGGTAGCCGGGGCTGCTCCAATATACCACGAAACCGTGAGGGGTGGATAATTTTTCACGGGTTTTTTTATGGCCGTAAACTGAGCCTCAGTTTGCTTTTCCAAAGAGGCGATTATGAACGCGTCAGCACACGATAACAAAAACGGAAAAACCAGAGGCCGGATTAAACGGGCCATTGCGCGCACGGCGCCAAGTCTTGCCCGCGCCCTTGGCGGACCGCTCGCCGGCGCCGCCGTGGAACAATTATCGCGCGCGATTTTCGGCGACGCCGCAGTCGATGAAGAAGCGCTTGCGGACGCCCTTGCCGCTGCGACGCCGGAACAGCTCCTGGCGATCAAGAAAGCGGAACAGGATTTCCAGCTTGCATTGCGGCGGGCGGGGATCGAGGAGTTGCGCATTGACGCCGCGGATCGCGCCAGCGCCAGGGAGCGGCAGATCAAGATGAACGACTGGACGCCCTCTGTTCTAGGCGCCTTCGTTATTCTCGGCTTTTTCGCCGTGCTCGGTTTCATGGTGGCGAAAAAACTGCCGGCCGGGGCGGAAACTGAATTCTCGATCATGCTCGGCGCGCTCGCCACGATGACGGCGGCGGTGGTCAATTATTTTTTCGGCTCCTCGGCCGGCTCGCGCGAAAAGACGCGGCTGATCGCCTTTCCCGTTCCGGAACACAAGGGGGCGAGTTCTGGAGATGGGGACAAGAATTAGCAAGAAGAATGGATGACAACGCGTCTTTCACCGGCCAAAAGGATGGACATGCCAAGTAGGGTTTTTGACATCGCGATTATCGGCGGCGGCGTAATCGGCCTTACGCTCGCCCGCGAGCTTGGCGGTCGCGGCGCGAAAGTCGCCGTCATCGACGCCGGCGCCGCCGTGCCGCAGGCGACCGTTGCGGCCGCGGGGATGCTGGCACCGTCTTTCGAAACCTGCGCTGCGTTCGGCGGTCTGGCGGAGCCGCTTTATCGTCTCGGCGCGCGCAGCCTCGCGATGTGGCGGGATTATGCGCCGGCGCTTGAGGACGAAACGGGCGTTATCCTCGATTATCGCCGCGACGGGACTCTCGGTCTCGCTTATCGCGACGCTCAGGCGGAAGACCTCGCCAAGCAGGCGGCCCTTGTAAAAAATCTGGGGGGCGCCGCCGAGATGATATCGGGGGACGAGGCGCGCGCGCTGGAGCCGGCCTTGTCCAACGAAGTCGTCGCGGCGCTGCACGCGCCCGAAGACGCGCAGGTCGATCCGCGTCATGTGATGTCGGCGCTTCGCATCTCGCTGAAAAACCGCGACATCGAAATCGTTCATGCGCGGGTCTTGTCGCTTGGCGAGGGCGCGGCCGCGGGTCAGTTCGCCTGCGCCGAAGGCGATGTCTTCGAAGCGCAGACGATCGTGCTCGCCGCCGGCGCGGTCAGCGGCCTGACGCCCATGGGGCTCGTCTATCCCGTGAAGGGCGAGGCGACGGCCATCGCGGCGGAAGGGGTGGTCACGCGCGTGGTGCGCGCGCCGGGCGCCTATATCTGTCCGAAGGCCGGGGGGCGGGTGGTGATCGGCGCGACAGAGGAGCTTGGCCCGCTGCTCGACCATCACTCCGTTTCGGATGCGGCCATCGCCGGCCTGCGCGCGAATGCGGCGCGCGCTGCGCCCGGGCTGTCCTCGGCGCAGGAGCTGGAGCGCTGGGCGGGGCTTCGGCCCGGCACGCCCGACGGCGCGCCGATCATGGGCCGGGACAAAGAAGGGCGGTTTCTCGCCCTCGGCCATTACCGCAACGGGATCCTGCACGCTCCCGCGGCGGCGGAGGCCATGGCGGCGCTGATCCTCGGGGAGACGCCGCCTTTCGACCTCGCGCCCTTCAATCCCAGTCGTTTTGGGCCGGGCCGTTTCAGTCCGGGACAGGGTGGTTAGCGCTTTGTTGACGATTGGCCGCCAAATTGAGCGGGCTCTATCGACTGCGCCGCCAGAGGGATCATCATGACTGCCGAAATCGCCGCTGTTGCGACCACCGGCGCTGCGTCCGTCAAGGGCGCGGTCAAGCGCGCCAGCATTTCCACAGGCGCCGGTTTTGACTTTCTAATGAAAATGGCCGCGCGCGAAAGCGGCTTCGATCCGAATGCGCAGGCGAAGACGTCGAGCGCCGCGGGACTTTTTCAGTTTATCGAACAGACCTGGTTTTCCACCGTCAAGAAATATGGCGGCGAGCACGGGCTCGGCGCCGCGGCGAACGCCATCACGCAGAACGCGCAAGGCCGGTATGAAGTCAAAGATCCGGCGTCGCGCGAAAAGATCTTGAATATGCGCTTCAACGCCGAGGCGGCGAGCGCCATGGCGGGCGAGCTTGCTAATGAGAACAAGTCGATGCTGGAAAGCCGGCTCGGCCGGGCGGCGTCGAGCGCTGACCTTTACACCGCGCATTTTCTCGGTCCTGCAGGCGCGGTGAAACTTCTCTCCGCCGGCGCCGGGATGAAGGCGGCCGATCTCTTGCCGCAAGCCGCGGCGGCGAACCGCAATGTCTTCTATGACGGCTCAAGACCGAAAACGGTCGGCGAAGTCGTTGCTTCCATCGCCAGCTCCATGGGCGGGGCGGCTCTGAACGCGAGCGAGGCGCCGGCTCTGGCGCAGGCTCAGTCGGCGCGGGATTTTTCGCCCGTGCGCAGCTATGCGCATAAAATCGTAGAGGCCTTCACCTCCAAGCCGTCCATGTCGGCCCACTCTTCCGGCGGATACAGCGCCGTTGCGCTGGCTGTGCTCGATGCGCTCGACGCCACGACAATCCGCGAAGACCGCGACGATCAGCAACGTGGATAATTTGCAGCAGAGTTTTAACAGCGCGGGGCGGTGACGCCTTCCGGCAGCTTCGTGTCTCCCGATGCGCAGGCGCCGGCGAGCTGTTCGCTGGTCAGATTGACAGCGGCGGAGAGATCCGCGCCGTGAATTTTCGCTCCGGTGAAGTCGGCGGCTTTGACATTGGCGCCGGCGAAATTCGCCTTGGCGAGCGACGCATTGATAAAGCGAACGCCCGTGAGATCGGCGCCGATGAATTGAGCGTCGGCTGCATTGGCGCTGTGGAATGAAGCGCCGGTCGCATAGGCGGCGCGAAAATCGGCGTTCGACAGATTGGCGCCAGCGAGGCTTGAGAAAGAAAGATCAGCATCGACAAACTTGCCGCCGGAGAAATTGCCGGCGCGCGCTTTCGTCTCGCGCAATTCGGCGCCCGAGAAATCGCTGTCGACAAACATAACGGCGTTGAGATTGGATTTCGCCATGCGCGCGCCCTTGAAGTTGACGCCCTTGCCCGTGGCGCCTTCAAGGCTGGCGCCGTCAAGCAGAGCCTCGTTGAACTGGGCCTCAGAAAGATAAGAGCTTGCGAAATTCGACTTAGGCAAATCCTGATTTGAAAACGCCTGACCCGTGAAGTCCTGCGCCACATGTTTGAGATCTTCTTTTGCGGCCTTGGAACCGGAAAGGGCGGGCAATTTGACGCCGGCGCCGTCGAGCACTTTTTCAAGCTCAGGCCCGATCTGGTCGACCTGCGCCAGCGGCTTGGCGATTTCCTTGCCGATCTCGGCGACGGGGTTGGGTTGGTTGTACCGGCGCGAGCCAGGCGTGATGGTCGTAATCAACGACATCACGGCGATCAGTAAAACAAGTATGAGCGCGACTAACTTCATCGCGAGACTCTCCGAACTTCGTCCCCTGCAGACTATGCCGGCGCCCGTCAACGTCCGATTAAGGATAAAATTCGAATTGTCAGAGCCCAAACGGCTATTCATCAAAGAGCAGCAAAGGAAGTTTGTCAGACGTGCGTCCGCCCCGAACACCATGCGTCTTGGGCTCTAAAATAAAGAAATAAGAGCCTGACGCCGTATCGCGCCGGAGCTGACTGGCGCCTGATTATCTCGAATATTGTTCCATTGCAGTATGTTCGTTCAGGCTCTGGGGGGAGGCGGATCTTAACCGCGCGTTAAGAACAGCCGGAAGACGCACCGCAGCTTTCGCATTTGAGGCAGGCGCCGTTGCGCACCAGGGTGAACTGGCCACATTCCGCACAGGCGTCGCCTTCATAACCCTTGATCCGCGCTTCCTGCCGGGCGTTGCCGGGCGTCGCCAGAACCCCGCGCGGCGCTTTCTGGTTTACCGCGTCGGCAAGCTTTGCGATCTGGTCTTCGATTTCGGCCGGGCTTTCCGCGCGTACTGCTTCCTCGATGTCCTCGATATCGACGTCGATATCGTCTTCCTCTTCGGCCTCATCGGCGCCATGGGCTTCCTCCGCCGAATGCCGAAGCCGGTCGAAGTCGCCACCGCGAAGGATGACGAGATTGTCGGTGACGGTGGAGCGGGAGAAGCCTTTGGAGATCAGCTTGGTCGCATCGGCCTGTGTTTTTTCCTCGCTGACGCCGCGGCCAATGGCGTCGACCGCGCTCTCATCGGGATGCACGTGAGCAAGGTCGGCGCGGCCGAGATAAGAGATCGCCAGTTCGCGGAAGATGTAATCGAGGATCGACGTCGCATTCTTGATCTGATCGTTGCCCTGAACGGGGCCCGCCGGCTCGAAGCGGGTGAAGACATAGGCGTCGACGAATTCTTCCAGCGGCACGCCATATTGCAGACCGAGCGAGACGGCGATGGCGAAATTGTTCATGAGCGAGCGGAAGGCGGCGCCTTCCTTGTGCATGTCGATAAAGACTTCGCCGAGTTCACCGTCGTCGAATTCGCCAGTGTGTAGATAGACCTTGTGTCCGCCGACAATAGCCTTCTGGATATAGCCCTTGCGCCGGTCAGGAAGGCGCCGGCGGCCCGGCGTTCGCTCAATGATACGCTCGACAATGCGCTCGGCGACGATCTTGGATTTTTCCGCCGCCGGCGCCGCGGCGATTTCTTCCTGTAAATCGTCTTCCTCTTCGTCCGTATCGGCGGCGAGGAGTGCGGCGGCCAAGGGCTGCGACAGTTTCGAGCCGTCGCGGTAAAGCGCGATGGATTTCAGTCCCATGCGCCAGGCGAGCATATAAGCCTTCGCGCAGTCGCCGATGCTGGCGTAATTGGGCAGGTTGACGGTCTTTGAAATCGCGCCGGAAATGAAAGGTTGCGCCGCCGCCATCATTTTCAGATGCGCCTCAACCGAAAGCGCGCGCGTCCCGATTCGTCCGCACGGATTGGCGCAATCGAAGACGGGGTAATGTTCTTCTTTCAGATGCGGCGCGCCTTCCACGGTCATCGCCCCGCAGCAGAAGAGATTGGCCTGATGTATCTCTTCATCGGAAAAGCCGAGATATTGCAGGACCTCATAGCCGGTGAGCGCGAGGTCGCTTTCATGCATGCCGAGCACATGGATACAGAAATCCTCGCCCAGCGCCTGCGGCGTGAACGCGTAAGTGAGATCGAAGGTGGTTTTCAGGCGTTCTTCCAGCGCCTTGATGTGGCGGTCTTCGAAGCCTTCGCGGCGCAGATCGTCAAGACAAACGCCCGGCGCGTCTTCGAGCGTGCCGCGCCCGGCGGCGTAGTGACCGATGTCTTCGATTTCAGAGTCCGTATAGCCGAGCGCCTTCAGCGCGGCGGGAACGGAGCGGTTGACGATCTTCCACAATCCGCCGCCGGCGAGCTTTTTGAATTTGACGAGCGCAAAGTCGGGTTCGATGCCGGTGGTGTCGCAATCCATCACAAGCCCGATGGTGCCCGTCGGGGCGACGACGGTGACCTGCGCATTGCGGAAGCCGTTGATGGCGCCGAGTTCATAGGCCTCGTTCCAGACGCGCCGGGCCGCTTCCGTCACTTCATTCCAGGGACAGGCGCTGGCGTCGAATTGTGCGGGCTCGACAGAGAGCCCTTCAAAGGCGCCGCCGATGGCCGTGCCGCATGAGGCGCGGCGATGATTGCGCAGGACGCGCAGCATGGCCTCGCGATTGTCGGCGAATTTCGGGAAGGGCCCTGCGACGGAGGCCATTTCGGCCGAGGCGCGATAGGCGGCGCCGGTCATCAGCGCGGAGACGCCGGCGGCGACGGCGCGCCCTTCCTCGCTGTCATAGGCAAGTCCCGAGGACATCAACAGCCCGCCGAGATTGGCGAAGCCGAGGCCGAGGGTTCTGTACTCGTAAGACCGGCGGGCGATTTCCGCCGCCGGATATTGCGCCATCAGGACGGAGATTTCGAGGGTCAGCGTCCATAACCGGCAGGCATGTTCGAAGAGGTCTGCGTCAAAGCCCGTCTCGGTCTTGAACTTCAGAAGGTTCAGGGAGGCGAGATTGCAGGCCGTGTCGTCGAGGAACATATATTCCGAGCACGGATTGGAGGCGCGGATTTCCCCGCCCGCGGGGCAGGTGTGCCACGCATTGATCGTGTCGTGGAATTGCAAGCCCGGATCGGCGCAGGTCCAGGCCGCCGAACAAATATTGCTCCACAGCGCGCGGGCGCGGATGGTCTTCATCGCCTCGCCGTCGGTGCGGCGGGTCAGGGACCATGAGGCGTCGTCATTGACGGCTTTTAAAAACCCGTCGGTGACCCTGACGGAATTATTGGCGTTTTGACCCGATACGCTGCGATAGCCTTCGGAATCCCAGTCGAGATCAAACGTCTCCACATCGATGCGACGATAGCCCTGGCGCGCAAAATCGATCACTCGCCGGATCGATGCGTCGGGGACGAAGGCTTTCTTTGCATCCTTGATGGCGGCTTTTAGCGCCGGGTTCTCTTTCGGGTCGAACCGCGTCTGCGCGTCATCGCTGCCCTTGTCCTTTCCGCGCCAGCAGGCTTCAAGAATGCGGGGCAGGTGTAGGGCGTGAATGCGCGAGCCGGTGACGAGGGCGGCGACTTTTTCTTCTTCGCGCGTCTTCCAGGAGACGAAATCTTCAATATCCGGGTGATCGGCGTCGACGACGACCATCTTTGCGGCGCGGCGGGTGGTGCCGCCGGATTTAACAGCGCCCGCCGCAGCGTCGCCGACCTTCAGGAAACTCAAAAGGCCTGAGCTTTTGCCGCCGCTCGACAGCGGTTCGTCCGCGCCGCGGATTGTCGAAAAATTGGTGCCGGACCCGGAGCCGTATTTGAAGAGGAGCGCCTCGCGCTTCCACAAATCCATGACGCCGCCATCGCCGGTGAGGCTGTCATCGACGGACTGGATGAAACAGGCATGGGGTTGCGGGCGTTCATAAGCGCTGTCGGACTCCATGAGCGCGCCTGTCTCGTGGTCCACATAAAAGTGGCCCTGTCCCGCGGCGTCGATTCCATAGGCCCAATGCAAACCGGTGTTGAACCATTGCGGGGAGTTCGGGGCGCCGATCTGGCGCGCCAGCATGGCGCGCATTTCGTCCATGAAGGCGAGGGCGGCGTCCTCGTCGTCGAAATAGCCGCCTTTCCAGCCCCAATAGGCCCAGGCCCCAGCCATCCGGTCGAAAACCTGCTTGGCGGAGGTCTCCGGCCCGTAGCGTTCCTCGGCGGGAAGTTTTGCAAGGGCGGCGATATCGGGCATGGACCTTTGCAGGGATTGAGGCACGCCCTTTTCCTTGACCCGCTTTGTGAAGGCGGGAACGCCGGCCTTTCTCAGATATTTCTGGGCGAGGATATCGACCGCGGTCTGGCTCCAGCTTTTTGGAACCTCCAGATCGCGCATTTCGAATATGATCTCGCCGACGAGCGTGCGGATTTCCGAATCGGCGCGCCGGAAAACGGCGCCGCCATAAGGCGCGCCTGAATTTTCCGTAAATCGCCGCTCAATGCGCATCTTTTCTCGTCCTTCGGAGCCTCAGGCGCCGCCGCCGCGCCCAGGGCGTAATATAGACATTCAAGCGGCCCGGCTCCACTGGGCCGGCCCGCTTCCCTGCGCGAGGCTCCGTCTCCTTTTGGGGGGTCGGCTAATTTTCCCCTGATTTCAAGGGAAAAGCGCCTGTGGGAGGCGGAGGGCGCAGTCTCTTGCGGGGCCCGGCGACGGGCGCCATATTCGCGCCGCGACAGGGGGCTAGTATGAGCCCCGGAGATTCAGGAATCCTTGCATGTTTTCGCAGCTTTTTACCTGGTGGAATTCGACCACCTTCGGCACCTCCTTCACCCTGTGGAGCAAGGGCGCGCGCCTGGTGGGGACGGATGAGCAGGGAAACCGCTATTTCGAGGAAAAAGAGCCGAGCCTGCCTGGCAGCGACGGCAAGCGCCGCCGGCGCTGGGTCGTCTATCATGGCGTCGCCGAGGCTTCGCGCGTGCCTCCGGACTGGCATGGCTGGCTGCATCACACTTTTGAGGAAGCGCCCACGGTCGCGCCCTTGACGCGCCGCGCCTTCGAGAAGGATCATTTGCCGAACATGACGGGCACGCCGCTCGCCTATCACCCGAAGGGCAGCCTGTCGCGCCCGGGCGGGCCGGCCGATGTGAATGACGATTACGAGGCCTGGACGCCCGAAAGCGCTTAAGGCCTGACAGATAAAGGGGAGGCTGACCCATGAGCCGCGCCGGAGTTTTCGAAACCATTGTCGGAGCCATTGTCATCGCCGTGGCGGCGGGTTTTCTCGCTTATGCCTATGGGGTTAGCGGCAAGGGCGTGGGGCGCGACCATTATCGCGTCGGCGCTGTTTTCGGTCGCGTCGATGGCGTCAAGGTCGGCGCGGAAGTGAGGATCGCCGGGGTGAAGGTCGGCACCGTCGCCGGCAACAGCCTCGATCCTCAAACCTATGAAGCGAATGTTCAGCTCGCGATCGACCGCGGCGTCGCCATCCCGCAGGATTCTGTCGCCAAGGTTGCCTCGGACGGTCTTCTCGGCGGCGCGCATATCGCGATCGAGCCGGGCGCGGCGGAAGAAATGCTCGTTGAAGGCGATCGCATCACCATCACGCAAGGGTCTGTGGATCTGTTGAGCCTTGCCGTTCAGGCCTTCACAACAGGCAACGGCAATGGCGGCGACGATGCCGAGGCCGACCCATTGGGAGATATGTAATGCGTTGCGTTTCAGGCCTTGCGGCGTTGTTGCTGTTGTCCGCCCCTGCTGTTGCGCAGGATGAGCCTGCGGTTGAGGACGAGTTGAGCGAACTGGACATCCTCTCCCAGGCGCAGGACGACCCTTTTGCAACGGTTGTGGAAACGGAAGAACGCGAGCCGGTGTCGGTCACCTTGCGCGCGCTGAACAAAATCACCGCGCGCTACACCGATCTTGAAATCCAGATGAACGAGATTGCGCATTTCGGCTCTTTGGAGATTCAGCCGCGCACTTGCGACAAGCGCCCGCCGGAAGAGTTTCCGGAAACGACGGCGTTTCTTGAAATATTCGATACGGAGTTCGATAACCGTCAGAGCGATCTGAAAGTTCAGGATCCGGAAATCCTTGAAGACGAAATCAAGACGACCGAGCTCGCCGTTCTGCCCGGCGAGGCGGTGGGCGAGACACCTTCTTTCGAACCGCAAGAGGCGCAAGCCCCGGCGCCGGTTGTTCTGGAAGGGCCGCAGGCCGAGGGCGTCAATATATTCCGGGGATGGATGTTCGCTTCAACGCCGGCGCTCAATGCGCTTGAACATCCCGTCTATGACGTCTGGGTGATCGACTGCAAAACCCGCGTCGCCGATAATTGATCTGGCGCGGCGGCGAAGAAGTCCGCCTCCGCCGTCAGCGCCTTTTCCAGTATGAGCTGATAGTCGGCGTCGTCCATGGCGATGAGGCCGAACTGCACCAGATGCTCATTGGAAAATTGCGCGTCGATAAAATGAAATCCGCCGATCCTGAGCCGCGCCATCAGGTGCAGCATGGCGACTTTCGATGCGTTGGTCTCTCGCGAGAACATGCTTTCGCCGCAAAAGGCCGCGCCCATGACGACGCCGTAAAGCCCGCCCACAAGTTTGCCGTCGCGCCAGCATTCGACGGAGTGCGCGCGCCCCTGAAAATGGAGTTCGCAATAGGCTTCGATAATGGCGTCATTAATCCAGGTGTCGGGCCGCGCCTTCGTCGCCTCGGCGCAGGCCATCATTACATCGGTGAAGGCCGAATTGATGCGAATCTCGAAAGGCTCGGTTTTTAAAAACCGCGCCAGCTTTTTCGGAACATGCGCCGCGTCGAGAGGGATAACCCCGCGCTCGTCAGGCAGGACCCAGACAACGCTTGCATCCTCGCGAGAGCGGGCCATGGGAAAATAGCCAAGCCGATAGGCCTTCAGAAGGTCCTCGGTCGCAATCGCATTCGCTGAATCGCGGGGCATGCGTCTCAGTCTACGCTGAGCCGCAGGGCGCCGTCACGACAGGGAATGGCCCGGCTTATTGATTTTTTAAGCGCTCATAGTATATGACTCATTGGTCAGTTAGTTAAAGTTGTTCTCATGGGTCAGTCTGCCAGAGAAGAGCCGAAATGGCGCCGTCGCGCGGAAAGCCGGCCCGATGAGATCCTGGATGCGGCGCTCGTCACTTTCGAGAAGGACGGCTTTGACGCCGCCCGGGTCGAGGATGTCGCGAAGAAAGCGAAGCTCTCAAAGGCTGGCGTCTATCTCTATTTCGACAGCAAGGACGCGATCCTGCGCGGTCTTATCGAGCGTGAAGTGGCGCCGGTGGCGCGCAATCTCCGGGCGGTTGCCGAAGCAGGCATGGACGATCCGGCCGGCGCGCTGCAAAGGGTTGCGGCCGCATTTACCGCGCTTGTAAACGACAAACGGAAACTGGCCGTGCCGCGCATCGTGCTCTCCGTCGCCGCGCGCTATCCCGACATCGCCCAGTACTACCGCGAGAATGTGCTGGAGCAGGGCCTTAGCGCAATTGTCGCGCTTATCGAGGCGGGCGTCGCCAAGGGCGTTTTCCGCCCGTGCGATCCGGGCATCGCCGCACGCATGCTCTTTGGACCGATTTTCGTACATGGGTTGTACACGCACTTTCTTCATGGTGATCCGGGTCCGCTCAGTCCTGCCGAGCGGGTTAAGGCGCATACGGATATTTTGCTGAAGGGATTGCTGGCGTCGCGATGAGAAAAATTCTGTTCCTTTGTGCGGCTTTGTATCTGACTGGTTGTTCTGACCAGTCGGCCGACCGTCTCACCGGCTATGTGGAGGCGGAAACGCTTTACATGGCGCCGCAGGAAAGCGGCGTCGTCGGCAATATTCTTGTTATCGAAGGCGACCGGGTGAAGGCCGGGGACGTTTTGTTCCGCATGAAGGCCGAAAGAGTGCTTTATCAGGCGGAGCAGGCCGAAGCAGCGGCCTCCGCCGCTGAAAAACGCACGGATGACAGCGGCTCCCTCGCCAAGGCGGTGGTGGAGGCTGAGGCCGAGCGCGACCGCGCCGCCGCCGATTTCGGCCGGACCCAAAAGCTGTTCGATCAGGGATACGCCACCAGGGCGCGACTCGATACAGAGCGCACGGCGCTTGCGGCGGCGGAAGCGCGGCTCGAGCAGGCGCGGGCGGAGAGACAGGCGGCGGAAGAGGATTACCAGTCATTCGAAGCGCAGGCGGGTTTCGCGAAACAGCGCCTTGATGATCTCGCCGTAACGGCGCCCGAGGCGGGCAGCGTCGAGCGCATTTACCGCCGCGCCGGGGAGGTGGCTGCGGCTGGCGATCCTGTCGTCGCACTGTTGCCGCCGGATAATCTCAAGCTGCGTTTTTATGCGCCGGGAAAAATGCTGTCGTCTTTTGCGCCCGGAACCGAAATCAGCTTCGACTGCGACGGTTGCGCCGCCAGCCGCAAAGCCCGCGTCACCTATGTGGCGTCGGAGCCGCAATTCACGCCGCCGGTTATTTACAATCTCGATGAGCGTGAAAAGCTTGTTTTTCTGATCGAGGCGCGGCCGAGTGAGACGGACGGACTGCGCCCCGGCCTGCCGGTCGACATTGCATTGCCATGAATGGCGAACCGGTCATCGATGTGCGCGGCCTGACCAAGCGGTTCGGCGATAAAACGGTTGTCGATCATTTCGATCTGAAGGTCCCGCGCGGTTCTATTTACGGATTTCTCGGGCCCAACGGGTCCGGCAAGACGACCACCATCCGCATGGTCTGCGGCCTCCTGAAGCCGGATGAAGGCGAGGGAACCTGCCTTGGCTATGACGTGCTTAACGAAAGCATGAAGATCAAGAACAAGGTCGGCTACATGACCCAGCGGTTTTCGCTCTATGAGGATTTGAGCATCCGCGAGAATCTTGAATTCTTCGCCCGGCTCTACGGGCTCGGGCATGTTCGTCAGCGCGTTGACGACGCGATCGCTTCGCTAGGGCTCGAAGGCCGGTCGAAACAACTTTCGGGCAGCCTCTCGGGCGGCTGGAAACAGCGTCTCGCCCTTGCCGTGAGCATGATGCACAATCCGCAGCTATTGCTTCTCGATGAGCCGACCGCCGGCGTCGACCCCAAGGCGCGACGTGATTTCTGGGATACGATCCGGGAATATTCGCGGCAAGGCGTAACGACGCTCGTTTCAACCCATTACATGGATGAGGCCGTGCAATGCGACCGCATCGCCTATATCGCCTATGGCAAGAAACTTCTCGATGCGCCGACGGCGGAAATTCCGGGACGTCTGGGCTTGCACGCCTTCAAGCTCGACAATGGCGATCTTGAAAAACTTACCGCCGAATTAAGGGGCGCTGACGGGGTTGAAATTCTCGCGCGCTTCGGCGCCTCCATTCACGTTTGCGGCAAGGACCGTGAAAAGCTTGCTGCAACCGTGGACCGTATTCGCGGCGAGCCCGGCGTCAGGGTTACGGAGATCGAGGCGGGTCTGGAAGAAGCCTTTATCTATTTGATGGCGAATAGCGATGATAATTTCAGCGTCGGGGACGCCGCATGATTTCGTTCTCGCGCATTGCTGCGGTCTTTATCAAGGAAATGGTGCAGATGCGCCGGGACCGGCCGACCTTTGCCATCATGATCATGGTTCCGGTGATGCAGCTTGCGTTGTTCGGTTTCGCCATCAACACCGATCCGCGCCACTTGCCGGCGGCGGTGGAGCTGCGCGACGACGGGCCATTGACGCGCAGTCTCCTCGCATCGCTCAAACAATCGACCTATGTGGAAATCACCCGGATCGTTTACAGCGATGCGGAAGGAGAGGAGCTTTTGCGCTCCGGCGACGTTAATTTCCTGATCGTCATTCCTGAAAATTTTGAAACGGATTTTGTGCGAGGGGCCCAGCCGGAAATTCTGATCGCCGCCGACGCATCGGATCCTGTGGCGGCGTCAGGCGTCATCGGGGCGCTCAACGAAATCGCCCGCACAGCCTTTGCGCCCGAGCTTGAGCGTCTGCCGGCAAGGCTGCGCGGCGGCGCGCCGCCCTATAATGTCGTTATCCACCGGCAATATAACCCCGAGGGCGTCACGGCCTATAATATCGTGCCGGGTCTTCTCGGCGTCATTCTGACCATGACTATGACGATGATCACGTCGATCGCGCTTACCCGTGAGCGCGAGCGCGGCACCTATGAAGCGCTGTTGTCGACGCCCGTGCGCCCGCTTGAAATCATGGTCGGCAAGACAACGCCCTATATCATTGTGGGCGCCATACAGGCGGCGATTATCCTTCTCGCGTCGCGCTTTGTTTTTCATATCCCTTTCATGGGCGGCGTGGGCGCCTTTTTGTTGGTGATTTCGATTTTTATTCTGACCAATCTGATGCTCGGCTATCTCATCTCGACGGTCGCCAGGACGCAGATGCAGGCGATGCAGATGACCTTTTTCGTCTTTCTGCCGTCAATCCTGCTGTCGGGCTTCATGTTTCCGTTCCAGGCGATGCCTGCCTGGGCTCGGACAATAGGCGAAGCGATTCCGAATACGCATTTCCTGCGCATGATCCGGGAGATCATGTTGAAAGGAGCGGGACTCGCTGACATCAAAGGCGATCTGGTCCCGCTTGTTCTGATTCTACTCGTGCTGGCCGGAATTGCGCTATTACGTTTCCAGCGGACGCTCGACTAATCCTGCTTCGCCAGCCAGTCTTCGAGCCAGTGGATATGATAATCGCCTTTCTGGAAGGCGGGATCATCGACCAAATCCATGAAGAGCGGCACAGTGGTTTCAACCCCGACAAACACCATTTCCGAAAGCGCGCGTTTTAACCGGGCGATGCAGTGCGCCCGGTCGTCGCCATAGACAATCAGCTTGCCGATCATCGAGTCGTAATAGGGCGGAATCTTGTAGCCCGTATAAACGGCCGAATCGAAACGCACGCCGGGCCCGCCCGCAGGGTGGAACTGGGTGATCTTGCCGGGCGAGGGGCGGAAGGTCCGAGGGTTTTCCGCATTGACGCGGCATTCGATGGCGTGGCCTTTGAAGACAACGTCTTCCTGTTTCATGCTGAGCTCGGCGCCGGCGGCGACGAGGATCTGCTCGCGCACGAGGTCCGTGCGGGTCACCTGTTCCGTAATCGGATGTTCGACCTGCAGGCGCGTGTTCATTTCGATGAAATAGAACTCGCCATTCTCATAAAGAAACTCGATCGTCCCTGCGCCGAGATAGCCGATCTTTTCGATGGCTTTTCTGACTGTGTCGCCGATCCGTGCGCGCTCCTTGTCCGTCAAGGCGGGAGACAGCGCTTCCTCGAGCACTTTCTGGTGGCGGCGCTGCAGGGAGCAGTCGCGCTCGCCAAGCTGAACCACATTGCCATGGCTGTCGGCGATAATCTGAAGCTCGATATGGCGCGGCAATTCGAGATATTTTTCCAGATAGACGGCGTCATCGCCAAAGGCGGCTTTGGCTTCGGCTTTCGCCGTCGACATGGCTTCGGCGAGGTCGCTTTCGGTCTTGGCGACTTTCATGCCGCGTCCGCCGCCGCCGGCGGCCGCTTTCACCAGCACGGGATAGCCGATTTTCGCGGCTTCCTCCTTGGCCTCTTCATAGGAAAGGATAGCGCCCGCAGAGCCCGGCACCAGCGGAATGCCCGCCTTGGCGACCGCCTCCTTGGCCGCGATCTTGTCGCCCATGACGCGGATATGTTCCGCATCCGGACCGATAAAGGTGATGTTGTGCGCGGCGACGATTTCGGCAAAGCGCGCATTCTCCGACAGGAATCCATAGCCGGGATGGATGGCGTCCGCATCGGTAATTTCGGCGGCGGAAATGATCGCCGGGATGTTGAGATAGCTGTCTTTCGGCGCGGGGGGGCCGATGCACACGCTTTCATCGGCAAGGCGCACATGCATTGCGTCGGCGTCGGCGGTCGAATGCACCGCAACTGTCGAGATTCCGAGCTCCTTGCACGCCCGGTGAATGCGAAGGGCGATTTCCCCGCGATTGGCGATCAGGACTTTGTTGAACATTGCTTATCCGTCAATCACGCCGGCGCCGCCGGCTTGGGGCGCTTATTCGATGATGAGAAGCGGCTCGTCGAATTCGACCGGCTGCGCGTCGGAGACGATGATTTTCGTCACCTTGCCGGCGCGCGGCGCGGCAATGGGATTCATGGTTTTCATGGCCTCGACGATCATCAGGGTCTGGCCTTCGCTCACCTGCGCGCCTTCGCGCACGAAAGGATCGGCGCCCGGCGAGGGGGAGAGATAGGCGGTCCCGACCATCGGCGATTTGACCGCGCCCGGATGGCTTTCCGCAGGGGCGGAAGCGGCGGCGGGCTGTGAAGACGCCGCCGGCGTGGCGGCCGGCGCCGCAGCGGGCGCAGGCGCGGCGTAAGCCGCGAGCCCGCCCTGGCGCGACACGCGCAGGCGTGTGTTGTCTTTTTCGATCTCGATTTCGGTGAGACCGGTTTCTTCGAGGATTCCGGCAAGCTCGCGAATCCACGCAGCTTCCAATCCGTGGTCTTTATGGTCTTTTTTGTCGGACATGCGATTCCCGCTTCTTTGAATGCAACGCGCCGCTTATGGCGGCCGTCAGGAGGCCGCGCGACTTTCGATAAGGCTTTTAAGGGCTTCGAGCGCCAAACGATACCCCGGCGCGCCGAAGCCCATTATCGCTCCGTCCACCGCCGCTGCCGTGACCGACTGACGCCGGAAGGCTTCCCGGGCATGGATATTGGACAGGTGGAGCTCGATTTTGGGGATTTCGGCCGCCGACAAGGCGTCGAGCAGCGCGATCGATGTGTGGGTGTAGGCGCCGGGATTGATGATGAGGCCGGCCCCCTTGGCGGCGGCCTCCTGCACCCAGTCCACCAGTGTTCCTTCGGTATTGGACTGGCGGAATTCGACGGAAAAGCCGAATTCCTTGGCCTTCGCCTTCACCGCCGTCTCGATATCGGCGAGGGTGGTCGTGCCGTAGATTTCGGGCTCCCGGGTTCCCAACAGGTTCAGATTGGGGCCGTTCAGCACATAGATCGTCTTCGAAGCCATGTTTTCCGCCCGTTTCCCCGGTTGTTCCTTGCAGGGCCCGCCGCGCCTGAATACATCTTGCGCCCGATAGCGGCGCGAACGCCCTAGTAAAACGGGCCTTAATCTCGCGCAATAGACTGAAGAGATTGAATTTTCATGGATATCACCGTGAATGGCGAGAAAAAGCGCTTCGAGGGGCCGATCACCGTGGCCGGCCTCCTCGCGGCGCTTGAGCTTCAGCCGCGCAAAATCGCCGTGGAGCGTAATCTCGAAATCGTCCCCAGGTCGCTTTTTGGCGAGACGGCCCTCAGCGACGGCGACAAGATCGAAATCGTCCAGTTTGTGGGCGGTGGTTAGGGTTTGAACATGACGGATATTCTGGAAGTGGCGGGGCGGAAACTGAACTCCCGCCTCATTATCGGCACCGGCAAATACAAGACTTACGAAGAGAACGCCAAGGCGGCCGAGGCCGCCGGCGCGGAGATGGTGACGGTCGCGGTGCGCCGGGTGAATCTCACCGACAAAGACAAGCCCATGCTGGTCGATTATCTCGACCCGGAGAAATACATCTATCTGCCGAACACCGCCGGATGTTTCACCGCCGAGGATGCGATCCGCACCTTGCGGCTGGCGCGGGAGGCAGGAGGCTGGGAGCTTGTGAAGCTCGAAGTCCTCTCCGACCAGAAGACGCTCTATCCGGATATGGAGGAAACCCTGCGCGCTGCGAAGCTCCTCATCAAGGAAGGCTTCGACGTCATGGTCTATTGCTCCGACGATCCGGTCTATGCGCGCAAGCTCGAGGATGCGGGTTGCTGCGCGATCATGCCGTTGGGCTCGCTCATCGGCTCCGGGCTCGGGATCATGAACCCGGTGAACATCCGCCTTATCGTGGAGCAATCCTCCGTGCCCGTCATTGTGGACGCCGGGGTCGGCACGGCGTCGGATGCGGCGGTCGCCATGGAGCTTGGCTGCGACGGCGTTTTGATGAACACGGCGATCGCCGAAGCCAAAGACCCGATCCTGATGGCGTCAGCGATGAAACATGCTGTCATCGCCGGCCGCGAAGCCTATCTCGCAGGCCGCATGCCGAAAAAACGCTACGCCGATCCGTCGAGCCCGCTGGCGGGGCTGATTTAAATGGAGGAACGGCGAAAGCTCAGGGCATTTCATCCTCTGGAACAGAATAACCAAGCGCTGACCACGCGCTTTTGAGCGCCGGCCCAAAATAATAATTGGTCCATGCGTTAATCGCCCAAGGGTCGCCTTTGGTGAACATGTCTTTCTGCGCTTCCAGGTCCACGACCTCTTGAAGATCTTCGTACGCAATGCCGCTTTTCGCGGATGTATCCACTTTTGAGACTGTTTCCCTGATGAGCGAGACGACATCAAACAGGTAATCCGTGTCCCTCTGCGGCTGTCCGTGTCCCGGAACGATGTGTTCGGCGTCAAATTCGGCCAATTTTTGCAGCGTCTCCGGCCATTCCAGCATCGGCGCATCAAAGGCGTAAGGTATCGGTCCCACAAGTATGTCGCCGGTGATCAGAATTTTTTCTTCGGGCAACCAAACGACAAGATCGCCGGGCGTGTTGCCGAGACCGACCCACTCAACAATGATCTTTCGTTTTCCCCGAGTGAAAATTTTGCGCTCCGCAATCGTTTCATCCGGATAAGCGGCGACGAGATTATGCAACTCTGGCTTTAAAGCTTCGACATATCCCGCATAAACTCGATAGGTGATGGCCTTGTCCGGATCTTCCGCTTCCGCTGCTTTCGCCGCCGCCCGAATCCGTTCTGGCGACGCTTCTCCAAATGCTTTCTGGCGGGTTTCAATGAAATCCGGCCATTCTTCCTGAAGCTGGCTCAGCGTACCCGGGTGAGAGAGAATTTTGACGTCCGGGAACGCGTCGATGAACGCTTGGTTGCCGTTGACATGGTCATCGTGCCAGTGGGTGTTGATGACATGGGTGACCGGCTTTTGGGTCAGCGATTTGATCTGTTCAATGACGGCTCGGGCCGCCGCGGGGTTGATATGTGTGTCGACGACGAAAACGTCTTCGTCATTGATGATAACGGTGGAGTTGCCGTCAACCGGACCTGCGAATGGATCTTGGCGCATATGGACAAAAACGCCGTCGCCGAGGGCGCGCCACTCATAGCCCGGGAAACCGTTTTCCGCTTTTGCGAGCATGGGAAACAAAAAGATAAATATGAGGAGGATAGCTTTTAGGGTCATGCGCCGGGCTTAGTTTTCATTCTGACGGGCGCCCATATTAGAGTGAACCCAGTCACTTTTTGTAAGGTGGAAACCTCGGTCCATCGGCATTAGCACTCGGTTTGTCGATTTTGCCGTTGCTGCGTCTTTCTGCAGGGGCGTGCTTGAATAGGACGGCTTTAGGGTCTTAAATTTTTCTCGGTCGGTAAGAAGGGGGCATCTGATGTCTGAAACAATCATGGGCGTCAAAAGCCCGAAAGCCTATGCGCATTTTGCAGGCTTCAATTATCTCCTCATTTTCATCCTCGCGATTTTCGCCAACTTCTTCGTGCTGTCGAAGCTGATGGTCAGCGGCGACGCGGCGGCGACCGCCGCGAATATCGCGGCGAATGAAAGCCAGTACCGTCTGGCCATCGCCGCTTTTTTCATCGTCCTTGTTTGCGACGTGTTCATCGCCTGGTCGCTATACCTGATCCTCAAAAAAACCGATCCGAATCTGTCTCTGCTCGCGGCGCTGTTCCGGCTCACTTATACCGTGGCGCAGATTGGCGTTTTGTTGAACCTCGTGAACGCGCTTGAATTTGTCGGCGTCGCGGAGACGCCGGGCGCGCTGGCGGCGATCAGTCAGGCGGCCTGGCCCTATTATTTCCTGACGGCGCACAATACCGGCTTTACGCTCACACTGATCTTTTTTGGCCTGCATCTTTTGCTGCTGGGGCATTTAATTGTCCGCTCGTCCTTCCTCCCCTCGCTGATTGGAATTCTGGTGATGGTCGCCGGCACCGGCTACATCATCGACGGGTTCGATGAAATTCTTGGCCTCGGTTATGGCGGCATCCCAAATGCCGGCCTTTATGTCGTCATCCTGCCGGCGCTTCTGGGCGAGGGGGCGTTGATGCTGTGGCTATTGATTCGCGGTCTCAACAGGGAAAAATGGCTCGCAGCTTAGGCTTTTCAGCCCAAAAATTTCGTCCCAGGCGGCTTGATCCGGCCCGTTCCGACCCCATTTTGAGATAGAACACGGCGTCGCCGCAAACGGGGCGCTATAACCTTTTGACGCTCAAACCGAGGTCGAGATGCAATTTGAAAATTATACGGACCGCGCCCGCGGTCTCATTCAGGCCGCCCAGACCATAGCGCTGAGAGACGGGCACCAACAGTTTACCCCCGAACATGTGCTGAAAGCCCTTCTGGACGATCAAGAAGGTCTTGCTGCGAATCTCATTCGTGCGGCCGGCGGACAGCCGGAAAAAGCCCTTCAACTGACGGACGAAGCTCTGGGCAAACTGCCCAAGGTCGAGGGCGGCAACGGCCAGATCTATATGGCCCCGCCGACGGCCAAGGTATTCGCCGCCGCCGAGGAGATCGGCAAAAAGGCAGGCGATAAATTCGTCACCGCCGAACGGCTGCTCACTGCCCTGGCGGTGGAGGCGAGCGCCGGCACGGCGAAAATCCTGAAAGATTCAGGCGTCACGGCCACGAAACTCAACGAAGCCATCAACGATATCCGCAAGGGACGCACCGCCGACACGGCCTCCGCCGAACAGGCCTATGATGCGCTGAAGCGGTATGCACGCGATCTCACGGAGGCCGCGCGGGAAGGAAAACTCGACCCGGTCATCGGGCGCGACGAGGAAATCCGCCGCACCATGCAGGTGCTGTCCCGCCGCACAAAAAACAATCCGGTGCTGATCGGCGAGCCGGGCGTCGGCAAGACCGCCATCGCCGAAGGTTTGGCGCTCCGCATCGTCAATGGCGACGTGCCGGAAAGCCTTAAAGACAAATCTCTGCTCGCGCTCGACATGGGCTCGCTCATCGCCGGTGCGAAATATCGCGGCGAATTCGAGGAGCGCCTGAAAGCCGTGTTGCAGGAAGTCACCGGCGCCGCCGGCAAGATCATTCTTTTTATCGACGAGATGCATACGCTGGTGGGCGCCGGCAAAAGCGACGGCGCCATGGATGCTTCGAATTTGTTGAAGCCGGCGCTGGCCCGCGGCGAGTTGCATTGCGTCGGCGCCACGACGCTCGATGAATATCGCAAATATGTGGAGAAAGACGCCGCGCTTGCGCGCCGTTTCCAGGCGGTGTTCGTGGACGAACCGACGGTCGAGGACACGATCTCGATCCTGCGCGGCCTCAAAGAGAAATACGAACTCCACCACGGGGTGAAGATTTCTGACAGCGCCATCGTCGCCGCCGCGACCCTGTCGAACCGCTATATCACCGATCGTTTCCTGCCGGACAAGGCTATCGACCTCGTGGATGAGGCGGCTTCGCGTCTCAGGATGGAAGTCGATTCCAAGCCCGAAGAGCTCGATGAACTCGACCGCCGCATCATCCAGATGAAGATCGAGCGCGAAGCGCTGAAGAAGGAAAGCGACACGGCGTCGAAAGACCGTCTCGAAAAACTCGACAAGGAATTGTCCGAGCTCGAACAGAAATCCGCCGACCTCACGGCGCGCTGGAAAGCGGAAAAGGACAGTCTTGCCTCTGCGACCAAGGTCAAGGAAGCGCTCGATCAGGCCCGCCAGCACCTGGCGGATGCGGAGCGCAAAGGCGACCTCGCGCGCGCTTCGGAACTAAAATACGGTGAAATTCCCGCGCTGGAAAAACAGCTTCAGGCGAGCGAAGAAAAAGAGGAAGAGATCGACCAGTCCAAGGCGCTCGTGCATGAGGTGGTCGATCCGGAAAACATCGCCGCCGTCGTATCGCGCTGGACCGGCGTTCCAGTCGACAAGATGCTCGAAGGCGAACGGGAAAAACTGCTCGCCATGGATGAAGCGCTCGGCAAACGCGTTGTCGGTCAGCACGAAGCGGTCGAGGCTGTTTCCTCCGCCGTGCGTCGCGCGCGGGCGGGCCTCAAAGATCCGAACCGGCCCATGGGCTCATTCTTATTCCTCGGCCCCACCGGCGTCGGCAAGACGGAGCTCACCAAAGCGCTCGCCGAATTCCTGTTTGACGATGAAACCGCAATTGCGCGCATCGACATGTCGGAATTCATGGAGAAACATTCGGTCGCCCGCCTGATCGGCGCCCCGCCGGGCTATGTCGGTTATGAGGAAGGCGGCGTTTTGACCGAGCGCGTGCGCCGGCGGCCCTATCAGGTGGTTCTCTTCGATGAAATCGAAAAGGCGCACCCCGATGTGTTCAACGTCTTGCTGCAGGTTCTTGACGACGGCCGTCTGACGGACGGGCAGGGACACACAGTGGACTTCAAGAACACGCTGATCATCATGACCTCGAATCTGGGCGCGGAATATCTGGCGAGCCAGCCGGAAGGCCAGGACTCCGATGCGGTGCGCCCGCAGGTCATGGAGGCCGTGCGCGCGCATTTCCGCCCTGAATTTCTGAACCGGCTCGATGAGATCATTTTGTTCCATCGCCTGTCGCGCGGGAACATGGACGCCATCGTCGATATCCAGATCGCGCGGCTGCAAAAGCTCTTGGCGGATCGTAAGATCACGCTGGATCTCGATGACAAGGCGCGGCACTGGCTCGGCGATAACGGTTATGACCCGGTCTATGGCGCGCGGCCGTTGAAACGGGTCATTCAGAAAAAATTGCAGGACCCGCTGGCGGAGCGCATTCTTTCCGGCGAGGTCGGCGACGGCGAAACGCTGAAAATTTCCGCTGACGACGCCGGCTTGACGATCAACGGAACCTCCGTGGCTGGCCGGGATGCTTTCTCTCTTGGCGAGGCGGGACACGACGCACCGGCGCCGGGCGCGCTCCTGAATTAAAGGGCTGGCGATGAACGATAAGAACTGGAAGCCTGAGGATGAAGAGAGCCTGAAAGAGCTCATTCGCGCCACAATCAAAAGCGCGGGATCGACTGATCCCGCGCAATTGCCGTCAAAAGTGCGCGAACGGATCAAGGGCCGCGTTTCCGGCGATGTCGACATCGACGCTTATGTGAAAAAGGTGCTTGCCGAAGAGCGCAAGCGTTAAGTCAAAGCCCCAGTGCTTTGAGCTTCTCTTCCAAAGGTTTCAGCGCCTCATCCCATTGGTGGCGGCTCAAAACGAAATGTCGTGCGGCGCGGCCCATATGTTCGCGCGCTTCGATATCGTTCAATAAGGCGAGAATTGACGACGCCGCAGCTTCGTCTGACGACGCAATGACGGCTGCATCCCTTGGCGCCGCGATGCCGGTCATCGCCTCGGGGCTTGCGATCACGGGCTTCGCCATGGCCATGGCCTCCAGCACCTTGTTTTGGAGACCTCGCGCCACGCGCAAAGGCGCAACGGCGATTTTTGCGCCGGCAAGCCACGGGCGTATGTCATCGACGCGGCCCGTAACCGTAACGCCATCCTTGCCGTCCAGCGCTTTGATTGACGGGGACGGGTTGGCGCCGACAATTGCAAAGCTGGCGTCCGGCTTTCCTTTACGCAAAGCGGGCCAGACAGACTTCATAAAATCCAGCACGCCATCGACATTGGCGCGGTAGTCCATGGCGCCTGTAAAAACGCAATCATGGGCCGGCGCGTCTGCGATGCCGCTCGCGTAAGGATCGAAAAAGACGGTGTCGACGCCGTTTGAAAACCACGCCACCTTTTTGGCTGTGTTTTCGCGGGCATTGAAAATTGCGGCTTCTTCTTCACTGATGGCGAAGCTCGCATCGGCCCAGTTGACGATTTGCGTTTCCATATGCGCCAGCGTCCTCGCCTCGCGGGCATATAGATTCTTAATGGGCCCCTTCGCATCTTGCGCATAACCGCGCCATTTTTCCGCATCTGCATCGCAGAAATCGACGAGGCGTTTGCGGCCCACGACCGGATTTTCGATATAGGGCGCCATGGAAGAGGAAAAGACGATCTCAGCGGCAAGCGGTTTTTTGCGCAACTCCCGCACAGCCGCCGCCATCTTCGCATGGTGAAAATACCGAAAACTCAAAGGGGCGCCGGAAAATAGTCCTGCAATGCTCTGGATACGCGTCGTTCGCGGATTGAGCGGAATGATGGTCGCGCTTTCACAAAGCGTTTCGAGAAACGCCTGATGACTGAGGTCGCGCGGATCATCGGCGAAACAGGCAAGATGCACGCGATACCGTTCCGCCAGAAACGCCAAAAGCCGCCATGACCGGATCTTGTCCCCCTTGTCCGGCGGGTAAGGGATGCGATGCGCCAGAAAAAGGACTTCAGGCTTCATGGGAAGTTCGGCGCGAGAAGGGGGCCGATACGATTGGCGGCAGGAAGCGGCAGATGCGGCCAGAGTTTTGCGAAAAGCGCGAATTTCGGGTTCTTCGCATTCACATCGGGCATCGCGTCTGCGCCGATCAGCTTTACCCGGTAAGAGAGCGGGCGCGGTTCGATCCCCCAGAGTTTTTTATAGGCGTAAGCGCCGCTGCCGATCTTGCTGCGGCCGAAGTCAAAATGCGCACATCCTTTTTCCACCGCGCGGCGCATCACAGCCCAGTAGATATAGTCGAAAGCGCGCGCTTCGCGGGCTTTCGCTGTGGCGCCGATGTAATAGGGCAGCACCCTGTCCTTGAAATAAAAACTGAGCAGCGCCGCCACTGGCTCGTCACGATGTTCGACAATGGAGATTTCCATATTCGCTGCAAAGACATCGCACAAAGAATGGAGAAACTGCTTCGGGAAAACAGGCGTTCCGAGGCGGTGCAGCGATTTCGCATAGAGCCGATAAAATAAATCCGGTTCGCCGTCATGGCGGATTTTCAATTCGCCCTGATTCGCGGCGTCCATCGCCTTTCGGATTTCAGCGCGGCGTTTGCGCGGGATCGCGGCAAGGGCGTCTTCTTCTTTTTGAAGAAGGGGCGTCTCAAACGCTGCGTGCGCCCCGCTTTTGCCGAGCCAGCCATCCGCCTCGAAATCCGAACGGCATTCGATGTAGCGGACTTTCTTTTCTTCGCCGATGCGCATGGCCTCGTCGAGCAAGGCTTGTAGTGTTTCAACGTCGGTGGCGAGCGGCCCGCCGCCGACGGAGAAAGCGGTTGAGATCATCGATGCGCCGAGCAGCGGCGTTTTTGCATGCGTGACCGGCAATACGCCAACGAGCGCGCCATGTCTGCGCCCTGCGATGTAATATGTGTCGTAGCCATAGGCGGTCTTTGCCGTTTTGCCCCATCCCGAGAGGTTAAAAAATGTTCCCGCCTCGTGTCCGCGCACGAAGGCGTCCCACTCGGCCCCGTCGCACTCAGTTGAGCTGCTTATCGACAGGTTCGCGCCCGGCGTTATGGCGGGGTGCGCCGTCATTGCCTTAGCCCCAGCGCCTCATCGATGCGGCCCCAGGAAAAGGCGTCAAGCGTCTTGGCGAGCTTGGCTTCCATGCGATTGAGATTGAGATAATGCCGGATTTTCGATTTCAACGGCGCGCGATTGAGGCGCGGCTGATCCGGATCGATTTCCCAGGGGTGAAAATAAAAAATCGCAGGGCCGTCGAGAGCCGACGCCGCTTTTGTAAGGAGCGCCTTTGACAAGGCGAGCGGCGCGGCGCGGAACCAGCCGCCACCGGCCGCGCTGACGCGTTTTCCGAATAAATTCACCGTCGCCACGGGCGCTTCAAGCATGCCCGCAATCTCGTAAGGAGATTGCGGCGCCTTGGCGTCGCCGTAATGATCATGCGCAATAGGGTGGGTGCTTGAGGAATAGCAATGCCCCGCCTCGGCGAGAACGTCATGGGCCCAGGGCGTCGCCTTGCCGATGGAAAAGCCGGCGGCGCGATATCCCTTCACCTCGGCGCCCGAAATGTCTTCAAGAATTGCTTTTGTCTTCGTTACATCGGCCAGAAATTCATCGCGGGTCTGTTCATTGACCTTTGTGTGATCGAACCCGTGGCTGGCGAGTTCATGTCCGCGCGCCACGATGTCCCGAATGAGATCGGGATCGCGTTCCGCCACCCAGCCAAGGGTGAAGAACGTCGCCTTTGCGTTATGATTGTCGAAAAGATCGAGACAACGTCGCGTATTGTCGCCGACGCGCAAGGAAAAGCCATCCCACGAGCTGCGTGAGACCACGCTCGAGAAGGCCCAGACCTGAAAATAGTCTTCCACATCGACGGAAAGGGCGAAGCTGGGCCGGGATATGCCTGCGGCGGCGCTCATGATTCCCTTCGCCGTCTGTGTTTCAGCCTTCAGCCTTGCGGAGATCGCCGATCAGCGTTTCCGCGCGCCCAAGACTGTCGGCGATTTTCCGCCGGCGCTCCTTGCGGCGCTCTTCTGCGCTGGCAACGGCGCGAGACAGGCTGACGACATTGGAGTTGGCGCGTTTCAGCTCTTCGCGCGTCTCGTCGATGGAGCGGATGAGGGCCTTGCGCCAGCCTGGTTTGCTTGCATCGCCGGCGGCCTTCATCAAATCCTCGTCTGCTGCGGGGACGCTGTCCTCACTCTCCGGCGCCGCGCCTTCGCTCGCCGCCTTGATGGCGCTCGCGACATCCGTGAGGGTCGCCTCCTGGCGCGCGCCGCTGTCTTTTTTTGAACGAAGACGATCGAAAACGCTGGCGGAGGACGGCGCTGCGCTTTCCTGTTCTTTCTCGTCCACCTCTGCCTCCATGTCTGATTCGTCGACCGCCGGACTCAGGCGCTGACGTTCGTTTTCAAGCGAAACGATATTGTCTTCGGGTTTTTCCTCGGGCGCGTCATCTTCGGCTGACGCCTCCACATCCTCCGCCTCAACCGGCTCGGGCGCGGTTTCGGCATCTTCTTCCTCTTCCGCTGCGGAAGAGGCGTCGTGTTTCGTTGGCGTTTCGTCCACCTTTGACACCGGCGGCATGGCGCCGGCCGGTTTGCGCGCCTCGAGCTTTTCTTCCTTGAGTTCTGCGCAAACGGTCTCAACCACATGGGCCGTCACTTCGTGCTGTTCTTCCAGCGAGCAGTAAAGCATCACCCGGTTGCACAGCGTATTGATGCGACGGGGCAGGCCGTTGGTCTCTTCCTGAATGGCGGTGAAGGCGCCGTCGGTGAATGTCGGGTCTTCGCGCCAGCCGGCGACGGACAGGCGGTGAAGAATATAATCGCGGGTTTCTTCCTCGGATAAGTTCTCCAGATGATAGGAAGCAATCACGCGCTGGCGCAGTTGCTCCATATCCGGCTGCTCCATAATTGTGCGGAATTCCGGCTGGCCCACGAGGAAAACCTGGAATAACGGCGTTCCTTCATAATCGATATTGGAGAGCATTCTGAGCTCTTCCAATGTCTTGAAGGGCAGGTTTTGCGCTTCGTCGATGATGAGGAGAACGCGGCGTCCGCGATTGAGTTGATCGAAGAGATAATCCTCAAAGGCCTCGATCTCGCCTGTGCGGCCTTCGCCTTCGGGTTCGATCCGAAAGGCCGAGAGAATCTGGCTGAGCAGATCTTCCGGTTCCACATTTGACGTGAGGAGATTGGCGGCGACGATGTTTGAAGAATTGAGCTGGTCGAGGAGATGGCTGATCACCATGGACTTGCCCGCGCCCACGGGACCCGTGATCACGATAAAGCCCTCGGCCTGTTTCAGGCCGTAATGGAGATAGGCCATGGCCTTGTTATGGCTGCGGCTGCCATAAAAGAAACGCGGATCCGGATTCAGCCGGAAGGGCGCATCTGAAAGACCAAAATACTCTTCATACATTTCTTAAAAGTCCACAGTGATCCCTGCGAGAATGTTGTTCTCGTCATATTCCAGCAGGTCATTCGGAGAGAAACGCTTCGTATGCGAGAACTCTGCAAACACGGATGCGTTTTTGTAAATCCGGTATGAGGCGCCGATTTGTCCGATGACGGTGTTGGTGACGCCGTTTTGAGCCGCCAGCGATGCGCAGCTCGTTACCGGGTCGAAGAGCGGGTCCATCGTATCGAGGCCGAAGATCAACGGATTGGCCTCGCAGGTCGCCGTGTCGAAGGCAGAGTCCGCGCGGCGATATTGGACGGAGCCGTAACCTGTCACGCGGCGCGTCATGCGCCGCCGGAGATTAAGCGTGGCGCCATAGGTTTCGATCTGGCGGTAACCGAAATCATCATCCGAATAAAAGCCGTTGAGGGAAATTTCGGTGAGGTCGAAATCGCCGATCAAGGACGCATTGGCTGAATTGGTGACCGCAACGCCGTTTGTCTGGGCGTTGCCAAAGCTGCGGCCGGAGGAATACCAGTTTGCCGCTTCGATAATGCTGCGCGCCGAAAGCTCCTGTCCTTCGCGCAGACGATCGGCGAACTCAAGCGTTTCGCGCTGTGTTGTCTGGAATTGCGAAGACACCGACTGGGCGCGGGTGCGGAAGGTGCGGTTTGCGCCTGCGGTGAACACAAAGCGCTGGGAGATTTGATAGCGCGCGCTGGCGTCGATGAAATCGTCGCCATATCGCTCGCCATATTCAATCCGGAAGGAGGAACGCGGCCCGGGCCGGCCCGTAATGCCTGCGCGCCAGAAGAATCCCGAAAGATTATCGTCACTGAAGAATTGCGCCGCCGCGCCCTCAGTCTCTACTTCGTCATAGCCAATCCCGCCGGAGAGGGCGTAACGGTTCGTCAACGCAAATTGCAGGTCCGCCGAAGCAAAGGCCTGTTTGTATTCGATATCGGGGAAGATGCTGACGCCGTCTTCAGTCGTGTCGCTGCCATAGCCGGTCAGGCGAACGCGCATGCCGTCCAGCTTGCGGCCGGTGTCATATTGGGCGAGCACTTCATGGGTGATCGAGTCGCTGACCGAATTGCCGGTGAAGAAAGACGAAAGCGATCCTTCCTCGTCGACAAAGACCTGCGAGAACCGGTAGCGCAATTCCGTCGTCGACCCATCCGAGAACTCATGAAAGACATAAGGGCTCGCTGAATAGGAATGCACATCGGCGCGTTGATTGCGCCCGGCGTTGATATTGCCGGAAAAGCGGGCCTGATCGCCGAGAAGCTGACGGGAGGTCGAGCCCGAAAGGTCCAGATAAAGCCAGTTTTCGACGCCGGTGAAGGTGCTGGTGGCGGCGATGTTCTGGTTGACGGCGAAATCGCTGTCATTGATGAGATAAGAGAAATCGAGATCGCCAAGAATAATCGCGGTCACGCGCGGCGTTGAGGCGATGGCGCCGCCCGTAAACAGCGTTGACATGATGAATTCGTCTTCCGCCAGTCCGGAGCGCTGAAGGTTGATATTGTCTGAATAGCCGACGCGCGCTGAGGCGCTTGCGGCGTAACCGAAGTAATCGGTCTGCATCTTAAGGGGCGCATCCGGCGCGGAGACCTGCGCGAGCGAAGCCGTTGCAAAAACACCAAGCGAGGCGCCGGCGAGAAGCGCTTTCTTGATGTGCGGCGTTGCGGCCAAACGGTTCTTTTTCTTCCCCATGGGATTATCCTTCGCTTGAGGGTTTGTCTTTGCCTGCGGGCGTCTCTGCCGCCTCGCTGCGGCCGTAATATTCATAGGAGCCGTAATGGGCGCCGCCTGCGCCAATCTGGCAGCGGTTCAGCATCAGGCTGACATTGGGATTGATATCGATGAGTTCGTCGACGGCGGCCGCGACCGCCGCTTCCGGCGTTGAATTGGCTTCGACGACAAAGACGATTTCATCGGCGTATTTCGCAAGCATCACCGCATCCGTCGCCGCCAGCACCGGCGGCGCATCGATAATCACAAGACGCTGCGGATTGGCTGTGGACAGCTCAGTCCATTTCTCCTGTGCGATTTCCGTCGCGAAGAGATCGGTCGGGCGTTCGGCGCAGGCGCCTTCCGGCATGATGGCGAGCGGCCCGGAGTTCAGCCGCCAGCCAAGGCTTGCCGCGTCAAGGTCCCGATGCGTCAGCAGATCGCAAAGGCCCGGCGCTTCGGGCAAACTCAAGCGCGTGCGGATTTTTGGACGCGCCAGATCCGCATCGATCAAAAGGGTTTCGATCTGATCTTCGAGGGCAAGGCTCAGCGCCAGATTGATTGCAGTAAAGGTTTTCCCTTCGCCGGCGCGTGTTGAGGTGACGAGGATCGTGTTGCGCTGTTTGCCCGGCGTGCGGAACGCCTGCCGCTCGCCGCTGGAACGCAGATAGCCGATGCGGCGCAGGAGGCGGCGCTTCACGGCGCGCATCTCAAGGGCGAGCTGGCTCGACCGGTCATTGGGATTATAAAAGCCGTGACGCGCGAGCTCGGCGAAATCGAGATCGATAGTTTCCGGCTCGCTCGGCCGTGTCTCCACGATCTCGGCGGATCTGTTTTTGTCCTTCTTTTTCTTTTTGTCCTTTTTGGCGAAGGTCGTTTTGAGGACATTGGCGCCGGCTTTTTCCACTACGCTCATGACAGCGCCTCCTTCGGCAAGGGAAGGGCGTAGGCGGCCTTGTCCGGCGCCGGTTCCCCCGACGGCAGGCGGAACACGGTCAGATATGCGTAAAGACCGGCGAGCGCCAGAAATCCGGCTGAAGCAAGCGCGATGCGCAGATGATCGCGTTTGCGGGCTGCGAAGATCTCCTGCGAAGGCGTTTCGCTGATCGCGCCCAGCACCGGAAGGCCGAACGCGGTTTGAAGTTCGCTCGCCTGGGTATAGCTCTTATCCAGAAGGGAAAGACCGATGGCCGCCGCCGCGCCGGCGCCGAGGGCGGCGATGCAAACGCCGAGAATAAGCAGAAGCCGCGGCGGATCGCTGGGCGCCAGCGCCTGGGCCGGCCATTCGAAAACCTGGTATTCGACGCCGCGGCCCGCCGCGCCGAGGCTGCGGGTCAGCGCCAGACGGTCGCGCCGCGCCAGCAATTCTTCGTATGTCTTCTGGGTCTGTTCATATTCGCGAACGATCTGGCGAAGCTCCGCTTCAACCGCGGGCGCCTGGCCGGCCGCAAAATCGAGTGCGTCCAGTTCCGTCTTGAGGCGTTCTTCACGCGCTTCGAGCGCGACCACGGAATCCTGCGCCACGCGCAGCTCCGATTGCAGGCGGACGAATTCCGGATTGGCCGACAGCGAAGCGTTTTCCTTTTCGAGTTCTTCGATGCGGGCGAGGACGCCGCGGATATCCGGATGGTTTTCTTCATACTGGCTGCGCAACCCCGCCAGTTCGACCCTGAGCCGGTCCAACTCGCCGCCGGAGGCGCGGCGCGGTGTTGCGGAAATGAGATTTTGCAATGTCAGAACGCGGCCCTTTGTGCGCTCAAGTTCGTCGCTCACGCGCACCAGTTCGTTTTCTTTCATTTCGCGCTGACGGGTTTCGCCCTGAAGCGAGGTCAGCTCGGCCGAGTGCTGGGCGCGGAACGCGGCGACGGCGCGCTCATTGGCGACGAGTTTTTCTTCATATTCCTCGATTTGCAGATCGAGACGGCGGCGCGCCGCTTCGCTCTCGGTAAGGCTGGCGCCGAGATCCTGCTCGATCAGCATGTTGAGGACGGCGTCGACCACGGCCCGGGAGATTTTCGGATCGTTGTGTTTATAGGAGATGATGAAATACATCTCCCGCGGGCTTTCGATTTTGATCTGGCTCGCCACCCAATCGACCATGCTCTGCATCTTGGCGCGCCGTTCGAGCGGCGTTTTCGCTTCTATGGTTTTGTCGAGGCCCGATCGGAGAATGATTTCCTCCACATTGGGCCGCGTCAAAAGCTGAAGGCGCATGACTTCGACGCGACGGGAATAATCCGGACGCGCCGTGAAGCCATTGAGCACAGGTTCAAGGATGGTTTCTGTCTGCACGAAAACCTGCGCGCGCGACTCATATTTGTCGGGGATGAGCCAGACCGCGAACCAGCCGATAAGCGCCGCGGCCCAGGCCACGGCGATCACAAGCCAGCGCCTGCGCCATAGCCCGTTAAGGCTGCGCAGGACCGGCGGCGGCAAATCGGAGAACTTGAACACGGTACAGCTTTCCCCAAACCCCTCAAAAGCGTTCTTTAAAGAACGCTTTCAGGGATCAAAATGACATCGCCCGGCAGGACCGGCACATTCGCCGAGATATTGCCCTTGCGCAGGAGATCATCGAGACGCAGGCGATAGGACTGGCGATCTTCTCCTTGTCCGCGAATGAGGACCGCCTTGTTGCCTGCGGCGAATTCTGTAAGCCCGCCGACGGCGACCATGACGTCGAGCACTGTCATCCCCGCCTGATAGGAGAGGGCGACCGGCTGCGCGGCTTCACCGAGAACGCGGACCTGCTGGTCGTAGGTCGACGAGAAGTTGCTGACGATGACCGTCACTTCCGGCGTGCGCACATATTCGCGCAAGACCCCTTCGAGATCGTTGGCGAGTTTCGAGGGCGTCTTTCCGGCGGCCACCATGTCCTCGACCAGCGGCGTCGAAATCCGGCCGTCCGGGCGCACCGTGACATTGGTGGAGAGTTCCGGCGCCCGCCAGACAAAAATCTCAAGCTGGTCGAGCGGGCCGATAAGATAATCCGGGGCCGCAGCGGCCGCCTCAGAAGCGTCGGCCGGCGCGGCTGCGAGCTTTTCTCCGCCGATGGCGCTGCAGGCCGAAAGGATCAAAGCGGCGCCCAGCACCCCCAGAATGCGGAATTTGTCGAGAATATTCATCATGTTCATCACCTCTATGGCGCCTATGCGCGTCAGGCCGGCGCGAAAGCCCTTAAGAAATCTCACGCCAGTCTAAAGGCAACGCAAAATCTTTGCCATGCCTCGCCCTGGCGCTGCGCCCTGCAAAACCTTGGATTCCCTTATGTCCGGGCGGTTCCGCAGCCGGGCCTTCATCCCCTGATTCCGCGGCGGCTGCAGCCTTGGAAAACCTTAACGGCTGCCCAGGCCGAAAACTGCGACCCGAATGGTCATCAGGACAATCAGGACGTCCATGAACGGCGAAAAATGGCGGATATAGTAAAGATCGTAGCGCAGCTTGGTTCGCGCGCCTTCCACCGAGGCGGCATATTCATATTTGACCTGCGCCCAGCCGGTGATGCCGGGTTTGATCAGATGCCGGCAGTGATAGAGCGGGATTTCCTGTTCAAGCTCACGGACGAATTCCGGGCGTTCGGGGCGCGGGCCCACAAAGCTCATTTCGCCGCGAAGGACATTGATCGTTTGGGGAATTTCGTCGATTCGGAACTTTCTGATGATTGCGCCGATGCGAGTGATGCGTTTGTCCTTGATGGCCGCATATTGCGGCCCGTCCGCCTCAGCGTCGACGATCATGGATCGGAATTTGAAGACCTCGAATTCCTGGCCGCCCAGGCCCACGCGGCGCTGGCGATAGAGCACGGGGCCCGGGCTGTCCCATTTGATCGCGACCGCCGTCACAATGAGCAAGGGGGCGAGAAACGCCAGCAAAGCAAGGCTTAAAGCAATATCAAGCAATCGCTTGATGCGGGTCATGTAAGGCGAATTGTGGCGTTCGGCGGCGCGGACGATCTCTTCCCATTCTTCGGCGTCCACATTGAGACCGCCTGGCGGCAAGCCCTGAGATGCGCGTCTGCGGGGGAGCGCGTCAGCGTCGCGGTAAAGTTCATTTGCGTTGCGCCGACCGTTCGAACCGAACGCATAAGTCGCAGCAACGGCGCCGGCTGCCGCCGCGGCGAGCGCAAAGGCGTAGTGAACGAACATCCCCCATCCCACTTTCTTGGAACCTAGGTTCCACCGGCGTCGACGTCCCACATTTCGACAGATGCCGGACTTTCCGCATAATGCATGCCTAACGAAAAGTTAAGAAAATTATTGTGACAGAAGGAGGCGCAAGCTCCTTGCACGAAGCAAGGGCAAAACCCGATGCGTTAGAAGCTCAGGAAACCGATGATCGCCGCCCAGATTCCGCCGGAGGTTGCAAACCAAACTGCTATGCAAGCCAATACAGGAAGTCTTTCTTTCCGCGAGGAAGACATTCGTAACAGATTGGGGCGCGCTGCGAGGGGCATGTGTATCAGTTCGGGTCAGCTTGGCGGCGAGCTTAACCCGCCTGAAAACAAAGAAATGTTAATCTCGCGCCATAACGCCGCCGTTTCTTGGGCCAGCGGGCGGGCGATTCTGCTTTTCGGTCCGAGAGGCTGACGGCGCGTAGTCATGCGGATTCTCGTTTTCTCCACCTTGTTCCCAAATGCAGCCCGCCCGGCGCATGGAGTTTTCGTGGAGAACCGCCTCGCCGCGTACTGCCAAAAGTATGATGCGAACGTGAAAGTGATCGCGCCGGTTCCATGGTTTCCGTTCAAACAGGATCTTTTCGGCGCCTATGGGGACTACGCCCGTGCGCCGTTAACGGAAACACGCAATGGCGTTGAAATTCTCCACCCGCGTTATGTGATTCCTCCGAAAATCGCGATGCATGTTGCGCCGGCGTCACTGACGCGCTGCCTTAGAAAAGCGGCGCGCAGATTGATCGAGAGCGGTTGGGACTTTGACTTTATCGACGCTCATTATCTTTATCCTGACGGCGCCGCCGCGGCGCAAGTCGCTGGCGAACTTCAAAAACCCTTCGTGGTGACGGCCCGCGGCACCGACGTCACCTTATTGCCGAGCTATTCCGGACCTCGCCGGATTATTCAGGATACGGTGCAGCGCGCGGATGCAGTCATTACGGTTGCACAAGCACTGAAGACTGAACTCGTCGGCCTCGGCGCGCCGGAAGAAAAAATAACGGTCTTGCGGAACGGCGTCGATCTTGAAGTCTTCCGCCCGGCGGACAGGGAGACCGAAAGACGGGTGCTTGGCGTGGACGGGCTTGTGCTGGCGAGCGTGGGGCATCTCATTGAACGCAAAGGCCATGACCTTGTCATTGAGGCGATGAAAAACCTGCCGGGCGCCACGTTGCTGGTGGTTGGGGCGGGACCCCAAAGAACGGCGCTTGAACGGCAAGCCGAAGCCGCAGGCCTGACGGAGAAGGTCCGGTTTCTGGGCGAGGCGAGCCACAGGGAGTTGCGCAGCATTTACTCCGCCGCGGACATTCTCGTGCTGGCGTCTTCGCGCGAGGGCTGGCCCAATGTCTTGCTCGAAGCCATGGCGTGCGGAACGCCCTGTGTCGCCACGAATGCCGGCGGCAGCGGCGAAGTTATTGTAGAGCCCGCGGCGGGACGTCTTGTCGCCGAGCGAACCCCCGAAGCGATCGCGAAAGAGGTCAAGTCATTGCTTGCGCATCCTCCGGGACGAAAGCAGACGCGGAGCTATGCGGAACGGCATTCCTGGGATGAAACCACGGACGGAATGCATGAGATTTTTTCCGATCTCGCTCGAAAAGGCGCGGCGGCGCGGTCGCTGAAAACAGCGCCCGTCACGCTCAATGATTATCGCCCCAGACTGATCGTGACGGTCGACACCGAAGAAGCCTTCGACTGGTCCCGCTTTGATGAGGACGCTGACTGGCGCATTTGCAATCCCGACGGCATCGAACGCTTTCAGTCCGTATGCGAAGAAGCGCAGGCCTCGCCGCTTTATTTCCTCACATTGCCCTTGATGAAGGATGAGAGCACATCATCTTTTCTCAAAAGACTGCACACGGAGAAACGCGCTTCTTTCGGTTTGCATCTGCATCAATGGGCGACGCCGCCGGGAGATTATTGGGGCGAGTTCAATTCCTACCAGAAAAATATTCCGCACGAAGCGCAGCGTAAGAAACTGAAAACTCTGGCGCAGGCTTATGAGGCCCTTTTCGGGGAAAAGGCGGTCGCGCATCGCGCAGGACGGTACGGCGTCAGCAAAGCTTGCTACGAATTGCTGGCGGAAATCGGCGTCGAGCAGGATTTCAGTCCGAGCGCCGCCTTTGATTTTTCACGGCATGGCGGCCCGGATTTTTCCGCCATGTCCAACCGTCCGTTTATCGCCTATGACCGTGACTGGCGGGTTTATGTGACGCCGGTTTGCGGCGCCCGCGCCATCACGCGCACGAGAAGTTTTCTGTCCCAGGAAAAAAACGCGCCCGGGTTTGCCGGCGTTCAAAAGTCGGCGTCATCCGATATGGCCCGGGCCATGCGCCTGTCGCCCGAAGGAGCAAGCCTTGCTGAGCTTCAGGCGCTCACCCGGCGTCTCATAAAAGACAAGACGCCGGTGCTTTCTTTTACGCTTCATTCAACGTCCCTGTCGGCGGGCGCCAATCCTTACGTTCCTGACGCCGAAAGCGTCGACCGGCTATTGCAGACAAGCGCCGCCTATCTGTCCTGGTTTACACGCGCGATGGGCGGCGAGATCATGTCCCTTGACCGTCTCGTCGGTCTCTATGAGGCGGCGGAAGGCGCTTAACACCCCGTTAAGCATAAGCCCGGTATTTTCATCGCCGTTACGAAGGCGGCGAGGGCCACATGCTGGCGTCAGATATCTTTCGAGTGATCTTCGGTCTTGTCGCCGTGCTCGGCATGATCGGCGTCTGCGCCTATCTTGCGCGTAAAACCGGCTTTTCCAATCTCGCCACGGCGGCGGGGAAAAAGCGCCGGCTTTCCATCTCGGAAATGCTGCCGCTTGATGCGCGCCGGCGCCTCGCCATCGTGCGCTGCGACGATCAGGAATATTTGCTGGTGCTCGGCGCGTCAGGAGAAACGGTTGTCGCAACCGGGCTTGAACCTTCAATCGCACATGAAGAAGATGGCGTAGAAGCCGCGCCGGCGCATAACCTGCTGGAAGAGCTTGGCGGGTTTGCAAAAAAACTCCGCGACGCCCGCGCCGGTCTGACCAAAAAAGACGCCGCCTGACGGGGCTTTTGGCTGTGCCGTTTTTCTGCAAGCGGCTTTTCTGATTGCATTGCAGCATTGACGAGCGCGCCCGCCCGTTCAGCCCCTGCTTGGCTTAAACGTCCGGAATGGTTAAACTCCCGTCCGCGAGGGTAGGGCAAAGTGGGGATACACAAAATGATCCGGATTTTACTTCCGCTGGCGATTGTCGCCGCGATCTTCTTCGGACCGATGTTTGCGGTCGAGACGACCGATCCGGTGCGCGGCGAAAGCTATTCAGTGGTGACCGGCGACTATTTCATTGGCAATGCGCTCGATTGCGTAAGGGATCTGCGGCTTCCCCTGGGCGAAGAATGCGCAACCGAAGGCCGCATGAACGATTCCACCATAGTGGGCAGCGCGTTGACCTGGGCTTGTGTCTTATGCGCCATCGCCGCAATTCTCGGCATTCCCGGCTTATTGCCGGTTATTGGCCGCATCACCAGCATCGTCACCATTGGGGCGGGGCTCGCCTCGCTCGGGGCGCTGGGGCTTTTCATTATGGGCATGATCGGGTCGGAAGCCGGCCTTGGCGGCGTTCAATGGGGCGCCTATCTGGCGGCGGGGCTTGCCCTGTTGACCACCATCACCGGCCTTTCCGGTTTACGAGGGCGATAGACCACACATGAGGGACGCAACAAAAAAGGCCGCCTTCGAGGCGGCCTTTTTTGATAAGCTTGGCTAACCGCTTAGCGCAGGGGCGAACGTCCGACGCTCAGGAAAGACGGCGTCTCATTGGCCGGTGCGCGGTCATCGCCCTCGGCTTCGTCGCTCGCATTCGCAACCGGGCGCGGCGCGGGCGCCGGGCTTGAAGGACGCGTGCGGCGGAAATCTTTGGCCGAGGTGTCCGAAAGCGGATCGTCCGAATGACGGCAGTTGCCTTCAAAATGCGCGCCCGTTTCCACCGACAGCGAGCTGTGCAGGATGTCGCCCTGAATGTGCGCCGTGGAGGCGAGGGACACCGACTTGGCCCGAATGCCGCCTTCGACGCGGCCGCGCACGGTCACCGTTTCGCAGATGACTTCCCCTTTGACAGAAGCTTTTTCGCCGATGATCAGGGACCCGGCCTTGATGTCGCCTTCAAGCGATCCGTCGAACTGGATTTCTCCGGCGGAATTGACATTGCCGCGCATGACGACATCTGACGAAATGATGGACGGCACTCCGGCGGTTTTCATGACGCCCGATCCCTTTCTTGGTGCTGACTGTGCGCTGGCTTGCTGAACCGGCGCCTCTTGCGGCGCGTTGTTCATGGACTTCAGGTCGCCCTGCTGCTTTCCCGGCTTAGCTTTCGAAAACATATCTACCTGCCTCTATGAATCGGCGAGGATTAAGCGGTTTGCCCTTGTACAGCACTTCATAATGAACGTGCGGTCCTGTGGAGCGGCCGCTGGACCCCAATTCCCCAACTTTGTCGTGAAGAGAGACTTTCTGGCCTTTCTTCACTGATATGCGGTTCATATGCGCATAGCGCGTAATGAAGCCGTTCCCGTGATTGATTTCAACCACGCGCCCAAAACCGCTGCGTGTGCCAGCGAAATGGACCACGCCGTCCGCCGTCGCCGTTACAGGCGACGCCCAGGGCGCAGCGAAATCGATGCCATTGTGACGTGAATACTTGCCGTTGATCGGATCGCGGCGAATGCCGAAGCCGCTGGTGAAGCGGCGCCCGACAGTCAGCGGCGAGGAGAGCGGCACATTTTGAAGCGCCTTGTGAATGGCGGCGAGCTCGTCGACGGCCGCCGCCGCGCGGTTCGCGTGTGCATAGAACTCCGCTGCGGCTTCGCCGCCGGCGGCGATGTCGATAAAGGGGCCGCCCTGCGCCAGCATGGTGTTGGATATCTTCGCCGGCGTCACCAGCGTTTCGGTGGGAACGCCGGCGCTTTCAAGAAGAAGCGTGAGCTGCTCGCGCTGCGTTGTTGCTTTTTCTTCAAGGGAAGCGAGGAGCAGCATCTGCTCTGTATAAAGATCGGCGGCCGCTTTGTTCATCGCCTTGATGGCTTCGGATGCGCCGCCTTTCGCTTCGCTCTCGCGAACCTGCTTTGCGCCCAGCTTGCGGGCCGCGGACATGCGGGACTGGCGCGGCGTCGGCTCGCCCGGCGCCACATCGATCATGACGCGATTGCCGTTTGTCGGCCGTTGACCGTTGGGGCCGCCTGCTTCCGAGAGACCTTTGGCGAGCGCGTCGAGCCCTGCATCGATCGACGCCTTGCGCTCCACCATATTGGTCAACATCTGGTGGCGGGCGGAAATGTCGGTGAGGGTCTCGTCGAAATTCTGTTTGATAATCTGATTGAGTTCGCTGACATCGTCATAGGCGCGCTGGGCGTCGTGCAGCCGTTTGGAGTAGGTCGTCTCCATGATACGGCTGTCGCGATCCTTTGCGACGATGATCTGCTCTTTGAAGACGACGTTCACGGAAGCGTAGGCCACCCAGAGCAACGCTGCGCCAACGATGACCGCCAGCGCAATCTGGGTCTTCGACGACATCGAAATAAAGTGAACGACGCCATCGCTTCGGTGATAAATCTGCCGTTCCTTAAAGATACGGCTGAGTACGCGCCTCATTTTGCCGGAACGACGGCTCATTGAACTAACGCCCCTTGTACGCGCTTACACACGCAACGTAGCCACCCCTGCTCATAGGGAAGCGCAAAATTGCGCATTACGCAATAGTTATGTGATGGTGTAACGCTATTTTTCGCCGTCTTTATCATGAGTTATGATTAAACGCGTCTTTAGTTTCCAATAGGTTCATAAAACCCTTGTGACAGCCCGGCTTTTGCCCGCGCTTCATGGTTAAAAGGCGGTTTCAACTGACCCCGGAAACATTCGTCCCGGAGCCGTCTGAAGGCCGGTGCAGGATCAAGGCTGCGAGCCGCGCACAAGGCATCGAACCAGCGTTTTCCACAGGCGACGTGGCCTACTTCCTCGCGATATATCACCTCCAGCGGCGCTGCGCTCGCCGAATCTCCCGCCGCCTTCAGCCTTTCGATCATGTCCGGCGTCACGTCAAGTCCTCTCGCTTCCAAAATGAGCGGCGCAACGGCTAGGCGGGCGAGGGCGTCATGGGCGGTGGTCTCAGCCGCCTCCCAGAGCCCGTCATGGGCGGGATAGTCGCCATAGCGGCAGTTAAGGTCTCCAAGACGCACCTCGATCATGCGGAAATGGCGCGCCTCCTCGCCGCCGACCCGGATCCAGTCCTGGGCGAAGGCCTTGCCGTTAAGGCCAGCCGCCTCAATGGCGGCGGTAAAGCGAAGGGCCATGTCGAAAGCGAGATCGATGGCGTTGAATTCGATATGAGCGATGGCGTGGAGGAGGGCGGCCCTGCCTTCGGGGCTGCCGAGCCGGCGCCGCGGAACCGCGCCCGGCGGAACCAGATCGGGCTTTTCAGGCCTCGCGGGCCGATCCGGCGCTTTGACCGGCGCGCCGAGCGGGGCCGAGGCCAAGCGCAGGGCGTCGGCTTTCTCAGCTGCCGCAGTTTTATCCGCAGGATCGGCTGTCTCAAGGACCGCGGCCGCCGCCGCCAGCAAGGTTTTGGCTTCGCTCAAAGCGCTTTCACCGCGGCCAGCACCTCTTCGGCATGGCCCGCCACCTTCACCTTGCGCCAGATTTTCCGGATCACGCCTTTTTCGTCGATGAGGAAGGTCGCCCGCTCGATCCCCATGAATTTGCGGCCATACATGCTCTTTTCGACCCAGACGCCGTATTTTTCCGTCACTGCGCCAGTCTCATCGGCCCCAAGGTCAACCTTAAGCCCATGTTTTTCTTTGAACTTCTGGTGCTTGGCGATGGTGTCGCGGGAAACGCCGATCACTTTCGCCTTCGCACGTTTGAACTTGGCGATGTCCTCGGAAAAGGCGATGGCTTCCTTGGTGCAGCCTGATGTGTCGTCCTTCGGATAGAAATAGAGAACCACTTTCTGGCCGGCGAGATCCTTGAGTTTCACCGTCGTTCCATCGTCCAGCGGGAGGGTGAAAGCCGGGGCCTTCGAGCCCTCGGCGAGCGCTTTCGTCATGATGCGTTCCTAAACAGTCTGGTCGTGAGCGTGCGCACCATATCCGCTTGTCAGAATTTGGCCAGTGGTGCGGGTTTTCAGTCTGTTCCCTTGCCGTTGCGGGCGTTGGCCGGTACCGGTAACGGTTTGCGGCGCCAGGCAATGCACGGGGCAGGCCCGCCAGCAGGTTTTTGAGTGTCGCGAGGTTGCGGCTTGCATGAAAAAGAGGGCGTTGAAAACGGCGATCATCACGCTTGAAGTCATCGCCATTGCGCTCGCCGGCGCCGCCGCTGCTTTCATCTTTTTGTCCTGGCGTCTGGGTCAGGGGCCCGTTTCTCTCGATCTCTTCAAGCCGAGCGTTGAGTTCGCCATCGAGCGCCGCCTGCCCAAGGGATATGACGCGCGGATCGGCGATATCGACTTGCGGCGCACGGAGACGCGCGGCGAATACCGGCTCGCGGTGAACGACCTTTCCATTTTCAGTCTTGAGGGACGAGAAGCCGCCAGCGCGCCGCAAGTCTTGATGACCTTTGCGCTCGGCGACTTTCTGGCGGGCAGGGTTGGCCCCAAAACCATCGCGGCCGAAGCGGCCCATTTGCGGATCGTCCGCCGGGAAAGTCTCAATGTGGATATTCCCATTGTCCAGCTCAAAAGGCCGAAGGATCGCGGCCTCAACCTTTCCGCCCTGCTCGAAGGCCGTTTGTTAAGAAACGCGTTTGAAGCCGCAGAACTCTCGAACGCTGAAGTCACGTTTTACGACGAGGTTTCAGGGCGCTCCTGGACCGCGCCCGCGATGAAAGTCTTTGTACGGCGCAATGAAGTCGGCTTGCAGGCGCTTCTCGACGGCGAAATCACGATGGGGGATGAGAGCGCCGCGATCAATGTGACGGCCGATTATGTTGAGGATGACGGCGTCATCAATGTCGCCGCCGATGGCGATAATTTTCCGGTGGGCGACCTTTTGAGCACCTTTTACGGCGACCGGGCCGCCATTGTCGACGCGCCGGTAAGCGGTGACGCCAACATTGCGTTTACGCCTGAAGGCGATGTTCTTTCCTCGAAGATCAATGCGCATCTGGGAGAAGGTCTGCTGCACATTGGAGGCGTGTCGCAGCGAATTTCCTTAATCGAATGGGCGGCCGTATTCGATCCCAACGCCAACCGTTTTTTTATTGAGCGGTTCGACTTCGATCTGGAAGGCGCGAAAGGCTCTGTATCCGGGGAAGTCTCGATTTCCTTTGGCGACGACATCCGACAGCCTGAAAGCATTTCCTTCGACTTGTCCTCCGAAGAAATAGTGGTTTCCGCGCCTGAGCAATTTCCGGCGCCGGTCCCGGTTCAGGACATTCTTCTGAATGGCCAGTATTTCGTTCCCGAACGCCGCCTCGCGGTGCGGCGGATGAATGCTTCTTTCGCCGAGCTCGCCGTTTCGGGAAATGTCACCCTCCTGCGCCCGAGAGGCCTTGACGGCGCGCCGTCGCCATCTCCTGGCGCGATCGCCGATCTCGATATTGAGGGCTCGCTCGATCCGGAACGGCTTTTATCCATCTGGCCGAAGCAAATTGCGACTGGCGCGCGCGACTGGGTCGAAGACCGGCTTGCCTCGGCGCATATCGACAATCTCGATTTCACCATGAACCTGCTTCCCGGCGCCGTGGGCGAGGATGGCGGCTTTCCCGATGATGCGCTGGAGCTCACCTTCGATGCGCGCGATGTCACGGCCTATTATGTCAAGGAGATGACGCCCCTTCGCGGCGGCAGGGGCGGCGGCGTTGTGCGCGGCAATTCGTTCACGCTCAATGTCGAAAGCGCGCGCGTCGGCGATGTCGCGATTTCCAGGGGAGAAGTTTCGTTCCCTGTCTTCATTCCGAAATGGCAGCCGACTTATTACCGCTTCACGGCGACGGGACGCGCTGAGTCCATTCTTGGCGTGCTCGACCAGAAGCCTCTTTTGCTTCTATCAAAAGTCAATCTTTCGCCGGATCAGTTTGCGGGGGACGCACGGGCCGTCGTGGAGGTCATGCGGCCCAACAAGCGCGATGTGCCGCCTGACGAATACGCCTATACGGGTACGGCCACCTTCGAAAACATGACGCTGAATGATCTGATCGGCGGCATCCAGATCAGAAATGCCGAGGGGGAGGTGGATTTGCGCCCGCGATCCCTGACCGTTCGAGCCGATGCGTCGCTTGCCGAAGATGCGCCCATCGAAATGGTCTGGCGCCAGAATTTTTTCAAGGAAGATGGTCCTTCGGACATCGCCATTTCCGGCGTTTTCAATTCTTCGGCGGGCGATGTGTTCGGCATTTCATCCCGGCAGTTCCTGCGCGGACCGGTCCGGTTCGACGCAAAAGCTGTGGGCGATCTCGGCGATTTTCAAAGCCTCGATCTCAAGGCCGATTTTGCCGAAGCGGTTGTGACGGTGGGCCCGCTTGGCTGGCGCAAACCCAAAGGCATGGCCGCCACGGGCGATCTTTCCATGGTTTTCAAAGAAGACGGCGTCATGATTGATGCGCTGTCGGTTTCAGGGGATGGCGTCGAAATTTCAGGCGCCCTTTCCTTCAACAGGGACGGCGCCCTGCAAGACGCCGATCTTTCGCGGGTTTATATTTCCGACAGCGCCGATTTTGCGATGACGGCCTCCCGCGACGCAAATGGCGCGCTCGATCTGACGGCGGTGGGACCCTTCTTGAATGCCGGCCCTATGGTGACGCAAATCCTCGAAGGCGCCGGCGAAGATGAAGAAGAGGGGTCGCTCAATTGGGGGCCGGGCGTGAGCCTGCAGGCGCGGATTGACGAGATCGCCTTGCGCAACGGCGTTGTCTATCGGGATGGGGCGCTGGATTTCAACCGCAATGCGGCGCGATTGCAGGCGCTCGATTTCTCCGCTTTTGGCGGCGACGGCGACCCCTTGCGCGTGACCATGGCGCTTACCGGCGCCTCGGAAGGCCCGGAACGCGCGCTGGAAGCGCGCACCAGCGCAATCGGTGAACTCATGCGCGGCGTTTTCGGCATCGATTCGATTGAAGGCGGCGAAGGCTTGATGCTGATCGCCCTCCACCAGCCTGGCGTGCCCGGCTTCGCCGGCGAACTCGAAGCCCGCAATCTGCAGATCGTTGAGGCGCCGTTGCTGGCCCGCATCTTCTCAGCCGGTTCGCTTGACGGTCTCGCCAATCTGATGAGCGGGGAAGGGATCGATTTTGACTATGCCTATGGGCGGTTCGATTATGAGGAGGGCGTCGTTTCCGTCGACGACATGCGCGCCACCGGCTCGTCTGTGGGGATCACCGCAGACGGACGGGTGGGCGTCGGGCCTGGCGGCGTCACGCAACTGAACGGCGCCGTCGCACCGGTCTATGCGCTCAACTCGTTTCTCGGCAATGCCCCGATTATCGGCGACATACTGGTCGGCAAGGAAGGCGAGGGCATCGTCGCTTTTAATTACAGCGTCAGCGGCGAGACGAGCGATCCGAGCGTGTTCGTCAATCCGCTTTCGGTTCTGACGCCGGGGATTTTCCGTCAGTTGATGCAGCCCTCGCGAACTACGACGCCGGAGGCTGCGCCCGCCGATGAGGCGCCTGCTCCGGAATCAGAGCCTGTTGAAGAGCCGGCGCAGCAATGATCACTGAACGCGAATGATCGCGTGTTTCTTTTTGCCGACTGAAATCTTGACGGCGCCGTCGCGAATATCGTTTGCGGACAGGTTGCGTTCTTCGGTGACGGCCTGATCGTTTACTTTCAGGGCGCCGGCCTTGATGTGACGGCGCGCTTCGCCTTTTGATGCGCAAAGGCCCGTTGCGATGAACTGATCGATCAGCGCAGCCTCGCTCAGGTCTTTCTCTGCAATGTCGATGGTCGGCAGGTCGCCGCCAAGCCCGCCCTGTTCGAACGTCTTCTGCGCCGTGGCGGCGGCGCTTTCGGCGGCGTCGCGGCCATGGAGAAGGGCCGTCGCCTCCGTCGCCAGGATTTTCTTGGCGTCGTTGATTTCCGCGCCCTGAAGCGCCGCAAGCCGGTTTACCTCATCCATGGGAAGCGTCGTGAAACGCGCCAGCATGGTTGCGACATCGGCATCCTCTGTGTTGCGCCAATATTGCCAGTAATCATAAGGCGACGTCATGTCGGGATTGAGCCAGATGGCGCCGCCTTCGGTCTTGCCCATTTTCTTACCCGACGCGGTGGTCAAAAGCGGCGTCGTCAGGCCGAAGACCTCGGCGCCGTCCTTGCGGCGGCAAAGCTCGACGCCATTGACGATATTGCCCCATTGGTCCGAACCGCCGAGCTGCAGGATGCAGCCATAACGGTTGTAAAGCTCATGGAAGTCGTAAGCTTGCATGAGCATGTAGTTGAACTCGAGGAAGGTCATCGGGCTTTCGCGCTCGAGCCGCAATTTGACCGAGTCGAAGGTCAGCATGCGGTTGATCGTGAAATGAACCCCATAGTCGCGCAGGAATTCCACATAGCCGAGTTTCGACAGCCACTCGTCATTATTGACCATGATTGCGTCGGTCGGGCCGTCGCCAAATTTTAGATACTGGTCGAACGCGCCCTTGATGGATGCGATATTGGCGTTGATCTCGTCATCCGTCAGCAGCTTGCGCTGCTCGTCTTTGCCTGTCGGATCGCCCACCTTGGTCGTGCCGCCGCCCATCAGTGCGATCGGCCGATGACCGGTCTGCTGCAGCCAATAGAGCATGACGATCTGGATCAGGTGTCCGGCGTGAAGCGAGGGCGCCGTCGCGTCATAACCGATATAGCCGGTGACGACGCCCGACGCAGCCTTTTCGTCAAGGCCTTCAAGATTGGTGCCTTGCGCGATGAAACCGCGTTCGTTGAGCACGTTCAGAAATTCGGATTTGTAAGTCGGTGTGCCGCTCATGGGTCTCTTCAGTCTGCCGGAAGGCTCGCCCCTAGCACTTTGCGTCTTCAATTCCAATCTATTGGCGGGGTTTGGCCGGGATGGTTAAGAGAGATTTCAGTTTTCGCCGCGAGTCTGCAAAGGCTTGGCGCTACTTCGACGGGAACATCCCATGTCCGACATGATGACAGCCATCGGCCTGATGAGCGGCACGTCTCTCGACGGGATCGACGCGGCGGTGCTGGTGACCGATGGCGAGGATCGCGTTGAACCGGGCCCGGCGGTCCATATTCCTTACAGCCGGGATCTGAAAATCTGGGTGCGCCGCGCGATCAAGGCCGCGCTTGAAGGCCGCGACGGCGCGGAGGAAATCGGCAAGGCGGCGGGCGAGGTCACTTTCGCCCATGTGGAGGCTGTCGAGGCGCTGCTGGAAAAAGCCGGCCTAAGGCGGAAAGATGTCGACGTCATCGGCTTTCACGGCCAGACCATTCTGCACCGTCCATCGAAAGAGGCGGGCGTCGCCGGGCGCACCTGGCAGCTCGGCAATGGCCGCACGCTGTCGGACGAAACCCGCATCGACGTGGTCAATGATTTCCGCGCGAACGATGTCGCCGCGGGCGGCGAGGGCGCGCCCTTCGCCCCGATTTATCACCGGGCGCTGGTCGCCGCGATGGAGGACCGGCCGGAATGCCCGGTGGGCGTCATCAATCTCGGCGGCGTATCCAACGTCACCTATGTGCCGGAAGGGGGCCGCGCCCTCGATCTTGTCGCCTTCGATTGCGGGCCTGGAAACGGCCTTGTGGACGAATGGGTCGAGATGAAGACCGGCGAGCATATGGACATGGATGGCGCGCTCGCGCTTGCGGGCAAGGTCGATGAAGAAGCGCTGAGGATGATGCTGCTCAATCCTTATCTGCGCCGCCAGCCGCCGAAATCCCTCGACCGCTATGATTTCAAACTCGATCAGGTGAAAAATTTATCGCTGGAGGACGGCGCGGCGACGCTCACCGCCTTCACCGCGGCCTGTATCGCGCAATCGGAGAAATTCCTGCCCGATCTGCCGGGCGGTTACATCGTGTGCGGCGGCGGCCGGCGCAATCCGGCGATGATGCAGGCTTTGCGGGAGCGCCTAGAAGCCGATGTGGTGACGGCGGAAGATGCGGGCTGGCGCGGCGACGATCTCGAAGCCGAATGCTTCGCTTATCTCGCGGTTCGCACGCTCAAAAAGCTGCCCATCAGCTATCCCAAAACGACGCGCGTTCCGTCGCCCATGCGCGGCGGCGTCTATCACCGCGCCCCTGTTTAGATGTTCGTCGGCGATGGCTGTTCAGCGGCTTCTTCCGCGGCGGCGGCCGCTTCCTCGCGCGGGCGTTGAATCTGCCTGAAGGCGAGGAACAACAGCGCCAGGGCGAACAGCTCAAGCACAAAAGCGAAGATCAATGGCGCGCCGGGGAAATAGAACGGCGCCCCATCGGGAAGGATCGTTGCGCCGAAAAGCGTAAAGGGCTCGCCCGGTGAAGAGAAAGCAGCAAAAAGTTGCGTCATGATCCAGGGGCTGAACACCATGGTGAGACTGTTGAGCGCGGCGATGGCGCCCTGCAATTCGCCCTGCGCATTGGGGGGAATAGTGCGTGACATGATTCCCTGCAGCGAAGGCTGGGCGAGCCCGCCAAGCGCCGTGAATGTCAGGATGACGAAAATCATCCAGCCCTTGCCGGCGAGCGCGAAGCAAAGATAACCGATGGCGGTGATGGAGAGGCCGATCAGCGCGGCCCGACGCTCTCCGAGTTTCGGGATCGCGACGCGGGTGAGGCCGCCCTGAACGAGACCGGACATGAGGCCCATATACATGAGCGATGCGCCGATCATGGCCTCGCTCCAGGAGAATTTTTCGATCGCGTAATAGGACCAGATCGACGGATAGGTCCAATGGGCGAGCTGTCCGAAAAACAGCACCGCCGCGATGGGCAGCATGATCGGGTATTGCGCGAACTGCTTGAAATTGCCGAGGGCGTTAGCGCGTCGCCATTCGAAAGGCCGCCTGTTCTCGGGGTTCAGCGTTTCCGGCATGGCGAAGAAGCCAAACAGGAAATTGACCGCCCCGGTCGCTGCGACGAAGTAAAACGGCGCGCGCGGGCCGAAATGCTCGCCGAGAAAGCCGCCAATGCCGGGCCCGATGATGAAGCCGACGCCGAAAGCGGCGCCGATCAGCCCGAAATTTGAGGCGCGTTTTTCCGGCGGTGAAATATCGGCGATAAACGCGTTTGCCGTGGAAAATGTCGCTGCGAAGGCGCCGGCGAGGATGCGCGCCACCAGAATAACGCCGATCGTGGGCGCGATCGCCATGATGAAGAAGTCGAAGGAATAGGCGGCTAGAGAGGACAGCATGACCGGCCTTCGGCCGAACCTGTCGGACAGGCCGCCGATAACCGGCATCATGAAAAACTGCATGATGGCGTAAACGACGGAGAGATAGCCGCCCCATTTCGCAGCATGGGAGACGTCCTCGCCGGTCACGTCCATGATCAATTGCGGCATGACGGGCATGATCACGCCGAAACCGATCATGTTGAGAAGGATGGTGATGAAAATGAAAACGAAGGCGCTCTTGCCTGCTGTTTTCGCCATGGCCGGCATTCTTTCGTTTCTGAGTTAGCTGATGGGCGTGATCTTGAGCGCCGTGATCTGGTTGCGCCGGCGGCGAAGGATTTTGAACCGGAAGCCGTAAAAGGAAAAGGTCTGGCCGACTTCCGGAATGCTCTGGGCTTCATGAATGACGAGGCCGGCGACGGTCACCGCCTCCTCGTCGGGGAGATTCCAGTCCATGGCGCGGTTGAGGTCGCGCAGGGTGACGTCGCCGTCGACGGTCAGCGATCCGTCCCCTTGCGGGCGCACGCCCTGAACAGGGCTGTCATATTCGTCCTCGATTTCGCCGACGATCTCTTCGAGAATGTCTTCCAGCGTGACAAGGCCCATCAGCGCGCCATATTCGTCGACGATCAGGGCGAAATGTTCCTGCTTCAATTTGAAGGCGTCGAGCTGTTCCTGAAGCGTCGTTGTTTCCGGCGCGAAATAGGGCTCGCGGGCAAGCGCTTCGAAATCGATGGCGTCGGCGTTTCCTTCGGCGTCCCACAGCGCGCGCAACAGATCCTTGGCGTGCAGGATGCCGATGATGTTGTCGGGATTTTCCCGATAGAGCGGCAGGCGCGTATGCGCGCTTTTCAGCGCCTGGCGGATAAGCGCGTCTTTCGGCATGTCCATGTCGAGCATCTCAATGGACTTGCGGTGGATCATGATTTCTTCGGTCCGGATCTCGTTGAGGTCGAGGGCGCCGCGGATGAGGTCTCGCGCTTCCTTGTCGACGCGGCCTTCGGAGTGGTGAAGGTCGATCGTGCCGCGAATTTCTTCTTCGGCCGAGAAGACAGCGCTGTCTTTCGAGATGTCTAGACCGAACACGTGAAAAACGCCGCGCACGAACATCTGCACCAGCCAGGTGATTGGCGCGAGGATAAAGACGACCCAGCGCATCAGCGGCGCGACCAGCATGGCGACCGAATCGGGCCGCGTGATCGCGGCTGTTTTGGGCGTGACTTCAGCGAATACGAGCACGAGCACCGTCATGGTTGCGGTCGCAAGACCGGTGGCGATTAGAGACGCGCCAAAGAGCTGGTTAAAGACGCTCGCCGCAATTACCGAGGCGAGGATATTCACAAGGTTGTTACCGAGGAGTATGGCGCCGATCAGCCGCTCCCGGTCCTTGATGAGCAAGTTGACGCGGCGCGCGTTGAGATTTCCGTCGCTGTCGAGTTTGTGAATGCGCGCCTTGGAGGTCGCCGTCAGCGCGGTTTCCGATCCGGAAAAAAAGGCGGACAGGAACAGCAGGAAAATGATCACGCCAATGGGCAGGAATAAAGACGGGTCGAAGTCAGCCATGGGTTTAAACGCGCCGGCTACTCGCCGGTTCTCTCCTTCAAAAAGGCGGTGACGCGGGAAAGGTCGGCGTCCTTGGCGATAAAGGCGTCGCCAATTTTATTCGCGAGGATCAGCGTCAGCTTACCCTGTTCGACCTTTTTGTCCTGCATCATGTGTTTTGCAATCGCATCCGCAGTAATGCTCGTTTTGAGATCGCCGATCTGAGCCGGCAGCCCGGCGGCTTTCAAATGCGTTTTGACTCGCGTGGCGTCATCCGCCGGACACAAGCCTTCTTGCGCCGAATAATCGAAAGCGAGCGCCATGCCGAGCGCCACGGCCTCGCCATGGAGCAGTTTGCCGGAATAGCCGAAATGCGCCTCGAAGGCGTGACCGAAGGTGTGTCCGAGATTGAGCAGCGCGCGCTTGCCTTTTTCGCGCTCATCAGCGCCGACAATCGCGGCCTTGGCCTCGCAGGATTTTTTGATGGCGTAAGCGCGCCCGTCCTGGTCGCCGCTCAACAGCGCCGGACCGTTATCTTCGAGCCAATGAAAGAAGTCTGCGTCTGAGATAAGACCGTATTTCACCACTTCGGCGTAGCCGGCTTTCAATTCGCGCGGCGGCAAGCTGCCCAGCGTGTCGATATCGGCGATCACGATCTCCGGCTGATGAAACGCGCCGATGAGATTTTTTCCTTGCGCAACATTGATCGCCGTCTTGCCGCCAACGGCGCTGTCCACCTGAGCCAGCAGCGTCGTTGGAATTTGCGCGAAACGGCAGCCGCGACGCAGCACCGACGCAGCGAAGCCCGTTATGTCTCCAATCACGCCGCCGCCAAAGGCAATCACCATGTCGTCCCGCTCAACGCCCAGATCGAGCAGGCGGCCTGTCAGTTTTTCCAAAACCGCGAATGATTTTGTCGCTTCCCCCGGCGCCAGCGTGATGAAGTCGGCTTCAATGCCGGCAGCGCCCAACCCGTCGCGCAGCCGCTCGCCCTGAGTGACGAATACATTCTCATCGGTGACGACGGCCATGCGGGGGCGTTTCAGGAGGGGTTTTAAGAGTGCTCCCGATTCTTCGAGCAGTCCGCCGCCAATATGAATGTCATAGGAGCGTCCGCCCAAAGGCACGCGCACGGTTTCGCGGCTCATCGCGCCGACTCCTTTTTCGCCGCAAGCAGATCGGGCCGCTGGCTCAACGCTTCGATAATCATGTCGACCGTGTTTGCATGGGGACCGGGCTGGCTGTCGATATGGATGTCGGCGGCTGCATAAAATGGTTCGCGTTCGCGCATGAGCCGGATCAGGGTTTCTCTGGGATCGTCATTCTGGAGGAGGGGACGTGTATTTCGCCGCGTCGCCCGCTTCAAGATGGTCTCCACATCCGCCTTGATCCAGATCGAAACGGCGAGATCGTCGATCAGCGCCCGGGTTTCCGGATTGGTCACGGCCCCGCCGCCTGTGGCGAGAACATGGGGCGGGCCTTCGAGCAGACGCTTGATGACCCGCGCTTCTCCCTCCCTGAAACTCTGCTCGCCATGGGCGGCGAACAGATCGGAAACGCTCATTCCGGCGGCTTTCTCGATTTCCTGATCGGCGTCGAAAAAAGGCAGGTCGAGCCGCGGCGCGAGACGGCGTCCGACGGTGGTTTTGCCGACGCCCATCATGCCGACCAGCACCACCGGCCGTTCGCTGACGAGGTCGGGGTGTTTACGAGCTTGCCCCATGAAGGCTAGATGTAGGGGAGGGCGCTTCGCGATGCTAGCTGGCAGGCCGGTCGCAGCGCTTATTGTGTGGGAAGGCGGGCCCGAGCGCCGGAAGAACGGCGTGACCGCCGGTGGGGCCGGCGGCGCCGCCGAATGGATGCAAGGGCCCGGAGGGAGCGGTTTCGTGCGGTTTGTAGCAATATTGGTGCTTTTGGCCCTGGCTGGCCTTGTGGGGCTTTTTGTCTATGGTCAGATGATGGAGCCGGAAACGCGCGAAATCGAGATGGAAGCGACCTATGACGCGCAATAAGCTGCTCGCCGCCGCCTCTTTCGCTTTCGTCGCCGGCGCGAGCGTGCCTTTCGCCGTCGCCCAGATCGCCGCCCCCGAAACAGTCGAAACGGCCCCGCTGCCCACGGACGCCTTTGCGATTGGCGGTCTCGAAGAAGGGGAGCGCGGACTGCCCGCCTCGCTTTGGTCGAACGCCGATCCCCGCACGCTGGATTTCCTTCTCTCCCATGTCCCGGCGCGACCGGCGACCCCGAGCCTCGGCAAAGCCATGCGCCGCACGCTTTTGTCGGCGGGCGAAAAACCGGTCGGCGCGGACGCGTCGCTCGGCGGCAAAAAACTGCTGGCGCTGGCCCAGGCCGGCTTTATCGATGAAGCCCGCACGATCGCGAGCCTGGCGACGTCTGGCCGAAACGACCTTGTCGTGGCGGAGGCCGATGCGACCCTCAGCCTCCTCACCGGCGATGCGGAAAGCGCCTGCCGTCGCGGCGCCGGGTTATCGGGGGGGCGGGACGCAATTTTCTGGGTCCGGCTGCGGGCTTTTTGCTATGCCCGGGCGGGGGAACTCGACGCCTTCGATCTCACCATGAATCTGTTGCGCGAGCGCGGGGCGCTGTCTTCGACCGATGAAGCTTTGTTCTTCGCCGCGGCGGCGGGCAAGCCGCCGAAGGATGCGCCGCCAATCGAAACGGCGCTTCAATATGCGGCGCTGAAGGTTTCCGGACTTGAAATGAGCCTCAATGATCTTGCCGGGGCGCAGGGCGGCGTTATCGCCGCCGTGGCGCGTGATGGCGACGCCTCCAATGCATTGCGATTGGATGCGACCATGCGCGCCGTTTCGATGGGCGTCTTGGAGCCGGCGAGGCTCGAAAGCCTGATCAACGGTTTCCGGTTCGAAGTGGCCGATCTTGGCGGCGCGCTCGATATTGCGGCGGCCCGTCCTGATGATCCGGTCGTGGATGCGCTTCTTTATCAGTCTGTGGCTGCGATGACCGCGCCGGAATTCATCCGCGACAAGGCGCAGCGCATTTCCATCGCGCTTGCGCGCGCCGACAGTTTTCACCGCGCCTATGCGCTCGCTCATCTCTATGCGGACGAAATCGCCGCGCTGGAGGGCGTCATCGTCTCTCCGCAGGAAGCATCGAGCTTTGCGCTTGCCGCCATGGCGACGGGCGACAGCGTCGGCGCCGGGCGCTGGCTTGCCGCCATGATCGGCGCCAATGAAAGCGTCGCCGCTCTGCCGGAAGCGCTCGGGATCGAATTCATCGACCGGGTCAATCTGTTGTCCATGCTCGATCCGCAAACCGCGGCCCGCATCGCCCGGGGCGCCGGCGTCTCCCTTTTGGCCAGCGACACGGCTGTGCCGCCGGCGGCGCGCGGCCATGAAGATCCGGCCATTCGCGCGCGCATCCTCGAAGCGGCGTTCGATGCGGTGGCGGGTGAAAAACTCGGTCAGGCGGGCCTGGCGGCGCTTGCCGCGTCTTCCGGATCGACGGAGTTCGGCGGCGAGGTCGAGGCGGTTGTCATCGAAGAAGGGCTGGACGCGGCCGGCATGCCGGAACTTGCCCGCCGTCATCGTTTTGAGCGCGCGCTGGAAGTCAGTTTCTCCTCGGCGCCGGCAGCTCAGGCGGCGACGCGAGGTGAGGAAGACGGCTTCACCCCGCGCCTTAAGCCGGCGAAAGACCAGTGACGCTCTCGCCGGGGATGCGATGAGCGCAAAGCCCGCCGACGCGCTGCAACCCGATGGGCGGCTCATTGAGGCGTTTCTGGAAATGATGGCGGTTGAACGCGCCGCCGCCGCCAACACGCTGAAAAATTACGGCCGCGATCTCGAGCGGTTTTGCAGCTTTATCAAAAAACGCAATGAAACGCTGGAGACGGCAGGGGCGAATGATGTCGCCGCCTGGCTAGAAGCGCTTGAGCGTCAGGGGCTCGCCGCGTCTACAGCCGCGCTCAAAACCACGGCGCTGAAGCAATTCTATCAATTTCTGTATACGGAGGGCTATCGGGCCGACAATCCCACGGCGTCGATCGAGCGTCCGAAGACGCGCCGTCCGCTCCCCAAAATTCTCACGCGAGAGGAAGTGACCGCGCTTTTTGAGGCCGCAGAAGCAGACGAGAGTCCAAAAGGGCTTCGGCTGACCGCGATGCTGGAAATTCTCTATGCCGGCGGTCTCAGGGTTTCGGAGCTTGTCGGACTTCCGCTCTCAGCCATGCGCAAGGGCGAGCGCCTTTTGATCATTCGTGGCAAGGGCAGCAAGGAGCGGCTCGCGCCGTTGACAGAGCGCGCCGTCGCCGCCGTCGAAGCCTATCTCGACAGGCGCGGCGATTTTATGAAAAGCGCTGCATCGCCATTTCTTTTTCCCTCGCGCGGCAAGGAGGGCCATATCACGACGGCGCGGTTTGCGCAGATGCTGAAAGATCTCGCCGTCAAGGCCGGGGTTACGCCCTCCAAGGTCTCGCCTCACGTCTTGCGGCATGCCTTTGCAACGCATCTTCTTGATGGAGGGGCCGATCTTCGCAGCGTACAACAGATGCTTGGCCACGCCGACATCACCACAACCCAGATTTACACCCATGTGGCGCAGGACCGGCTGCGCGACCTCGTTATGACCAAACATCCTCTGGCGCGAAAAAAGGAAGAAAAATAAGGATTTGCCAAGGGTTGCCGCCTATATGTCGAAATACTAGGTATTGCAGCGACCCGGCTATCCGATTCCCAACCCGTTTTCTTATGTCAGCACCTATGCGCACTTATCTCGATTTTGAAAAACCCATTGCCGAACTGGAAGGCAAGATCTCCGATCTACGCCAGATGGATGGCGAAGACGGCGTCAATGTCGACGAGGAAATTGAAAAGCTTCAGGGCAAGGCCGACAGCCTTCTCGCCGACGCTTATTCGAAATTGTCGCGCTGGCAGAAAACGCAAGTTGCCCGTCATGCGGGGCGTCCGCATTTTGCAGATTATGTCTCGCAGCTTGTTGACGACTTCACGCCCCTGGCGGGCGATCGCGCCTTCGGCGAAGACTCGGCGATCCTTGGCGGCCCGGCGCGTCTGCGCGGCCGTTCGGTCATGCTCATCGGGCATGAGAAGGGCGCGGATACGGCGGGCCGCGTCAAGCATAATTTCGGCATGGCGCGCCCCGAAGGCTATCGCAAGGCGATGCGCCTCATGGATATGGCCGAGCGTTTCGATATGCCGGTCGTCACGCTGGTTGATACGCCCGGCGCCTATCCGGGCCGCGGGGCGGAAGAGCGCGGTCAGGCCGAAGCCATTGCATCGTGTACGGAAAAATGTCTCGGCCTCGGCGCGCCGATCATTTCGGTGATTGTCGGCGAGGGCGGGTCCGGCGGGGCCGTGGCGCTCGCCGCCGCGAACAAGGTCTTGATGCTTGAGCATTCCGTATATTCGGTGATTTCGCCGGAAGGCTGCGCCTCCATTCTCTGGAAAGACGCTGCGGGCAAGGGCGAAAACAAGGCGCCTGACGCCGCCGAGGCCATGCGGGTTTCCGCGCAGGACCTCTTGGAGCTTGGCGTGATCGATGGCGTCGTAGCCGAGCCTGTGGGCGGCGCCCATCGCGATCCGGGCCTGACCATCGAGCGGCTTGGCGATGCGGTGGAATCCGCCATTCGCGAGTTGGAGCATTTGTCGCCCGACGAGCTGAAGCAGCAGCGCCGCAACAAGTTTCTGGCGATCGGCCGCAACGGGCTTGCGTAATTGCCTACTCAGCGAGAATGAGCAAAAGCACCAGCGCGGCGAGGCCGGCGATTATGGCCAATGTGGCCACGGGCATTCTGCGGTGAACCGGCGGCGGCGCCTCCGGAAAATCATCGCCGAATTCTTTGGGGTCTTCCGCGGTCACGCAACGCACTCCTTCACACCGGCGAACGATAACACGCGATACGGAATTTGCACGAGGGGCTATCGGCGAAACGCGTCAGGCGCGGGACAAGACGCCGCTCAAGATGATGTCGCCGTTCTGGCGGACATCGATGCGCGCGCCGTCGTCGAGGTCTGGCAATCGATCGCCGCGTCTTGAGGTGAAGGTGGCGCTCGCCCGCCCGTTTACAATTTTGACGGTTGCCGCCGGTTTTTCATTCGCCAGGATTTCAGCTTCAAGGCCGGCGACGCCCTGCAGGGCGATAACGAATTTTTTGGCGCCGGCGCCGCCGATCTGAAAGATGGCTTCGCCGCGGCCCGTAAAGCCGTTAACCCCTGAAAGCTTCGCGGTCAGCGGCCGCCATGAGACGGGCAAGGCTCTCGTCAGCATCTCAATCATGGGTGTCCCCCCGGACGGCTGCGACAGAATAGCAGCATGGCCTGCAAAAGTTAATCCGGGGAAAAGCGCCTCAGAGCTATGGGTTTGAAAAGGCTCTATTTCTCGCCGTGATATTCGCCTTCCGGCGCGTCATGGGCGAGCCTGTGATCGAGATAGGCCTCCGCCGTCTCGATAAACGGTTCAATATGGGACTCAAAGAAATGGTCGGCGCCCGGGACCACCTGAAAGTCGATCTTGCGGCCCTTCTGGGTCCGGGTCCGCTCCACCATGGCGCGGGTTTCGTCGGGCGCGCAGATCTTGTCGAACTCGCCATGGATGACGACCCCCGAAGACGGGCAGGGCGCCAGGAAGGAAAAATCGTAGAGATTGGCGGGCGTCGATCCGGCGATGAAGCCGACGATCTCCGGTCGGCGCATCAGGAGCTGCATGGCGATCCACGAGCCGAAAGAGAAGCCCGCAACCCAGCTAAACGGCGCGTTCGGGTTCATCTGTTGCATGTAATCGAGGGCCGTCGCCGCATCGGCGAGTTCGCCCTGGCCCTGATCGTATTCGCCCTGGCTGCGGCCGACGCCGCGGAAATTGAAGCGCATGGTCGAAAAGCCGCGGCGCACGAACATCTGATAGAGTTCATAGGTCGCGCGGTTATTCATGGTGCCGCCGAACATGGGGTGCGGGTGCAGGACCAGCGCCACCGGCGGATTTTCGCCTTTTCCCTTCTGATAGCGGCCTTCGAGGCGTCCTTCCGGACCGGCGAAAATCACTTCTGGCATTGTCTACCTTTTCTATCCTGACGGGGCCGGGAGGGAACTCCCAGCTTTTTACTTACCTTTCGACCCCGGAAAGCGTCCAAATCGTCATTTTCGCCGGTTTTTCAAGCGGCGCTAATGTTGACTGAAATGGTCGGATTTCTTATCTCGGCTGCGCAAGGGATCGGACAGCGGGCGCGTATAGCACGTTTTTACGGCGGCGCCAGCCGAACCAGCCCGGAGGACACTCACGTGAAGCTCACCACCAAAGGAAGATATGCGGTTTCCGCGCTCGCCGATATCGCGGCGACGGGCAGCGCCAGGGATAGCGACGGGGGGCCGGTGGCGCTTTCCGATGTGGCCCTGCGGCAGGGGATCTCCCTTTCCTATCTCGAACAACTCTTCGCCAAGCTCCGTCGGGCAGGCCTCGTCGAAAGCGTGCGCGGGGTTTCCGGCGGATATGCGCTTTCGGCGCCGGCGTCGCAGATTCGCGTCGCCGATATCGTCGCGGCGGTGGATGAGGAAATTCGCACCACAGCCTGCGCCCCCGGCTCGACTATCGGTTGCCAGGGAACGAGCGCGCGGTGCCTGACCCATGATCTCTGGGACGAACTCGGGCGGCAGATCGAAGTGTTCCTCAACGCCGTGACGCTCGAAGACATTATCGAGCGCCGCGTCGCCGGCATGGCGTCGGTGAATGTCCCTTTGCGGGAAAACAGAATTGCAGAGGCGGCGGAATGACTAGGGCCTATCTCGACCATAACGCGACCGCGCCAGTACGGCCCGAAGTGATCGACATCGTCGCTGACACCATGCGTCATGACGGCAATTCGCTGTCGGTGCATGAAGAGGGGCGGCGCGCCCACAAGATTCTGGAAGATGCGCGCGAACAGGCGCGCGCGCTCGTCAATGCGCCGGTGAACGGCGTCATTTTTACGAGCGGCGGCACGGAGTCGATTCACTACGCGCTGCATGGCGTCATGAAGCCGCACAAGATCAAACGGTTTTTCATCAGCGCGATCGAACATGCCGCTGTCCGCGCCAATGCGGAAACCACCGGCGCGGAGATTGAGATCATTCCGGCGTTGCGTTCCGGCCTTGTGAATCTTCAATGGTTGAAAGATCGCCTGAAAGAATATGACGTCGAACGCGATGGCGGCTTCATGGTCTGCCTGATGTTCGCCAATAACGAGACCGGCGTTTTGCAGCCCGTGGCGGAAGCGGCGGAGATTGCGCATGACGCGGGCGGCTTGCTGTTCTGCGACGCGGCGCAGGCGGTGGGCAAAGTTCCTGTTAACTTCGTCATGTCGGGCGCAGATATGATGAGCTTTACGGGCCACAAATTCGGCGGGCCCGTGGGCGTCGGCGCGCTTGTCGCCGGACCCAACCTGCCCCTCGATCCCGTCATGCGCGGCGGCGGCCATGAACAGAACCGCCGCGCCGGCACCCACAATGTTCCCGCGATTGCGGGGCTGGGGCTTGCCTGCGAACGCGCCAAGGAAAGCCTCGCGCGCGCCAACGAGATTTCTTTCCTGCGCAACCGCATGGAAGACGCGGCGGTCGAAGCCGGCGCGAAAATCTGGGGCGCCAGCGAAGAGCGGCTTCCGGGGACGCTTTGTCTGTCAGCAGACGGATTTTCCGGCGCCACACAATTGATGACCATGGATCTGGCGGGGATTGCGATTTCCGCCGGCACCGCCTGTTCCTCCGGCAAGACCAAGCCCAGCCATGTGCTGACCGCCATGGGCGCCAACGAGGAAGAGGCGACCTCCGCCATCCGCGTGTCGCTCGGCTGGAACTCGACGGCGGAAGACGCCGAAGCTTTCATCCGCGAATGGCCGAAGGCCTATGCCCATGTCAAAGCGCGGTCAGAACAGAAGGGGGCGGCGTGATGAAATTTTTGATCTACACCCCCCATCCCCGGCTTCGCCGGTACTTCCCCCGCAAGCGGGGGAAGAGGGGGTTCGTTTTGTGCGCGAGGCTTTTCCTCCCCCGCTTGCGGGGGAGGTGTCCCGAAGGGACGGAGGGGGCGAGCGCCAAATGAAGAAAATTGTGAGTTCATTTTATAATGTCTGAAATCAAAGAATCCATATCCAAAGACACTGTTGAAACGGCGAAGTCGCTGGAGACCTATAAATACGGCTTCACGACCGACATCGAGTCTGTGAAGGCGCCGAAGGGTCTCAATGAAGACACGGTGCGTTTCATCTCCGCCAAAAAAGAGGAGCCGGAATGGCTGCTTGAATGGCGGCTGGAGGCGTTCCGACGCTGGCTCACCATGAAGGAGCCGGAATGGGCGATGGTGCATTATCCGCCCATCGATTATCAGGATCATTATTATTATTCCGAGCCCACCTCCGGCGCGAAATACGAGTCCATCGACGACGTGCCGCCGGAAATTCTCGCGGACTTCGAAAAGCTCGGCATTCCCTTGCGCGAGGCGGAAGTGCTGCTCGGCGTCGAAGGCGCGGGCCAGAGCCCCGGCGAGGCGCGCACCCATCCTGACGGCGCGCCCAATGGCGGCAATGGAAGCAAGGTCGCGGTGGATGCGGTTTTCGACTCCGTCTCAGTCGCCACGACCTTCAAAAAAGAGCTTCAGAAAGCCGGCGTCATCTTCATGTCGATTTCCGAGGCGGTGCGCGAGCATCCGGACCTTGTCAGGAAATATCTCGGCACGGTGGTGCCGACCTCGGACAATTTCTTCGCCACGCTGAACTCAGCGGTTTTTTCCGACGGCACCTTTGTTTATGTGCCGGAGGGCGTTCGCTGCCCTATGGAGCTGTCGACCTATTTCCGCATCAACGAGGCGAACACTGGCCAGTTCGAGCGCACGCTCATCGTCGCGGCGCCCGGCTCCTACGTTTCCTATCTCGAAGGCTGCACCGCGCCCATGCGCGATGAAAACCAGCTTCACGCCGCCGTGGTCGAACTCGTCGCCGAAGACGACGCGGAGATCAAATATTCGACGGTGCAGAACTGGTATCCCGGCGACAAGGATGGCAAGGGCGGCATTTATAATTTCGTGACCAAACGCGCCGACTGCCGCGGCGTCAATTCGAAAGTTTCGTGGACGCAGGTTGAAACCGGCTCCGCCGTGACATGGAAATATCCGTCCTGCGTGTTGAAAGGCGACAATAGCCAGGGCGAGTTCTACTCCATCGCCATCACCAACAATTACCAGCAGGCCGACACCGGCACCAAGATGATCCATCTCGGCAAGAACACGAAGTCGCGGATCATTTCGAAAGGCATCTCGGCGGGCAAGTCGAACTCCACCTATCGCGGGCTCGTCAGCATTCACCGCAAGGCGGAGGGCGCGCGCAATTTCACGCAATGCGACTCGCTGCTGATCGGCGATCAGTGCGGCGCCCACACCGTGCCTTATGTGGAATCGAAAAACCCGCGCGCGATCCTCGAACACGAAGCGACGACCTCGCGCCTGTCCGAAGACCAGCTTTTCTATTGCCAGCAGCGCGGGTTGTCGGAAGAGGAATCCGTGGCGCTTCTCGTCAACGGCTTCTGCAAGGAAGTGCTGCAGGAACTCCCCATGGAATTCGCCGTCGAAGCGCAAAAACTTGTTTCCGTCAGCCTTGAAGGGAGCGTTGGTTAATGTTCTGGCGTCGTGAAGGCGGTCCGCTCGATATCAAGAACAACAGCCCCATGGCGTGGCTGTTGCGCATCATTGCGGTCGTGCTCATTGCGGCGGTGGTGGTGATGATGTTCCGTCTCGCCGCGCCGCGCGCAGCGGCGGAGGATGACGTCTCCGAGCTGCCGCATGCGATTGATGCGGGCTGGAAGGGCGAGAAAGTTTGCGAACTTCTGTTCGAGAACGACGAGACGCGCGTTGCGCGCTGCACCTTTCCGCCGGGCGTCGGTCATGAGCGTCACTGGCATCCGCCTCATTACGGCTACATCCTGAAAGGCGGGACCATGCGCATTACCGACGCGGGGGGAACGCGCGAGCAGGAAACGCCGGACAACGCCTCTTGGTGGTCGGACGGCGTTGAGTGGCACGAAGCTGTGAACATAGGCGACACGACCACGGTCTATCTGATTTTCGAACCCAAAAGCGCGACGGCGCAATAAGATCGAGAGGAACTGAGTTCATGGAAAAGCAGGACTGGGAAGAGTGGGACAAGCTCTACAAGACTTACGAGGAAAAGCGTCAGGCCTATGAGGCGGCGCTCTCTCATCTTGGCGGCTCCTTTTCCGAGCTCGCGCGCCATTATAACCGCAACAAATTCGATCAGAACGGATTTGTGAGCGAAGAAAAGGCGCATGAGGAGTTCGTGAAAGCGCGCGAGGCGTTGCACCGCTTCATGCATGAGAAAGTGAAATAGGGCGCCGTGTTGAAACCATTTGTGAAAGGCATCTGGAAATGAAGCGGATCGTTATTTTGGCGCTGGCGTTTGCTGTCGCGGCTTGCGGCGGCACAGAGGAAAAAACGCGCGAGGTTTATCGCGATCCGGCGTTGTCGCCGGACCTGCCCTTTTCATCGGCGGTGGTTGTGGGCGATGTGATTTACCTCTCTGGCGAGATCGGCCGCGCGCCGGGAACGACCAGCGTCGTCGAGGGCGGCGCCGGTCCGCAAACGCGCCAGATTTTCGAGAATTATGAAGCGACCCTCGAAAAGCTGGGCTCCGGTCTCGAAGACATCGTCAAATGCACGGTGTTTCTCGAAGACATGGCGAATTACGCCGCCATGAACGAAGCTTACGCCGCCGCCTTTCCGGGCGACAAGCCTGCCCGCTCCACCATGGGCGTCGATGGACTGGCGCTCGGCGCGGCGGTTGAAATCGAATGTCTGGCGGTTAAGTCATGAGATATGGGCTTGCTCTCATAGGCGCGCTTTTGCTTATGGCCTGTAGCGCCGCTGAAAAGTCTCGGCCCGATTTCCGAGCTGCGCTGGACGCGCATCTCGCAGCGATCAGCGCCAAGGACCTGGACGCTTACAAACCGACTGTGACCTCGGGCGAGGATCTTTATCTCATCTTCCCTGATGGATCGGCGATCGAAACCACGGAAGGAGTGTTCGCCTTTCACCAGGAATGGTTTGAAGATTCGAACTGGCGAATGGAGCCGGAAGTCATGAAAGTCATGGAAGGCGAGGACATGTCCGCGGCGCTTCTGAAATATGATTATCGCGACACGCCCGAAGGCGAGCCGCGCAGCGCATGGCTGGTTTTGATTTTCAAACTCGAAGACGGCGAATGGCGTCTTGTCCATGACCAGAACACACGCATTGCGCCGCCGGAACCCGAAGGCGCGTGACGATATCCAAAGCAAAGAAGAAAGGAAAACTTGGCAGGTTTATGACTGATTTAATGTTGACGCTCACCCGCATTCTCTCCGGCGCAGGGCTCCTGACGGCCGCGCTGGCGATAAATGGTTGCGCCTCTTACCAGGAGGCTGCACGGGCGGAGACCTGTGCGGAAGGCGAGGAGCGGATGCGCGTCGGTCCGCGCGGCAAAGGCGGCGCGCCGCAATATGTCTGCCGCTAAGCGCGATGGAACTTGAAAGAAAATAGTATGCTAAAGATCGATAATCTCCATGTCGCCGTAAGCGGCGCAGAAATATTGAAAGGCCTCTCGCTGGAAGTCCCGAAAGGCGAAGTCCATGCCATTATGGGACCCAACGGCTCCGGCAAATCGACCTTGTCCTATACGGTCGCCGGCCGCGACGGGTATGACGCCACATCGGGCGACGTGACTCTCGATGACGAAAGCGTGCTCGACCTCTCGCCCGATGAGCGTGCGGCGAAGGGATTGTTCCTGTCGTTCCAGCACCCCATGGAGATCCCCGGCGTCCAGACCATGAATTTCATCCGCACGGCCATGAACGCCCAGCGCAAGGCGCGCGGAGAGGAAGAGGTTTCGGCCGCGGATTTCATCCGCCTCATTCGCGAGAAGGCGAAGCTTGTGGGGCTCGACGACGCGAAGCTGAAGCGTCAGTTCAATGTGGGTTTTTCCGGCGGCGAGAAGAAGCGCATGGAAATGCTGCAAATGGCGATGTTCGAGCCGCGCTTCGCCATCATGGACGAGACGGATTCTGGGCTCGATATCGACGCCTTGAAAATGGTCGGCGAGGTGGTGAATGCGCTGCGCGGGCCCGATCGGGGTTTCCTCGTCATCACCCACTATCAGCGGCTTCTGGATTATATCAAACCGGATGCGGTGCATGTGCTCGCCGGGGGACGGATCGTCAAATCCGGCGGGCCGGAGCTCGCCGTCGAACTTGAAAAGTCCGGCTACGAACAGTTTATCGAGGCGGCGTAAAAGGAATGTCAGCGCTAGCAAACCCATCCCCTTTCGAAGCGGCGCTCGAAGCCGACTTCAATGCGCGTTCGGGAACGAGCGAGGCGCAGGCGGCGGCGTTTGACCGTTTTGCAAAACTGCGCCTGCCGAACCGCCGCGTCGAAGGGTGGAAGTGGACAGACTTCAATGCAGCGCTGCGCAGCGCCGAGCCGGGCGACGCAGCGGAGGCTGACATCAAGCCGTCGCCATTTTCGGCCCTCGATCCCCTTGAATTCCGGATCGTTAATGGCCGCATTGAACTGCCCGACGAGCCTGTCTCGGAAGGCTTGCGTTATGGCGTCGTCAATCCGGTGGCGACCATCCCCGATCTTGAAGATCACCCCATCGCATCGCTTAACGTCGCGCTGGCGCGCAAGGCGCTCGGCTTTGAAGTGTCCGACGATGTGGCCTTCGACCGGCCGGTCCTGATCCGGCACATCAACACCGGCGGCGGCTTTTCCTTCGCCCAGACGATGATGCGCATTTCGCCGGGCGCGCGGCTGCGTCTCATCGAAACTTATGAGGGCGAGGGCGCCGGTTTTTATTCGCATCTGTTCCACATGGTGGTGCGCGACGGCGCCGATTTCCGCCGCGCTGTCTGTCAGGACATGGGCGAGGGCGGCATTGTAAACAGCATCTGTGCGGCGAAGCTCGACAAGCAGGCGAAATTTTACAGCACCGGGCTTTCCACCGGTTCGCGCCTTTCGCGACATGAGTGTCATGTGCATTTTTGGGCGCCGGGATCGTCAGCCTCAATCAACAGCGCTGCGTTGGTTGCTGGCGAGCGCCATTCCGACTTTACAACGGATACGCAGTTCCGCGCTGAAGGATGCGCCGTCAGCCAGCTTCATAAAGGCGTCGCCAAGGATCGCGGCCGAAATGTCTTTCAGGGCAAGTTTCATGTCTTCCGTGAGGCGCAGAAGACCGACGCGAAAATGGCGGCGAATGCGCTGATCCTGTCCGACGGGGCCGAGGCGAACCACAAGCCCGAACTCGAGATTTACGCCGATGACGTCGAGTGCGCACACGGATCGACGGTCGGTGCGCTCGACGAAGATGCGCTTTTCTATCTGCGCCAGCGCGGCCTTAACGAGAATGAAGCGCGGGCGCTGTTGATCGAAGCCTTTGTGGGCGAGGTGGTGGAGAAGTTTGAGGATGAAGCGTTGCGGAACATCTTCGCGTCGCTTGTGGATAAATGGCTGGAGCAGCAATGAGTGATGGCGCGCCCATAACGACGCTTGATGTTGAGGCCTTGCGCAAGGAGTTCCCGATCCTGTCGCGCGACGCCTATGGCAAGCGGCTTGTCTATCTCGACAGCGCGGCGTCGGCGCAGAAGCCGCGCGCGGTGATCGACGCGATGAGCCATGCGATGGAGCACTCCTATGCGAATGTGCATCGCGGGCTCCACCTCTTGTCCAACGAAACGACGGCTGCCTTTGAGGAGGCGCGCAAGACCGTGGCTGCGTTTCTCAATGCAAAGTCGCCGGACGAGATCGTCTTCACCTCCGGCGGCACGGACGCCTGCAATCTCGTTTCTTACGCCATGGGCGTCAACGAGATCGGGGAGGGCGATGAAATCATCCTCTCTGTTGCGGAACATCATTCCAATATTGTGCCATGGCATTTGCTGCGCGAGCGCAAGGGCGCGGTCCTCAAATGGCTCGATGTTTCCGATGACGGCGAGATCGACCTCGACGCCTATCGCGCGATGTTCACGCCGAAGACGAAACTCGTGGCGCTGTCGCATATGTCGAACGTTCTTGGCGCGCCGGCGCCAGCGAAGGAGCTGGCGGCGATCGCCCATGAGAACGGCGTCAAAATCCTCTTTGACGGCTGCCAGGCGGGCGTGCATGGCGCCGTTGACGTGCAGGAGATAGATTGCGACTTCTATGTGATGACCGGCCACAAGCTCTACGGGCCGTCGGGCGTCGGCGTCCTCTACGGCAAGATGGAAGCTTTGAAAGCTTTGCCGCCGTTCAAGGGCGGCGGCGAAATGATCGATATCGTGACTGAGGAAACGGTCACCTATAACGATCCGCCGCACCGCTTCGAGGCGGGAACGCCGCCGATCCTCGACGCCATCGGGCTTGGCGCGTCCCTGACCTGGATGACGGAGAAGGGCGTCGCCGCCATCGCCGCCCATGAAGCGCGCCTTAAAGATCACGTTCTCGAAGAGCTTTCGAAACTCAATTTCGTGCGCGTCTTCGGGCGCGCGGAAGCGAAGGCGCCGATTATCGCCTTCACGGTGGAGGGCGCCCATCCGCACGATGTCTCGGCGATCCTCGACCGCACCGGCGTCGCCGTGCGCGCAGGCCATCACTGCGCCCAGCCGCTGATGAAGCGTCTCGGCGTTTCGGCGACGGCGCGGGCGAGCTTCGCCGCCTATAACACCCATGAAGACGTGGAGGCCCTGATTGCGGGCCTTCACAAAACGCACCAGATGCTTGGCTGAGAGTGAATTATGGAAGACCAGCGCGACATTATCGATGTGAACCCGCCCGCCGAACAGGCGCCGCAGGCCGAAACTTCCGGGGCCTCCTCCATACCGGCGGAGGAGCTGGAGCGGATCACAGGCGACGTGATCAAATCCTTAAAGACTGTCTATGACCCGGAAATCCCGGTTGATATTTATGAGTTGGGTCTCATCTATAAGGTGGACCTTAACGACGACCGGCTATTGACGGTGGATATGACCCTTACGGCGCCGGGCTGTCCGGTGGCGGAGGAAATGCCCGGCTGGGTCGAAGGCGCGGTGCGCGGGGTCGAAGGCGTTGAAGATGTCAAAGTCAACATGACGTTCGAGCCGCCCTGGACGCCGGAGAAAATGTCCGACGAAGCGAAGCTAGAGTTGGGATGGTTGTAAAGTTCGACAAAGAGTTTTTCGAAGGGCGTAATGCACGCCGCAATTTCGTGTATGCGGTCAACTCAATTGGCTATTCCAGTATAGCACCAGTTTTACTTTTGTTTTTGGTTCCTCACGAGCTTCTAGATACAAATGTTGGCGTTGCCATACTTTTATTGTGCCTCTTTTTGTCGGCGGCGATTTTCGGTTTTATGCTGTTTATAGGGGCTCGGTTCAAATGTTTTGAATGCAAGTATCTCTTCTACATTCTTGGAGTTGGATATACGTGGTGGGGTTTGATCAGATTGTGGCGTCCTGAGCGGATATGTTATAATTGTAAATCTGATCTTGGCCCTGCGTTAGGAGATTTTGATGACTCGACCAAGACCAAAAGTCGTAACGCTCACTGACGCCGCCGCGGCGCGCATGCAGGAAATCATGTCCGGCGCCGACGAGAATTATATCGGCGTCAAGATCGGCGTGAAGAATGGGGGCTGCGCCGGCATGGAATACACCATGGACTATGCGACGGAAGCGGGGCCCATGGATGAAAGCGTTGAGGAAAACGGCATCAAGATCCTGATCGACCCGAAGGCGATCCTCTTCCTTATCGGCACCGAGATCGATTACGTCACTGAAAAACTGTCGCAGCGTTTTGTGTTCAACAATCCGAACCAGACCGACGCCTGCGGCTGCGGCGAGAGCGTGACGATTGTGCCTGCAAAGGCAGATGCTTAAAACAAGCCCCGATCATCCCGGCGATCCTTCGAGACGCCAAAATTTCTTCATCCTGAGGGCGGGCGATAGCCCGCGCCTCGAAGGACGAAGAAATTTTGTCTCCTCAGGATGAGGGCCGGATCCAGACTGGTTTATATCTTTTCATTATCGAGTCCCCCACGGGCCCCGGGTCGGGCCGCAAGCCCGCTCGGAGGCAAGCTTGACCGCGGGGCCTATCCTGCAAAATAGTTGCGTTGCTGGCGCCGTGCTAAAAAGCGTGGCGACTCGCGGCTGGAGAAAGAAGGCTTCTTATCAAAGGCTCTTTTAACTGGATCCCGGCTTTCGCCGGGATGAGCGGAGGGGGAGGACCGGTATGGCGCCGTCTGCGTCGTTTCTTGAATACATCAAAGACCTCTTCTCGCCTTTTGGCGACATAACCATCCGCAAGATGTTCGGCGGTGCGGGCATCTATTGCAACGGCGCGATCTTCGCCATCAGCGCCGATGACGATATCTGGTTCAAAGTGGATGACGTGACCCGCGCCGAATTCGAGGCGGCCGGGCTCCACCCCTTCGAAGTCGAGATGAACGGCAAGACCGGGACCATGTCCTATTACAACGCGCCGGAAGAGATTTACGACGACAATGACGCCTTGAGACACTGGACCGGGCTGGCGCTTGACGCTTCCGCGCGCGCCAGGAAGCCTGCGAAGAAAAAGACCGCAAAAAAGAAAGCAGCCAAGAAGACGGTTTCCAAAACGGCCAAACCGAAATCCCTGAAACGCGCGCGGCGGTAAATGCGTCGCGCAAGCGCCGAAGCTATCCTCGGCGCCTCGCCACGGCTTGCTCGTCCCGGACCCGATCCGGAAACCGTGGCGTCCATCAGCATCGCACCCACATGATGATAACCATGCTGCGCGCTTTTCCCTCTCCCGCCGGCGGGAGAGGGCTAGGGTGAGGGTGGACAGTGTTGCAGCATTGCGGAAGTTCAGTCCGTCTGTGCTCGGAGCCACACCCTCACCCCAACCCCTCTCCCTCAAGGGAGAGGGGCTATTGGATCAAGTAAGAATCGCACCCCAAAAACGGGAAAAACACCCCAATAATGCGAATTCTTCAATAAAACCCAGTATCGGTGAATAGTTATCCACCACCTCCGGGCCTCGCTTATGATGCTGATTAGTCCGGATGCGGAGAGATGTGAGGCCTACCGTCCCTTGTAATCCGGATCGCGGCGCGCGGCCCGGGAGAGGCGTAACGGACCTCAGGCCCGAGGCTGGCCGGCCGCACGCTCGGGACCCTGCGTTCGCGCCCGTCCGAAAGACGGGCGGCCTGGCCTAACATGGGCGCATGGACGGGCGGCGGTGCTGTAAAAGCTGCGTGCGGGGCGTGAAGCGCCCATTACATTACTATGCGACGGACGTTTCACGCCCCGCATGTCTCTCCAACTTATACGCTCGGGCTCAGGCGAGCCGCGGCGGGGCACGGCTATAGACAAATTGTGACTGATGAAACGGTGTTAAAACAGCTCAGTCAGAAAGTTCTGCATAGCCTGCCAGGACCGCCGGTCGGCGTCGGCGTCATAGACGGTGCCGAAATCCGGGTCGTTCGCCTGCGGGTTGGTGAATGCATGCATGGTCCCGCCATAGGCGTGGAGCTGCCAGTCGGCTTTCGCCTTGGTCATTTCCTCGCCAAAGGCTTTGACGTCGTCGGGCGTCGCCATTGGGTCATCCCAGCCATGCAGCGCCAGCACTTTCGGTTTGATTTCATCGGCGGTGTTGCCCGGCGCGTTGAGAAGGCCGTGAAAACTGACAACCCCTGCGGCGTCCGCATTGGAGCGGGCGACATCAAGCGCGCACAAGCCCCCGAAGCAAAAGCCAATGGCGGCGATCTTCGCGCCGTCGACTTCGGCCTGTTCCTTGACCATCTCGATATTCGCTTTCAGGCGCTCCTGAAGCATGGGACGGTTTTCAACGAAAGGCTTGATGAGTTCCTGATTTTCTTCCTTGGACTGACCCAACACGCCCTTGCCGAACAGATCGATGGCGACGCCCGTAAATCCGAGTTTCGCCAGCGCTTCGGCCTTTTCATTTTCAAAAGGAGAGCGACCCGCCCATGCGTGACAAATAAGGATGCCCGGTTTCGGCGCGCTGTCAGGGGCCGCAAGGAAAGCTTCAAACGTCTTGCCGTCGATTGTGTAATCGAATGAACGCGTTTTGACCGCCATATGTCTCTCCTTCATTTTCCGAACGAAGAAGGTTTTGCCAGTCTTAAGGCTTTTTGTCAGCCTTCATTACGCGCCTGTGATGCGGCTTGCGGAAAAATTACCGGCGAAAGGCGCTGCGTTGGATTGTCTCGGCGAAGTTCGAGCAGGCTGACATGAAAGCATCGGCAATTGTCTCGCGGGCCGGCTGCGGCGCTGCATCATGCAAGGGGTTGGCGCGCGCAGGCTTCCTGCCAACGAAGCTGCAGACATTGTTGTCTGCTGTGATGATGTACAGCTCCTGGTCGCTTCCTGAAACGATTCGCATAACCCACTCTCACACTTACGTCCCACCCCGAACAGAAGGCTTATGCAGAAAGTTCCCTAAGGTATGGTGAACGGGCTTTTACTCTATCGCGCCGAGACGGCTGATTTTGAGGGTATTGGTCTTGCCGGGCCTGCCAAAGGGGTAGCCGGCGAGAATGATGATGCGGTCGCCGTCCTCGCCGCCATTGGCCTTGGCGAGCGCGTCGGCTTTTTCCAGCATTTCGTGGAAATGCGAGATGTCTTCGGTGACGACGGAGCGCACGCCCCAATAGAGCGCCAGCTTGCGCGCCACATCCTCATCCGGCGTGGCGGCGATAACAGGGCAGTGGGGCCGGTCGCGCGAGAGCCGCTGAACGGTCGACCCGGTCTTGGTGTAGGCGACGGCGTATTTGCAATCGAGCACTTCGGCGATGCGTCTTGCCGAAAGGGTGATTGCGTCTGCGGTCGTATATTCCTCGGTTTCGCGCTCGACGGTCTTGTAGCTGCCGGAGTCATCGTCCTGTTCCGTGGCGGCGATGATCCGGTCCATGATGGCGACGGCGGTGGGCGGATGCCGGCCGACGGCGGTTTCCGCCGACAGCATGACGGCGTCCGCGCCCTGAAAGACGGCGGTGGAAACATCCGACGCTTCGGCCCGGGTCGGCGAAATCGATTCCACCATGGATTCGAGCATATGCGTCGCCACGATCACCGGCTTGCCGACCTTGCGGCAGGTGCGCACGATATGCCGCTGATGCAGGGGCACGTCTTCCGGCGCGCATTCGACCCCAAGATCGCCGCGGGCCACCATGATCGCATCGGACAGGTCGATGATCTCGTCAATATGATCGATGGCGGAAGGTTTTTCGATCTTGGAAATGATCCCGGCGCGGCCGCCAATGAGCTCGCGCGCGTCCTCGACGTCGCTCGGATGCTGAACGAAGGAGAGGGCGATATAGTCGACCCCGATAGAGAGCGCGAAATCGAGATCCGCGCGGTCCTTTTCTGTGAGGGCCGAAATCGGCAGACGCCGGCCGGGGACGTTAATGCCTTTCTTGTTTTTCAGTTCGCCCGGCCTGTCCGCCTTGGCGATAATGCTGCGGCTGTTGCGTTCGGTGATGGTAAGCTGCAGGCGCCCGTCATCGAGTTTCAGAATGTCGCCTGGCTCCAGAATGTCGAGCAGCTCCTTGTGCGGGATCGGGATGACGCTGTCGTCATTCGACTCCGAAGACAGCGACAGCTTGTATTCGGCGCCATAACGCAGCTTGATCGAGCCCCCGTCAAAGGAGCCTGTGCGGATTTTCGGTCCCTGAAGGTCGGCGAACATGGCCACGGGCACGCCCGTATCGCGTTCGATTTCGCGGATCGCCTTGGCGATCCCCGCGAGCTTATCATGGTCGCCATGGCTCATATTGAGGCGGAAGACATCGACGCCGGCATTGAAGAGGAGGCGCAGCATCGAGGGCGATGAGCTGGCCGGTCCGATCGTTGCGACGATTTTGCAGAGACGTTTGCGCATGCGCTGAAAGCTAAGACGTTTCGCGCCGCCTGAGAACAGTAAAAAAGGGCGTGGGCAGGTCTTATTCGGCTTCCTGGCGCGTCACATCCTGGCCGTAAAGCGCAATGGTCGATATGGCCATCTTCGCAGAGCCTTCCACCGGGCGGCGGCTGAAGGCCACATAGATCAGCGTGTCGTTTTTCTGGTCGTAGATGCGCCGCACGGCCATGGATTTGAAAACAAGGCTGATGCGCTGGGAGAAAACTTCCTCTCCATCCTTGCCCATATCGATGTCGCCGATGACGATCGGGCCCGTCTGACGGCAGGCGATGGAGGCGTTGGAAGGATCTTCGAACCAGTTGCCTTTCGCGACCCTGTCCCAGAAACCGCGGTCGAAATGGGAAAGATGGCAGGTGACGCCTTCAACCTTCGGGTCCGACAGGGCCTCGACCTTGATCTCGTTGCCGACCCAGTCGTTCTTGAATTCGCCAACTTCGCTTTCGCCCCGCCCGCAGGCGGCGAGGGCGCCAAGTGCAAAAAGAGCGATGAATCGGGCTGGTGTCTTTGTCATGAGCGGAATGTGGGGTGTTCAAACGAAAAAAGCCAGAGGATTGGTCCTCCGGCTTGTTTCTTGTCGCCAGTTTTTTGTCATGTGTGTTTCAGCGTCAGGATTGTCCCGCCGAACCGCGCCGCTTTGTTTTAGCGGCGGCGCTCATGATGCCCGCTCCGAGAATGACAAGCGCGCCAACGCCGATCCAGACCGGCGGCACGCCCAACAAATGCGCGCCAATCCCGAGACCGATGGCGAGCACAATGGCTCCCAGAATATAAGCTGCGAATCCAGACATGTTTTCTTCTCCTACGCGTCAAGGCTCCGTGCGAATTGAAGAAAAAACAGTGTTCTGCGGGAATAGTTCCTCAGCGCTACCGGGCGCAGATCGCGGCTTTGGCGGCCTCATAGTCTCGCGCCAGCCGGTCCACAAAGGCTGCGGTTGAGCTGACTTCCTTGATGGCGCCGACGCCCTGGCCGCAGCCCCAGATGTCTTTCCAGACTTTTTTGGCGTTATCGCCGCCGGATTTGAAATCCATCTTGGACGGATCGCTCTCCGGCAGATTATCCGGGTCCATGCCGGCGTTCCGGATCGATGGTTTCAGATAGTTTCCGTGGACGCCCGAAAAATAGTTCGTATAGACGATATCGTCGGCGTAGGCGTCGACAATTCCCTGCTTGTAAGGATCGTCTGCATTGGCTTCTTCCGTGGCGATAAAGGCGGAGCCGATATAGGCGAAGTCGGCGCCCATGGCTTCCGCCGCCAGCACGGACTGACCGCGCGCAATGGATCCGGAAAGCGCGAGCGGGCCGTCGAACCATTCCCGGATTTCCTGAACGAGGGCGAAGGGAGAAATGACGCCGGCGTGCCCGCCAGCGCCTGCGGCGACGCAGATCAGGCCGTCCGCGCCTTTCTCGATCGCCTTTTTCGCAAAAGTGTTGTTGATGACGTCATGCAAGACGATCCCGCCATAGGAATGGATCGCCTCGTAAACTTCCTCTCTGGCGCCGAGTGAAGTGATGACGACCGGAACCTTGTGCTTCACGCAGGCTTCCACATCGTGCATCAGCCGTTCATTTGTGCGGTGAACGATCTGGTTCACAGCAAAGGGCGCCGGCGGCAGGTTGGGTTGCGATTCCTCATGCCGGGCGAGTTCGTCCTTGATCTCCACGAGCCATTTGTCGAGCATCTCTGCGGGCCGCGCATTCAGCGCAGGGAAGGAGCCGATCACCCCGGATTTGCACTGCGCGATCACAAGTTTTGGCGTGGATACGATGAACATCGGCGCGCCGATGACGGGCAGGCGCATTTTTGCTTTGAGCTCGGATAGGGACGGCATGATTTTCTCCTCAGGCTTCCTATAGCTAAGGGGAAGCCGGGGCCGCCTGCAACTGACAAAGGCAGCCATGCTTTGCGCACGGGCCATGAACGGGGCATAATCGCTGTCAAAAAAATGACAGGGAGACAGATGAGCCAGCGTGAGATTTTGAATCCGACCGTCATCGCCGATCTGATCCGGCGTCAGGCCAGTGACCAGCCGGACCGAACGGGGCTGATTTTCGAGGGCCGCCGCTTTTCCTACGCTCAGATGAACGAGCGCGCCAATCGCGCCGCGCAGGCGTTCCTATCTCTCGGAGTTGGGCGCGGGGACCGCATCGCCTGGCTGGCGCGCAATGTGGCGACGTTCTGGGATGCGATTTTCGGCGCCGCGAAAATCGGGGCCGTCATGACGCCAATTAACTGGCGTCTTGCGCCCTCTGAAGTGGCGCAGATTTTGGCCGACGCCCAGCCGGCGCTTTTGATCGGAGAGAAAACTTTTATCGACGCCATTGCGGCGGAAGGCGGCCTGCCGGATGTGCAGACCCTGATCCTGGAAAGTGGCGGAGAGGACTGTTTCGACACGCTGGTGGATAGTCAGGATGCCGCGGAGCCGGATTTCAAGCCGTCCTCCGACGATGTCATTGTCCAACTCTACACAAGCGGCACAACAGGCCTTCCCAAGGGCGTGGTTCTGACCAATCAATGCTATTACGAAGTCGGCAAGGCCGGCGCCGAGGCTGGCGTTGTTCTTCCGCAAACGGAGGATGAGGCTGTCATGCACGCCCTGCCGCATTTCCATGTGGCCGGCGTTAATTTCGGCTTCATGGCGGTGGCGCGTTCCATGCCGATCATTCAGCATCGCCAGTTCGACCCCGCCGCGATCGTCAGCGAAGCGCAAGGCGAGGCGCCGCTCAGTTCATTTCTCGTGCCGGCGATGATCATGATGATACTTGAGGCAGCGAAGCAGGCGGGCGCGTCGCTCGAAAAGTTCGCCTGCATAAGTTACGGCGCGGCGCCCATGCCGGAACCTTTGCTGGATGCGGCGATGGCTGCGATGCCGAACGCGACTTTCACACAGTTTTACGGCATGACTGAAACGACGGGCGGCGTCACGGTGTTGGCGCATGACGATCACGCAAAAGGAAAAACGCAGCGGGTTTCCGCAGGACAGGCGCTGCCCGGTTGCGAGGTCAAAATCTGCGATCCTGTCACCGGCGCCGAAAAACCCCAGGGCGAAACCGGGGAGATCGTCGCACGGTCCGGCTTTGTGATGGACGGCTATTGGAATAAGCCCGATGCGACGGCGGAGGCTTTGCGCGACGGATGGTACTGGTCGGGCGACGCCGGCTATAAAGATGAAAATGGTTATGTCTACGTGGTTGACCGCATCAAGGACATGATCATCTCCGGCGGCGAGAATATCTATCCGGCCGAAATAGAAGCCGTCCTCGCGAAATGTCCCGCTCTGTTGGAGGTCGCCGTTGTCGGCGCGCCTGACGAAAAATGGGGAGAGGTTGTGAGAGTCGTGGCAGTGAAACGGCCCGGCGCCGAGATCGACGCCGATGGGGTTAAGGCTTTTCTCAAAGGCAAGATCGCCGATTTCAAGCTTCCCAAATATGTGACGTTTATGGACGCGCTGCCGCGCAATCCTTCGGGCAAAATATTGAAGACGGTGCTTCGCCAAAACGAATCAGCGCCGGCGGAGCAGGGGTGAGGCGTCTTCAGCGGAGGATTTTGCTGCGCGTCGCCCCCTTTTTTTGCGACCCAAAGCTGCCTGCCGGGGCCGATTTCGCCTTCTGGTAGCGAGAAATGCGCTTTTAACGGTCTAAATGGAGACATTTGCCTCATTTTGAGAGCGGCGCTCTTCCGGTTCGGCGCCGAAATTGCTATGGTTAATCGGGAGAGAAAGCACTTTGGGGGAAAATATGAAATCCATTCTCGCTTCCGCGTTGGGGCTGGCTATTGCTTTTGCCGCCAGCGCAAACGCCGCGCCCATGACCTTGGGCGGCGTAAGTTTCGATACCGACAATGCGGCGTCTACAGTTTTGTGGGCGCAAGGCGGCGTCTTCGCCGGCAATATCAACAATCGCCGCGAAGCCTGCATCGATCCAACCGATCCGAATTCCACCGTCGGCGCCAATGGCGTTGAATGCCGGGCGCTGGAAGTCGTCGGCTTCGATCTCGACACCGATGTTGAGCTCGATGAAAACAACACCGTGCTTCAAGATCCGGATGTGCTTGCCGCTTTCTTCGACAACGGCAAGACGCTGATCAATGGTGTGGGCAATGACGTCATCGTTTTTGAGACGCTCGATCAGGACGATCCGCCGGCGACAACGCTGGTTTTGAATGGCCAGCAGATCATCGGCACCAAGCTTTCCGTGGTCGAAGTTGACGGCAAGGATTACACGATCTGGGGTTTTGACTTCGGAGACCTCGGTTATGCGCTTAATGCGGCCATCAGCGCGCCGCTTTATATTCAGACAAGTCGTGACGATGAGGATACGCCCGTTGGATCTTCAGACATCGCTGCGATTGTGGGCCTGAGTTTCGAAGAAATTCCTGACGTGCCGCTGCCGGCGGCCGCATGGTTGTTCGTGGCTGGCGTCGCCGGCTTCGGGTTCGCGGGCAGGAAAAAGAAGACCGCATAAGTCCTGCGATTATAAACTTGGAAACCCCGCTGCTGGTCCCCCACGGCGGGGTTTTTCATAACCCCATTTGGCGGGCGGCGAGATCGTTCATGATTTCCTCCGAGCCGCCGCCAATAGCCATTACGCGCACTTCGCGATAAATCCGCTCGACCCGGCATCCCCGCATATAGCCGGCGCCGCCCAGCACCTGCATGGCTTCGCGGGCGCAGAACTCCATACATCGTGTCGCCTGCACCTTCAGCAGTGAAAGTTCTGCGACAGGGGCTTCGCCTTTCATGACTCGCCAGGCGCAGTTGTCGAGATAGGCTTGCGCGGCGTTTGTCCGCCTCACCATTTCTGCGAATTTGTGGCGGATGACCTGGTGTTTCGCGAGCGGCTTGCCGAAAGTCTGGCGCTCCCGGGCCCATTGGGCTGCGTCTTCTATGCATACGCGTGCAAAGGCGATCGCCTGCGCCGCCATGGAAAGACGCTCCATGTTGAAATTGGCGACGATGCCTGCAAAGCCGCCATCCTCCTGACCTATGAGATTATGAGCGGGAACGGCGACATCGTCGAAGTGGATGCTCGCCGTGTCGGACATCCACCAGCCCATTTTTTTCAGCGGCGTGCGCGTAACGCCGGGACGGTCGCTTTCGATCAGCAGGAAGGAGAGACCGCCGGCGCCATCCCCGCCTGTGCGCACCGCCACGGTCAAGTAATCGGCGCGCATACCCGTGGTGATAAAGGTTTTTTCCCCATTGACGATATAATCCTCTCCCTTTCGCATCGCTCTGGTTTTGAGATTAGCGACATCGGAGCCGCCTGAGGGCTCCGTAACGCACAGCGCGATCAACTTGTCCCCGGCAAGCACAGGCGGTGCGATCTTTTTTTTCAGTTCTTCAGAACCGAGCGCGATAATCGGCGGCAGGCCGATGCCGTGAGTCATCAGGCCCGCAACAAGCCCGCCGCTGCCCGCGCGCGCTAATTCCTCTGCAGCAATGAGCGAATGAAAAACGTCGACTCCGTCACTGACGCCTCCCAGATCCTCAGGAAAGCCCAGCCCGATAAGACCCGCATCGGCGGCTTTTTGATGAAGTTCGCGGGCAAAGGCGCCAGCCTCGTCCCAGTCATTTACATGAGGCATGATCTCGCGATCTACAAAAGCGCGCACGGATTTGCGCCATGCTTCGTGACTGTCATTGAGGTGCGGCGAGGGCAGGCGCGTAGCGTCGAAAGAAAGGGGCTCTGTCATATTCCAGACTGTCTTCCCCAATTGAGCGGCCGTCAACGCGGCGCTACACAAGGCGGTCAGCCAGGGAGGCTCGCTAATGAAACTCTATCACTGTCAGGGCGCGCGATCGTTGCGCTGCGTCTGGGCGCTGGAGGAACTCAGCCTCGATTACGAGCTTGAGACGCTTCAGTTCCCGCCGCGGGTTTTCGACAAGGCCTATAAAGAGGTCAATCCTCTGGGGACCGTGCCATGCCTGATCGATGTCGATGCGATGATGACGGAAAGCGCGGCTATCTGCGAGTATCTGGGCGTCAAATACGGGCCGACGCCGCTCGCCGTCACGCCGGATGAGCCCGATTACGGCGCCTATCTCAACTGGCTGCACCGTTCTGATGCGACACTCACCTTTCCGCAGACGCTTGTGTTCCGGTATTCTGCGCTGGAGCCGGAGGATCGCCGGCAGCCGCAAGTGGTGGAAGATTACCGGAAGTGGTTTCTCGGCCGCTGGCGTTCGGTGGAGGCAGGTTTGGAGGGGCGCGACTATCTCTGCGCCGGACGGTTTACTATGGCGGACATTTGCGTTGCTTACGCGCTCTATTTTGCGAACACCCTCGGCATTACCGAAGCGATGACGCCGAATGTGGAGGCATGGTGGGGAAGGCTGACAGCGCGGGAAGGGTATAAACGCGCGCTCGCTCGGGAATAAAGCTCGCCCCTTGCGCTTGGCGCCGCCGGGCGAATTCATGATAAAAGCGGGCGAAGCTTTATCCGGCGGATAAAGTTATGAAACGGCCAGGCCTTTTGAAAACCATTTCTGTTCTTGCATTTGTATGGACGGCCGCCTGCGGCGAAAATGTCGTGCAGGAAACAGGCGGCCCGTCCGAGCTGCGTGAAGCGCTCGCCAGCCCGCCGGCGGCGATCCCGGTGGAAACGCCGGACGTGAATGCGCGTCGCGGGCGTCTTCAATTCATTACGCGCGGCTGCGTCATTTGCCATCAGGTAAACGGCGTCGGCGGTACGGCTGCGCCGGACCTTTCCGCAGCATCGGCTCCCGATCTGATCAATCCGCTCGACTTCTCCGCCCGCATGTGGCGCGGCGCGCCGGCGATGACCGCCTTGCAGGCGGTGGAGCTCGGCTATGTCATCGAGCTCGATGCGCAGGATATCGCCGATCTTGCCGCCTTTGCCGCCAGTCCCGAAGAGCAGAAATTGCTGACCCTCGACTCGGTGCCGGCGGATATGCGCGACTGGTTCATCGATGCGCCCCATTGGCGCAGCGACGACTGGACGGAGTATCTTCAGCGCGGCGAGCGCATTCCGGGTCTTGAGGAAGAAGAGCTTTAGCGCCGGCGCAAAACGTCCGACTCGTCAACATATCCTGCTTCCTGAAGCGCCTTGAGCGCAGCTCGCCTGCTTGGCCTGTCGGGCAGGGGATCGGCTTTATGCGGCGTCTCCGTCAGGTGTTTGACATAAGATTCCTCAAGGCTGTGTTCGCGCGCGCCGGCGATGATCAACGCCAGATACCAGTCATAGGGCATAAGCCCCGCGATATGAGTGCGGGCGATGTATGTCGTATGGGGAATAATCTGATTGCGTGTAACGCATTGAACATTGAACGCGTCGAATCGGTCATAGCCGACGCCTTGCTCTTCTGCTTTATCCAGCGCAATGAGGTCGCTTTTATCAATCTCGAAGAGCACGCCAGGCACAACGTCATGGACTTCGGCGGAGGGCGCCAGCGTCGCCTTTCCTGATCCGTCATGACTGCGTTTCGAAAATGCGAGTTGATGGTTGAAAGCCTGTGCGGGCCCAAAGGCGCGCGCGCTCGGGCAGCGAGCGCGAAGCCGCGTCGTCAACATGTTCGAACCATAGGCAAAATAGAAAAAGGTCGGCTCGGTCACGTCTTCGGCCAAAGCACCATCTGCGTGCAGCGGAACATGGCGATCACCTTGTCCGACTCGCGGTGTTTCACGGTCGCGTCCCAGAGCTGCGTCGTGCGGCCGAGATGTTTCGCCTCTGCGCGGCATTCAATGACGCCGTCGCGTGCCGTGCCGAGAAAGTTCGATTTGAGTTCAATAGTGGTGAAGCTCGCAGCGCCTTCGGGGAGGGCGCGCACGCAGCCATAGCCGCAGGCGCTATCGGCAAGCGCGACCACAGAACCGGCATGAAGAAAGCCGTTTGGCGCCATCAACGCTTTCCGCACCTTCACCTCCGCCTCGACCCAGCCGTCGCCGAAATTCATGAACTCAAGGCCTAAAAGGCCGGGAAGGTAATCCGCCCCGAATTCCTGCGCGCGCGCCGCCAGTTCGTCTGCAACATTTGTCATGATGACCCTGTCGCGCTGATGCGCGGGTTACTGTTTGCGCGCCGAGCCTGCGACAAGCCCGACCCAAGCGTCAATGACATTGCGCATATGCTTTTCATCGCCGAGAAGGCCGTCATGAACGAGAAGCCCCGTCATCATGCATCGTCCGATTGTCAGAATGGCGCTCAGTTCTTGCGCATCTTTTGCTATGGGCGTCAGGAGATCGCGCAGTTCGGCTTCGATCCCGTCTTTCCAGTTTTCGAGTTTTGGCGCAATGCGCTTGCGCAACGACGCGTCGCTGCGCGACGCCACAAGAATTTCAAGTAAGGCGCCGTAATCTGGCGTTATGAACTGTTCTTCCCATGACCGCCGCATCACTTCCGCAAAAGCGCTTCTATCTTTTTCGAGCTCGGTTTTGATGCGCTGGAACCATCTGATCGACCGTTCGAGAAGATATTCCGCCGTCGCTTCAACCAGGTCGTCTTTGGAAGGGAAGTGATGTTGCAAGGCGCCGAGGGATACTCCGGCGCTTTCCACCACCTGCTTGATAGATGTTCCGTGATAGCCGTTTGCCGCGAGCCGTTTCGCCGCCGCCTTGCATATCCTGAGGCGCATGGCGGCGGATTTTTCCTGCTGGCGGCCGGGGGGAGGGGCTGCTGCAGCAACTGTCGACCCGACTTGACGCGACTTGCTCATTTTTCTAAAACAATACGATCATATTGTTTTGTCAAGCCCGGAGCGGTTCGTGCATGCCGGTATTTGAAAGCGAGATTGACCCGCGGAGCGATGCTTACGCGAAGAATCGCACCGATCATCTGGCGCTGATAGAAGGCTTCCGCGCGCTCGAACAAAAGATCGTTGAGACGTCGGCGCGAGCCAGGCCGAAATTCGAAAAGCGGGGACAGTTATTGCCACGTGAACGTCTGGCGCTGGTGCTGGACCGCGGCGCGCCGTTTGTCGAGCTGTCGACGCTCTGCGGCTACAAGATGCATGACGATGACGGGGATAAGAACATCTCCGGCGGCGGGGGAATGTCGGGCGTCGGCTTTATCTCCGGCGTGCGATGCGTTGTCTCGGCGTCTGACAGCGGCATCAAGGGCGGGGCTGCAACGCCCATGGGCGTTCACAAGGCCTTGCGGGCGCAAGCGCTCGCCCTCGAAAACAAACTGCCTTTCGTTCAGCTCATTGAAAGCGCCGGCGCCAATTTGATGCGTCAGGCGGAGATGTTCGTGCCCGGCGGGCGCACCTTCGCCAATCTGGCGCGGCTTTCGGCTGCGGGATGCCCGGTGATTTCCGTCGTGCACGGATCGTCTACGGCCGGCGGCGCCTATCAGACGGGGCTTTCCGATTACGTCGTCGCCGTGCGCGGCAAGTCGAAAGTGTTTCTTGCGGGGCCGCCGCTTTTGAAAGCCGCGACCGGCGAAATCGCCACCGACGAAGACCTCGGCGGGGCGGAGATGCATTATCACGTCTCCGGCACCGCTGAATATATGGCCGAAGACGATGGCGACGGGCTCCGTCTTGCGCGAGAGATTGTTGCGAAACTGGGTTGGGACAATGCGCGCCAGACGAAGACCTTTGACGAGCCGCTTTACGGCGCCGAAGACCTGCTCGGCATTGTGCCGGTGGATTACCGCCAGCCTTATGACAGCCGCGAGGTGATCGCGCGGCTTGTGGACGGCTCCGACATGCTCGGCTTCAAGGATGGCTACGGCCCCGCCACGGTCTGCACGCAGGCCGCCATTGCGGGCCATCAGGTGGGAATCATTTCCAATAACGGCCCGATCGACGCTGACGGCGCCGCGAAGGTCGCGCAATTTATTCAGTTGATGGAGCAGGCGGGCAACCCCGTCGTCTTCCTTCAGAATACCACCGGCTATCTCGTCGGCACGGATGCCGAACAGCGCGGCATCGTCAAGCACGGGTCGAAGATGATCCAGGCCGTGACCAATATGCGCGTGCCGAAACTGACCCTGCATATCGGCGCTTCGTTCGGCGCTGGCAATTACGGCATGTGCGGGCGCGCCTTCGATCCGCGTTTCATCTTCGCCTGGCCGAACAACCGCATCGCCGTCATGGGCGGCGAACAGGCGGCGAAAACCATGCGCATCGTGGCGGAAGAAGGCGCACGCAAGAAGGGCGAGGAGCCCAATGTGGAATTTCTCGACGGCATGGCGAAACATATTACCGAACAATATGACGCGGAATCGACTGCACTCTTTGCGACGGCGCGGTTGTGGGATGACGGGCTTATCGATCCGCGCGACAGCCGCAAAGTGCTGGCGTTCTGTCTCGACACGGTCGCCGAAGCGGATCGTCGCCAGCTAAGGCCGAATGTTTTCGGCGTCGCGAGGATGTAGGCGATATGTTGTCGAAACAAGCGAATAAAAGGCGATTAAAACGATGGATCTATTCGTCTCTTGTCGTTTTGCTCGGTTTTATAGGGTTAGTCCGTTTGTCATTTATGACCGATGCTAATTTGCCATGGAATGGCATTGTATTGGCCTACCTAGTTGTTTCCGGAATAGCAGCGACTTTGTATGCTTTTAACGACCCTAAGAAAAAAGAGGGCGACCATGAAACTCACCACCGAACATGAACAGATCCGCAAGACGCTGAAGAGCTTCATCGAGGCAGAGATCAATCCTTATGTGGATGAGTGGGAGGAGGCGGGCGCCTTTCCCGCCCATCAGGTGTTCAAGGGGCTCGGCGATCTCGGCATGCTCGGCGTCACCAAGCCGGAGCAATATGGCGGCATGGGGCTCGACTGGTCATACGGCGCCGTCGTCGCTGAGGCGCTGGGTCACATCAATTGCGGCGGCGTTCCCATGGCGATCGGCGTTCAGACCGACATGGCCACGCCGGCGCTGGCGCGTTTCGGCACGGATGTGGCGAAGGAGGATTTCCTGAAACCCTCCATCGCCGGCGACTATGTCGCCTGTCTCGGCGTCTCCGAAGTCGGCGCCGGCTCCGACGTGGCGTCGATCAAGACGACCGCAAAAAAAGACGGCGAGGATTACATCATCAATGGCGGCAAGATGTGGACGACGAGCGGGACGCAGGCCGACTGGATGTGCCTTCTCGCCAATACGGGCGACGGCCCTATGCATCAGAACAAGACGCTCATTTGCCTTCCCCTGAAAGACGATAGCGGCAAACACCGGAAAGGCGTCACCGTCGCGCGCAAACTCAAAAAACTCGGCATGCGCTCTTCCGATACGGCGGAGTTCTTCTTCGAGAATGTGCGCGTGCCCCAGCGCTATCGCATCGGCGAGGAGGGCGCGGGCTTTATGTATCAGATGATGCAGTTTCAGGAGGAGCGGCTCTGGTGCGCGCTTTCGAGCCTCATCAGCCTCGACAACACGATTGATGAAACCGCGGAATATGCGCGCCAGCGCAAGGCCTTCGGCAAATCCATTCTCGACAATCAGGTGGTGCATTTCCGTCTCGCGGAGTTGAAGACGGAAGTACAGGCGTTGCGCTCAATGTCCTGGGATGCAGTCGAAAAAATGATGGAAGGCGAGGACGTCGTCATGCTCGCTTCCATGGCGAAGCTGAAAGCCGGTCGCCTCGCGCGCGAGGTGAACGATGCGTGCCTCCAATATTGGGGCGGCATGGGCTTCATGGAGGAAACGCCGGTGAGCCGCGCCTATCGCGACGGGCGTCTCGGCTCCATCGGCGGCGGCGCCGACGAGGTGATGCTCTCGATCATCTGCAAATATATGGGCACCTTGCCGGGCAAGTCGAATAAGGCATGAAAGATGGCTGAATTGCCTGAGCTTGAAGACATTCTGTTGTCGCGGCGCCAGTCGGCGCTGACGGTGACGCTCAACCGGCCCCAGGCGAAGAATGCGCTCAACGCCGCCATTGTGAACGGGCTTATGACGCTGTGCGACTGGCTCACTCAAAACCGCGACATACGCATGGTTGTGTTGCGTGGCGCAGGCGGGTCTTTCTGTGCGGGCGGCGATATCAAGGAATTCGGGCAGATGGTGATGACGCCCGAATCTGTCGACGGCGCATCCGACCCTATCGCCATTAGCAATCGCGTCTTTGGCGATGTATTGCTGAAGCTTGACGCTATTCCGCAAGCGCTTGTCACTGTTATTGAGGGCTCTGCATTTGGCGGCGCCAATGGGCTTATCAGCGTCTCGGATATCGCTATCGCCGAAGCGCATGCGCGGTTTTCGCTGTCGGAGACGACGCTTGGCGTGCCGCCGGCGCAGATCGGCCCGTTTCTCGTACGGCGCATGGGTCTTTACAATGCGCGCCGCCTTGCGCTTACCGGCGCGCATTTTGGCGCGCAGGAAGCCTGCCGCGTCGGGCTTGTGGACAAGGTTGTGAATGGCGACGCCGGGCTTGAGGGCGCGCTCGTCGAAACACTGACCGCAATTGGCCGCTGCGAACCGGAAGCGAATGCCGCGACGAAAGCGATTTTCAACCGTGCAGCCGCGCCCATCGACCCGGCGCAACTCGATGAGGCGGCGGTCGATTTTGCGGCGTGCCTGCGGGGAGAAGGACGCAAGGGAGCGATGGCCTTTGCGCAGAAAACAACGCCGCCCTGGCTTGAAACCTATTCAACAACGAAAGAAGCATGACCACGATCCGCAAAATCCTGATCGCCAATCGCGGCGAAATCGCTTGCCGCGTCATCAAAACGGCGCGGGCGAGGGGTGTCGCGAGCGTGGCGGTGTTTTCCGACGCTGATGAAAACGCGCTCCATGTGCGTATGGCGGACGAAGCTGTTCGTATCGGCGGAGCTGAGCCTGCGCAAAGTTATCTTAATATCGACGCAGTGATCGCGGCTGCGAAAGAAACAGGCGCCGATGCGGTGCATCCGGGCTACGGATTTCTGTCGGAACGCGCGGACTTTGTGAAAGCTTGCGCTGAGGCTGGGCTCATCTTTGTCGGGCCACCGGCGGACGCCATCGCCGCGATGGGCGACAAGGCGGCGGCCAAGAAATGTATGGTCGAGGCGGGCGTGCCATGCGTTCCCGGTTATCAAGGCGACGACCAGTCGGATGAAATCCTGCTCGCGGAGGCGGAAAAAATCGGATTTCCGGTGATGGTGAAAGCTTCAGCCGGCGGCGGCGGGCGCGGCATGCGCATTGTTGAGACGAAAGATGAGCTTGGTGAGGCGATCAAATCCGCGCGCAAGGAAGCAAAGAGCGCTTTTGGCTATGACCGCCTGATCATAGAGCGCGCGGTCGTCGGCGCGCGGCATGTGGAAATCCAGGTCTTTGCAGATGCGCACGGAAACTGCATCCATCTCGGCGAGCGCGACTGCTCTTTGCAGCGGCGCAATCAGAAAGTCATCGAAGAAGCCCCATCGCCGGTCATCAACGCCGAAAAGCGCGAGGAGATGGGCGCCGCGGCGGTAAAGGCCGCGCAAGCCGTTGGCTATGTCGGCGCGGGAACGGTTGAATTTCTCTATGACCCGGCTCACGACGACTTTTATTTCCTTGAAATGAATACGCGGCTTCAGGTCGAGCATCCGGTCACGGAAATGGTGACCGGTTTGGACCTGGTTGGCTGGCAACTCGATATCGCCTCCGGAAAAAAGCTGCCGATTTCGCAGGAAGAGGTCGAGATTAACGGCTGGGCCATGGAAGCGCGCCTTTACGCCGAAGACCCGGCGCAGGGTTTCATGCCGCATTCGGGAAATATTCGCCTGCTTGAATTTCCTGAAGGCGAGGGTGTGCGCATCGACAGCGGGGTTGAGGAAGGCGATAGAGTCACGACCTTTTACGATCCCATGATTGCAAAGGTGATCGCCCAGGGGGCGACGCGCGACGAGGCGCGTATGAGACTCGCCGAAGCGCTGAAAAAAACATCGCTGCTTGGCTTTGCGCATAATCGCGATTTTCTTGTATCGCTCTTGGAAGATGAGTCTTTCGTGAAAGGCGAGGCGGATACAGGTTACATTGAAAGAAATCTCGACGAGATAGCAAAGCGCAAGGCGCCGGGTGGCGCGGCCTCACTGGCGCTTGTGGGCGCCGCGCTGACAGACGCATCCTTTGGCGATCACCTGACCGGTTGGCATTCGCGCGGCAGATCCGGCTTTCCCCTGCATCTCGTCAATAGAGGCGGCGATATCGTCAAGGTGGATATTAAGCTGAACGGCGCAGAAGTAACCGCGGCGCATGACGGCGAAGCGGCGTCGATCGAAGTTTTGTCGAAGAATGAAAACACGATCCGCTTCCGCCATAATGGCCGCCTTGGCGTCGCGCGTTATATTCGCAATTTATATCATCTTGAAGTCGACGCCGGCGGCGCATGGGAGCGCTATATGGATATCACTCTCGTCCCAGCGAGCGACAGCGAGGGCGGCGACGATGTGATCAAGGCGCCTATGGCGGGGCTCGTGACGTCCATGCGGGTTGGGCCAGGCGATCCTGTTTCAAAAGGAACGATCGTCGCCACCATTGAAGCCATGAAAATGGAGCACCAGCTTAAAGCTGCGCGGGACGGCGTCATCGCCGATGTTCTTGCGAAAGAAGGCGATCAGGTTGCGATCCGTGCGAAACTCGTGACTTTGCAGACGGAGGCTTAGATGTCGGACACGGCGATTATTACATGCGCGCTCACCGGCGTTCTCACCAATCCGGAGCAACACCCGGTTCCGGTGACGCCTGAACAGATGGCGGCGGAAGCAAAACGCGCCTTCGACGCCGGCGCCACCATCATGCACGTGCATTATCGGCAACAGGAGTCGGGGAAGGGGCACCTTCCCACTTGGGACCCGGCGATTTGCAATGAGATAAACGAGGCGATCCGCGCCGCCTGTCCCGGCGTTGTCATCAACATGACGACTGGCGTTGTCGGTTCGGAATATGGATATGTGCTCGATTACTTGCGCGCCTGCAAACCGGAGATGGCAGCCTGCAACGCCGGCACGCTCAACTACCTGAAAACGAGGAAAGACGGCTCCTGGGCCTGGCCGCCCATGGTGTTCGACAATCCGGCGTCGAAGGTGAAGGACTTTATCGACGTGATGAACGAGGTCGGCATTATCCCCGAATTCGAATGCTTCGACATCGGGATTGTGCGTTCGGTCTGGCTCTATATGGAAAACGGCATGACCGATCATGCAGACTATAATTTCGTCATGGGCGTGGCCTCGGGCATGCCTGCCGATCCGGACCTTTTGCCGTTTCTGATCAAATACAAAAAAGAAGGCATGCCGTGGCAGGCGACTGTAATCGGCCGTGACGATGTCTGGTCGGTGCATCAGCGCGCCGCGGAGCTTGGCGGCAATTTGCGAACCGGGCTTGAAGACTGTTTTTATCTGCCGGACGGGGAGAAGGCGTCCTCCAACGGGCCGATGATCGAGGCGCTCGCGAAATATGCACGCGAAGCAGGGCGCGAGGTTGCGGCGCCCATGCAAGCACGAAAAATTTTAGGGCTCGACTAAGACGTTATTCCGCCGCTTCGAGCACCGCCTCTTCCGCGGCGAGAAATTTCTCCGCTTCAAGCGCCGCCATACAGCCCATGCCCGCAGCCGTGACGGCCTGACGATAGATGTCATCGGTGACATCGCCGGCGGCGTAAACGCCCTCAATCGCCGTCGCCGTCGAGTCCGGCTCCGTGACGAGGTAGCCATGATCCTTCATGGGCAGTTTGCCTTCAAAAAGTTCCGTCGAAGGCTTATGACCGATGGCGATGAAAACGCCGTCGACCTTCAGCTCCTGTGTCATGCCGGTTTTCGCATGAATAAGGCGGGCGCCGGTGACGCCGAGCGGATTGTCGTCGCCGAGAATTTCATCGAGTTGGTGATCCCAGATCACTTCCACATTGTCTTTGTTGAAGAGGCGCGTCTGGAGAATTTTCTCTGCGCGCAGTTCATCCCGGCGATGCACCAGCGTCACTTTCCTGGCAAGGCCTGAAAGATAAAGCGCTTCCTCAACGGCGGTGTTGCCGCCGCCGACCACCAGCACATCCTTATTGCGATAGAAAAAGCCGTCGCAGGTGGCGCAAGCCGAGACGCCGAAGCCTTGAAATTTCTGCTCGGACGGAAGGCCGAGCCATTTCGCCTGCGCGCCGGTGGCGATCACCATTGCATCCGCCACATAAGTCTCGCCGCTGTCGCCTTTCAGCGTGAAGGGACGTTTTGAGAGATCCACATCGGTAATGAGGTCGTTAACGAATTCCGTGCCCACATGTTCGGCCTGTTTTTGCATCTGCTCCATGAGCCATGGCCCCTGAATGACATCCGCAAAGCCCGGATAGTTTTCTACATCGGTTGTGATAGTCATCTGCCCGCCGGGCTGAAGCCCGTGAACGAGAACGGGTTTGAGGCCGGCGCGGGCGGCATAAATCGCGGCGGTGAGACCGGCGGGGCCAGAGCCCAGAATCAGCAAACGGGTCTTTTTCACGGGGGAACTTCCTTCGTTCTCGTCAATTCGGCAGTCAGATGGGCTCGCGGATCAAGCCGCGCAAGGCGCGTTTTCCTCAACTCGCAAAGGCGTTACCAAAGCCTGCCGGGAAGGGGAAGGGCGGCTTTTCCCCTGATTTTCTTCGGGGGATTTCGCCTTGCCCGGTTTGGGTAAAAATGGTAACAAATGTTACTAATTTTCGGAATGAGCCGCGAAGGACCTTAAGGAGACGCTTGATGGCGCGAAAATGGATCACTCCCAGCCGGATCGAGGGCGACGCCTCGCGGCAGGCCCATGCCGACATGCCCGAAGGAACCTATGAACGCGAAATCTCGAAAGAAGGATTTTTCGGACCTGCCGCCTTCATGCACCACAAACGTCCGCCTACGGGCTGGGTGAAATTTGAGGGGCCGTTGCGCCCGCGCGCCTTCGATCTCTCCGCCATGAAAGGCGCCAACGTATCGCCCTGGGCGGCACCGCGCATCCTCCATAACAACGCGACGGAGCTGCGTTTCTGGAAGCTTAATGAAGCGATGCCGGCGCTTGCACGCAATGGCGACGGCGATCAGCTCCTGTTCGTCCATGAAGGGAAGGGCGATCTCTATTGCGATTACGGTCACCTCGAATATGAAGCTGGCGACTACATCATGCTGCCGCGCGGGACTATGTGGCGCCTTGCGCCGTCAAGCCTCACGTCAATTTTGATGATCGAGGCGACTAACAATCATTATACCTTGCCCGATAAAGGGCTTCTCGGGCCTCATGCGATTTTCGATCCGGCGATGCTGGATGCGCCAAAAATCGACGACGCCTTCAAAACGCATCAGGCCGATGACGCGGAGACCCGCGTCGAAATCAAAAAGCGGGGCGAGGTCTCCGTCGCGACATATCCTTATAATCCGCTCGATGTCGTGGGCTGGCATGGCGAACTCTCGCCCGTGCGCCTTAATGTGCGCGACATTCGGCCCATCATGTCGCACCGTTATCATGTGCCGCCCTCGGCGCATACGACGTTTTTGTCCGACCGCTTTGTGGTCTGCACTTTTGCGCCGCGCCCCTTCGAAACCGATCCGGGCGCGTTGAAAGTTCCCTTCTTCCACAATAATGACGATTATGATGAAGTGCTGTTTTATCATGCCGGCGATTTCTTCAGCCGCGACAATATCGATGCGGGCATGATGACGTTTCACCCGTCCGGTTTTACGCACGGGCCTCACCCGAAAGCGCTGAAGAACATGCTGGAACAGAAAAAGCCGACCACAGACGAATATGCGGTCATGATTGACACGCGCGACCCCTTGGATATCGGCGAAAGCGCCGGCGCCGTTGAAAATCTCGATTATGTGAATAGCTGGCGCGGTAATGACTGAGACGGCGCGAACACAACACCCCGATCCGGAAAGCCTGTGCTGTGAGTCCATGCAGGCGGCGCTGGAAATGAACTGCTCGGAACATGACGACCCGTTTGAATGTCCGGACAGTCTCATCGCCTATAATGAAGGGCTCAATCAGTTTGCGTTGATCGTTCATGATGGCGGCCGAGACGTCATCTTGATCCGCTATTGCCCATGGTGCGGCGCAGCCCTTGGCCAAACATCCGATGAAGAGGAAGAATAGATGAAACTTGCATCCCTGAAAAGCGGCCGCGACGGGCGGCTGGTGGTCGTCTCCAACGATCTGACGCGTTACACCGATGCGGCGCGCGTTGCGCCGACATTGCAGGCGGCGCTCGATGACTGGGATAAGGTCGAGCCGGGCTTGCGCGAACTGGCGCAGGGGCTTGAGACGGGATCGGTTCCGGTCGAGCGCTTTCACGAGCGTGAGTGTGCGTCGCCTTTGCCTCGCGCTTATCAGTGGGCGGACGGCTCGGCCTATATCAATCATGTGGAGCTCGTCAGAAAAGCGCGCGGCGCGGAAGTGCCGGAAAGCTTTTACGAAGACCCGCTGATGTATCAGGGCGGCTCGGACTCCTTTCTCGGCCCGCGCGACGACATTTTGATGCCGCAGGATGAAGGCTGGGGCATCGACATGGAGGGCGAGATTGCGGTGATCACCAGCGACGTGCCCATGGGCGTGACGCCCCATGAGGCGAAAGACTATATCCGCCTTATCATGCTGGTGAATGACGTCTCCCTGCGCGGTCTCATTCCCGGCGAACTCGCCAAGGGCTTCGGTTTTTTCCAGTCGAAACCGTCATCGGCATTCAGCCCCGTCGCCGTGACGCCCGATGCGCTGGGCGATGCATGGGATGGCGGCGCTGTCCATCTACCCTTGTTGCTGCGTTACAATGGCGAACCTTTCGGTCAGGCCAACGCAGGCAAGGACCTCACCTTCAACTTCCCGCAATTGATCGCCCATGCGGCGAAGTCGCGTCCTTTGGGCGCAGGGACGATCATCGGTTCTGGCACAGTTTCGAACAAGCTCGATGGCGGGCCCGGCAAGCCTGTCGCCGAAGGGGGCGACGGCTATTCCTGCATCGCCGAAATCCGCATGATCGAGACCATTTATGAAGGTGAGGCGAAAACGCCCTTCATGAAGTTCGGGGACACGGTGGAGATCAAAATGAAGGACAAGGATGGGAAGTCCATCTTTGGTTCCATTTCGCAAAAGGTGGCGAAATACGAGCGGAAATAGTAAGGCTTGGCCCGCTAATAAAAGCGAGTTGCCCCTGTGAAAAGCCTTGCCTGTCTTTGCGTATGCCTCTTTACGGCTTCAATGCTCACGCCAGCCCTTGCTGAGGACGTTGTTATCGTGACGGCGGAGCGGCGCGCCCAGTCGCTGTCCGACGTGCCGCAAAGCATTACATCGATTCCGGCGGATACGCTTCAGCTTATCGACGCTGATCATATCTCCGAAGTGCTGGCGCGTGCGCCCGGCGTGTCGCTTCATCGCGGCTCCGGGGCCGAGCACCTGACTGCGATCCGTTCGCCGGTGCTTTCCGGCGGCGCGGGCGCGGGGTCGTTTCTGTTTCTCGAAAACGGCGTGCCGATCCGGTCGCCGGGCTTTGCGAATATCAATGGCCTTTTCAACGCCCATTACGAACTCGCCGATCGTATCGAAATTATCCGCGGCCCCTCCGGCGCGCTTTACGGCGCCAACGCCATTCACGGCGTCATCAATGTGATCGCCCCGGCGCCGTCGGAAGCGTTCTCGATTTTCGGCGAGGCGTTCGGAGACACGCAGGACCGCTATAAGTTCAAGGGAAGCGTTTCTGGGAACGAGGGCGCCAACGGCTATTATGTTGGCGCGTCGGCGACGACGGAAGCCGGTTACCGGGAGGATGCGGGGCTCGACCAGCAAAAGCTCACCCTGCGCCATGTTTACGACAATGGCGGCGTCAGCATCGATACAATCTTTTCCTTCGATAATCTCGAACAGGAAACGGCGGGGTTCATCTTCGGCGAAGCGACGCTGAAGGATCGCGAGCTTCGCAAGACCAATGACTTCCCGCAGGCCTTCCGCGACGCCAAATCCGCGCGGCTCCAATCGACCATCGAATTCGACGCTGGCGACGCAACGCGCGTCCAGATTACGCCCTATGCGCGCTGGAACGATATGGACTTCCTGCAGCATTTCCTTCCGTCGAATTCGCTGGAGGAAAATGGCCATTGGAGCGTCGGCGTGCAAAGCGCAGTCTATCACGACGCCGGCGCCTTCTCGCTCATCGCCGGGATCGACGCGGAATATACGGATGGCTTTCTGTCCGAATTCCAGTCCATGCCGCAGATCTTTTCGTTCACCCAAGGGCTGCATTACGATTACGACGTCAAAGCCGTAAACGCCGCCGGCTTCGTTCAGGCGGATTATGCACTGACGCCCCGCACAACGGCGAGCGCGGCGATCCGCATTGATGGCACGGTCTATGATTACACGAACAATACCGACAGCGGGGTTGTCGGCCGTTTCCTGCGTCTGCCCGATCAAACGGATAAATTCGTCACCGCCAGTCCGAAATTCTCTTTGCGCCACGCGTTGAGCGACAACGCGTCGGTCTATGCCAGCTACGCCCGCGGCGCCCGTCCGCCGCAGACGACCGATCTTTACCGGTTGCAGATCAACCAGACCGGCGATCAGGCGAGGCCCGAAAAAATCGACGCCGTGGAGCTTGGTTTTCGCGGCTCCCTTGGCGAGCGGGTGAATCTGGAGCTCGCCGGATTTTTCATGGATAAAAAGAACTTCTTCTTCCGTGACGCCGACGGCTTCAATGTCGCCAATGGCAAGACACGCCATGTGGGCGTCGAAGCGGATGTACGGATCGCATTGCATGAGACGCTGACGCTGCAAAGCGCCGTCACTTATGCGAAACACACCTACCGTTTCGACCGGCCGACCGGCAATTCGGCGGAATCCATCAGTTTTGGCGATGATGTCGATTCAGCGCCCCGGGTCATGGCGAATACGCGGCTTACCTGGCGGCCTTTCGACCGTCTCACGGCGGAAGCGGAATTGGTGTCCATGGGCTCCTATTTCACCGATGCGGCCAATGACCATGAGTATGACGGGCACAATGTCCTGAACCTCCGGGCGGAACGGGGCCTGACGGATACGCTTGCAGCTTTCATTACCGTGCGGAACGTCACGAATGAGCTTTACGCCGAACGGGCGGACTTTGCTTTCGGTGAAGACCGCTATTTTCCGGGCGAGACGCGAACCTTTGGTTTTGGCCTGCGCTATCGGAACTGACCGGGCGCCGCTCAGGCTTTCCTGAGGTCTTTGAACCGTCTACGCTTTGCGAAAAGCGGGAGGCGGCATGGCGAGCATAAAGGCGGTTCTGTTCAACTGGGTGATGAAGGCGACATTCAAGTCAAAGCCCATACATCTCATGGATCCGGAGGTGCTTCGGACGAGAACGGATGAGCTGGCGCCGAAAAAGCCGCCCGCAGGCGTTACGCAAGATATTGCCGACGGGCCGGTAAAAGGGGAGTGGCACCGCGCGGAGAATGCGGAGCCGGGCCGCACGGTGCTTTATCTCCATGGCGGCGGCTATGTTTTCGGCTCTCCGAAATCTCACCGCGCCTTTACCTACGCCTTGGCGAAGGAAGCGCGCGCGGAAATATTTTCCCTCGACTACCGCATGGCGCCCGAACATCCCTTTCCCGCAGCGGTGGACGATTCCGTCGCCGCCTATGAATGGCTGCTTCGGGAGGGGCGAGAGCCGCACAAAATGATTGTTGGCGGCGACTCAGCCGGCGGCGGCCTGACGCTGGCGCTGTTGTTGTCCATCAAGGCGCGGGGTCTTCCCATGCCGGCGGGCGCGCTCTTGCTGTCGCCCTGGACCGACCTTGCAATGACGGGGGCCTCGCTTGATGAAAATGAAAAATCCGATGCGATGTTCAAGAAGGTCTATATCGTCGAAGGCGCCAAACGCTATCTCGCCGGCGCCGATCCGAACACTCCGCTTGCCTCACCCCTCTATGGCGATCTCGCCGGCCTGCCTCCCATGCTGATTTTTGCGAGCGAGGATGAAGTTTTGCGCGACGATTCCACAAGGTTGCAGGAAAAGCTGCGGGCGGCGGGCGTGACCTCAGAACTCTTGCTGGAGAAAAAGCTGATTCATGTCTGGCCGATTTTTCCGGGGCGTTTCCCGGAGGCCATGAAATCGATTCGCGAAGCGGCGGACTTCATCGACAAGCGAACGCGGTTGGAGATCGCAGCATGAAGGCGGATATGGGCAAGCTCGTTATCGCCGTCGTCCTTGACCTTCTGGATTTCACATTCGGGCGCATTCCCGGTTTTGAACTCGTGGTCGATATTGCGCTTGGCGTTGCCGCTGTCGCTTTGTGGGGTTGGCCGGGGCTTATCGCTTTCTGGGAGATCGCGGACCCTACAGGCCAAGTGGACGCCGTTGTTCCGACAATGACCCTCATCGCCCTCAGCCAGATGGGCAAGCGCAAAAAACAACGCCCGCAGGCATGAAGCGCTGCGGACGTTGTTGAGCGGTTGTAATTACGGGCGTCCCGGTCCGTAGGAACGGAACTCGCCGTTTTCCCACCAGGTGTCGCCATATTGCGGGTCGACATAATAATAGCGGCCCGCGCGTTGGTCATAATAACGATCATTATTGCGGGCGCGATTCCAGCATTCATTGGAGCGTTCGCAACCGACGATTGCGCCGCCAACTGCGCCGATGGCGGCGCCATAGGCGGCCCCTCGGCCCGGCTTGCCGGCAATCACTTCACCGGCGACGGCGCCGGCTGCGGCGCCTGCGGCTGCGCCATAGGCCGCATTGCGTTCCGCCGTGCCCGTCTGGGTGCAGGCGGAAACGAGCATCAATCCGCTTACTGCGGAGGAAAGTAAAAGTCTCATTGGGGTGCTCCCTATTTGCCGCTCCGTTCACGGAGCGCATATGCGGATAGACACGAAGGAGCGGGTCGGCGTTCCGAAGCTTGCGAGAATTCAATCTTCTTGAACGCAAACGGCCCGCCTCAGGCGAGACGGGCCGTTCGCTTACGCAACAAACGCTCGGGTCGGGATCAGTAGCCGCGGCGGCGCGGAGGATTTCGGCCGTAATCGCGGAATGAGCCGTCATCCCAATAGGTGTCGCCATATTCGGGGTCTTCGTAATAATAACGGCCCGAATATCGGTCATAGCGGCGATAGCCGTGATCGCGGGCGCGGCCCCAGCAGGTGCCGGCGCGCGAGCAACCTTCATAAGCGCCAAGCGCCGCGCCGACGAGCGCGCCATAGGCTGCGCCCTTGCCGGGACGGCCGGCGAAAATCTCGCCCGCGATCGCGCCGCCAGCCGCGCCCAGGGCTGCGCCCGTAAACGCGCCCTCGCCGGTGGATTGGCAGCCGGTGACAGCGAGCATCAGCGCGCCGGAAGCCACAATTAGGTGTTTCATGTTCGTCTCCTTCGCATGGGGGTATGCGTGAAATTCGCTCTTACTACTCAACCACATGCGGCCCCTGCCGCCTTGTCGAAATTTAATTAACCGTCCGGGCAAGGCGAGAATGAGGCGGCGAGAGGGCGGATTTGGGCCGAAAGGGCCGAGGTGCATCACGCTCTTGCGAGGCGGCGGGAATGCCATAGGGTGCGGAACAAGCACGTCCTTGAGATTGAGGACGAAAATCAAGGGAGACGATGATGGGCGCAAAGGCAGCGAAAGCGGTTTTCCTCAAGGCGTATCCGGCGGGCATGCCGGCGGAAGGCGACTTTACCGAAAAGGAAATCGATGTTCCCGCGCCCGGCGCCGGCGAAATGCTCTGCCGCACGGTGTGGATGTCGGTGGACCCTTATATGCGCGGACGCATGCGCCCCGATGTCAAAAGCTATATACCGCCTTTCTCTCTTGACCGGCCGCTGGAAGGCGGCGCGGTGTCCGAAGTGGTCGAATCGAATATCGAGGGATATGCGCCCGGCGATTACGTTGTCGATTTCCTTGGCGGCTGGAAGGAATATTACGTCTCCAAGGGCGAACGGACCCAGAAAGTCGATCCCAATCTTGCGCCGCTGTCGGCCTATCTTGGCGTTCTCGGCATGCCGGGGCTCACCGCATGGTCGGGCGTCACGCAGATTTTAGAGCCGAAGGAAGGCGAGACCATGTTTGTCTCCGGCGCCGCCGGGGCCGTCGGCTCTGTCGTCTGCCAACTCGGCAAAGCGAAGGGCTGCCGGGTCATCGCTTCCGCCGGATCGAAAGAAAAATGCGATTGGCTCGAAAAGGAAGCCGGCGTGGATGTGGCGCTCAACTACAAGGATTATAAAAACGCCCATGAATTGACGAAGGCCTTGGCCGAAGCCGCGCCCGATGGCGTCAATTGCTACTTCGAAAATGTCGGCGGCATGCATCTGGAAGCCGCGCTCAATTGCATCGCTCTTGGCGGACGCATGGCGTGGTGCGGGATGATTGCTCAGTATAATAACAAAGAGCCGGAGCCGGGCCCGCCCAACCTTATCAATGTCGTGGGGCGGGGCGTGATGATTCGCGGCTTTATCGTGTCGGAATTCATGGACAAGGCCATGGAGTTCGCCATGGAGGTCGCGCCATTGCTTGCCCAGGGAAAAATCAAGTTTCAGGAGTCTGTCTATGACGGGCTCGACAAGGCGCCGGAAGCTTTTATCGGCCTCTTCAAGGGTGAGAATTTCGGCAAGGCTGTGGTGCGTGTGGGGCCTGACAAACTGTAGCTAGATTGCGACAGATAAGGTCTCTCCGGATGAGGGCGCCGTCAGCGATTTTCCGGTGGTTTTAACGGCTTTTCGCTCGAAATAGATCCGTTGCGCCAGTGCGCGCATGGGCGGCGTGAACAGCGTCGCATTGAGCAGCGCATTGGGCGGCGCCACGGACCAAAGGCGGCGCATCCATGTCTTCATTGCAAAGGTTGGGTATTCCTTCGCCATGACGGCGCCCGGATCGGGGCCGCCATCCTGAAGATAGTCGGAGATCGTAGCGGCTGCGCGCCGTCCATATTGAAAGGCGAGCCGAATGCCGCCGGCGGTGAGAGGCGAGACAAGCCCCGCCGCATCGCCCGTCAACAAAACCCGATGTGTCGATAAAGGTGAAACGAGCCCGCCGCAGGGAATAGGCCCGGAGCGTTTGCGCAGAACTTCGCAATTCCAGAGCGCGAAGCGGTTGTCGATGCTTTTCAAAAAGGCTTGGTAGTCGGGTTTGCGGGCGGCGCCGAAAGGCGCGTCGGATACGGCAAGGCCGACTTGCGTCATGCCAGCGCCGGGCACGACCCAGCCGAGATAACCGGGCGCCCGCTTCGAATCGATAAAGCAGTGGAGGAAATCCGGATCGACGGTTGGCGTTTCCTCATATTCCGTTTCCAAGCCGATCAGGAATTCGCGGTTGCGGCCGAGGCCGAAGACTTCCGCCACGCGCGAGCGCGCGCCATCCGCGCCGAGTAGATACCGCGCCGAGAGATTTAGTCGGTGCAGATGAACGCGGTCAGCGAGCAATGTCGCATGAGTAAAGCGCGCCCCAAACATCAGATTGGCGCCGGCGCGCGCGGCCTCGCGGGCGAGCCAGCGCATCAGTCCCGCCGTGTCCGTTGCGAGAAAGAAATAGCCGGGCGCCGTCAGATCCATATGGTCGCCATTTGGCGCATACATTCTGACGCCGGGAATTTTGCGCGTCAGCGCCGCAGGGACGTCGCATTCTCCGATCGCTTCCTTGACGAGGATGCCGGTTGAGCGCACCCGCGCGCCGGGCTCCGGTTTTGCATCGATGACGGCGACGGAGAGACTGCGATGGGCGGCGGTGCGCGCCGCCACAAGACCGGCGAAACTCGCGCCGACAATGATCAGGTCATAGTCAGGATGTATTTGTTTTGGTGATTTTGTCATGAAGCTCTCCCGCATCTGCGAAAGGCGTAACCAATGATTACGGCTTTGCGCGGGCCGCTTCGGGGTGATTTTGCGGGAGCGGCGCCCGGATGCTAGAGTCAGTCGCAGTCACCGGAGGCCGCCCATGAAAAATATCGTTATCCTCGCCGCGTCATTGTCCCTTGCAGCCTGTGCGGCGGTGGGGCCCGCGGCCTATGGTCCGGCGGACGCAAAAGGCTTCGGATATGAAGAAACCCGCATCGAAGCCAATCGCTATCGCATCACCTATCGAGGTTCCGGCGATATGCCGCCGGAGATGGTTGAGGATTATGCGTTGAAGCGCGCCGCAGAGCTTGCGCTGCAGAACGGCTATGACTGGTTCCGGGTGATCGCCCGGCAAACCACCGGCGAACAGCGCGGCGGCGTCGGTCTTGGCGCGGGCGTTGGCGGCGGCTCTTATGGCCGCAGAAGCGGCGTTGGCGTCGGCGTCAGCGGCGATCTCGGCACTATCGGCGGGCGCGATTATTTCACGACGCGAATGGAAGTGTTAATGGGAGAGGGCGAGCCGCCTGAAGACGGCGATTATTATGATGCGCAGGACGTGGTTGCACGCATCGCCACAGCGGTGGCGGAGTAATCCATGGACTGGCAATCGCTCCGCCGAATTGTCACGGACAACAACAAGGATGGCCGCTCACGCATTCTCATTGACGGAGAGGCGGCCAAGCTGATCGCGCTGGAAGAGGCGGGGCTTGCGGAAATCTGGTCCGCCGGGCTGGACGACGGCAAGTTGCTCGACGCGACGGACAAGCTGGCCGAGACCGATTTGCGGCTTGAGCCCGATCCCGGTTCGGTCAAGGTGCGCTGGTTCACCATTGCTCCGGAGGATGAATCGAAAAGCGCAGAAGAGCTGGAAGCCGCCGCAGCGTTCGGCTTCGGCGCGGTGGGCGCAGCCCATTGCCGGGTGGATACGACCCGTCACCCCTCCATGCACAAAACGCAGTCGCTCGATGTGATTGTCCTCGTAAAAGGCGAAGTCGATCTGCTGCTCGATAATGAAGAGGCGAGGGGCCTGAAACCCGGCGACGTCGTCATCCAGCGCGCAACCAATCATGGTTGGATCAATCGCGGAAAGGAGACAGCATTGCTCGTGGCAGTTCTCATCCACGCCGCCTGACCTGTTCTCCTATAACATCCAAGTGAGATAACATTACTCCCTATGCTGACGAAGCTTGCATAAGGGGAAATACGTTTTACCCTGCGCCAAAAAGGGCGGGAGTATATATGTCGCAGACAGTGCTCGCATGGGCGACCGCCTTGATCGTCGTCCTGCTAATGGGCTGGATGATCGCCTTCGGCGTCATATTGCGCCGGCGCGGCGTCAACCCAAACGCCGTCGCGGAGCGCAACACCAATTGGGTGCAGCGTTTCTTGATTGGCGGCGCCGGGTTTCTCGATCTCTATTTTATCTTGCGGGCGCCGTTTCCTGTCCTCGACGAAATTGTCGCGGCGCGCCCGTCGCCGGCGCCTTGGGGCGCGGTCGGAACCTTGCTTATCGGCGCTGTTCTCATTCTTGCCAGTCAGGCGGGCATGGGCCGGTCCTGGCGCGTCGGGGTCCCGCAGGCGGAAAATCATGTGGAGGCGCTGGTGACCGGCGGTCTCAACAGCTTTTCGCGCAATCCGGTTTATCTCGGGATTATGATTTTTCTCATAGGCGGTTTTTTAGCAGCGCCAGGCTCGTTTACTGCAGTTGCAGTGATTGTCAGCTTTCTCGGCCTCACTATCATCATCCGGGAGGAGGAGCGTTATCTTCGCGCCCGGTTTGGGGCGGAATATGACGCCTATGCCCGGCGCGTTCGCCGATGGATGTGAGGATACAATGACTGAAGATAATTTCGCCGAGGCCTTTAACGAAAATAATGCGCCTTTTGCAAAAATGATGGGCGTGAAAATGACATTGGTTACGAAAGAGCGCCTTGAGGGCGAGCTTGTCGTGACACCGGAGCATTGCACAATCCCTGCAACCCTTCACGGCGGAGCCATTATGGCTTTTGCGGACAATATGGGCGGCATCGGCGCTTTCATGAATATGCCGCCGGGGGCAATGACGACGACAATCGAAAGCAAGACCAATTTCCTGCGCCCGATTCCCGTCGGCGAAACAGCGAAAGCTGTCACGACGCCAGTCAATCTCGGTCGCAGCGTGCAGGTCTGGAAGACGGAGATTTTTCGTGGCGACGGAAAGCTCGCGGCGGTGGTGACGCAGACCCAGATGATCCGGGCGCCGAAAAACGATTAGGCGTTCTGTGAAAGCGCCAGCGCCAGCGCCTTGAACTGGTCGATGCTGAGTTCTTCGGCGCGTCTGGTTTCTTCAATGCCTATGGCGGAAAGCGCCTGGGCGAGACTGTCCCCAAATACTGATTTCAGGGAAGAGCGCAGCATTTTGCGGCGTTGGGAAAAGGCGGCTTGCGTCACTTTTTCAAGCGCGCCGAGAGCGGAAAAAAGTTCTTTGGGTTGCTCAAAAAGAACGACGGTCGACTCAACCTTTGGCGGCGGCGTAAAGGCGCGCGCCGGAAGGTTGAAGGCGCGGGAGGGAAGGGACGCTGTCTGGGCGATAACCGATAAACGGCCGTATGCTTTCGATCCGGGCGCGGCGAGAATGCGGTCAGCCACTTCCTTCTGGAACATCAGCGCCATCACCGACCAGAGCGCGGGTCCGGCTTTCAGCCATTTAATCAGAAGTTCAGTCGAGATGTTGTAAGGCAGATTGGCGACGATCTTGACGGGGGTTCGTGCGCTCAAAATTTCAGCTTCGTTTGCAGTGAGCGCATCCGCTTCGATGACTTTCAGCCTTCCATCGAAGGCGGCGGTAACATCTGCAAGAGCCTCGATGCAGCGTTGATCGCGCTCGATGGCGGTGACGCGCGCGCCGGTTTCAAGAAGCGCGCGGGTGAGGCCGCCCGGTCCCGGCCCGATTTCCAGAACTTGATCGTTTTCGTTCACCGAGGCCGCGCGCGCAATCTTCCGCGTCATATTGAGATCGAGCAGGAAATGTTGTCCCAGCGATTTTTTTGCGCCGAGACCGTAGCGGTCGATGACCTCGCGCAACGGGGGAAGCGTCTCGCTCATTTCCGGCGCGCCGCCATGCCGGCGGCCATTTCGATGGCGGCGACAAGACTGTCCGCCCGGGCGACCCCCTTGCCGGCGATGTCGAGCGCCGTGCCGTGATCGGGCGAGGTGCGGATGATCGGCAGGCCGAGGGTCACATTCACCGCATCATGAAAGGCGAGCGTCTTCGCCGGGATCAGCGCCTGGTCATGGAGCATGCAGAGCGCGGCGTCATAGGTTTCACGCGCTTCAGCGTGGAACATGGTGTCGGCCGGAAGAGGGCCATGAACGTCCAGTCCTGCATCCTGTAGCGCGCTGACAGCAGGCGCAATGATGTCGTCATCTTCGGCGCCCAGAGCGCCGCCTTCGCCAGCGTGTGGATTGAGCCCTGATATCGCGAGCCGCGGCGTTTCGATGCCGAACTCATGAATGAGCGCCTGCGCCGCGATCATGCCGGTGCGGACGATCAGGTCCGTGGAAAGCGTATGCACGGCGTCTTTTACCGATTGATGGATTGTGACAGGCACGGTTTTTAGATCGGGGCCCGCCAGCATCATGACGGGGCCGCGCATGCGGCCTGAAGGCATCGCGGCGTCCTTCGCAAGCTCGCCCAGAAATTCCGTGTGGCCGGGAAACTGAAACCCCGCGGCGATCAACGCCGATTTTTGAATCGGGTTCGTCACAATGCCCGCAGCTTCGCCTGAAAGCGCGAAAGCGACGGCGCGTTCAATGCTTTCAATTACTGCGCCGGCGTTCTCGGGCGCAGCCTCGCCGGGATTTGCAGTCACGGATTTTTCAAGCGGCAGCACAGGAAGCCTGTCCGCAAATATCGAGGCGACGTCTTGCGGCCCTGAAATCTCGGCAATCTTGTCAGCCGGAAAGAGACTGGGATCGGCAATCAGGAAAAATCGGCTATCCCCGCCACACAGTTTTTCCCAAGCGCTCTGCGCGATTTCCGGGCCGACGCCGCCTGGCTCGCCCATGGTCAGGGCCAGGGGGGCTGTGGCGTTCGCCATTTCGCTTAGCCGTTTGGTTGAGGCAGATTTTCTGCGCGAATGTCGACCATGGATTCGCGTTCGAGATCGCGCAGATATTGCTGTCCGATGCGTTCGAGCTGGCGTGAATAAATGCGGTTTTCGATGGCCCCGCGTGAGGGAAGGCCGAGGCCTTCGTCCTTGTCGCAGACATAAACCGAATGATAGGCACCTTCCGCCTCAATCACGGGTGATTGTTCGCCGCGTTGAAGGTCTTCGATGAAGGGGCGGAAACGTTCATTGATCTGATCGAGCGTGACGTTCTCCAAGAGGCTGAAACCGACGCCTTCGCCCATATCGATCCGGAGGCCGCGTCCCATGCATACTTCCGCAGTCTCTATGTTATCGAGCGCTGCGTGTGCGGAAGCGTTGCCGAGTGACTCATCGGCGCTGGCGTAAGCGAGCGTAAAGGTTGGTTCGCCGGCGACCGCAGCGGCGCGCTTGTCGCGCACTGCGAGAATGATGAAGGCCCCGTCGGACGGAATAGGGTTTGTGACAGAGCCAGGCGGCAATTCGCGAATAGCGGCGTCGAGTTCCTGATCGAGTTCGCCGGCGCGCACCCAGCCAAGATCGCCGCCGACCGCTGCCGTGGTGCAGGCGGAAAATTGCTGCGCGACAACGGCAAAGGGAACGCCCCGGCGCATCTGTTCGATGAGTTGCAGCGCGCCTTGGTAATATTGCTGGGCCTGGGATGGATTGTCGACGGGAATACAGATTTCCGAAACGAGGAACTGTTCCTTGCTGACATCTTCGCGCATCCGTTCCAGCGTCGTCTCGACTTCGTCGTCGCTGACGCGCACGCGGTCGCGATAGCGGCCCTGGACGAGCTGGGGCCGGGCGATCTGGCTGCGAATCTGTTCTTTCAATGTGGTGAGAGAAATGCCGGCCTTGTTGAATTCCTCCTCCATTTGATCAACGGTGAGGTTCGATTGCGCCGCCATCATGGTGAGATCGTCCTGAATTTCCTCTTCGGAGATCTCAAGGTCCCATTCCCGGGTTTCCTGAATTTTTAGCCTTTCCTCGATGAGGTCGCGCAACGCCTGGGCCTGTAGCTGGGGCATGGCTTCGGCGGGAATGCGCCCGCCGGCGGAAATCAACATGAGCTTCATGCGCTGGCGAACATCGTAGGTAGTAACGACCGCATCATTGACAACAGCAGCAACCGCGCTCGGCGGCACGCCGGACCGTTCGATCACCTCATCGCTGGTCAACCCTTCCGAATTGGTCTGGACTTGTGCGGCGGCAGGCGAAAACAACGCCGGGACCAAACCAGCAGCGATCAAGCAAGCCATTGTACTAATTACGGAAAATCGCATTCTGTTGGTTGTCCTGTACTTCTCAAACATGCCCGCCCATGGGGAAAATAGTCGGAATTGGCGCGTGTGCAAGCGCTCAATCAACCAATGATTTCAAACTGAAAGTCAAAAGGATGGCGTTGTCAGGCTCCAGATTCCGCGTGCGCGTGCGATCGCGGCGATAGGTGAGGCCAAGCATCGAGCATTCGTCCTCATACCCGACCATGAAATCCTGTTGAATGGTCTGGTTGCTGTCGAGGTCCAGCCGCCAGCCAGCGCCAACGGACCAGTTGCGCGTAAGCATGACCTGGCCGCGGGCTGTCAGCTCTTCGCGCCGGACAAGATTGTTGGCGATATTTTCCTCATTGAGGCGAACATAGTTGAGACTCGCCTTCAGCCGCTTGCCTCGATAATACGCGCGCGATTCAGCGCGCTGTAAATCGCCAGAATTGTTATCGATGCGAAAGCGGTTCTCGACGCCGATCTTTCTCTTGTAAGCAACGTCCAGCGAGCCGACGATGTCGGAGCTTTTTTCGCCGAGGCCGGAAGAGTCGTTGAAAGCCGCCGTTTCCTGAAGTCTGATCTGCTGGCCGATCGAGCCTTCCAGCGTGATGCCGTTCGGCAGATCGGCAGAAGCCGTGAGGCCGATATTCATTCGCTGGCCGTCTTCGAAAGCGTCATAGCCGGTGGCCTTATTGTAGTCGAACAGGCCAGCGTAATCGAATTCAATGCTTTGCGAGTCTTCGTTGATGATGTCGTTGTCATTCAGACCGCTGGGACTGGCGATCAACTGAACGCGCGGTTCGAGGAAAAGCCGGGCTCCATGAAAATCGCGCGCCAGGGGATAAGACCATTCAAGGCCGGCCGTCGGGGCGAAACGCGCTGTAATGTCCGTCGTGTCGCCGGTTGTGAAGCCGGGAAACCCTATGGCGCAGGGCGCGTCGCCGCTGAAACAGACTTCGGTGCCCTGGTCGAGATCCTGGTAAGAGAAAACATCAGCCCTAGCCTTGGCGAAGAAATTGAAACGGTGACCGCCGCGGGTGATGAGATTCCGATCCCATTCGAGGGATGACGTAAAGCGCTGCGAATCGATGCCTTGCGTGCGATATAGCGATGCGACGTTCGCCCGAGCGGTCACATCGCCTCCCGCAACTTTAGACTGGAAATCATGACGGAAATCGATGAGCGGCAGAACATAGGGCGTTGTTCTGGCGTCATCTATGCGGCCGACGCCCTGTTCCATCATGGCCAGTCGGTTTTGCTGGGTGCGAAGGCCCTGAAAGAGGTAGGTATCGATGGTGAGGTGGTTTCCACCTTTGTTCCAGGCGAGGCGGGCGTTGCTGCGTAGCTGGTTAGTGCGGCTGCGGTCGAGTTCCTGACGCAAGTCGCCACGCCGTTCCACATCGTACTGGCGCAGATATTCCTTGTCTGAAACGCGCTCGAAATCGTAACTCGCGCGCCAATGCTCTCCGAAATCGCGATGGCCGCGGCCGAACAAATGCCAGCGCACGCCGGGCGTCGTCTCTGCCGGGATCTGTCCCGGGGCCGGCGTTGGCGGGGGCGGCGAATTCGGCGCGTCGATCACGCCGCCCGAGAGAACGTGATAGCCGTTCTTGCCGCGCCGTCGCCATTCGCCCTGCCACAAAACGCCGTCCTCGGCCGTGTATTTTGGAAAGAAGGTCGCATCCTGAGAGTTCGAGATGGCGAGGTAATAAGGCATCTCGATGTTGAAGCCGAGACGGCTAGAAGCGCCGATATCGGGCGGCAGAAAGCCTGACATGCGCTCAACCGAAGGATCCGGCGTCTGCAGGTAAGGCGCGTAAATAATGGGCACGCCCTTGATTTCCAGAAAAGCGTGGTGAAACCGCAGCACCTTGCGCTCTTCATCGCGCGTCACTTTCAGCGCCTTGATGCGCCAGGTGGGGGTTTTAGGATCGCCTTTGCGGTCGCATACATTACATGACGTATAGACTGCGCGATTAAGGCGTGTGCGCGCGCCTTGTTCACGAACCGCGCTGTCGGCGGCGAGGCGCGCATTTTCCTCAAGAAGGGCGCTGAAGTTCTCTGCAATGCCGTCCCGCAGATCGCCGGAGAGTTCAACACGACCGGCAAATGCTGTCTCCATATTGGCGTCGGTGATGGAGACATTGCCTTCGGCGATGACGATATCTGTCAGGGGATTGTAGATGAGCCTGTCGGCGCGCAGATAGCGCTCGCCGAAATAGGCTCGGACATCGCCTTCAGCGACAATCGGGCCGTCGTCATATTCGCGCTCAACAATATCGGCTTCGAACAGGATGCGGTCGGCCTCACTCGCCGATCCGCTCGCAGCCGGGGGCTCTTGCGCCAGAGCGGCGGGCGCAAGGAAACCTGCAGCCGCGCCTGCAAGCACTGTCGTCACGAACAGGCGCGCTATGAGGCGGTTACTGGTAGACACTGAGATGAGGCCCTTCGCCGCGCGAATCACAAGAATTATCGTTGAGTTAGAGTTATATGAGGCCGCGAATGAGGTCCAGCCAGCGCCTCAAAAGCCGCAAGAGGGGCCCCTTAGCCATCCTCCACATGCAACAGGACGGTGATTGCCGCAAGACTGGCTACGATGGCCGGAATCCAGGCCGAGAGGGCGGCCGGCGCCAACCCTGATTCGCCGATTGCTGTGGAAATCTCGGAGACAATAAAGAGCGCGAAGCCCGCGAGGATCGAGCCGACAGCCAGCTTGAATGCGCCGCCTGCGCGGGTGGGACGCATGGAAAAGGCCGCGGCGATGAGCACCATGGCGAGCAGTTTCAACGGGGTCGAACATAGATCGTGAAAACGAATGTTATAGCGCACGGTCGGAACCCCAGCCGTCTCGGCGAGCAGGATGAAGCGGGGCAGGCTCCACAAGGACAAGGTTTCGGGCGGCGCGACCCTTTCACGCAAATTCGCCGAAGTAAGCGGGGTCCTGACAGCGTAAATCGGCGTGAATTGCTCATTCTCCATGCCGGGCGCGCGAAGTCTCGCATCATGCAGCTCAAGAGTGCGGCCCGACAGAAAAGCCGCGGACGCGTCCAGTCTTTCGATGAAGGTGTGGTCCGTATCGAAGCGCCAGATCGTCACCTTTTCAAGCGCGGCTCTGGCGTCGTCATAATTGGCGGCGTTGATAATGAGCTGCCCGGCCTCGTCGGTTTGGCGCAGCCAGATGCCGTCCCCGAAAATGCTGACCAGGTTGCGGTCTCCTCCTTCCATGCGCGACTTCAGGCTTTCGGCTTGCGACAGGAAATGCGCCGACAACGGATCGATAACTGTGATGATGAAAAACCCTGAGAGAGCGGCAATCAGCGCAGAAGGGCCGATGAGCCGCCAGACAGATAATCCAGCCGAGCGCATGACGGATATTTCCGAACGCTTGTTCAGTTGATGAAACATCCAGATCGAGCCGAACAAAAATACAAATGGAATGAGCGCCTGAACGAGCGACGGCGCCCGAAGGAGCGTCATGGCGAGCGCGAGATTGAAGTCGCCATCCGCCACCTTGCCGGCGAAACGCATATTTTCTATCAGATCAACAAGTATGACGAGCGCCGCCAGGACGGAGAAAAGTCCGCCCACGGCGACGACCGTGCGCCCGAGGATATAACGGAAGAGCGTGATCGGCGGCATCAGGCGGCGCCCGGCGCAAACAGACGACGCCTCGTCGGCGGCGCGAATAACAGAAAGGCGGAAGAGCCGATGGCGGCGAGCGGCGGCGCATAGATTAGCCACATCTCGCCGCTTGATCCGGCGAAGCCCTGCGCCAGAAAACCAGCAACGCGCAGTAGGAATATCGCCGCCCCGGCGAACGCGACCCTAAGAAAATCGCCACGCCGGGAATACGAACCGCCGATCATCGCATAAAGCCCGATAAAGACATAGGCGAAGGCATAAAGAGGCGAGGTGATCCGCGCATGCCCTTCGGCGACCAGCTTGGCCGCATTCTGCCGATCGTATATCTTCGTCATATCCGGGTTGAGGAGTTCGCCGAGATAACGCTCTGTCATCTCAAGCTGCAGCTCTCCGGCGTCGGGTTTCAAAGAGGATATGTCAATGGCCCAGTCCTGATACTGGATAATGTCGACAGCGCCTGTATATTGCGCGACGGTTTGTATATTGCCGTTCTTTAAAAGCAGAACGGGACCCGCGTCGGTTTCTCTTAAAATGGCCCGCTGCGCGAAATAGGTCTTTCGATCTTTTGGGTTGCGATAATCATTGATAAGAAGTCCGACGAATTGATTGCCTGGCCGGATTTCATCCACATAGATCGTCAGCCCGTCCGCAGCATTGATGAATTCTCCGCTGCGCAGGAGGGAACTGGCTAAATCGGCTCGAATATCGGCGACCATCTGCTTCATCACGCGATAAGTTCGCGGCATGAGATCGACATTGACATAAAATGTCGCCGCCGCCGCCATGGCGGTGATGATCATCAGCGGCGCTGCTATACGCAGGCGGCTGACGCCGGCGGCGAACATCACCGCGATTTCGCTGTCGGAATGAAGACGGTGAAGAGCGTAGACCACGGCGCCGAAAAGCGCGAACGGGATGATCACCGCGAGCAGGCTCGGGATAATGAGGAGGCTCAGGTATAAGAAAATGCCGAGGCCCTGCCCATGTTCTATAATAATGTCGACGCGCTGGAGAGCCTGGGTCATCCAGACAATGGCCGTGGTCACGACAAGGATCAGGACAAGAGGGGTGAGGCACTGGCGCAAGATATATTTGTCCAGGCTGCTCATGGAATCCCGTCTTCCTTTCTCCTGCGGCGTCGTTAGAGTAGCGCGCCGACCGGCCCGCTGCTCTCCCGGACGGGCCTAGCACAAACCTGTCAGCCGCCGAAAGCGCTTCCGTGCGCCGGCGCAAGAACAGGAAAAACCGAACTTGGAAAGAGGATCTTCATGCAAATCACGTTTTCCGCCGCCGCACTGCCGAAAAGCGGCGCCATTGTCATTCCGGTTTTTGAAGACGGCGGCAAGCCCAAAGCCTACGCCGATCTCGACAAGGCGACCGACGGAGCGCTGGAACGGGCGGTGAAATCAGCGGATTTCAAAGGCAAGAAGGGCAAGGCGGTGGATGTCGTCGCCCCGGCGGGGCTTGGCAACAGCCGCATCATTCTTGTGGGCGCTGGGGATTCCAAAAATTTCTCGGCGCTTGAAGCCGAAACGCTGGGCGGCGCTGCGGCGGGACGCCTTCTTTCCGGCGCTGACAAGTCGGCGGCCTTCGCTCTTTCAGGGCTGACGGTCAAAAAGCTGCCGGCCGACGAACTAGCGGCGCATATGGCCAATGGCGCCCGGCTTAAGTGTTATCGTTTCGATAAATACCGCACCAAGGAAAAGAAAGAAGACAAGCCGGTCCTGACCAAAATCACGGTTTCAACGTCGTCGACCAAGGCGAAAGAGATCTACGCCGATCTCGAAAAGGTGAGCGACGGGGTCTTCCTGACACGCGATCTCGTTTCGGAGCCGGCGAATATTCTTTATCCGGACAGTTTCGCCAAGCGTTGCAAGGAGCTGGAAAAGCTCGGGCTCAAGGTGACGGTGCTCACCGAAGCGCAAATGAAAAAGCTTGGCATGGGCTCGCTTCTCGGGGTGGCGCAAGGATCAGTGCGCGAACCCAAACTCGTTGCGATGGAATGGATGGGCGGCAAGAAAGGCGATGCGCCTGTGGCTTTCGTCGGCAAGGGCGTCACCTTCGATACGGGCGGCATTTCGTTGAAATCGGCTCCGGGCATGGAAGACATGAAATGGGACATGGGCGGCGCCGGCGCGGTGACGGGCGCGATGGCGGCGATCGCCGGGCGCAAGGCGAAAGCGAATGTGGTCGGCGTAATCGGGCTTGTAGAGAACATGCCGGACGGCAACGCGCAGCGTCCGGGCGACGTGGTGACCTCCATGTCGGGCCAGACCATCGAAGTCCTGAACACGGACGCGGAGGGACGCCTCGTGCTCGCCGATGCGATGTGGTGGACGCAGGAAACCTATAAGCCGAAAACGGTCATTGACCTGGCGACGCTGACGGGCGCGATCATCGTTTCGCTCGCTCACGAATTTGGCGGGCTTTTCACCAAGGACGACAAGCTCGCCAAGCAGCTCGACGCCGCAGGCGAAACGTCCGGCGACAAGCTGTGGCGCATGCCGCTGACGCAGGCCCATGACGAAATGATCAAATCCGACATCGCCGACATGCAGAATATCGGCGGCAAGGGCGGCGGGTCGTCGACGGCGGCGGCATTTCTGGCGCGTTTCATCAAGGAAGACGTCTCCTGGGCGCATCTCGATATCGCCGGCATGGCCTGGACCACAAAGGACAAGCCCACCTGTCCCAAAGGCGGATCGGGCTTCGGCGTGCGTCTTCTTGATGAATTCGTGCGGGAAAATTACGAAAGCTAACGCGATAAAAGGAGCAGCATCATGAAGCTATTGGCGATTATCGCCGCCATCATCATCCTGGTTGGCGTTCTCGGCGTCGTGATGCTCGCACAAAAATCGAGAAGCGGCGCGCCGCCGGGCCTGACGGATGGCGCGCTGGCGCCCTGTCCCTCATCCCCGAATTGCGTCTCCAGCGAACCGGGAACGCCGGAAAGTCATGCGGTTGCGTCTTTGTCGCTTGAGGCGTGGGAACGGCTGCCGCAACTGATCGGAGAGAAGGGCGGCCGCGTCGTCGCCCTTCGCAATGATTACATCGGCTCGGTGTTTACGACACCGCTTCTTGGTTTCGCCGATGACGTGGAATTTCGCCGCGGCGAAACGGAAGTGCATGTGCGTTCCGCTTCCCGCGTCGGGCATAGGGACATGGGCGCCAACCGCGAACGCGTTGAGATGTTGCGGACAGCTCTCGCGGAGTAAGCCATGACCGAAGTCATGTTCTATCACCTCGAGCGCGGTCGTCTTGAGGATGTGTTGCCGGGGCTTCTGGAAAAAACACTGGAGCGCGGCTGGCGGGCGGTGGTGCGCGCCTCCTCGCGCGAGCGGGTCGAGGCGCTTGATACGTTTCTGTGGACCTATCGCGAAGAGTCGTTTCTGCCCCATGCTGCGGCGGGGGACGGTGAGGGGCAGCCGGTCTGGCTGACCGATGGCGATGACGCGCCCAACAAGCCTGACATCCTGTTTCTGACGGACAATGCGTCCGCCGAGGCGAAGGCCCTTGGCGGTTTAACCCGCTGTGTGACGATTTTCGACGGACGCGACGAGGATGCGCTGGGGGCGGCGCGGCGGTTCTGGAAAGAGGCGAAAGCCGCCGGTCATGACGTCGCCTACTGGAAGCAGTCGCCGGAAGGCCGCTGGGAAAAACAGAGCTGAGGGCCGCAGGATATGGGCGGCGTCGATGTCGATCTTTTCCGCAATCTGCTTGAGGCGCGCCGCGCCGAGCTGTTGGCCCTTTCCAACGCCGCGAAAGATGCGCGCAAGCCGGTGGAGCTCGACCAGCAGTCTATCGGCCGCCTCTCGCGTCAGGACGCATTGCAGCAACAGGCCATGGCCAAGGCCCAGGACGCGCGCCGGGCCGGCGAGCTTCGCCGGATCGAGGCGGCGCTGAAACGCATTGATGAAGGCGACTATGGCTATTGCGCGGAGTGCGGCGAGCCGATCCCTGAAAAGCGCCTCAAGATCGACCTTACGGCAACTCGCTGCGCCGGCTGCGCCGCTTAGGCGTTGACTGCGAGAAATGCGATATAGGCGGCGTAGCCGGCCACCAGAAGCGCGCCTTCCCAGCGTTCGATCCGGTTGCGCGTAGCGGCGAAGAGCACCAGCGCCGCAGTCGCCGCAGCCATGATCCAGTTGTCGAAACGGATAATGGCGAAGGGGGCCGCCACGGGGTGAACAAGCGCGGTGGCGCCGAGAATGCCAAGCGTGTTGTAGATGTTCGAGCCGATCACATTGCCGAAAGCGAGATCGCTTTTGCCGCGCAGGCTGGCGACGACTGACGTCACAAGTTCGGGCAGGGAGGTGCCGATGGCGACTATTGTGAGGCCGATAAGCGTTTCCGAAACATTGAGCGAGGTGGCGATGCCAATGGCGCCGCTGACGAGAAGTTTGGCGCCGCCCGCCAATAGAGCGAGCCCAGCCGCAGCAAAGATGAGGGAGGGCAGGAGCGGTCGCGGCTCTTCATGGGGCACGTCAAGGAGATGGGCTTCGGCGGCGCGCTTTTCCGTGACATACGCGACGACGATATAGGCTACGAGAGCGAAGAGGAAAACGCCGCCCGCGATGCGCCCATACTCGCCTGTCATCGAGACGCCGATGGCCATAAGTGTCGCAGCGATAAGGGCCGGCGCGTCGCGGCGGAAACCTTCGCTCGCCACCGGCACAGGCGCTATCAGCGCCGCAACGCCTAAAATCAGAAGAATATTGGCGATGTTCGAGCCCACCACATTGCCGACCGCGACGCCAGGCGAGCCGGCCAAAGCGGCGCCCAGACTGGAAACCAGTTCCGGCGACGAGGTGCCGAAGCCCACCAGCGTCACCCCGATCAGCAGTTCGGAGAGGCCGAAGCGTCTCGCGATTGAGGTCGCGCCACGGATAAGCGCTTCCGCGCCAACGGTTAAAAGGACGAGACCGATTGCGATGAAAAGCCAGAACATGAAGAGTGCGCCCATTGAGACTGGCATCGGCATATAGGAAGCCGCCGCAGCACCGCCAGAGGCAGGCGTGCTGTACGCGAATTATTTTTCCGTTTCGCCCAGCCGGAACCGGAAACGGGCGGCCGCCACAGGCGAAGCTTCGTCTTTCTGCCAGCCCAGCGCCTCGACAAAGGCGAGACGCCGGCCGATGCGTGTGAACCGGACCCGGGCTTTCATGTCCTGGGCCTTGGCGGAGCGGAGATAGTCTACATCGCAATTGACCGTGGCGACGGGCTGTCCGCCGCCGAGCCGGGCGGAGAGCGCAGCCTGTGCGGAGAATTCGAGAAACGCGGCGATGGCGCCGCCATGTAGCGCGCCGATCAACTTGTTGCCGATATGGCGTTCGTCAAAAGTCAGCGTGAAAACGATGTCATCGCCATCGGGCTCCGCCGAAAAACCGAGCCATTTCGCGATGGGCGCCGCCGCGGCGTATTGTTCGATCAGGTTCAACTCGGTCACAGGCGGGACTCCCGGCCCGGTCCGCGCGCGCCGATGATAAAGGCGCCGCTGCCGGTGGCGACCAGCCGGTTGGCGGCTTCGTCGGTCAACTGCCCGCTCACATAGGCGATATCGCCGCGAAGGGCGTTGCATTCAGCCGCACAGACGACGCGCCCGCCCGGACCAACCTCGCTCAGATAATCGGTGCGAAGGTTGATTGTGGCGACCGGTTTCAATTCGTCGAGCGCTGTGAAGGCGGCCAGACCGAAAATGGAATCCATGATCAGCGTCAACAGCGCGCCATGCACTTTTCCACTCGCATCGCAAAAATCATCGGGAAGAAAAACCGAGAAAGTGGCCTTGTTGCGTCCGATCAGCAACGGCTTGAGATTGAGCGTTTTGAACAGCGAGTGTTCATGCAAAAGCCAGTCGCGCGCGCTTTGCAGCATCGCGCCCACGGCGGGGTTGATCTCGGGAGCGTCATCAGCCATGGCCGGACGCTAATCGAAAGCGCCTCAGGAAAGAAGCCTTCGCAGCAGTCCGCCTTTAGGCGTTTTGCGGGCGAGGAGATAATGCGTGCTGGATGGCGCATGAAGACGGCCGTCGGCGCCGACAAACTCTTGCAGCGCTTGCGTCATGTCTTCGACCATCAGCGCAATCAGCCGGTCGCCGTCCGGGTCGTCAGGCTCCAGGACCGGCTGCAAAGCGCCGTCGGCGGCTGGCCGGCCGAGAAACAAAACGTCGAACAGCACGAAATCTTCGATGGCGGGGAGCGTTGTCGGCAAGGTCAGCGTCTCCAGCGCGTCGATCTTCAGCCGGGCGCCTTTGGCCAGCGTCTTCAAGCGGCCGGCCTTTCCGAAGGCGAAGGGGCCGAGCGGCAGCAGGTCGTTCCCAAGATGACGACCGACCGCCTTTTCGAACGCGGCAAACACCGGGCTGGCCTCTTCGGCTGGCCGCCAGACAGAAATCGCGGCGCGGCCGCCGGGCTTCAGGACGCGGCGGATTTCCGCCATGGCCTTTTCCTTGTGGGGAAAGAACTGGAAGCCTTGCTGGCAAAAAAGGATATCGAAACTGTCGTCGTTGAATGGCAAATCGTCTGCCGCGGCGATCTGATAGTCAATTGAGCATGCCGATGACTGCTTCTTCGCGACCTCGAGCATAGCCGGAGCAATATCAACGGCGTTGATCGTAATGCGGTCGCCAAATCGTTCCGCAAGTTTGCGCGACACGGCGCCTGTGCCGCAGGCGAGGTCGAGACAGCGGTCGCCAGGTTTGGCGAGCGCCGCCATTTCTTCGGCGAAAGGTGTAAAAAATCCGGGCGTCAGATAGGCTTCGTAAAGCTCGGGCGGGGTGCGCCCAGCGATAAAGTCCTGCATTTTCGTCATGAGCAACTCTCCCCTTTTGCTCTTTTGTCGGTATCAGCGTTCCTTCAATCGTTCCTCTTCATACTGAATGCCCCAGCCGATGATGAGACGCCACAGGGCTTCGGCCATTTCCGGCGGCATACCGGCGGTTTCGGCCCGCGCCTTCACCTTTTCAATGACGTCGCGATTGCGCCAGGGGACCGAAGCCTCCGATGCGGAGCGCTTGAAGACCCAGGCCCGGTCCACATAGGTCCAGCGTTCGGAGAGAAGATCGACAAGCGCCCGGTCGACGCGGTCAATCTCGGCCCGGACATCCTCCATGCTTTCGCAGTCGGCGGCTTTTTTCATTTCTCTTTCCCCATGGTCGAGCCGCCAGCATGGCGGGTCCCGCGCGCTTTCGCAAATACCCTCTCAAGCTTCGGCTTTTGCTTCTTCATAGGCCTCAAGGGCGGCGAGCCAGTCGGCCTCTGTTTCTTCGATGGCGGAAACGAGCGCCGCGCGTTCTTTTTGGAGCTTCGTGGCGCGGGGCAGGTTTTTCTCGTAAAGACCCGGCTCGGCCAGCGCCTCGTCGAGGCGGCGCAACGTGTCGTTCAGCTTGTCGAGACGGGCCTCAATGTCTTCGGCTGATTTTTTCAGGGGCTGCAGGGCGCGGCGCGCATCGGCGGCGGATTTGCGCGCAAACTCCTTTTCATTCACCGCAGGTTTGTCGGCTCCGTCTTTCGATGCGGCCCTGTTCGCGGCAAGCACAAGCTCGCGATAATCGGACAAGTCGCCGTCATAAGGGTTCGCTTCGCCTTTGTTGACCAGCCAGAGCCGGTCGGCGACTGCGGAGGCGAGGTGGGCGTCATGGGTGATCAAAAGCACCGCGCCCTGAAAATCATTGAGCGCTTCGATCAGCGCTTCGCGCGCGCCCATGTCGAGATGGTTTGTCGGTTCGTCGAGAATGAGCAGATGCGCGCCGTGAAAGGTGATCAAACCGAGGAGGAGCCGCGCCTTTTCCCCGCCTGACAACTTGTCGACCTTCGTGTCAGCTTTTTCCGGGCCGAAGCCGAGCCGCGCCGTCGCCGAGCGCGTTTCCGCTTCCGTGGCGTCGGGGATCAGCGCGCGCACATGATCATAAGCCGATTGGTGCGGTTTCAACTCGTCGAGTTGGTGCTGGGCGAAATACGCAACCTGCAGTTTCTTATGTTTGAAGATGTCGCCTGAAAGCGGGGCGAGCCGCCCGGACATGGTTTTCACCAGCGTGGACTTGCCTTCGCCATTGGGGCCGAGGATGGCGATGCGGTCGTCATTGTCGAGCCGCAGATTTACCTTTTTGAGGACGGGTTTTCCTTCCTCATAGCCGAGGTCGGCGTCGACCACGCGAATGATCGGCGGCGCCATCGCCTTCGGATTGGGAAAGTGAAACGGAATGGTGCGTTCGGAAATCGGTTCGGCGACCTCTTCTAGGCGCTCCAGCATCTTGATGCGGCTTTGCGCCTGTTTCGCTTTCGACGCCTTGGCGCGGAACCGGTCCACAAAGGCTTGCATATGGCGCCGGCGCGCGTCCTGGCGCGCCTTGAAAGAGGCGGCCTGCGCCCGGGCCTCGGCGCGCTTTCTTTCATAAATATCGTAGCCCCCCGGATGTACCGACAGCTTGCCGCCTTCGAGCGCCATGATGTGGGTGACCGAGTTGTTGAGGAGCGAGCGGTCGTGAGAAATGATGATCGTCGTATAAGGGTAGCGGCGCAGATAGGTCTCAAGCCAGATCGTGCCTTCAAGGTCGAGATAGTTCGTCGGCTCGTCGAGAAGCAGGAGGTCCGGCGCGGCGAAGAGGACGCCCGCCAGCGCCACGCGCATGCGCCAGCCGCCGGAAAATTCCGAACAGGCGCGCCGTTGATCCTCCGCTGAAAAGCCGAGGCCAGAGAGAATGGCCCCGGCCCGCGCCTCGGCGGAATGGGCCTCAATATCGGCGAGACGGGTCTGGATTTCGGCGATGCGGTGGGGATCGGTCGCGGTGTCGGCCTCGGCGATCAGCGCCGCGCGTTCCTTGTCCTGCGCCAGCACCGTGTCGAGGAGTGACACATTGGAGGAGGGGGCTTCCTGTTCAACGGAGCCCAGCCGGCGGTTCTTGCGGATCGAGATCTCGTCTCCGCCCGTATAGATCTCGCCCTTGATGATCTTGAAGAGGGTGGACTTGCCCGTGCCGTTGGCGCCGACAAAGCCCACCTTCCAGCCGTCGGAAATCGCCGCCGTCGCCTGATCGAACAGAACGCGGCCCTCGATGGAATAGGTGAGGTCGTTGACATGCAGCATGGCGGGCGGCTTTTAGCCTCGCCTTGGCGCAAGGGGAAGGCCCCCGCGAGAGACGAAGTCCCGCCGCCGACAAGCATCAGCCCCGATATGGATCTGGATCAAAAACCAGACGCGGCCAGACGCGGGACGGGCGCCGTTACGCCTTTGTGCTTTGCCGGTTGATAATCATGTTCAGCTTCAACTGGCGCAACTCTTTTCGCCAGTGCAACATGCGCTAATTCCCATGCTGATGAACATTATATTTCTCGTTCACTGCGTTTGCCTTCATTTGTGAAATATTTGTTGCATGAAGCAGGCCGGAATTGATTGGCGCGCCCGTTATTCCCATATCTCAAAGGAAAAAGAAGAGAGGAGGGACGAGAGATGATGGGGCGTTTCATCAATATGCTGATTATGCCGTTTCGCGCGGCCGGGAGATTGTTCAAAAGAAGTTTTAAGGATGCGCGGTCGGCGGGACGAACCGCGGCAAATGCAGGCGGCGCCGTCGTGGCGAGCGCAGCGGGTTCGGATTTACTGGAAGAGGAATATCGCGAAGAGCCGCCTTCGGGTATCGAGTCGGCGCTCTTCACCCAATTGCCGCGGCCGCGCCTGACAGAACGCGCCGCGTCGGAGCTTAGCCTCGAACAGGCGGCGGACTACGCGAATAACGCAAAATCATTTTACAGCTACGGATTTCCCATTTTCGCGCGCGGCGATTTTTTCTACGAAGAAGTGGAGCAGGATTATCTGAACGCCGCGCTTGGCTTTGACCGGGACAGCATTGACCGGCGTTTTCTCGAGGTGACGACGCTGTTCCGGAAAACGCTTAACGACAATACGCGGCGCATGCTGCTCTACTGGCCGGCCTTGCTGTTTGCGCTGTTTTTCGGGGCCGCTTTTCTATTGGCGCGGGCCGGCGTTCCGGCGCCGGCGGTTTCAATGGCAAAACCGCTTCACGGCGCGGCCATGTGGTTTTCCATCGCGGCCGCGTCTGCAATCATGACCGTGTTTTTAATCTATTCCTGGCCATATAAGGTCGTGCAGCAGCGCAACCTCTTGAATCTCGACAATTACATCACGTCGAAATTTGCGCGCATCAACAATAACTTTCAGGTGGCCAAGCGGCGGGCGCTGAATGTGGAGCGCGACAAACGCATGGGTCAGCGCGAAGAATTGAAGGATGAAGCGGGGTCGTGGACGCTCGCTTATCACTGGTTCGCCATGCGGCTGTTTCTATGCGAACTTGTCCTGCGCAACAAATTTTACCAGATGCGACGGAACACGACGCTTTACTGGGTCGGCGGTCTTGCGCTCACGCTTGTCGGTTTCGCCGCGCTCGCCCTGATGATGGCGATGGAGGGCGCTTCGCTCACTTTGCTTGGCGTCATGGGGGCGGCCGCGTTTTCATATCTCGCGGTGATGGCGGTCCTTCTTCGCGGCGCCACGGGGATGATGTTCCGAGTCGTCGAATCGAATGAGTGGAGCCGGTTTCACACCGTCGATATCGCCGCCACCATCCGGGATCACGTGGGCGAGGACAAATTGCAGATCGTCACTTTCCGCGACCGCAACCGGTTTGAGTAAGCTAGTGTCCCTGATGGCCGGAGGCGTCCATGCGCGGTCGCGCCTCGAACATGACGGTCATGGGCTCGGCGTTTTCGAACTCTAGGGTGATCGCCGCTTCTTCGCCTTCCGCGATCGCCTCTGAAATGCCGATCAGCATGATATGGGCGCCCCCGGGCGCCAACGCCGTCATTTCATGGGGCGGCAAAGCGATGCCGTTCGCGGCGGGCGCCATGCTGGCGACGCCTTCGTCGCTCATCTGCGTTTCATGAATTTCCACAGCCTGGGCGCCGTTATATTTCACGGCGAGGAGACGGTCGGGAGCATCCCCGCCATTGCAGAGTTCCACATAGGCGGCGCTCATGGGCGCGCCTTCGCCCGCGGCGCGCACCCATGCGTCGCCGGCGGTGATTCCATCGCCTGCGCAGATCCCGGTTTCTTCGCCGGCGCAGGCGGAGAGGGCGATCGCGGCGGCCAGTGACAGGCTGCGAATGATGTGCATGTTTATGCTCCTGAATTCGGTCGCCGTTTTCGGTTGGGAAGGGGCTCTGAAGCGGTTGGCGCCCGGAGCGGATAGGGTTAAGACGGGCCAAAGTAAAGGACAAGAGCGTTATGGATGCCAACGAAGTCGCCCGCCTGCAGGACTATCTGCGGACCAAGTTCGCACTGCCGAGCCTGACGGTGCGCGAGCGGCCCAACAAGGACGACTCGGCTGAAGTCTATCTGGGCGAGGAATTCATCGGCGTCATCTTCAAAGATGATGAAGAAGGCGATGTTTCCTATGACTTCAACATGGCGATCCTTGAAATAGACCTGCCAGAACGGCCAGCCAGCTAAGAGGTGACCTTTGCCCGGGGCGCCAACGGGTTTTGTCGGAAAGCTGTCGGCTGAACGTCCCTTGCTCACTTCGGGGGTGACTGCGCTCGCGCTGGCTGTCCTCGGCGTGCTCGGCGCGCGTCATCATCCGGGACCGCTCACGGGCGAATTGATCCTGCGCTTCGTCACCGCGGCGGGGCTTGTGGTTTGCGCGCCCATGGCGCTTGCGGCGCTGACGCCATTGCGGCCCTTGCTGCGCGCCTTGTTTCTGGGCGCCGCTTTCCTTCTCTCCGCCTTGCTGCTCGGTGCTGTCTTCGGCGCATTCGGTTCGCGTTTTTCCTTACCCGCGCCGCAAGCGCCTATTGGCGCAGCGGTCGGGTTGTTCGCATTCTTTGCGGCGCTTGCGCCCTTGACGCGCAGCACGATGCGCCTTGGCGGCCTCGGTCCCATCGCGGCCGCAACCGGCGTCGTGGGCGGCATCGGTTATCTTGCGCTTGAAAATCTCCTGTCGTCGCCATTCAGCGGCGCCGCTTCGGCAATTGCTTTGACGGCGGGTGTCTGCGTCGGCGCCGGCGTCGGCGCCGATTACGCCCGGCACTTTGCCCGCGGTCTGACTGCGCAGGCGTCCGCCGCCTCCGCAGGTCATACGGCGATTGCACCAGCGGCTTTCAGTTTGCTTGCCGCCACGGCCTGGATGGTGGTGGTCACTTTCAAGGCCAATTACGGCGTCATTGGCTGGCGCGATCTCATCGCGGCAGGGATTGAAGTTTTGCTCGCTTCAACCTCGGCGCTCGTCTTCTCCGCCGCCGCGCTGGCGCTGGTCCGGCCAAGCGAGCAAACGGCGGTAGAAGAAAACCGGCGTCGCCAGCGCTTTGCGGAGGGCTGGCGCCCGTTTCGCCGACGCCTGCCCGCGACGACGGCGACAGCGGCGGCCGCTATCGCCGGCGTATTGGTCGTGATCGCCCTGTTCGAGGCGGGGCTTTCCGAAGCGGTGAGTTTCAGCGTCTTTTTGATCCTTATCCTCATTGCGTCGGGGCTTGCCTTCGTTTCCGTGCGCACCAGCCTGCTCATCACCTTGCTTTTGTTCATCAGCACGGTCTTTACGGGATATGTCTACGCCGTCCTTGCGATGCCCGCGCCGCCCATGGCAGACCGTTTTGCGGCGCTTACTTTAAGCGCCATCGCCTTTTCCCAATTGACGGTTAGCTGGCGAAACGCCGGCGATATCTGGCGCAACGCTCGGGACATCGCCCAGAACGCCATGTGCGACGGCTTGCGCCGCTTCGCGATTGCTTTCGGAGCCGGCGGCGCTGCGACGGTCGCGGCCGCACACGCTTTTTCCTGGGAAGCGGGCATTGCAACCGCCGCCTATTTCGCGATCGTCGCGGGGATCGGGTTGTTTCTGGCGCCGTTTCTGATGGTCGCGCTCAGCGCCCAGTTCCAGCGTTATTGATGCTTACTCGCCGGCGATGCGGGTCTGATCGAGTTCGGCCACGAATTTCTGCACGGCGGCATCGATGGCGCGCCATTCCGGCAGATAGGGCCGTTTAAAGCGATAGCTCACTTCGATCGTCTCGCCATATTCATATTCGCGCCAGCAATCGGGGCTGGTGATTTCTTCTTTTTCCTTAAAGCAGAAAACCGCCGCCGTGCCGCCATTCGCGTCTGCGCCCACAAACAGTTCGGTGTCGGCGTAGCCGTTGGTAGGCACGTTGGAGCGCTGGTCCTTGAAGGTGAACTTGGTGAGTTGATAGGGGGTTCTGACGCCGCGCGGATCGACGGTTTGCGGGAGGTAAAGCCGCTCGAACCTTTCCGCCTCCGTGAACATGGAGGAGCGTTTTGAGATGACGATATCGATGCGGCGCGTATCCGGCTCGTTCTCGATGAATTCCTTGCGCTGGGCCGGCGCATAGCCGTTCATGGTCGGCCACAGGGCGTATAAAACAACCTCGTCGCGGGCGCCGCCGCGCCGGGCGCGGGGATAGACGGTGTAGTTCGCCGCCGGGGCGAAAACGATCCCGCCGATCTCGACGCGCACCGGTTCTTCGGTGATCGCCGGGCTCGGCGTATTGCCGGAAAAATCGTCTACGCTCGGGCCCACATAATAATAGAGAAAAATCGCGCACAGGACGAGCGTCGCCATGAAAATGCCGAGCGGATAACGCCAGCTCGATTCCTGTTTGATTTCTTCGCCGCCGAAACCGTAGCCGTTACTCATTGGACCGCCCTGACGTCACTGCCCCAAACTCCCTAGGGGGAGGTCATTAGCATGGAGCGGCTGGGAGTAAAATGGCGCGTCCGGTCCGGCGGCGTACGCTTTTCGGCCGGGCGCGCCTTGGACGGGGCCTTTAAAGGGCGTCGATCATCTCCGCCACCAGAGGATGGCGCACCACATCCTCCCGGGTGAAGCGGATGGCCCGGACATTATCGAGCGCTTCCAGCTTGTTCACCACATCGGATAGACCGGACATGCCGGGCAGGAGGTCGCTCTGCGCCGGATCGCCGGTCACCACCATGGAGGAATTCCAGCCGAGCCGTGTCAGCAGCATTTTGAGCTGGCCGTAGGTGCAGTTCTGCGCCTCGTCGATGACGATATAGGCGTTGTTCAGCGTCCGCCCCCGCATATAGGCGATGGGCGCAATCTCGATAACCCCCTCGGCCATCAGCGCCTTCAGCCGCTTTGACGAGATCCGGTCGCACAGCGCGTCATAAAGTGGGCGCAAATAAGGGGAGAGTTTTTCCTCCATGTCGCCGGGGAGGAAGCCGAGGCTTTCGCCGGCTTCGACCGCGGGCCGGGAAAGGATGATGCGTCTCACGGCGCCGGAATCGAGCGCTTCGACGGCTTTGGCGATGGCGAGATAGGTTTTACCGGTGCCGGCGGCGCCGCAGGCGAAAACAAGCGGGACTTCATCGATGGCGTCCAGCATTTTCTGCTGGGAGTCATTCTGGGCACGGATGTTTTTTCGGTACTTCTGATCGCTCTGTCCGCGGGGCTGATTTTGGCGATCGTATTTATTGTCGTCCAATGGGGACCATTGCGGCTCGTCAAAGAGCCGCCGGACATTGGAATCTTCACCGTAATGCACAAGCTCCTGCATGCGCCGCGCTGCGCGGCGCGCCGTGCGTTTGGCCATCTACGCCTCCAGATAACAAATTAAAATATGGGGAAGTCGAAATGATTGCGGTGAAATGACGAGTGTGACGTAACAAACAGCGTAAGAGAAACCTTGCGGGCATCGCGCCTGACCGGATTTCCTCTATGCTGTCACACTGCATTCCGACGCCCGATACTCCTTCGACTGCTGCGGGATTAAACCGCAGCGGTATTGAGAGGCGCTTCCGCGAATCACTCGACGAATTCACTATAACGCGTTTTCGGCTCCGCGCCGAAAAGTTTTTCGGGCGTCAGAAAAAATTCGCAAAGGTTAATGGACGTGCGGCTGTGAAGTCCGTAGCGGCTAATGCGCCTTGGCGCGGAAATGCGCGGCAGCCAGTTTTGCGTTCGCTTCCGGCGAATAGTTGCTCCAGGAGCTGCGTCCGCGCGAAGCGTCAACGACGAAAATGGATTCGCTGCTGCGCAAATAGGGCGCGATGGCGTTGCGCACGCCGACAGCGGTGAGTTCGCATGTCACATGCCAGACGTTATCTGCGATGCGGAACGCCGGACCGAGCGACATCATCGCTGCTTCGACGCGGCTGGCCGCGCCGCTCACCACATCGAAGATCACAATGAAATTTGCGTCGCAGGCTTCGGAGGTTTCACTGCGCACGCCGCCATTCGTTTTAGGGTCGTTTGCCTTGGCGTCATGACCGTTAATATGAGGCGCTTCTTCGCTGACGACATTCTCGCAGTCATTGCGCTTGCCGAAAGTCTTAAGCGTAGCCCTGGGCTCCGCCGCGGCACTGGACCCAAAGAAAGTTGAGAAGACGGTTTCGCGTTTGGCCTCGCGCCAGGAACGCCCGCCAGCGGGAGAGACAAGCGACCACGCGGCAAGGCGCCCCTCAAGCGCAAATTTGCGCATCTGCTGAGTCGTATAAGGCCCATAGACCTTTTCCTGGACCTTAATGCACCAGTTTTCGGTAGCCAGCATTGGCTTTCCTCATTCGCTTCCGGCGCGCACGCCTTTCTTGCCGAAGCTTTGAGCAAAACCCGCGCCAGTTGTCTCGATAGGCTCCGGCGACGTCGTGTCTTCAATCACTTGGTCAAGGCGCTCGGCGCTTCCCGTAAAGACAATACCGACGCCCTGATCGTGGCGCCGCACGACTTTTGCGTTCATTCGTCCCAAAACGAGATGGGCGCCAAGCGGCGGCCGCGGTGAAATGTTCAACGATGCGCCCGTAAGCGAGATGTCCGATATGGAACACTGCACCTCGCGGCCGTCCTCAAACCGGACAGTTGCGGGCGAATCCTGTTTGACGCGGGGGTTGATGCGCCGGTCGGCGCCGCGCGGACGGTTATTCAACGCCGAGGTGAGGTGATCGGCGATAATCGCTTGTCGCTCGCGCCTTTTTGGATAGCTGACGGCAAAGGTGTTGTTTGCGGAGCGAACCACCTTTCCTTCGATCCGGCCGAGCTGATCGACATAGAGAACGATGGTGTGTCCGATGCGTGGCGGAAATTTTGATCGCAGCATGGCGCCGGCGGCGGAGATGTTCAGCACCTCGGCCTCGCATTCCACGCCCTTTTCGGTCAGGAAACGGCATTTCAGAGGCATGGAGACGCGGCGATGCCGGCGCCGTTCGTCTTCAGATTGCGAAGCGCCGCCTTGCGGAGCCTGCACGCTATCCTGTTCCGATTTGGAGTTAACCATGGCCAGCCCAATATGATGAGGTTTCCAGAAAATCTTACGGGCGCTTAGTGAACAAAGGTTTGCGCTGTTGCGTCGCCTTCGTTAATCATTTTCACTAAGTTTTTACGAGCGCCGGATGTCGAAAACGCAAGCCGAAAGGGGAGAGGGATGGGTTTCCCTGCTGTTCAATCCCCCAAATCCGGTCGCGGCTATCGGCGTCATCCTGACCTTTGTTCATCTTGTAATGGTTCTCGCGCCTGACCGGCTGGGCGCACGCCTGTGGCGCATGTTCGATCTGGCCCCGGCCCGCGTGCTGCGGTCCGCGGACGAAGGGAATTATATTGCCGTCGCTAGAGAATTTCTCGGTTACATGTTCTTTCACGTTAACCTTACGCACCTCTTAATCAATCTGGCGGCGATCTTGGGATTGGGAGGCTTTATCTGCCGTGAAATGCAGTTTCATGCGCGCGAACGCAAAAGCGACGCGCCCGCGGCGTTTATTGCTTTCTTTATTCTTTGCGGCATGGCGGGCGGACTGGCCTATGTCGTTGCGGCGCCGGCTTCTTATGCGCCCATGATCGGCGCATCCGGCGCTGCGGCCGGGCTTGCCGGCGCCAGCATGTGGGTGCTTGTCACGCGAGACAGCGAAGGCGGCCCCAGTGGCGGAGTTTTTCGCAACGGTGCTATTCTGGCGCTGTTTTCCGCAATTGTGATTTCTTTAAGCTTCTTTCTGGACACCTCGAATCTGAGCCGGTTTTTGTTCGGCGCCACCAGCGCCTGGCAAGCGCATATCGGCGGATATGTGTTCGGTCTCTTGAGCTATCCATTGTTCGAGCGGTTCGCCGGCCGCGGGAGATAAGATGAAAAACGCCTTACAATATGCGCGGTTCGAAGTCTTCCGGCGCCTGCTGGGCCCGTTTTCGGCCGGGACCCGCAAGGCGCGCATGGCGCAGCTCGAAACGGTCATGGGGTTGAAGCCGGGGATGCGCGTCATGGATCTCGGCGGACAGCCGCATATCTGGAATTTCATCGAAACGCCCCTCGATATCGTGATTTTGAATCTGCCCGGCATCGCCATGCCGGCGCCGCCGGAATCAATCCACACCTTCAAGTATGTTGAGGGGGACGCCTGCGACGTTAATCAGTATGGCGATAATGACTTCGAGTTCGTCTTCTCCAACAGCGTTATCGAGCATGTGGGGGGGCGAGGACAAACAGCGCGCCTTTGCGAAAGAAGTGAGGCGTCTTGCGCCGCGATATTGGGTTCAAACCCCGTCGATCTGGTTTCCCATCGAGGCCCATACGGGCATGCCGTTCTGGTTTGTGATGCCGGGCTTTATGCGCGCCGCCTTTATTCGCAACTGGGAGAAAAAGCTTCCGGCCTGGACGGATATGGTGAAAGGCACAACGGTGATTTCGCGCCGCGCCATGGAAGAGTTCTTTCCCGATGCGGCGCTCCTGACGGAGCGGAAATTCGCCCTGCCGAAATCTTATATTTTCTACAAAAACTGAATTTTCGCAGTGCGGCAAAGCCATTCCCGGCTTGCCCGCCGCCCGCGCTGGGCGCATGATGGCGCCAACAGGGAAGGAGACGCTGATGAAAGTCAAACACATCCTTCAGTCCAAAGGCGCCGACGTTTTCGCTGTAAAGCCTGACGATACGATCGAGGCTGCGGTTGGCGTTCTCAATTCAAAGAATATCGGCGCAGTCATGGTCTGCGATGATGGCGGCAAGGCCGTCGGCATTCTTTCCGAGCGCGACGTGGTCCGAAGGCTTGGCGAAAAAGGCCCGGAAACGCTTGCCATGCGCGTGAGCGAATGCATGACCGCTAATCCGTACACTTGCGCGCCCGATGAAACCATCGATGACTTAATGGGGCGCATGACGGAAAAGCGCATACGGCACCTGCCGGTGCAAAATGCCGGAAAGATCATCGGCGTTATCTCAATCGGCGATGTGGTCAAGCGCAAGATAGAAGAAGCCGAACAGGAAGCGGCGGCGCTGAAAGAGTATATCAACTCCTAGGCGGCGAATTCGCCTAACCCAGATAGGCCAGCGCGCTTTCGATTTGCGGGCGCGCATCGTCCACGGCTTTGCGGCCGAGCGCGATAAGCTCTTCGGCCTTGTCGAATTCAAGCAGTGAAATATGCCCCACATGGGGGGTGATGAGAACGTCCGGCGGTTCGCCGGCGAGGCGCGAGCGGGTGATGCGGTCCATCAAAATGTTGAAGGACGCAAGCATCACGGAACCAACCCCCGGCGCCTGCGCCGTGCCCGTAAACAGTTTTGCGAAACCGCCCTTCGCGTCCTGCACGGCGGGATGCATCTCGCCGAGCCGTGCTTTTCTTTGCGCCACGCCGAGATTGAACGCATCCGCGTGCAGGCCAATCGCGATCACGACGCGCGCGCCTGTGGCGCGACAGGCGGAAACCGGAACCGGATTGACAAGCGCGCCATCGATCAGCCAGCGATTGTCGACTGCGCGGGGCGGGAAAATTCCAGGCAGGGCATAGGCCGCCTGCATGGCTTCGGCCAGATCGCCGTCGCGAAGCCAGACTTCGTGACCAGTTGCAAGTTCCGCCGTGACAGCGACGAATTTGTGCGGCAGGTCCCGTATCTCCGTAGGCGGAAGATATCGAAGCATGGTCTTTTCGAGCCGCTTGCCGCCCATCAGGCCGGCGCCGTTCAAAACTACATCAACATAAGAGAGCATGCGGGTCGGGGAGAGGCTGCGCGCCCATTCTTCCAGCGCATCGAGGCGGCCTGCGCGCCAGAACCCGCCTACGAGAGCGCCGACGGAAGTGCCGGCCAGGATTTCCGGGATGACGCCCAGTTCTTCAAGACGGCGAACCGCGCCGATATGGGCCCAGCCGCGGGCGACCCCGCCTCCAAGGGCAAGGCCGAGACCCGCTTTGGCGCCGGGCGCGGGCGGCGGGCCATCGTCTTTAGACGGGGGCATATCGGTTTCGCTCATGTTGTGCGGCCTTTAATTTCCGCATAACAGCCGGTCCAGCTCGGGCTGTTACATAAACTTTTCAGCGGCGGTAGATACATGGACATTATTAAGGCGCGGAAATGCAAAATTGTTCCCGCTAGCAATGTACTGAGATTCAGAAAATTTCCCATCGCCTAATCGCCCGGGGCTATCGCCGCGGTCATGATCCCCCGTGTGGAGCTCCTCGCCTCCGGCGGTTTCGGTTGCGCCTGACGCCACAGGAGATGGACGGCGGGGCAAAGCAAAAGAAGAAGCCCGATCGTATCAAGAAAGGAGACAATGACAGTTTTTTCTGGTCCCGGCATATCCGCAAAAAGGACCGAGAGGCTCATTGAACGCATGACGAACAGCGCGCCGATCAAATAACAGACGCGCATTGGCGCAGTTTTTATGCGAGGCGCCAGCAATATGGCGATGACCGCAACGAGAAGGTCAGAGTTATGGGTCGGCATGATGAACGTCCCTGCAAGGATGAAGCAAATAACCATTGTCAGGGCGGTCTCGGTGTCGTGAAAAGCGACGGCGGCTTTTTTCAGAATGAGGCAGGCGCAGCAACACAGGACTCCGGTGAAGAGCGCCAGCGTGAACGGACTTGCTGTCCATCCCCCAAACAGAGCGTTTGTGATGAAATTAAACCCGCTCATATTTTCAGGCTGATTTTCAGGGTAGGCGTTATACAGGTTCAGATTGTGAAGGAAGTCGCTGAATGCCTGAAGGGGGTTATCAACGGCGAGGCCGTAAACGGTCAATCCGCATGTGGCGGCGATTGCTGCTGCGAGCGGCAGCCGCAGGAATGGAATGAAGAGAGCGCCTGCCCCAACGCAAATCGATAATTGCGGTTTCAGGAATAAAGCTGTCAACGCAATTGCCGCAACGAATGCGTTTCGCTTGTGAATGGACCAGATCAGGGCGGCCGCAGCCAGAGTGAGAAAGGGCGTAGGCTGACCAATGATGACCGCGATTTCGACCGCCTTTACGAGCAAGGCGATCGCCGCAAAATACAGCGCGAAACAACGCCAATGGTTCAAGGCGTAATAGCGCTGGGAAGAAACGCCAGCCAGCAGCCAGGCTGTCAACACAAACGCCAGCACCGAGAGCGTCGCCCAAACGGTTTCCGCGGTCTTAGGAGGCGAGAGCGCTGCGAGACTTGAGATTGGCCGCCAGCTTGGGGGGTAGAAAAACGGATTGATGCGAACGCCGGGAAAAACGGCTTTCCCTAGGGTTTCCAGCTCAGGTCCGTAAGGCGATCCGCCGTCGAGCCATAATCTGCCGGACAGCCAGAAATATTTGAAATCCACCGGGAAATAGGTCTGGTTGGGCCAGGCGGCCTGGGCGAGGAAAGCAAAGCCTGACAGGGCCGCGAAAACATAAGCCGCGCGGACAGCGATCGATGTCGAATGCAGAATGCGGCTGGGGACCATGAGGCTGTTGGGGCTGCTATTGCTGGCCTCAACTATCCGCGGGGCCGGTTTCCCAAGCTTTAACAGGGGTTAGAGCCTTCGGGAGAGGGCGCGGCGCTGTGGCGCGAACAATTTCACCCAAAGGGCGAAAAGGCGCTTGAATATTCGCGAACGCGCCTATAAATATCGGTTCCCCGGACATCAAAGCTCATCCGAAAAACGCGCGGGCGGCGCCGAGATTCCGTTGTGGAAATTTTGGGGAAAATCACCCCCGAGAAATCCGCGAAAAAAGTTTGAAAAATGCGTTGACAGAGCGGGATCAGGTGGCTACATCGCCCGCTCACCGACGCGGCCGGGACGGGCCGCCAGGAGCCGAAGACGGGTTCCAGGGGCGGTCTCGGGAGTGTCGGTTTTTTGTCGGCTCAACTTCGTTAACGCGGAGTTAAAGTCGGCGGCTCCAAAGCCCTTTCGGGCGGCGGGGCAGGCTCTTTGAAAATTGAATATTGAGGAAGAGAAACGTGGGCGGCGGCGTCCCAGCGAAGCTCTAGAAATAGAGCGTTGAACCCGAAAGGGTTCGATTTGGACTGACTGTCACTGACGTTTTTCTGTTTACAAACCAAACTTCGTTTATTCGAGGTTTTGTTTTGTGACGAACTACTTGTCAGTGATTTATGCGGAGTTTTCCCTCCGCAGGTCAGTTTTCAAACTCAACTTGAGAGTTTGATCCTGGCTCAGGACGAACGCTGGCGGCAGGCTTAACACATGCAAGTCGAGCGCCCTGCTTGCAGGGAGCGGCAGACGGGTGAGTAACGCGTGGGAACATGCCCTTCGGTACGGAATAGCCCCGGGAAACTGGGTGTAATACCGTATACGACCTCCGGGTGAAAGATTTATCGCCGAAGGATTGGCCCGCGTTGGATTAGCTTGATGGTGGGGTAAAGGCCTACCATGGCGACGATCCATAGCTGGTCTGAGAGGACGACCAGCCACACTGGGACTGAGACACGGCCCAGACTCCTACGGGAGGCTGCAGCAGGGAATATTGCGCAATGAGCGAAAGCTTGACGCAGCGACACCGCGTG
>MDTA01200156.1_pt1 | contig 180892 bp, 139 predicted proteins | sample 811151 | NCBI WGS metagenome assembly MDTA01 (sample SAMN05326648, study PRJNA326480) | marine metagenome | isolation source: seawater | place: Indian Ocean: South | collected 2010 | reverse complement strand
TACGCTTGTAAGACTGGTGCAATTACTGAACGCAAACTCCCCAATACTGGTCACGCTATCGGGGATGGTGATGCTGGTAAGGCTGGTGCAGGAACGGAACGCATCATCCCCAATACTCGTCACGCTGTCGGGAATGGTGATGCTGGTAAGGCTGGTGCAAGAATCGAACGCACTATATCGAATACTCGTAACGCTGTTTCCAATGGTTACGCTGGCAAGGCTGGTGCAATTAGAGAACGCATTATACCCGATACTCGTCACGCTGTCGGGGATGGTGATGCTGGTAAGGCTGGTGCAAGAATCGAACGCATAATTCCAAATACTCGTCACGCTATTGGGGATAGTGATGCTGGTAAGGCTGGTGCAAAAACGGAACGCATAATTCCCAATACTCGTCACGCTATCGGGGATAGTGATGCTGGTAAGACTGGTGCAAGAATTGAACGTACCAGACCCAATACTCGTCACGCTGTCGGGGATGGTAATGCTGGTAAGGCTGGTGCAACTTTGGAACGCATTATACCCAATACTCGTCACGCTGTCGGGAATGGTGTAAGATTCATCTGATTTACCGCCTGAATATTGAATCAATAACGTCTGTAGTTTATTAAATAATACGTCATCTACAGAACTATAATTTAAGTTTCCAGTATCAACCGTGATGCTGGCAAGGCTGGTGCAACTTTGGAACGCACCATACGCGATACTCGTCACGCTCTCGGGGATGGTTACGCTGGTAAGGCTGGTGCAATAAAGGAACGCATACTCCCCAATACTCGTCACGCTGTCCGGGATGGTTACGCTGGTAAGGTTGGTGCAAGACTCGAACGCAGCTACCCCAATACTCGTTACGCTGTTTCCAATGGTTACGCTGGTAAGGTTGGTGCAATAATAGAACGCATCATCCCCAATACTCGTAACGCTGTCGGGGATGGTTATGCTGGCAAGGTTGGTGCAATAAGAGAACGCAACAGATCCAATATTCGTCACACTGTCGGGAATGGTGATGCTGGTTAGGCTGGTGCAATTATAGAACGCATAAACCCCAATACTCGTCACGCTGTCGGGGATGGTTACGCTGGTCACGGTGGTGTTCCCATTACCGAAGATGGGAGGATAACCATTCCCTACCTTAACGACAGAAATCCCATTCACCGCGGCTGGGATGTCCACCGCCCCGCCATCACCTGAATAGCCCGTGATGGTGGCTTGGCTGTCTAGGACCGAATATGTCCAATCCCCAGAAGTACCCACCCCATACAGAAGGACTTGGTCGGATGACAAAGAGAAAGATGAATAGCTATCTTTAAAGAGGATCGGCAGAGTTACGCTGGTAAGGTTGTTGCAAGAAAAGAACGCATACTCCCCAATACTCGTTACGCTATCGGGGATGGTGATGCTGGTAAGGCTTGAGCAATTATAGAACGCAGCATACCCAATACTCGTCACGCTGTTTCCAATAGTGATGCTGGCAAGGCTGGTGCAATAAGAGAACGTACGATCCCCAATACTCGTCACGCTGTCGGGGATTGTGATTCGGGAAAGGTTGGTGCAATTGTAGAACGCATAAGTCCCAATACTCGTCACGCTGTTTCCAATGGTTACGCTGGCAAGGCTGGAGCAATTATAGAACGCATACTCCCCAATACTCGTCACGCTGTCGGGAATGTTGACGCTGGTAAGGCTGGAGCAATTATAGAACGTAGCATCCCCAATACTCGTAACGCTGTCGGGGATGGTTATGCTGGCAAGGTTGGTGCAATAAGAGAACGCACCATACGCGATACTCGTCACGCTCTCGGGGATGGTTACGCTGGTAAGGCTGGTGCAATTATAGAACGCATAAACCCCAATACTCGTCACGCTGTCGGGGATGGTTACGCTGGTCACGGTCGTGTTCCCATCTCCGAAGATGGGAGTCCCATCATTCCCTACCTTAACGACAGAAATCCCATCCATCACGGCTGGGATGTCCACCGCTCCGCCAGCACCTGAATAGCCCGTGATGGTCGCTTGGCTGCCAGAGACTGAATATGTCCAATCCCCAGAAGTGGCTCCCAACAAAGTCTGACTGCCAGCAAATATAAGGCAACAAAGGGCGAGTATTGCAGGGAATGATTTCATGACCTAACTTGAACAGAGGTTGCCCCATAGGACGACAATTTTTTCTGGGTCTGTTGATGAATATACATTGCGATGCTGCCGCCCCCGCGACCCCCTCCCCGTTGGTGCGCTTCAGCAAGATCAGCTGTTGCAAAAGACCAACATCAGAGTGCTGGCATAATGTTTTTAGTGGCAGCTATACGGCAGTAAGCATTTATTTCCCCGATTAAATATTACCCTATAAATATTATAAATAACTTTCTGATAACGATTTAAACAATTTATAAGGAGCATTAACTATAATGTTACGGCAGCATTAGTTTGTTTATGTGACTTCACGAATAAACCTCTCAGAGAATTTTTTGCTAGCGGTACATGAGACCAGCAAATTGGATGAGCGGTCAGGCATGGCCTTGGCGGCGAATCTGGGCGAATTTGCCATCTACAATTGCCGAGTCGAACTAGTGCACTCGCTTGAATATCTGATTGGCAACTAATGCCAATGTATTCATGGTGCGGGTAAAGGGATTTTTCTGCCCGAGATTTTGAAATTTATGCGTCCTGCTCGCGAGGAGTGGATCGCTCATATCGGTCGCTCAATCGGAGTCGAAGGAATGGTGGGGGCGGCTATGAGCGAAGTGATGGGATTGTGCAGAGAATCGAGGCTTCCTCAGCACCTACGCGACGTAGGGGCGAAGCATGAGGATGTCCCATAATTGGCAGAGTCAGACGGTCTGCCTGAACGTCTAATGGTTCTGATCGCAAACCGACCAAATTTGGAAGACCTTTGATCCACCTACGAAGCGTCGGATTGAAACCTGGTACTTGCGTTGAAACCGGACGGTGCCATATTGCGGTAACATGGCTATTTGTTTTCGAACTTAATCCTCAAAGAAATGTATGGAGTTTGATATAGGTATCAACCTGGCTCTAATCGATATTTAAACACAAAGGCAGCACTCAAATGAAATTCTATCTAAACGGAATTTGGCAACAGCGCGATAAACGAATCGACGTACTCAACCCTTTTGACGGTCAAGTGGTCGATACCGTACCGAAAGCGACTGAACAGGATGTAGGAGATGCGATCGTTTCTGCGGAAAAAGGAGCAGAGGATATGAAAGCGCTTTCTGGGTACGATCGATACGAGATCCTGAATCGAGCGACGGCGTTACTGCGTGAACGTTCTGAGGATTTGGCTCACACTCTTAGTTCTGAGGAAGGTAAAGTTTTGCGAGAGGCACGGCTTGAAGTCGATCGGGCGAGCCAGACCTTGGAAATCAGCAGTGAGGAGGCCAAACGTCTCACGGGTGAAGTCTTGCCGTTAGATGGAAGCAAGGATGTGCGAAATCGTTTTGGATTTACCCTGCGAGTTCCATGCGGCGTGGTGGCGGCAATCGCTCCTTTTAATTTTCCTCTCAATCTCGTTTGCCACAAAGTCGGCCCAGCCCTAGCGGGTGGAAATTCGGTCATTTTAAAACCTGCGAGCGATACCCCCTTGGTCGCGTTGAAATTAGTCGAGATACTCTTGGAGGCGGGATTGCCTCCTCTAGCACTCTCCTGCATCACGGGAAGTGGCAAGACGATCGGAGAAGGGATTTGCTCCGACTCTCGAGTGCGCAAGATTTCCTTTACCGGTAGCAAAGAAGTGGGCGAGCGGATTTGCAATATTGCTGGTATTAAGAAAGTCACGATGGAGCTGGGTTCTAACTGTCCCTTAGTCGTGTTACCAGACGCGGACTTGGAACAAGTCGCAGATATTGCAGTCGCGTCAGCCTATGCCAATGCAGGTCAGGTGTGCATTTCGACTCAACGGATGATCGTCATGGACTCGGTCCGCGACGAACTAATCAACATCATGAAACCGAAGATCGAATCCTTGTCAGTAGGAAACCAGTTGGACGAAACATCAGGAATTGGACCGATGGTACGTGAATCCGATGCTGTTCGTGTTGAAAATTGGATACAAGACGCGGTTTCCGACGGAGCTAGTATTGTATGTGGGGGGAAACGTGAAGGAGCGGTTATGCAGCCGACTCTGCTAGATGGTGCGACGCATTCCATGCGAATTTGCCGTGAAGAGTTGTTTGGCCCCGCGGTGTCTGTTGTAAAGGCAATCAATGTCGACGAAGCGATTCGACTGGCAAACGACACAGAGTTTGGTCTTGGAGCGGGTGTGTTTACCAAAGATATAGACAAAGCGATGCGTTTTGCCCGGGAAGTGGATAGTGGAAATATTCACATCAATTGGGGGCCATTGTGGCGGGTCGATGCCATGCCTTATGGTGGCCTAAAGGGAAGTGGTACCGGCAAAGAAGGGCCTAAGTATGCGATTGAAGAAATGACGGAGTTGAAGACCGTCGTGATCCACTCGAAATAGTTCGATCTAGCTCATGAGAATTTACCTACCCATCCCTTTTGTATTTGCACTAGCGAGTCTTGGTATTGCAAACCCCCATCCTATCCTAACTTTTTCCCTGAGTTCCCTCTCAGAATGAATGGTCGGATGCACTCTCTGTCCCCAATCGAGAATGCACCCGATATACGAAACTTAATCGACGCCATGTGATGGCCGAACTTTACGAACGGCACGGTACTTGCATCAGAACCTTCGAAAGATCGCCAACATTCAGCGATTCCTCACGACTTCGGTTTCTCGAGCCGGATCGTAATTGGGATTGGGGACTGGCATTTGGGCAGCCACGGATGCCCGCCAGTTGTTGAGTCGATGTCGGAGCTGATCTCGAGTCTTCAGATTGATCTTGGAGCTATCGTGCGTTTCTGAGATGTCTTTGTTTAGATTGTAGAGCTCTAACCTTCCTGTTTCGTGAAACTCAATAAGGCGCCAATTACCAGATCGGATGGCACTGTAGGGACCGTCTCCACCCGCATGGTAGTGGGGATAGTGCCAGAAAAGATTCCGACGGATGGTTTGAGTGGGTTTAGTGAATATAGGAACCAGACTCCTGCCATCCAAGTACTCGTTGTGGCTTGCGACACCCTCTGTGCCTGACACTTCTAGAAAGGTTGGAAAGTAGTCAATCGTCATAATAGGCGTATCGCTCTTAACTCCCTCTGGAATGAACCCTGGCCAGCTGGCTATTGCTGGAACTCGGACCCCGCCTTCGTAGGCGGAACCTTTCCCTCTACGCAGAGGAATATTTTCAGTGAAGTTATCGTGGTTGCCATAGCGCTGAGTGAGCCCGCCATTGTCTGAAGTGAAGACAATTAAGGTATCTTCGAGGATGCCTTCAATTTCAAGCAATTCGATGACGCGTCCCACGCTTGTATCCAGACTTTTGACCATAGCGGCGTAAGTTGGATTTTTGTGGATCGCGTATGTATCGACTTTTTCAATAAAGTACTTTATAAAATCCTCTTTACCTTGGATCGGTGTGTGAGGAACATTGTAGGCGAAGTAGAGGAAGAAAGGATCGTCTTTCGCTTTCTGGATCTCCTCTATTGCCTTGGATGTCAGATAATCGGTGGAGTAGTTTGACTGGAGCCCAAGGGAATTCACAGTGGAATCGCTGATGAAGTAGCCCCGCGTTCCCTGCGGCTTGTCATGGGATACGTCGAAGCCGTGAGCTGTCGGTCCTTGATTGCCCTTTTCGGGAAAGTCTAGGTGCCATTTTCCGATGTGGATCGTTTTGTAGCCATTCTCTTTTAGAGCCTCAGCTACAGTAATGTGCCGTTTGTCGAGCCCCTTAGTCCATTCGGGGGTTTTCATCTTGGCGTAAGGGCGGTTTTGGCCAGCAATGAAGTCGGTGAGTCGCAGTTTAGCAGGGTACATACCTGTCATGATGCTCGCACGTGTGGGCGAACAAACCGTACAGGCCGCATAGGCATTGGTAAACGACATCCCTTTTGAAGCGAGGTGATCGAGATGGGGAGTTTCGTAATAATCGCTGCCAAAGGAGCGAAGCCCGGTCCACCCCAGATCGTCTGCCAAAAGCAGCACTATGTTCGGCTTCCGGTCTACCGAGAAAGCCTGGGTAGCGACGAGCGCCAAGAGGAAAACTATTAGGTGGGTACGCACAAAAAAACAACAATGGATCTAAATTCACGTTCGGCAATTCCTAACCTGATTACTAAGAGGATTTTAGATGGAGTCTCGTCGAAATCGGTGGTTCCTTCAAGGCTCCATCGGCAATAGGCCTATTAAAAGTGAGCTATCAATTGCCTAAGTGGGTTACGACTCGGTAAGGGCTTCTGGTCTCAATCAGCCTTCATCAGGCACTTGCGACGATTTTTTGGAGAGGGGTAAGAGTCATAGTATGGCCCTGATACGCATCATAATTTTGGTTTCGCTACCTTTGCTGGAATTCAATGCCGCTGGTCCGTTAGAAGAGCTTGAACAAATGATTTCCGAAATCGGTAACTCAGTAGCTTCGCGGAAAAATTAGACATGATGTTCTGGGCTTTTCTTTGACTCGAAGGGCTTCCAATACCAGCTATTTACTGAGGTGATCATTGTCCCGAGGTCTTCGGCAACTAGAAGGGAGCACGGTATGAGGAATAAGGTGATAACAGTGGCGAAGACGACGCCGAATCCCAGAGATACGGCCATAGGTATCAGAAACTGGGCTTGCAGGGAGGTTTCCATCATCAGCGGAAGTAAACCAACGAATGTAGTTACGGAGGTAAGAATGATGGGGCGGAAACGTTTACCTCCAGCCTCAAGTGCGGCATCGCGGAGGCTCATACCGGCTGCCTTTCTTTGGTTTACGAAATCGACCAAGACCAAAGAGTCGTTCACAACGACTCCAGCAAGAGCCAACATCCCGAAGATTGATAGGTAAGAGGGCGTTAGGCCCATGATCATGTGCCCAAGCAATGCCCCGACGATGCCAAATGGAAGGGCGATCAAGACGAAGAAGGGCTGTGTCATGGATTTGAATGGGATAGCAAGAAGGGCGTAGAGGATAAATAGCAGGGCCAGAGAGCCGATAATGGTGCGGCGTCTCGATTCTTCGGCTTCGGCCACATACCCCATCCATTTGAAAGACAAGCCCTCCACCTCGTTGCAAAGCTCTTGAATTCGAGGCTCAATTTCTTTCGAGATTCCAACGATGTCTACGGTTTCGTCGATCGGCTGGGCCCCGATGCGAATGACTTCGGCTCGGTCGTTGCGCTCAATAGAGGTGGGAGCTTGCGTGAAGGCGACGTCGGCTACGAGGGTAAGAGGTACTTCGGCTCCCCGAGGCGTGCGAACCTTGATTCGTTCGAACGTGTACAAGGATTCTCGTGCGTCTTCGGGCAAACGCACCATAACTCGAACGTCGTCGACACCCTGCAACACCCGTTGAGCCTGCTCCCCGTAGAATGCCTGTCGGATTTGACGGGCAAGAAGCTGTTGCGTGAGGCCCAGTTCAGCGGCTCTGGGCTTAAGGGTTACTTCCAGTTCATCGGCCCGAAAGTTAACATTGGCCCAGGCGTTGTTGATACCCTCGTACCCCCATAACATCATCCGGATCTCGTCAGCGACTATCGCTTTTTCCTCTGAGTTCGGACCGCGCAGTTCAAGATTCAGATTGTCCTCATTGTACTCACCCCCTTGTTTTAGTGTGGACTCGGAATAGACTCGAAACGTTCTGGCCTCGGGGATGGGCCCAATGATTTCAGCCCACCGATTGGCGATCACGCTATTGCGCGGTCCCGGCTCGCTTCTACCGTCCGGAGGAACGACTTCCACTTGGACGAATCCCTGAGACTGACTGTATCCTTTTCCTGGGTACTTAGCACCAGATACTAAAGAAACATTCCGCACCAGCGGGTTGCCGGTCTCCGGATCGACGAATTCGGTTTTAAGCTGATCAACCGCATCGACGATTCTTCTAATGTAGTGGTCTGTGGTTTCCAAGCGGACATCGCCCGGAAGGGCCAAGATGGCCGTGAGGCGGGTGGTGTCGACGCTTGGGAAGGATTGAAAGCCCAGGCGGCCACCCATGCAGTAACCGGCCATGAGTAATCCCACGGTCGCGAATACGCACAATACGCACCAGCGATGGACTACAGCGAAATTCAACGATGGCTGATAGACGTTCTTCGCAAATTGCTCCATGCCATGGGCGACCCGCGACTGGAAGCGTCCGAACGCATTTTTAGTCGGCTTGATGCGCACATTTTTAAGGTGTGCTGGCAGAATCAACTTAGATTCGATTAGCGAGAACAGCAGTACCGGGGCAACGATAGGCGGAATTTGCTTTGCGAAATCTCCCCAAACGCCCTCGAAATAGAGCAAGGGTAAAAAGGCGACTGCGGTTGTTATGACGCCGAAGGTGACTGGCACGGCCACTTGTTTCGTCCCCAATATGCTGGCTTCATTCGGGTCCATCCCGGTCTTGAGTTGGGAATAGACATTTTCGCCTGTAATAATCGCATCGTCGACAACGACCCCTAGTACCAGAATATAGCCGAAAAGGCTCATAATGTTTGCCGTCACCCCAAAGAAGGGCATAAGCAAGACTCCGCCGGCAAAGGAGATCGGAATACCCAGCACGACCCAGAAGGCGATCTGCGGACGCAGAAAAATGCTCAGTATGATCATGACGAGGATGCTCCCCTGAAAGAGAGAATCAACGAGCGTATCCAGGCGGCCGCGTATGCTCTGGGACTCGTCTTTCCAAATGTGCAGTTCGACACCATTCGGAAATCGATTGTGGGCGGTTTCTACGTATTTCCGAACCTTGTCAGAGATGCCGATGGCACTCTCCTGTCCAATCCGCATGACTTCTACATAGAGAGCCGGCTTTTCGTTGAATTCGACGTATTTGGTGCCACCTTCGAAACCATCGATGATCTTGGCTACCTCTCCAATGAGGACATCAGCCCCGTCCTTCGAGCGAATCGGAATCTTGGCAAAATCCTCTTCGGTGTAGGCTTGGCCTCGAGTTCTGACCGTTAAGCGACCGCTTTGGCTTTGAATCGTGCCGGCAGGCATATCGATAGAATTCCTGCGAATGGCGTCGGCTATTTGCTGGAAGGTCATTCCATAGGATCGGAGTTTCAGCTCATCCGCTTCGATCGAAATCTCGCGAGCGCGGTCTCCTTGAATATTGATTCTGCTGATGCCCGGCATCTCCAGAAGATCATCCCGAACTTGACGGGCTGCTTTAAGGAGGTCGTGGTCGCTCAAATAACCCGAAACCGCGATCGTGAGCACCTCTCGCGAGTTTGCCGATTCCGGTATAAAAATGCGGGGCGGTTCGGTCTCAGCAGGGAAGCTATTAATGGTGTCGACGGCGGCTTTGACGTCGTCCATCAAGCTGCGCAAATCTACGCCGTCTTTGGCTCGCAGGTAAAAGCGGGCTCGCCCGTTGCCGCCGTCGGCATTGAGTTGCTCAATTCCTTGCACTCTTTCCAAGGCGGTTTCAACCGGGATCAAGATGGCTTTTTCGATATCCTTGGGAGTCGCTCCTCGATATCTCATATCCATCATTACAAGGTTCCAGCTCAGAGCTGGGGTCACTTCCAGCGGGATTTTGAAGAAGGCGGTGTACAAGCCGGCAAGGAAAATGCCAACCATGAGAAAGTTGGCGGCGATTCCATTTTTCGTGAACCAGCTTATCATTCCGACTAATTCTGTTTTTCTTTTGGTTTGTTTGAAACGCCCATCGCCTCGAGCCACGCTGATTTCTTTAGGGCGTCGGGATTGATATCTGGAAGAATCTCTACCTGGCCTCCCTCTGGTGCATACCCCAGTTTTGTAGTGGACATTAAAATACCATCTGGAATATCTGGATCACGAATGATAACATGGTCTTCGTCCGCCCAGATCGCTACTATGGTACGTTTATGCAGGGTCATTTTATCGGGATCCACTAAGTAAACTTGATCCAGGCGCTTGACGCCTATTCTGGGGAGAGGCATCACGTTTTCCAGAATTTTTCCGGATATGGAAGCTGTAACCGGTTGCCCAATACGCAAGGGTGGCTTGCCTGAATGCAGTCCGAACGGATCGTCTACCTTAGCGATGGCGAAGAGTTCCAGCGAGCTGGCGTCTAAGGCACCCTCGGTGCGGACGATTTCAGCTTTCCAGAGGGCCCCGTTTCCCGGATTTAGGCTGTCGCTCAGTTCTACGCCTACAGGCGGGTCGCCTAGGTTTTCTGGTAACGCAAGCAGCGGTAGATCCTCAGTGGATATAGGAAGGCGAACTTCGGCATAGTCGGAGGCAAAGATCGTGCCGAGGGTGGAATTAATGCGGATAGCCTGGCCGAGACCGACCGAGCGTTGGCGGACGCGGCCATCGAAGGGGGCGCGTATGCGAGTGCGTTCCAAATCACGTTGGGCCCGATCTAGTTGGGCGTTGGCGGATTTGACGTTGGCTTCGGCTTGCTTTAACTGAGGAATGCGTAGCACAAGCGGGTCGGGCTGTTCATCCTCGTTCGAACTCAGGCGAATCCAGTTTTGGCGAGCTTGGTCGGACTGAGCTTTTTCCAAGGCGTAGGAAGAAGTGGTGCGTGCCACTTGTGCTTCAGCATTGGCCAGGGTCGCTTCGAAGTCGGCGGTGTCCAGCTCCGCGAGGACGTCTCCTTCGCTGAAAAAGGCTCCGTCTTCGAAGTTGGGGCTGATGCGAACGATGCGTCCAGCCACTTCAGAATTGAGCGTGATCTGATCGTGGGGGCGGACGTTGCCTTGGCTTGTTATGCGGGTAGGGTAGTTTTGAGAGACCAACTCGACGACTTGGGTTTTAATGGGTCGCGGCTTGCTATTTCCTTTTTTGGTTTCCTCGGGTTCGACGGAAAGTTGAAGATAGCCGAATATGCCGACTGCCATAATCAGGACCGGGGGAACGATTCGAAGAAGGACTGCAAAGAATCCACGATTCAGGGAAGGAGACGAGGAATTGCTGGAATCGGGTGAATCGAGTTTGGAGGTCGGGCTCGACGAAGAGCTACTTTCTGTCGTATTCATGGAAGAGAAAGGAACATTGGAAATTCGTTTGAGTAGTCGACTGCGAGAGTATAAGGTTCCTTTTACGATGTGTTACATGAAATGGGGGGAGGGGACAATCTGAAAGTAGAAAGATCGATGGACGGCCGCATATGCTTCACGATCAGTTAAAGTGCCGACCCCTGCTAGTCGCGGTTCGATCATCTGGGACTTCCCCATTGGTCGGCTAGCTGCCTGAATAGATGATGGCATGATACCTGTCTGCGGTTTGAAGTAGTCGCCGTACTCCCGCAACAAACGTTCCGGAAGCGTAAAGACTACCACGTTGAGCTCGAACAAGTCCTGGACCGCTTTTTTGTATTTAAAGCGGCTCACGTGCCGAATCGGGGTTTTCGGAAATAAGGTGCGAGCGGCGATCGCCTCTTTCATCAGTGATTGCAGCTCAGCGATTATCTCCTGTCTAGAATCAGCTGGAAAAGGAGGTTCTTACTCTGGCGGCAGTTCTTCGAATTCGAAATCTCCACTAAGTTCAGATCCCCTTTAATTTTGTCATCTTTGCCGTGGCATTTGATGCAATTTTCTGCGAGGGCTGGAAGGAGCGTTTAATTGAAGCCTTCTGCGGCATTAACAAAGGGAGTCAGCTTTACTGCGATGACGAAGAATACGATTAATCAAGGGACGTCCCGTATGGCGCCTACAGGTTTTGCAACTTGTTTGATCGGAATTAGCATGTAATTCAAAGATTGAGTCACGAAGGCTCGATCTGCCTTGCCTTGATTGTGAGGTAGGTGGGGCTAGACTGACTCCCAGACAAAAGGGCTAGATTGGATGCTTTCAAATCAAAAAGGTGGATGGTCTGGAGTCGCATCATCACTCAGTTTCTTATTGGGCTAAACTTTGGAGAAGCCGCGATTACTATTGCTTATTCTTAGCTGAGAAGGTCTTAGTTCAAGGTTGTCTGTTATCCCTAATGGCCAGCCTTTTAATCTATGCAATCTCATCCTCTCTTCTTATCCCGTGCCATGTGCGAACGGTTATCAGTAATTAATTCCAGTTTCGTTTCGATTGTTCTTACTTGCCTCAGCTCGTTTGCATTCGCCGCTTCTACCAAACCTAATGTTGTGCTTTTAGTCTCGGACGACCAAGGCTGGGGGGACGTTGGATACCACGGAGGTGAAATGTCGACTCCCAATCTCGACCAGCTCGCCAAGGACGGAATGGAGCTGAACCGATTTTATACTTACCCAATTTGCTCACCCACTCGTACCTCACTCCTGACGGGTCACATTTCGATGCGTCACGACATATTTTCGCCAATACCAGCCAACTTGACGATACCTCACGATGAGCAGCTTATGAATCAGGCTTTTAAGGAAGCGGGTTACACGACTATGACGGCTGGCAAGTGGCATTTAGGCATGACCCATGTCCGCGATCTGCCTATTAACCGTGGTTTCGACCATACCTACGGATCGCTGCGAGCAGGGCCGGACTACTGGACGCACGGGCGAGGCGAGCAAAAAGATTGGGCCCGTGATGGGAAAACCGTCTTTGAAAAAGGGTATGTGACCGATTTGTTCGGCAACGAAATCAGTCGCCTGATCCGCGATCGCGATCCCTCGAAACCTTTCTTTTCCTATGTCGCGTTCACTGCACCACACACCCCCCTGCAAGCACCTCAAGAGTACGTAGACAAGTATGCCCACATCGATAATGGGGATCGCCGCATTTATTGTGCGATGGTGGAAATCTTAGACGTAGCGATTGGCAATATTCTCAAGGCGATCGATGACGAAGGAATACGAGACAACACGATAGTGATTTTCTTTTCGGATAATGGTCCAACTACAGTCGGGGATAGCAGTGGTTTCCGAGGACGAAAAGGTCTCGTCTACGAAGGAGGCACTCGCATGCCCGCTATCATCCGTTGGCCAGGTAAAATTCCTGCGGGCATCCGCAGCGAGCAGCCTATGGTGGTTTACGACTTGTTTCCGACATTCGTTGAGGCTCTGGACCTTAAGACAAATCTGAATACGCCTTTTGACGGTGAGAGCTTATGGGACGTCCTTAAAACGGGTGGAAAGCGTGAGCGTAAAACCGATATGGTTATCGGCACCGGAACGTCCTATTCAGTACATTCGGGCGATTACAAGCTGGTACACTCGAACATCAATAGAAACACGCCTAATTCGGATCCGGAACTTGTCGAACTGTTTAAGATTTACGATGACCCAAAAGAAACGACTAATATCGCTGATACCCATCAGGATGTAGTCGAAAAAATAATGGCCAACAACGCTGTATTTGCAGATATGGTACGCAACGCTCCGTTTCGTGAAGGGCGTCGAGGACGAGCAGCTCGAATTGCGAGAGGCGATAGCGACCCGAGTGGGCGAAATGGAGTTGGCACTTCGGGCGGTGCGAGTGCTCCTGCAGGACCTCCGATTGCTCGCGATAACGATGGGAATATCATCCACCTGCACGAGTCGCTTCCTAGGGATTAGAGTGATTAGCGATCGATAGGTACAGCGTTTATGCTGCATCGTGGTCGCTCTGTCGCTTTCGTGAATTGATAAAAACTGTGTTTGTTGCGAGATGTCGACTTTGGAATTAGGGGTTTGGTAGATCGTAAGCTTAACTAAGTCGCAACATTGAGATATCCCAGTGACGAATCGGGGACCGAATGGATTTAAAGCGTTGCGGTTGTATTGTTGTCCAATAATCAGAATGAAACGAGATTATGTGGTGCTTGCCGGTCATGATGTGCTTTATGAGCTTTCTTTGGGCGGTCTCGGGTGGTATCTCCTAATGTCGAATATGTCCCCAATAAATAACGACGTTACCCCAATCGGGATTGTCTTTAGATAGGCCTTGTTTTGGATCGTCAAAGGATACTGAAATCAGTTTTATGTCTTTATCAGTAGCTTCAAGTAGTTTAACCCATTCTTGGTAAACCTTTCCGGGAGAGCCAAACCGGCACCGTATTGGGAAGTGTATTCTACGAATAAATCCGGATCGATCGAGCTGGATCTGGAAAAAAGAGAGCTATTCCTAGACAGATGAGGGTGCAAAGGGGAAATGGATCGATGGATGCATTTGCCCTTCGATTGAGGAAGAAGGGGAATTGGCAGTAAAGTGGTGTCGCCCGAAACTCGCGGACTCACTTCAATATAGAACCTGCCGAACTCAGATTTGCCGAATCCATTATTCGGTGGGTGCGGTTTAGTGGCGGGTAATAGTATCTAGAAAATCAAGACGATATACGTAGAGGTAGATTTTGCCGAGTTTACGATAGAGAACGTGACCTTCCTGATCAATGAGGATGGAATAGGGAACCGGTCCAGGCCATTCGGGATCAAGGACGTCCGCCAGTTCGTCCATATTCGTGCCGGTGTGGAGTTAGTTGTTGGTTGAGCGACCTTCGGCCTCGACTGACTTGCGAAGCTTGTCATTCATGCCGGCAAGATGCTTGCCCCAAAAGGCCTTGGCTTTCCCCATTTGGCTAAGCTGATTCAGGATGATGGTAATGAGTTCGAATTTGCGTTTTGTCATCTGGGGACATTTTGCCGGAGTTGAGTACGTTGATAACTTTTTGCCAGAGTTCTGCCTTAGCGAGCGCACTCAAATTGAAGGATAAGTCCTCTAAGTTGACATTGCCTTCCTCATTAATCGAATCGTGGCAGTCCAGACAGTATTTGGTTAAAAAATCAAAGTGATTCTCAGGTATCACCGCTGTTGGCTCTCCCGACACGAAGACGCTGAATACTTAGTAGAAAGAGGCTAACATTGAGATTTGCTGGGACAGTATCATTGGTAAAATGAGTGAAAGAGATTGTTATGAACCTATATTTTAACGGGGCTTTTGTGAGGGTCCTCTCTCAGATTGTGAAATTGAACGATCCCGGATTCTCCAAATTGAATTGCCTAGTAAACCTGGGCTGCAGAAAAAAAGGGTTAGAGTCGGTTTGACCTACCCGAGATCCCCCTTCATTGATTAGGGGGTAATTTATGAAACCTACCCCAGTTATCGCTCTTTTATTATCGTTAGCAGCATTAGCCATTGCCATCATTAGAAGGGACATTTCAGCTCCTCCGGAATCCCCTGCTTCGGACTCAGTACTCCGAGCTGAGGTTGAGGACCTTCGTCAACGGCTCGCCGCTTTGGAAGCGTTGGGTCGACCCGCAGGGTTAGAGGAGACAGAAGCCCCTCTCATAGAGAAGCGGATTGAAGAGCTAAGCTCTCAACAGCGAGACATCGCGGAGCTTGCATTAAGCATCGATTCGCTGGGTGTTATCGAAACGCAAGAACGCGAGTTGGTAAACGCCTACAATATCCTGGTGGATGAGAAGCGTCCGGCTTGGGAGCGAGCGAAACAAGCCAGATTGCTCAAGCGCTATGGCCAATTCGATCAGGGAGCCGTCGATTCCATGTGGAAGCTATTTTCGGATCCGAAGAAGCCGCATGACCAGGCAGCCGCGTTGCTTGCTTTGAAGGGGCTTGTCAACCAGGAGCATCGCGATGATGTGCTGACTGTTTTAAATTTAGAGGTTGAGAACGGCTTCGAGAACGGTCGCTTACGTTACTACGGGATTGAAGCGCTGGAGTCACTGGCTCGGGATGCAGAGGTGCGTGATTGGCTAATCTTTATAGCACAGAATGATCCAGAGCCTAAGATCGCCGGTCGGGCTGCAAAAATGGTTGGCCTGCCACCTCCGGCAGGGGCTATCAAACGACGTTAGGGAGTGATTGATTTGTCCATCGATTTTTGGGATTGGACATAGTAGAATCGAGCCGAACTTCCCTGCCGGAAGCAACTGTTAGACTATTTAAAGTTCCTATTCCTTATCTTCTTCTTCCTCAGACAAATTAGGATTGATATTATATAAACGACAAAATAGCCGCTTCAAGTCATCGAAAATGAGGACGAGGACTGGTATGAGAACCAAGGTAATAGCGGTTGCAAAGATAATGCCCCAGCCCAATGAAATCGCCATCGGGATTAGGAAGGAGGAGCTAGGCTGTGGGTCGAACATTAACGGCAGGAGACCGAAGAACGTCGTCAACGAAGTCAGTAAAATCGGACGAAAGCGACGGACACCCGCAATCCGAACGGCTTCTTCGATAGCCATGCCTTTTTTAATATTCGTATTCATGAAATGGACTAGAATCAAACTGTCATTTACTACGACTCCAGACAATGCCATCATTCCAAAGATGGAAGATTGGTAGAGTCTCGGTTCACCACCGTTCCAACTGAAGATCCAGGCCATCAACCAGTGCCCCATAATTGCTCCAACGACCCCAAACGGAATAGCGGACATTACGATTAGAGGTTGAAAGTAGCTTCTCAGGGGGATCGCCAGAAGGGCAAATATAACGGCCAGAATGAAATAGATGCCAGAGGTCATTTCGCGATTATTGTCGCGGGCCTCCGCGGCACGTCCTCGTACGTCAAATCCCATTCCGGGATACTTGGTCGCCACTAAGTTGGGTAGAAATTCCTCGAGGATGCTGACCTCAATGGATTCAACGTCCAATTTGTTGGTGTCGCCATCTGCACTGACCTGGATGATGCGATTTCGGTCGACACGGCGAATCGAGGGAAGGCTTTTGCCGGGTACCACTTTAGCGACGGTTTCAAAGGGTACCTCCGATCCGCTGGCGGTGCGGATCATCATGTTCTGGAGCGAGGCTAAGGAGCGTCGGTCCTTTTCTGGGTAGCGGACCATGACCCGTACCTCGTCCCGTTCTCGCTGAATTCTCTGCGCTTCTGCTCCGAAGAACGCAGCCCGAATTTGCTGGGCAAGATTGCTCGCGGTAACGCCGAGAAATTCAGCCTCAGGCTTCAGTTCCAAGTTATATTCGTCATTAGCATTTTCGTATGTATCCACAATGTCGTACAGCCCATCATACGACTCTAGATGCTTTTGCAGGTCCGAGGAGGCTTCCTTAAGCAGATCAATGTCTGGGTGAATGAGTTCAAAAGTAAGGGCTCCTCCTGACCCTCCTCGCTCGAAGGAAAAACTCAATCGCTCGGCTTCAGGGATGGGAGGCACCATCTTGCGAAGCTCGTCCGCTAGATCGCGGCTTGTATACCCGTATTTTTGTGATGGCTCAGCTCCGATTTCGATGACGACCTCCCCGAGTTCATCTATTCCAGCTTGGTTCTCGCCGCTTGTGGGAAGGGTGTTGCCAAAGGGCTGTCCTCCAGCGGTGGCAAAAATATTGGGTATGACCTCTGCCTCGAAGCGTTCGTTGATTTCCTTCTGAAGACTGAGGGCGGCGTTTTCGATAAGCCTCACCTTCTCCAAGGTAGTTTCAAAAGTTGTGCCGGAGGGCATTTGTAGGGCAATAGTAGTCGTATCCCTGGGAACACTTGGCCTTTGGGTGTAACCAATTCTCTCCCCCATTATTAGTCCGAGAAAGATTAGGAGGAAGCAAACGAAGATGGAAAAGGATATATAGCGATTGATTAAAGCCCAGTGAAGAGCAGGGCGATAGTATTTAAGTATCGCATTCTGCAAGCCATCAGAGAAAAAGCGTTGAAATCGGATAAAGTGGTTTTTGGATTTTCCTGAATCCGGGAAATGGGTACAATGCTTTAAGTGGGCGGGTAAGATTAGTTTGGACTCGACAAGCGAGAAAAGCAGAACAGGCAGGACGACAAGTGGGATATTCTTGAAAAAGGCTCCAAACCGGCCCGACATCAAGCTGAGTGGATAGAATGCAACCATAGTGGTGACGACTCCAAAAAAGACGGGCACTGCTACTTCCTGGGTTCCTTTTATGGCGGCGGTTAACGGTTTGGACCCCCGCTGCATGTGCTCAAATACATTTTCACCCGTAACGATGGCATCGTCAACGACGATTCCGAGAGTTATAATAAATGCCAGCAGAACTACGACGTTGATCGTCACCCCCAGAAAAGGAAGCAAACAGAAAGAGCCTGCGAAGGCGATCGGGATTCCCCAAGCGACCCATAAAGCCAGCGAAGGGCGTAGGAATAGAGCGAGAACGATTAGTACGAGAAAGAATCCCATCACCGCGCTTTTCGACAATGTGCTAAGGCGTGCCCTGATCCGTTCCGAACTGTCGCCCCAGTAGCCGAGACCAATGCCGGCGGGCAGTTGCTTTTTTTTATGTTCTATAAACTCCTTTATCGAATCTCCGATTTCGATAATGCTCTGTGATCCTGTCCTGAATACATCGATTGCGATCGCCCGTCTTCCGTTGTGTTGTGCTATAATAGGGGTTTCGTCGAAACCGTCGATTACCTTGGCTATGTCCCCAACTTTAATTTTTGCCCCATCATCTCGTACCAGCAAGGTGATGGACGAGAAATCGTCGTAGTTGTACGCCTGTTGATCCGTACGGAGTAGGATGCGTCCTGAATCGGTTTTTATGCTCCCGGCAGAAAGGTCGATAGACGACGTTCGGATCGCTCTCGTAACCTGATCGAAGCTCAACCCGAATTCGCGAAGAGATCGCTCGGATATCTCAATCGCAATTTCGTACGGACGAATCGCCTTGAGCGAGGCGAGGGATACAGCGGGTAGATTGGCCACTTCATCCCGAATCTGTTCGCCCATCATTTTGAGGTCCTTTTCGGTTAGGTCACCGGATAACACCATGGTGATGACTCTCTCAGAATTGGTTCTTAGGCTAATCTGTGGCCGTTCGGCATTGGGAGGAAAAGTCTGAATCGTGGCGACCCTATTGGTTACCTCATTCAGCTTTTCGTTTAGGTCGTATTCCTCTTCAAAATCCAATACTACACGTCCCATGCTAGAACTAGCCATTGCGTCCATCTCGTCGATGCCTTCAATATCGTGAAGTGCTTCTTCAAGGCGAGTTACAATCGCTTGTTCGATTTCGCTGGGCGTCGAACCGCGATAGGCAACGGACACGGTTACGGTACGGTCGGGCACCTCAGGAAAGTCCTGGAGAATAATTCGGTCTTTGAGGGACCAGATTCCCCCGCCAATTATGGCAACCATCAAGAGGTTAGCGGCTACTCCATTGCGAGCGAACCAGTCGATCATCGTGTTCATTAAATCTTAGGCAGTTGGGGGAATAACGTGTTGGCCAGAAAACTAGAATTTATTAATGTATCGATTGGAATCTGATTGCATTCAATTTAAATATTCCTGTCCGAATCAAATTACTGGTCCCCATATTATTCGAGACAACGCCATTCTGAGGAATAAGAATACCAGAAATTAAGATTCCGCTAAATTTCGGTGATCAGTGGGAGGATTTGGCCCGTTGCTTGGATTGATCGAAATGGGCAAGGGAAAAAGCGAAGTCTCGTCCCACAATCCCTCTGGCCTCGTGTCAACAGCAGCCAGTCAAAATGCAACCGCATTGTATCCAGAAAATGTGAAGTCAGTTGAAGAATCGTTTGAGGCCGCATGAACCCGCATAGGGCAAGGGGAACGCGTGGAGGACGGAACCTTGTACCTTAGCGACAAGCCCGGCTGGGGGATCAAAGTCGAGAATAAGCATTTGTTATCACTAGTAGCCTTGTACTATTCTAGTGCCTGAGCGAGAATATTTCGGAAATCGACACTCATTTCACGCTTGGGGTGCACTTGGATGCCGATAGGGCCCTCGGCAATGATGGTCTCCGAATCGTAAGTCGTGATCTGGGTTCCGTTTAGCCAAGTGGTGTAGGTGTTTTCGGTAACTTGTACCTTAATGGTGTTCCAATCGGTAAGCTTGAGGGCTTTGGTACCTGTTTCGACTTGGATGGGATAGCCTTTTCCGGGGATATAGGGGAGGGCAGTCATGTCTCGCTTTAGGCTACCCGACTCGCCAATCTGTATTTGCTCTTTGGTGTCGCGAAGGAAGATGCCTGTATCGATTCGCCCTGAGCCGAATTTGAAGTCTGCCTGAACGATAAAGTTTCGGTAATTTTTTTTAGTTTGCAGAATGTCGCCCTTCTGTTCGGGGTCGTTGGTAGCGTGAAGAATTCCGTTTTTAACCTTCCAGCAAGCATCTACATTCGCGGTCCAGCCTGATAAATCCTTGCCATTAAAGATGGGTTTGAGCCCGGATTTACTCTGGGAGCAACTTGTGATTAGAAAAGTGAGGAGGAGAAGGGATGAGGAGAGAGACTTAACCACGTTTGAATGGATAACAGGAAATTGCTTTCATGTAAAGAAAGAACCCGAAACTTAGATGACTTGATCACCATCGTTAGCACATGTTTAGCGTCTTTGTTCCAAAGGGCAAGGAGTTAGCTGGTCTTCAACTAACCTGTCTTGAGCTCTATTTTCCTAGAAAATCACTTATTGTATTCAGACTAGATGGAATCAAGTCTGGCAATATTATCTCGGAGACTTTTTTCTGCATCCTGAGTGGGAAGGGGACCTATTATTCCGATAGGGCCATCGTATCCAGAATCAATGACCGCTTGGATCATAGCCTTCTCGTAAATTCCAGAGCCAAAAGGGAAGATTTTGTTTTCTAGGGATCCTTTGATGAGGGTATCCTTTTCAGCCATACCATTGAGGCTGAGGCAAAGGAGATAGGGTTTCATTAAACGAAGGTATTTAGGAAACCGGCCGATTTCTTCGTGGCTGTGATGGAAGTTATAGACGATGCCGATGTTGTCATATCCCAAAAGGTGCAGTTCGCGGCAAACCGCAATCAGATTCTCCGTTTGTCATCATCAGTAGAGATGGTTGTAGAGGCCGAATGGGGAATCCAGTTCTTTGGCCCGTTTGTCAAATGGCATTATTCGTTTGGCGGCTGCAGCGACTTTTTCTTCCTGCGAATCTAGTTTGGGCGAGGGGCTGATCTTCCAAATCTTAGGCTGAAGCCCGTATTTCTCGAAGAGCTTGAAGGCCTCTTCATTTTTTTACAAAAGGCGGAGTACTTGATACCGTGTTTTTGGTAATGCAGGATTTCCTCTCCAAACGGAGGATTATCTTGGTGTGTCCAGTTTTAGGCGAGGCGTGCCGCTCCCAGCCCCGAAAGCATTAAAGCTAGTTTTGCCGGGCTGCATTCCTCGGTATCACAACGGTGTGCAATTCACCAGGACACCAGGCTATTTTTCCCAAAATTGGCTGGGAGTTCAGCAAAAATGGAAGGGGTTCCAGCGAAGGCACTTCCTACTGCAAAATGTATTATTTTGAATCGTTTAAAAATGGCATTCATTTTACAAAGACTAATCGAATGACCGTTCCGCCCAACTCAGCAGGGAGGGCTCGGTTTTTCCAATCATCGTTCTCTGCATCAATTTGAGCTTAGTTTTTGAGCATCCAAATCACCTGGAGCAATCATTCGGTTGATTGAAGACTTTTTAGGAGATTGGCACGAATCTGGCTAGGCAAAGCTTAGTCTCGCTTAGCGAGATTATAGGGTTAGAAAGAATACAAGGTGGCGGATCGCTTAGGGGTAAGCGATCCGCCACACACTGTACTCTTGAATGGAATCAAATCCTCACCTCAGAAAGAGTGAAATAGTCGGAATAATGGGACCGATAGTTCGCACTAATGGAGCAAGTTCGTCGTCAAATTAGGTGTTTATGGCCCACCTTATGTCGCGATTGAGTTAAAAGCTCAGAGCCAACGCCAACCGCTGAGCCATCAGGGTTTTAGGTAGGGCTCAAATTCTGGTCGATTCTTCCACCCTTCGATGTAGGGAGCATATTCCTCGGAAACGGTCCAGTCGCGCCTACCGGGATGGTCCGGGTCGACTCGTTCCTCAGGATAGTCTTTCCCCTCGTAGCTTGATTGGACAGACTCGCTCCATTTCTCGAATTGCTTGTGCAGTCGCTGGGCGATTGAGGCCTCCTTTTGGTAGAGGTCGTTGGTCTCCTTCGGATCTTTCGCGACGTTGAATAGATGGTAAACGTCCTTATCCAAATCAGGGGCGACGAGTTTGTAATCGTTGTCGATGAAGGCCGCTTTTCTCAGGTGTCGAAACCCTATCGGTTTCGTACGTGGACCGGGTTCACTATCAAATAGAGTCCTGACGCTGACTCCGTCTTGGGGTTGAAGCATGCTGGATTCTGGTAGCCCCACGATCTCGGCAATGGTGGGAAAGATATCCATGGTGGCTGTAGGATGGTTGGTGACACGGGCCCGCTTAATAACTGCGGGCCATTCGATGACGCAAGGTACACGTAGTCCCCCTTCAAATACCGTATTTTTAAAACCGCGCAGTCCGCCAACCGTGTCGGGTTTGATTGTCCCCAGTCCCCCATTGTCGCTATTAAACCAGAGCAGCGTGTTTTTTTCGATATCCAAATCTCGGAGACCTTCGCGCAGGGTACCAATACTGCGATCCATGGCGACCATCTCACCGTAGTGGTTCCGGGACGCGTCCTCAAGATTGGGAAAGTGAGCATTGTCCTTTTCGCTGGCCATAAAAGGCGAATGGGGCGTGCCATACCAAATGACTGTAAAGGAAGGTTTGTCCGCCATGGTTTGTCGAGCGATGAACTCGAGAGCTTCTTCTACGATGATTTCAGAGGAGTCGCCTTCGAATTCTTCGAACGTGCCTTGGCGGCTCATGATGGGATCTCGGTCGAAGAAATTGGATACGGAGAGCCATTCGTCAAAACCAAAAGCGCCAGGACTCCTCGGATCCGAACCCAGTATGGGCGCCCCGGGGCCGCGAAAACCGTTGAGGTGCCATTTCCCAAAATGTCCGGTAGTGTAGCCCGCCTTTTGCAAGGCCTGTGGAAGGGTCTTCTCCTGAAGCCGAAGGGGAAAACCATGATCTTCGACACCGTTTCGGTTGTTGGTGCGTCCAGTCATTACAGTAGAACGAGTGGGGGAGCAGTTGGGAGCTCCGGCGTAGAATCGCTCGAATCGAAGGCCATTGGCGGCCATGGCATCGAGATGAGGCGTTTTCAGAACCGGATGGTTCATGTAGCCCATTTGCCCCCAGCCTTGGTCGTCGGTCATGACGAGTATGATATGGGTAGAGGGGTTAGCACCAAGGAGCAAAGAGGAGGGTGCAAGAATTAAGAGAAAAAATAGGATTTTAGTTGAGTGCATGAGGTGCTGGGAAGGGGAGAGGAATCGAGCTCCAGATTAATGATTTGTCACTAAGTTGGGTGGTTCTTCTTCGAAAAGGTTATTGTTGTACTGTAATCGGATTTAGCGAACTAATTAAATAGCGGTCCTCTTTAAATTGGTAATTTTAGGGGCTTTCTAAGTACTCTATAAGCTTTTCCATATCCCGCTCGCTAAGGATCGTGGCGAAACTGGGTATGGGAACATTTTCGTTTACCTTGGCTAAACTACCCGACCAGATTGCATCCATGGAACAGTTGTTGGGATCATAAAGGTGATGAATCGCATTAGAAAAATTTACTGCAAGCAGAGGAGATTTGTCGGACCCTTTTGAACGTGTTTCTCGGATGATTACACCTTGAGTGACGACAAGCTTGCAATCATACGCCAGTTCAAAGGTTCCATGCCTATAATCGTTTTACCTCGACCCAATGGGAGAAATAGGACGGAGGATTCAACGGTTAAGCGGACCAAATTTGGTGTTGAGAGCCAAAAGAGTCTGAAGGGATATTAACAGTACCCAATGGGCAGGGGTTCGGGTTGGCTATGAAGGAAACCGAACAGTGCGACGAGCATTTTTGGACAGGATTTTAGTGGCCACTTTGGGGCCAAGAGAAAATTGTCTCACATTGGCGATTTGTTGCGATCCAGAGCAGTCGTCTCCCATGCCTGCACTTTCTGGGCAATCCCTACCTAAGCATATTTCATCCTGATGTCTTTCGATGAATTCGATCGCGTGTTCCGGGTCCCGGTACAGGGCATTGCACCCTGAGCCTGCTGAAAGGTCGACGTACATATTGGGGTAGTCAGCCAAATGGCGATCGGTTAAGCCACCAGGAGTGACTTTGCCTTTTGGATACATAATCGAATGATCGTGATTGGCATCAATATTGCCCCACCAAGTTTGAGCGTGCCCGATGAAATTCACTTCCGGGAAGCGTTCAATCACCTTATAGAATCACTCAAACCCATGGTATATATCTTGTACTGGAAGTGAATAAGAATTGGTACTCGGTACTCTTTGGCCAATTAGAATAGTGGCACCAAAGGGATGAGTCGCTAGGGAGGTTGAATTTTAGCTCGCCGATGCCTGCTGCTCCTTTTTTCAGCCATGACTCCATTTTTTGCGTGGGCCCTTTGAGGTCCGGAATCTCGTTACAGAAGAAAACAAATTTATTAGGAAAGCGTTCGGTTATATTGCCAGCCGCCTCGGTAACGGACACTCGTACCTCGAGACCATTGGAGTCTCCCATATGGGTGGAGAACATTTTCAAATAGGAAGCGGAAGGAAGCAGAACACTGCGAGTGATGCCATGGTATCCTGATGCTTGAGAAAATCTTCATAGCTCCGGCCAGAATAGGCCAAGTGCTGATGGATATCGATTACTTCTTCCTTTGGCCGATAGGCTCCCATCAAACCGGCTAATCCATATGCAGAAGTGATTGCAAATTGTCTCCGATCCATAAGCATAGTGGATTCATGCGTAGAAACCTCATCTTCAATGGCCGGTCTAATTACGGTGTGCTAGGGCACTTTTTCCGATGGTTTTTGGTTCTTTGCACTGGCACAGGGGTATTCGGTCAGGAACCGCAGATCGACGAAGCTCAAATGCCACGCATTCCGGCTGTTGAGCCTGAAGACGTGCTGGATACCTTTGAGATTAAAGCTGGTTTTCAGGTCAAACTCGTGGCCCACGAACCGGACATCGTAGATCCCATCGCCATGGCCTTCGATGCGAACGGCGCTTTGTATGTGGTCGAAATGCGCGGCTATTCAGAGCGGAGGGATGACCGGATAGGGCGTATCCGTTTGTTGAAAGACTTGGATGGGGACGGCCTATTCGAAACCTCCTCTGTATTCAAGGACGAACTGCAATGGCCAACCGGAATTGTTTGTTACAAGGGAGGCGTTTTTGTGGGAGCGACTCCGGATCTGAGCTACTTCAAGGATAATGATGGTGATGGCGTTAGCGATGAAGAACGTGTCGTCTTTACGGGTTTTGGGCCTGAGGATTCGCGGCTTAACATGCAGGCCCTGTTCAACAGCTTTCGGTGGGGTCCTGATAATCGTATTTGGGGTGCGACCGCGTCGAGTGGAGGGAATGTGACGCGACCGGACGATCCTTCATTTGAAACGGTTCCTATTCGCGGCGCAGATTTTTCTTTCGATCCTGAAACACTCGATTTCAGGGCGGAGAGTGGCACGGCCCAGTACGGAATGACTTTTGATTCTATGGGTCGAAGGTATGTATGCAGCAATTCGAGACACGTTCTTTGGGTAGCTTATGAACGGAATCAAGTTAGGTTGAATCCTTATTACGAATTGCCCGATCCGCTTGTGAGTATTCCTGAAGACGGTTCGGCGGCGCCCGTCTTTCGAATCAGTTATGACGAGCCCTGGCGCGTGGTGCGGACGCGATGGCGCGTTTCTGGTGTCGTGAGAGGGATGATCGAAGGAGGCGGTCGTGTTTCTGGCTACTTTACCTCGGCCAGCGGTATTCACTCCTATTGGGGGGATGCTTTGGGAGAGGGTTTTCAGAACAATTTCTTTGTTGGCGACGTCGGCAGCAATTTGGTGCATCGAAAACTCCTTCGGCAAGATCCCGATTGGGTCCAACCCTTGGCTACCCGCCCGGATGACGAGCAAGAAACTGAATTTCTGCGTAGTAGCGACAATTGGTTTCGGCCAGCCAGCTTCGCAACTGGCCCTGATGGGTGCCTTTACATTTGTGACATGTACCGCGAGACGATTGAGCATCCCTGGTCACTGCCACCAGGAATAAAGCAGCACCTCGATTTAAACAGTGGAAACGATCGCGGACGCATCTACCGAATTGAGCCAGAAAAATTTCAGCGCCCTTCTGTCCCTCGATTGTCAGAGGCCTCCGATGTCACACTCATTGAGCTTGCTCAGAATTCAAGTGACGACTGGCATCAGACGACTTCCCGTCGTTTGCTATTTGAGCGGGATAGACCGCTCCCTGCCAAAGCCATCCTTGCTCCTTTTCCCGCCCTACTGAGCAGTGAGAGTTCCCTCCTTTCCCGTTTTCCTCATTGGGACGGGGATCCCTGGCTGGAAGCGACGCTTCTTAATTCGTTGCAAGAGATCGAGGATATCAAGGAAGCGTGGAAACGTAATGATATTGATGGGTCGCCTGGATTCATGCTCGAATTAGCAAGACTTACGGGACGGACGGGAGATCGGGCCCTTGTTGGGTTCGCGGTCGAGCAATTGGCCGAAAGAAGATTCTCAACTCAGCAGTTAGAACAGGTTGTCGCGTTGAAAGATGGGCTGGCTTACAGCGGGTTGAGTTGGGAGGCGGTTAAGGATCAAAAGGGTCTTCGCATCCTTTTTTCCCAGGCGGAGTTGATTGCTGCCAGTGAAGAATCCGATATGGCTTCGCGATTGGTCGGTCTTCGTTTCTTGGAATTGGCGGGTGGCTCTTCGAGTGAACCGCTTCGTAAGAGCCTAATATCCAGCAATAGATCGCCTAAAGAGCTAGTCGTTCAAGCGGCGAAGGGAATTGCGGATACAGCGTTTTTATTGGAGCATATTGAGCGCCTTCCAAAAGAAGCTTTTCGAACCGCGGCAGTGCGTTTCACTGAGAATGGGGAAGACGCGACCCGATTTCTTGAAGCGATTGCATCGAAGCAGGTATCGCTCGGGCAAATACCAGCGGAAGCTTTGCGAAAACTGCGTCAGCATCCGGATGAAAAAGTAGTGTCCCGGGCATTGGAAGTGCTCCCTAAGGTCGAGTCCCGATCCGATGTCGTTGCTCGTTATCAGCCGGCATTGGATATTTCAGGTGACCTGATGAAGGGGAAAGCGGCCTTCGAAAAGGCCTGCGTGCTTTGCCACCAAGGGCTTGATGGAGATAGGCTGGGGTTTGGGCCCCCTGTCGCTTCGTTTAAATCGGCCGGGAAAGCGTCGATTCTCGGAAATATCCTGGACCCGAACCAAGAGGTGGCTCCTCAATATCAAGCTTTTCAATTTCGAATGAAAAACGGGGAAGCGTACATTGGAATGATTGGTTTCGAAAACAGGCAGAGTGTCACTCTTCGTTTGCCTGGTGGCGAGTCCAAGACTTTTCCCAGAACGGCCGTTCAAAGCATGACCGGTGTGGGCCGCTCTTTGATGCCGGAAGGGTTTGAGCATTCCGTATCGGTGGAGGAGATGGCCGACCTACTTGCCTATCTCGTTCAATGAGGGAGAGCTCAGAGAGGCAGACTCTAAGTTTTTAATGCGAAGGGCAGTTCGCGATTGATCAATCGTCTTGAGTTCATGAGAGTGGACTTATGCTAGCCTACATTAAGGTTCGTGTAAATATCAGCGATTCCATTGTGTATGGAAAAAATATACGCCGCACGCCTCGAGTATTCGATCGGTTTGGAGGACATGCATTGTTCGCGGAGGTGAGTTAGATATGTTGGAATGTGAAAAGGAAACGGTTCGATTGGCGGTGCTCGAGTTTCCGCCTATTGATGGTGCGAAACCGTTTTACCGATCGGAGGAGCACCAAATGGTAGAGTGCTTGCGTGAACGGGCTGGACCGGTGCAATTATATGCTATTGTTAGCACCGCGAATGAGGATTGGAGTAGTGCGTTGAAAGCCAGTAAATCTCTTGGCCCATGAAAAATTTGATTATCGGGATCATGGGCTCCGTCTTTAGCCTAGGAGTTCCAGTAGAAGGAGAGACGAGTACACCGGTGGACTTGCTTAATAAGGAAAATTTCTATTTGGTTCTGCTCGCGGGCCAATCGAATATGGCCGGACGGGGCATCATAGAAGAACCCGAAAAGCTGCCTAACCCGCGAGTTTTGGCGTTGGGCGAGGACGGAAAATGGAGACTGGCTGTAGCCCCTATACATTTCGACAAAAAGGTAGCGGGGGTAGGATTGGCGTCATCGTTTGCGGAGGAAATCGCTGAGAAGTATCCGAATGTCACAATCGGATTGATACCTGCAGCCTGTGGAGGGTCAGGCATCTCGACTTGGAAACCCGGCGGATACCACAGCCAAACGAAATCCCACCCTTGGGATGATGCGATCGCTCGAGCTCGTGTGGCGATGAACAATGGGGTATTGAAAGGCATTCTTTGGCATCAAGGGGAATCTGATGGGAAACCAGGACTCGCGGAGGCATACGAGGAGAATTTGCAAGACTTGTTCCAGAGGTTTAGGACAGAGTTCAACGCCCCTGAACTTCCGATTGTTCTCGGTCAGCTGGGACAGTTTCCTGCGAAACCTTGGGATAAGTACAGAGAGCAGGTCAACGCCGCTCATATCGCGGTTTCCACGAGAATGGAGAAGGTTGCGTTCGTGACGTCTGACGGTTTGACTCCCAATAGTGACATTGTCCACTTCGATACGAGGTCGCTCAGAATCTTCGGGAAGCGGTACGCCGAGGCCTATTTAAAATTGGTAGATTAAAATTTCTCCAGTATGTGTGAAACCGATACAGAAGAGAGACCTCGTGTATTGGCCATCGGTGCCCATCCGGATGACTGTGATCTAAAGGCGGGAGGGTGTGCGATTCTATGGGCCCAAACGGGTTCCGCGGTTCGATTTGTCTCAGTGACCAATGGCGATGCGGGGCACCATAAGCAATCGGGTAAGGAGCTGGCGGATCGTAGAAGGGTGGAAGCAAAAGCGGCCGGCAAGGTCGCGGGCATCGAGTATCAGGTCTTGGATAACCCAGATGGAAAACTCATTCCGGGACTAGAGGAGCGCTGGGAGTTGCTTAGACTGATGCGCGAGTTTCAGCCGGACCTCATTCTCACACATCGCCCCAACGACTATCATCCTGATCATCGCTACACATCCCAACTAGTTCAGGACTGCTCTTATTTAGTGGGTGTTCCGAATATCTGTCCGGATACACCTCGTCTTGAAAAAGCGCCAGTTATCGCTTATTTTTCGGATGATTTTCAAAAGCCGTCGCCGTTTGAACCCGATGTAGCTGTGGATATCGATTCGGTCATGGATACTAAGATACGAATGCTGGATTGTCACGAGTCACAGTTTTACGAGTGGCTACCTTGGATTGACCGTCATGGAATAGAAACGCCAGCAGACCCCGAACGGCGGTTAGAAGCCCTCTCGCGATTTGCGAGAAGCTTCAGTCGCCCGAGTGAAAAAGCCCGGGATTTCCTCAAGCGCTACTATGGCGACGGGCGAGGCGTCGCTGTTGTCAACGTTGAGACTTTTGAAGCCTGTGAATATGGGGCCGAGATGGATGCAGATGCAATTCGGCGATTGTTTCAGATTCCCCGGTAATGGGCTATCTTCGGGTGCCACCAAAAATACTGACTGGTGGGGTGCTTGTAGATCGCCTGCTTGCTATCTGCTTCGTGCACCTCTTTAGCTCGTAGCTACTTAGGCTTAACCTCTTTGGCCCAAGATTCGTGAAGCGTTTTAAAGTGGGCAACGAGCTCGGGTTTTTCGCTGGCGTAGTCTGCTACCTCTGGTTTTGCGTCGGCGAGGTTGTGAAGCGAATAAACCATTTCGCCGCTTTGACGGTTTTTCTTGGCGATGAGTTTCCAATCGCCCTTGCGCACGGCCCAATCCTCTCTCCAGTCGAAGTGTAGCACGGAATGCGGGGAAGAAGCGTTGGCGTTTTTAATGATGGGTAGCAGGCTATGCCCATCGAGACGGTGTTGGGGAGCGGGCAGATCGATGAGATCCAAAAGGGTGGGCATCCAGTCCATAATTGTGATCACTTGGTCGCGGGCGATTCCTTGAGGGAGCTCTTTGGCATAGCTGATGATCATAGGCACGCGTACGCCACCCTCCAAGAACGTCGCTTTACGACCGATCCATTTGCCCGTATATCCGCCACCGCCATGAGCCAAGTAGTAGTGGCCGATTGGGTACCCGCTATTGTGGTAGCCAACGGTGATGCCTCTGTTATTTTCTTCGGAATGACCATTGTCGCTGCTGAAAATGATGATCGTGTCTTCCCGTTGATCAGTTTCGTCGAGTTTCTGGAGGAGGCGACCGATTTGGCGGTCGACGGTTTCCACGACTCGGGCGTAGGACTTGCGGGGCATTTCGAGGTCGGGATAGGCTTGTTTGAGTTCCTGAAGCGGCTGTTCGGGGTAGTGGGGGAGGTTGAAGGCCACGGTCGCGAAAAAGGGAGCTTCTCGGTCTTTGCCGATGTATTCAACGGCTTCGTCAACTATCATGTCCGGGAAATACTCGTTTCTTCGAAATATTTCCTCGTTGTCGTCATAGAGATCGTGATACCCCTGACCATGCAGGAAGTAGTGAGTGTAATTGTCAATAAAGCCCGAGAGGTGGCCAAAGTATTGGTCGAAGCCTTGGTCTAATGGGCCGTGACCGACCTTGGCTCCGAGATGCCACTTGCCAAAAAGTGCGGTTTCGTAGCCGGCTTCCTTCAGAACCTCTGCGAGGGTTGTTTCTGAAGGATCCATGTTGCCTAGGTGGGCGTCGCTTCCATTGCGGTCGCCCTGTAACCAGCTCTGCACTCCGCCTCGGTTGGGGTGTCGGCCGGTAAGCAAAGCAGCCCGCGAAGGACAGCAAACCGTGTGGGCATAGGCTTGAGTGAAGCGAACACCCGTTTCCGCGAGCGAGTCCATATGGGGCGTGTTGAGATCTTTGGCCCCGTAGCAGTTCATATCAAGCGTGCCCTGGTCGTCGGTGAGGAGAATCAGGACATTTGGCATGCCGCTCGCAGCGAAGCCAATCGCGGATATCGAAAATATTAGATTGAAAAATGAAAATTTTAAAATGGGAGGTAGGAAATTCATTTTGATTGCCTGAGGTTTTTGTTTCGCCGTGATCAGTGATTTTCCGATAATGTTTCCTAGCGGTTAGCATTAGTCTAAAATCAACGCTACTTTTTCAGTTGGGAGTAATTTTGATTATATTATAAGTTTCAACCGCGTTCGGGTTTATCTCAGTTCTTTTAGTACGATTCCTAACTTGTGGATAAAATCTTTCTCACTCTTATCAGCGCTCGCTTCTGAATAGTTGGGAACAGAAATGTCCCTGGTCGAATCAATGGATTCGCTATATGCCTTCCTCGTCCTGTTTCAGGCAGAGCATCTAGGACCTTCCCAATTCGAGATGTTAAGTCCAGCATTAGCTCTTCAATATCCGATCCCTTGTTTTGCATTCTAATATTTCCAATCTCCAATTTGCTATTTAACGTAAGTTGCTTAAGCGTTTCTGTTCGTTTTTGAAAATGTCGCCGTTGGTACCCAGGGATGATGGTTTAGGAAGTGTCGGTTTGTTGGATCTTCATGAAGGCATCGAGATTTTTCGAGAGGCGTTACCGGTTTTCCGCGCAAAGGCTGGAGTCGAGGATTTCCATCTTTTACCGTGATTATTTGTTGGATGCTTGTATTTCATAGAGTTGGTGATTCTGGTGCAGTCGAAAACGGTGATCGTACACGAAGTAGAGGTCGCCTTCTAAGGCCGTTGCAAACATTGTTCAGTCTATTCTGTCGGTATTGAAGAAATTGTGGGATAGGGTCGATGCCATTGACCTTGTATTGGAAGGGTACCTTGGCGGTCGAGGCGATCTTGGGAGGTACATCCTTCAATGTGAAGAAAGACGTTCGTTTTCCAGAAGGAAATTTGCTGGACCAGCAAACGATAAAAGGGACGTGCGTTCCAGCTTCATTCATCGTGTGTTTGCCTCCCCGGTGATGAAAGGAGCAGAAGCGATTGGTGAGTCATGGGCTCGTGCCGTTTTCACCCATGAAGATGACGGTTGTGTCTTAATCAAGATTCAGTCACTCTGAAGTGTCAAAGAGTCTTCCCTTAATGCCATCTATTTAGGTGACCAAGTGCATGGAGATTCGCTCCTTCTTTTTGGGGCCATCAGGAAAGGCCGTTTCCATTGGGGTAAAGGACGGTTAGGATCGAGTCCCGTGTGGGTGCAAACACGGGGCTTGAGAATGCGTCTTCGAAGCAAGCTTCTTCGGTCGCCATTCGTTCGAGCATGGGCGTTTGGTGGAACGTGTTTCAATAGCAAGCTAGAATCTCCGTCCCAAGGTCGTTGGCTTTGGTGAGGAGAACATTGGGCTTTTGGGCTGAAAATTCGGGGGCGATCAGCCCAAGGAAAGAGAAGCACGATGCGAATAAACCTGCAGTTTTTATGATAGTGATCCTACCTTTATGTATTTTCATAAATTACGGTTTAGGATTGGATTCTATAGATTAAGCTGTCTGCGGTCCAATTGGTGATTCCGTCGAGGCGGAAGTCTTGGGCAAAAAGGCGGGTCATGTGTAAAAGCAGGTTACCGGTCTCCCGGTCCTCGCGAGCGTAGAAATTCGAGAGGGTGAGGTAGGGACTCTCGTTGGGCTGTAGATCGTCAATTGAGGACACCGAAGAGCGGATAAGCAGGCCAGAGTTAGGGTCGACTTCTCCATAGACGATTGGATAGCGTGGGCGGTTTCCCTTTGGATTCTCTTTCGAGATGTTCCCCATCCATAATAGCCTTCCGTCAGAGTGGGGAATGAGCTGCGAGGTTGCGCTGGGGGAATAGAAGGGGCTTCCATCCGTGTAAGTCCATGGCTTGGCTTCAGCCCATGTCATCCCGCCGTCCCGAGATTTTGAGTACCACTTATATCCTGACCATTCGGGTCGGGCGTCGTTGCTGCCTCGCATGACCATGAGAATCGACCCGTCTGCCAGTTCGGCAATAGTCGGCTCAATGAGACCGCGAGTGGTTTTTTGTGGATCGCCCACAATTCGCTCAGACGCCGTCCAAGAGAGTCGTCCATCTTGTTTCCATTTTCCGAAAAGGAGCAGGCAGTCTGTATAGGTATAGCCTTCGCCCGGGTTGAAGTACTCTCCGTCGGGTCCCACCGGGGTGCTTTGGACAGGTAGTAAAATTGTGCCGTCGGATCTTGTTAGCGGTCGCTGGCCGAGATCTCCCATCATGAGGCAATTCTTACCCACGGTGATACCTGGCATGTGATGCATTTCATCGAACTCCGCTCCGTCGTGGATGATCTGCTCGTTCACGATGTGCGATTTGCCGCCGTCTGCTGAAATGGAGTAGTGAAGCTTCCAATGCATCATGCCGTCAAGGGGTTCGTCGTTTGGCAAAATGCCTTCGGTCCAAACGGTTAAGTACCTTCCAGTGACAGGGTCCGAGTATCCGCCACGTGGATGCCGTCGGCCAGTGCCTTGAGGATGGTCGAATCGCGTTACCCATTCTGAAGAGTCGCTCCACGAGCGACCATGGTCGTCGGATTGTCGGACATAGGCAACGTCCACGGTGTCGCTTCGGCTCATGTATTTGTGCACGCTAATGAGGTCAGATTTCCCCACGGTAGTGTAATAGCTGGCTCCCATAGTGGCGACTCCTGGCTTTGGCGAAGGAATGAAAACGTCTTGGGAAAGCACGTTTGCTTTCTTGAATTCGCCTGGAATCGATTTGCGGGAGCAGGCGATAAAGGGGCCTCCGATCATGGCTAGGGCCGTGTAGGTTGTTCCTTTGATGAAATTCCTTCTTACAAGCTGGGTCATAGGGGAGTCTTTCGACATTGGGTGTTTGGTTGAATCGGCCTTTTTTTTAGCAAATGAACAAAGCGTATGGATTTCAAGGCACTAACCAAAGCTTCAAGTTTAGAAAGACGCTCTTTTCTCGGAAAACCCGCTCTATCAAACCCCCATTTGGCTGTGTTTCTACTAGTTGCTAATGTGTAGAGCGTCTCTTCGGATACCCAGACAAGTCGGTGGCTGACCGCCCCCAGCCGAAATTCCGTGCAAGGAGTAGCCGACATACATTCCGATCTGCGGGTCACCGATCCGTCCTACAATCTTAATCAGGAAAATAGATTGGTTAGATAGCCTCCTGATGGCTTCCCTCGACCACTATTTCTAAGTTGGTGTATCCGTTTGCGGTTCACAAAACGCTGACCGGTTGGCCGGACCAATGAATACCGTCTGGTCTCCATGAGTAGGTGCTGGGGACACTAGTCACTGGTTTAAAGTCTTTCGCCTCCAGAGACCGTAACCTTTTTAGATGGCTGTCAACATAGGTAAGATTGATTGGGCTCTACGTTCTGCCCATTGATTTTGTTGTGGCCAACAATAAGGGACAGTTATGCTAGTTGGAATCGTAGTGTGCCGAAATGAAAGGGTTTCCTCTTGCGGAAAAATTCACCTCTTGCTTATTGCTCGGGCTTTATTTCGTGGGCAAGTCCCATCGTGCCGAGGTAGTCTCTTGGAATTGTTTTCTTTTCGGCTATATTCTATTTCTCCTAGGGGGCTTCGGCCCACTCGGTGGCAGACGGTACTTTACTCAAGCTCTTCGGGAGAGTTGCTATCCATTCTTGGTGAAACCCTTCCAGCTTTGCGAGGATATCTGAATTTTGCTGCGCGAAATTGATCCTCTCCGAAGGATCAGTTCTCAAATTTCTCAGAAAAACGCCCTGCTCGAGCTCCACTTTCTCAACGGGTGCCGCTCCCTCCCCGTGAACGGTGTGCAATTTCCAGTCGCCTTGTCTGACTGACCATTCGTCTGCTGTTTTCCAATGAAGCACATCATGTTGGAGTTCAGGTTTATTTCCTTTAAGGAGGGGAATAAGATCGATGCCATCTGCAAATTCGGGAACGACCTCTCCGGCTACGGATAGCATGGTGGGAAGCAGGTCAAAGGCACTCACTACGTTATCAGAAATTCGGTCCTCCGGGAGACTGCCCGGTTGGCTGATGATTAGTGGGACGCGTGTGCCGCCTTCGTACAAGGTAAACTTGCTTCCTCTGAGAGGGGTGTTTTCTGCATAAATAGGACGGGATCCGCCGTTGTCTCCCATGTATATTATTAGCGTGTTTTCCCGGATACCAAGCGCGTTTACGCAGTCCATTAGACGGCCCACTTCCTGGTCGAGGTAGTGAAGCTGTCCGAGGTAGTGAGCCCGGCCGTCCGGATTGTTGGGCCGACGGGAGCGGTAGTACCAGTCGAGGTAAGGCTCGGCGGTGGGATCCCAGTCACCGTAGTGCTCGAGTCCATGTTTATCAAGATACTCTTGGGGTAACTGATGGGTGAAGTTGTGGACGGCATTGAAAGATAAATACAAGAAGAAGGGTTTTTCGTGATTTCTATTGATGAAGTCGCGGGCCTTGTTCCCGAAGATCTCAGTACTCATTCCTTCTATGTCGACTTCTTTCTCTCCATCGCGAAAGGGTCCCATTCCCCAAGAATTGCTGGGTTCCGGGTTTTTCGCTCGAGCGGCATCGAATGCGTCAATCGCGTCCTGATTGTGTATCAAGTAATGGATACGAGGGTTCTCTGAACCAAAGAATTCGTCGAAGCCGTGTTCCAGAGGAAAGTTTCGCGTTCCGGGACCGTTAGGGGAGCCGTAGTGAACCTTCCCCACGTAGCCGTTGGTGTAGCCCGCCTTCTTCAACAGTTCAGCTATTGTTGGGTTTTCCCATTCTGTGATACCCGGTCCACCGTACCATTGCATGCCGAAGCGTTGCTGATAGACTCCTGTTATAATGCCGCAACGGGAGGTATTGCAGATCGGCGAGGAGGCATAGGCGTGTCTGAAGCGAGTACCCTCGGAGGCTAAGCGATCAAGATTCGGCGTCGAGATATCATCCCTGATCCCCATCGCCGAAAGGTCCGCATAGCCTTGGTCATCTGATATGATCAGAATGATGTTTGGTTTCTCCTCTGCGGAAACCGTTAGAGAAAAGAGCGATAGAGAGAGGAGACAGATGATTGAATGGTGCATAGAAACTTATTGCCAATGGGGCACGATATTTCTTGGGAAAAACAGGAGGGAATCAGTTTTTCAGTTATGGGTAAAGAATTGATCCTTCGACGATGCAGCAGTAAGGTGAAAGGGTTCTCTGAATGGGAGGTACCTGAGTATCTCGTGAGCCGAAAGTTAGGGCTGAATATCCCTAGTAAGCCACGGGGAGTTCTCTTTTTCGACTACTTAGGGATATTCAGCCCTAACTTTAAACACAAACCTTGCATTTGTCAGGTGCACATCAGAAGTTTCTAATTGGCGGAGCTGCTCAATCCTCGAAAATTGACGACCCCTATACCAGCGGCAACGAGCAACACTCCAATGATCAACGCGTTGGTCATAGGTTCTCCGAGCAAGAAGTGACTGATGATGACTCCAGCGATGGGGGATACAAAACCGAAGACACTTAATCGGCTCGCATTGTATCGGTGGAGCAGCAGGGTCCAAAAGATAAAGCACAATCCAGCGACTACCACACCTTGGTAGAGGATGGATAGCACTATTCTCGTGTCCAAGTAGATGGAATTGAGGTCCTCAAAGATAAAACTTAGGACGAAAAATATGGGAACGCTTAGGGTCGCCTGCCAAAACAAAAGTCGAGCAGGATGAATGGACTGAGTAAGTGTCTTCGTGAAAACCTGGCGAGCTCCCAAGAGAAATCCGCTAAGAATGACAATGGCGTCCCCGATAAGATAGTCCATTGCTGAGGTCAGAAATCCTTCTCCGAAAATTACTAGAATACCCGCGAATGACAGGAATAACCCGGCGATTTTGTAGGAGTTGAGCCTATCTCCTGGGAGGAAAAAATGGGCAAGGAGCGTAACGAACAAAGGAGCCGTTAACACAAAAACCCCCGCGTGGGCGGAGAGAGTGAAACCGGTACCGACGTGGAGGGTATAGATTTGAAGGACAAATAGGATAAGAAGGAAGAATAGCAGCTGTCGCTCCTTGCGATTCGGCTGGAGGGGAATGCGTGACCACAGCACCCAAGCCAGAACGGTCAACGCGCCCATAATGAATCGGATCCCAGCAAGTGCGAGAGGCGGGACTCCTCCCAGGGCGATCTTAATCGCGGGAGTATTCCCACCCCAAAGGACGCTGAGAATTATTGCAGCTACTGCCGCTTTGACTGTGATGGAATGATTCAGCATGAGATAGGTTGTGGCACCGGTTAGATCATTGGTCAGCCGAATGGGAAAGCGAGCCTCATTGTGGACTTATCTGTATCTAGATTTTTCTGACTAATTCTTAGTCTAGTACATTCATGGGGTTTGCTGCCCGCACATAATACGATTTTTTACGGATGATTAGGTCGAACTGTTTGAGATGGATTTGCCAATTCCTTTTTCGCTCCGTCGTTGAGCTAATCAATGTCGTACCGCATTGGTTGGCAAGATTCCGAAAGAAGGCGCCAGCCCTAAATTTCCGATATCCCGAGGTATCGGCGATTTTTGGTAGCGATGCATAGTCGCAAAACGCATAATTCAATCAGGTGTGCGGTTCGTCGAGGTATCCCATAATTTAAACTTTATCAACGGAACGGATTGAGATACTCACAAACGAGGGTAGTCAATCCTGCACGGACTGGTCACGGAGTTGGACAATATCTTCACTTCCCAGCCCTAGATCTGGAATCTCATAATTTGTTGGAACGAACCCTCATTGTAATCAATATGGAATTCGGATGGCCTCCGGGATTTGGCAATGAGGGTGGTCGAGGTCACAAGGCACAAACCTTCAGTATTGTTTTGGTAGGGAAGGATTGAACCACGAGAGAGTAATTGGCTAGGCAGACGAGCTCGGCGAATTACTGTCGAAAATCGCAAGATACCAGTACGAGTTCGGTGGCGTGGAATTTTAAGATTGAGTATGGCCCCGCCCAACTAGTTTTCTGCTTTGATGCGTCCGAATAATGGACTAGAGCTATCCGGGTGTGTGTAGTTGAGTATTTGTGGACCATCTGAGTTTAGGGAGATTGAGTTAACGGGGTTCCAGCTACCTGGAGATAGATCATTGCTTACTTCTAGGGTGTACGTGAGCCCAGCAATTCCCGGGAATGTGATTTCTAAAAAGCCGTTATCTGCTTTGGTGGGGGAGGAACTGAAGAATGAACGAGGATCGGTTGGATCGGTGCCGACTATGTACTCTTCAAGGTCTGTATTTGAATCCCCATCATAGTTGCCCGTTCCTCCCTCGGACGTGGTTAGGTTTTTAAAAAATTTGAGTTCCCATTGATCTGGGAGTTGGTCGTTGTCGGAGTCGTCGGAGACGCTGAGGCTTTTGAAAATCGTATCACAGAAATTGGTGTCATTTTGGGAAGATACGGCTAACCCAACGTGGACGTCCTCGCTCAATACGATAGTCTGCTCGGACAGGGTAGTCCAATTATCGGCGTCATTGGAATAGGATCCGGTGATCACGTCTCCTTGGCGTTCGAGCTTTAGCCAGTAGGGTCCAGAAAGAATGCTCTTGATGGTGGCACCGGTACTCCCGTTCATGGAGGAGCGGTGTTCGAATCTGGCCTGGCCGTCTTCAGTTAGCAGCATCGATGCGTGTTTGGAACCCGTATCCAAGGTTTCCCGAATCATGAGTCCTGCTTTCGAGTCGCCTCGTTGCAGAATGGCATCGACGTGGACGATGATAGATCCGTCTCCGGTGAGGGGAGCGTACATGAAGTGGAACTCATCGGCGATGCCTCCGATGCCCGAACCCGAACCGCAAACTGTGAATGTTCCATCTGCATGGATGGTTGTGCCGGGTAGGCCTACGTCACCGACGTCCTGACTCTCCCAAATCGATGGCATTTTGTTGGGCGTGTATGCGAGACTGGAGACTTGGTCTCGGTATATCTCTCCAGTGGAAGTGAGCTGGCCGTTCTCGAAAAAGTCTCCGGTCCCGGTGAGGGGTTGAAAATAGGCATAGCGTTCGACGTAGCCGATGGACTCGAGGTAGGGTAGGGCGAGCTGCAGAAATTCATTTTGAATATCCGTAGCCCGATTGATGTTGGCGTTGAACTCGGTAATCCACAGTGGTCTGCGATGCCTATGGTAGGCATTACTCAAGTAGCGCTTGAAGCGACGAAAGATTTGGCTGGCGGGAACTACCGGGTTAGCTTTCGGCTGACTTTCCCAGTCATACCAATGAAGGGCAACAAAATCGATGCGTATATCGGCCGCCTCGGCCTGAGTCATGAACTGGTTGAGCCAGCCGTTCGTATTCTGGGCCCCTTCCTCTCGCGTTGCTGGAGATCCGAGGCGTAGCCCGACTCTCTGTAGGTTCTTGTAGAATTCGACGGCGGTCGGAATATTGCAGAGCTTGGGATTGCCGTACTGTCCGCTTTGATCGAAGCAGTTGTCTGATTCGTTGAAACCTAAGATGTGTGTGACCTGATCCATGGCGAGGTAGTCAGGTAGGGCCTCGTCTCTAGCCCCTCCGGCACCCCAACTCATGGGAACGTATTCGAGCTCTCCTAAGGCCTGGCCTTCGCCAACATCGCGGCTCCATCGGTAGTACCAAGCTGCATCTACGCTTGGGCTAGAGCTCAGATCCCCGCCGGTACCCTTCTTGTGCGAGCTTTTCCAGGGGACGATCCGTATGAAAGAAATGGAGTTTTCCAGTTCCCCTGGCAGGGTTTCCACGATTAGATCTTCGTTGTCAGCAACATAGGTTTTCCCGGGGCCCAAGCCGCTGCCTAAGTCGGAGACGATCGCCATGTGCCCGGCTTCCAGACGAAAGGAAGAAATTCTGTCGTTTAAACCGTTGGGGATTTCGGAATCGCTGTAGATGGAATATTGCAGGGGAATGGGGGTTCCCGTTCCCCCCAGACCAGTCTGATCGTAGACGGTCAACGGAGAGGCGATGGTGCAAATCGGAAGCAAAAAAGGGAGTGAGGATGAGACCCGAACCATACGAGCCTTAATTTAACTCGTTGCTTGTACGCTTTAGCGAGAAAAATCTGTGTGACCTGAGGCCTCAAGTGGTTTACGCATTGTCCTTATTTCTGATGGATATTCGAAGGCTTAGATTCAGTTAGTGGGTAGGCGGATGCCTAGATTAGCCTTCCGGATTTCTCTTCTCTCTCTTTTCCACAATCGTTTCGGCCTTTTTATATATCGTGTGGGAGAAATGTATCATAATTATTGATTAATGTTCAAAATTGTACACCAGTTATCGACAATACTACCAATCATTTCGTAAAACGGAATTTGCGATGGACGCGGATTATCTCGCCTGACAGCGATTCGACAAAAAAATTGTCCTTCCCAAGGAGGTAGAGATCAACAAGATCACTTATCTTTACCAATAAGCCAGAAATATTCATGTTATTAATGGCAGTTAAATGTAATTCGATCTCGAATACCTGTATTCCAGTTTAAAAAATTAAAACGATAACCCTGTTCTTTTAGTGCAAAATCTTGATTGAAATAGTGATCGTTATTAACTAAATTCCGTATGCTTCGATTTTACCTAAAAAAATCGAAATTCCTTCCTGTTAACTTAAGTTTCCGACTTGGTTATATTTTCAGAGATCAGAATTCCTTCTCCAGGAATCGATCCCATTGTCGCCGACTTCGTTCGACGACAAATAGAATCGATTCTTGACGCAAAATACATCAGGACTTTGCCCTAAAGTTACCGGCTGCTGTATTATGAGCCTGTGTCAAATAGGCTAACCGACCCTGGGCGAAAGAAAAAGAGACATGATAGGGTATTAGGTGCTCGCGGAGGTGTGGACAAAGAAGAGACCAATGCATAGAGGTAAGGTTGCTTTGGAAAAAAGCGTTCTCGCAGCTTGTAAGGTGGGTGCTTTTATTCGAGTTCTGGATTTCAGAGTGCTGGACACCAGAAAAAATGTACCCGTAAAACACATACAGATCCAAGCAATAGCCACCCAAAGAGCATTGGCAATTTCACCAGTGTTGGTGATAACGAAGTAGAGAAATATGCTAAGGACAAGGTATCCGATCGTGCCCCAAACACGGACAAACTGATAGGATCCTTCTTGTCCTGCAGTCTCGATTCCATTTCACGTTCGTTCTTGAAATAGTAGCCGTCTAGCAGGGGCTACGTGGGAACGTACAGAATACTGTAGACAGCCCATGCGATGGTTACCGTCCATACATTGTTTGAAAAAACAACCACGATGAGGGCGATTGTGGTTATAACGAAAATCCCACGAAGAATCATGCGGGTATCGACGCTTTGGTCTGCAAGCAGGAAGTGACAGCGGGGGAGAAGAGTAAACCAAGCGATGAAAAGGCGAGCGTGATTCCAAATTGCTTTGGGCTGAAGCCCTTGGCATCGCGAAGGACAAGGGCGGCGATCGGGCTCAGGCTACTGCGAACACCGAAGGTCATAAAGAACTGGACCTTGATCGGAAGGGGAGAGGACATAGGTCCGGGGTTCAGTCGACCCGATAGAATGTTACCGCACTGTGGGTGGAGCGACTAGGCTTTTTTATAGCATCTTTAGTGGATTCGCTAGGTAACGGATTCTGAATCATCAATGCACACGGTATTTACTGACTCTGGATTTGCAATCGTACAAGTCTGAAAGAATTAGAGTGCAGCGAAATCTAAAAAAGAATCAGCGATGAAAAAGAGAGTGGTCCCCTTCGCAGCTACTGGTGGTTCGCGTTTTAGCTTAGATTGATGATTGAACGAATGGGTCCTGCTGTATTTGTAGGAAGGGTCAAACATTGATGCCCTTTTCATTGGAAAAACTAATGCTGCCCTTCCTTTGGCGACAAAGGCCGTTTACACCAGCGAGAGGTGCACAGAAGTCCTCTATTTACGTGTCGGCAGGCCATACAGCTCACTCGCAAGTGAATAGCGGTATCCAGAGAGTGACGCGTTCGATCGCGAAAGAGGTATTGCAGAGGTATAAGGACTCCGATTTGTTGGAGTGGTTTCTCGAACAGGATCGATTTATTCTGCTCGACGAAGTGGCACGAGGGAAACTTTCGCGATTCAGTGGTCCGCCTCACGAGGGAGTTGACGCGCAGCTTGAGATAGAACGAGCAAAGTTGTTTTCCCTGATTTATGAGGCGAACGAGTCCAGTCTGGGACGATTGTACCGGTCAGTTTCATCAGGAGAGGGCTTGGCAAATTACCGTGGAGGTGAAACTTTCCAGGATCGGCTCAGAGTGGATCTTATTTTGAAATTCCTGAGGAAGTGTTGGGTGCATTCGCAAGAACTTGAAAGAGAGGAAGAAACGAGTCGAGACGAATGTGTCGGAGAGCTGTGGAAGCAAATGAAGGAAATGAGGACAGAAATTGAAAGTGTTCTCAATGAACTGGGAAAAGAGAAAGATGAATATCTTGATGAGGCGAATTATCCTAAACTAAAATATGAATATAGAATCCGTGCTGAGAAAGTAGTGCTGAAACCTTTCCTTGAGGACCCTTTTGCAAGATGGGCGTTGACTTCCTCTCAGACGGAAGCCCTGACGAGAAGTTTTGAAAGATTGGTGGGGCAATTGGATCGGAGTGAGTTTAGAGCACTGGAATGGGTTTCCTTTTTGCCTGTCCCGCAAGCGGCAAGAAGAGTGCTACGCAGATGTATTCGTAAATTTGATAATTCGAGACAGCGATCATCGGATAGACGTTTGATTCGTAGCTTCATCTCGAAGGTCGAGAGGTTACGTCTGACACTTGACCGATTTCGATCGAAGCATCAAAGACGTCTCGATCTGAAGAGCGACTGGGATTGGCATCTGCTAAAATGTCTTATCGAATATCGACGGATTTTTGAAGACCCCATTGAGAAGGGGGAAGTCGAGGAGATAAAGAGGTGTATCGAAAAGGTTGGGCGTCTCAGGCACCGTCTTTTTCCCAGGCGATTTATCCTGCCAAGAGGAAGTTGGATTTTGATTTCAGAGTTAATGACCAGCATCGAGCTGGAAAACGTTTTCTCTTTTGTGAAGAAAAACGGGCTAAAAGCGGCAGTAGTGTTTCACGACGCGCTGCCCGTCCAGTTTCCAGAGCTAGTGAGCAAGCGTTATCGAGAGGACCATGAACAGTACATGCGATCAATCGCCCAGGCAGATTGCATTTTGCCTGTTTCAGAGTATTCAAAGACGTGTTATTTGGATTGGGCGGAGAGCTCGGGAATCGATTTGCCGCAAATCGAGGTATGTCTAAATGGAGTTCAGTTTAGAGACAAATCTGCGGAGATAGACGAGCGTAAACTACCGGAAGGTGTTAGTAGCGATTTCGCTCTTTGTGTGAGCACAGTGGAGCCGCGAAAAAATCACTTAAAGCTATTGGAGGGTTGGAGAAACCTGTTGACGGAAGGTGAGGCTTTACCACAACTCGTCCTTGTGGGGAATGCGTATTCAGGGTTTGAGGAACTGGCTGAGTCGGTAGATCAAATTTGTAAGGATGAGAAAGGATTTGTTTGGCTGAAAGGAGTCAGTGACGAAGATTTGGAAACGCTCTATGCTCGCTGTCGCCTTACTGTTTTTCCCTCCATTGCGGAAGGCTTTGGGCTTCCGATATTGGAAAGTCTCTGGTTTGGGAAGCCTTGTTTGTGTGCCAGTTTTGGAGCTATGGAGGAAGTGGCTCGGGGTGGGGGCTGTGTGAGAGTCGATATGAGGTATGTCGAAGCAATCGAGACCGGGATTCGAAAAATAGCATTAGACGACAGGCTGTTAGCTTCACTCGAAATGGAGTGCTCAAAACTTAAGATTCGTACTTGGTCTGACTACGCCGTGCAGTTGGGGCAAATTTTGGGGTTTGAAGCACCGAACTAGGGATACGGAGCGGTTGTCATATCCTGGGTCAAAAGGAGGTTCGAACCCCAGGCTGATACTACGGCCGGGCATCGTTGTGCTGTCTTTCAGGAAAGAGGTTTGCGGGCACGCTTCTTCATAGGCGAGATTGGTGCTAACGGCGAAGAGGTCCACAGTGACCGAATCTGTCGCTTGAACGCGGTAATAGATTTCGACACCCAAGAAAACATAGCTGTCATTGGGGAACTGGTTCGGGCTTAGGTGGAAGGCTTCATCATTCCACCAGGGATCGACTCCTCGAAACCAAGGTCCGATAGCGTATTCATAACGCAAGCCGAGGCGGCGGTTCGGGACGCGAGGCAAGTTCGTCTTGAAATTGTCGTTGGTGGCCCTTGTCTGATCTTGGGTTAGGTCGAGGTGTATGGCTCGGTCGAGCTCATCGATGAGGTGTTGATCAAAAGGGGGCTCCTATTTTGACACACCCAAACACGAGGGGTTTAAACGATTCAGGCAAGGACTGATGTAACCTAGACGTCTTGATTAAATGCATAAGAAGATCTCAGGAGCTTTTAGAGAATGCGTATCAACGACTTGGCGTTCCTCTTGCAGCGTAAAGCGAGTTTTTCGGATCCACAGCTTGTCGTACGGAACCCTGCTGCGAGAGATTCTAATTTGCTCAGCTAGTATTTTGCTCACGTTGAAGCACTGAGCTATTTCTATCTCCCGTTCGGGCGAATGCCTCGAAGATTGATCCGTTACTACCTTAAAATACCTCGGTGCTTACCCCGGGGATACTTTATTTCCGCTTCGAGCGTGTATCAGTCATGTGGATGTGGCATCCAATCGGTGAACATGCCTTTGGCGTTGCGGGTGGCTTCCAACTGATTCCATTCTACCACACCCACGCGGTTAGCCCAGTCATGGTATTTTTCAACTAATTCGGCACGAGTTTCCGGATACGTGTTGGTCAGGTCGTTAATCTCACAGCGATCGACGTCCATATCGTAGAGCTCCCAATGTCCCCTGTCCCAACGCTTGACGAGTTTCCATTGTCCCTCGCGATAGGCGCAATTCCCCTCGTGCTCCCAGGCCAAGGGAGGACGATTCTGGTCGTGGCTGTTGAATGTGTTTTTCAAACTGCTTCCCTCAACTGGAAGAATGGGAAGTCCGTCTCGTTCCTGTGGCCAGTCGAGTCCAGAAACATCGATAATGGTAGCCATGATATCCATCAATTGACCTGTTTGATAACGCAGATTTCCTCGATCTGAAATGCCGTCTGGCCAGTGTACGATCAATGGGGTGGCGATCCCGCCTTCGTGAACAAAGTGTTTGTATTCACGGAAGGGAGCGTTGGAAAGATTGGCCCAAGCTACTCCATAACTCTGAAAAGTCGTTTCGTCTCCTGGCGGGACGGTGGGGTCGTTGCCATGTTTCATTAAGCGCCCATCGCGGGTGTGGGTTCTGCAGGTGAGCGGTTTGGCCAGGCCTTCCCCGGCAGACTTTTCGTAAGGGTAAAAGGTTTCGAAAATCTCCTCAGCGCAAGCACCATTGTCGGATAGAAAAAAGATCAAGGTGTTGTCGAGTTCGCCCTTGGCCTCAACGGTATCCAGAATCCGTCCGATTCCCTGATCCATTGAGCTGACTTGTGCCGCATAAACCTCCATTCGGCGTTCCTGCCAAGCCTTATGCAATGAATCCTCCCAAGCAGGTTGAGTCGAATCGCGCTCTGTGATTACTGTATCCGTATTAAGGATACCTATTTTAATCATTCGTTTTAGCCGTTGCTCCCGCAGTCGATCCCATCCGCTGGAGTATCGACCCTTGTACTTTTCAATTGCCTCTGGGCGAGCATGCAAAGGCCAATGCGGCGCTGTATACGAAGCGAACAAAAAAAAGGCTGTTCGGGTTTTTGATTACAGTGGTCTTTTATGAATCCGCAGGCATTTTTCGTAATGTCATCGGTGAAATAGTAATCGCCATCCTGTGGAGGATCTATGGATTCGTTGTCTCGAGCCAGGGTGGGCGGATCGAAGTAACTGGCTGCTCCGCCAATGATCCCGTAGCTCCGGTCAAAGCCTCGTGCAAGGGGCCAGTTAGAACGATCTCCGTCTTTTGAAAGCTGCTGTTTGCAAACGTGCCACTTGCCGGACAAATAAGTGCCATAGTCTCCTTGTTTCAATACTTCGGCGATGGTTAAGCACTGTTTAGACAGGTCCCCACGATAACCGTCGATGTCATCGTCGAAATGCGTCATGTGACCCATTCCCACCTGATGTGGATTCATACCTGTCAAGAGGCTGGCTCTTGTTGGACAGCAACGTGCTGTATTGTAAAACTGGGTATATCGCAAACCTTGAGATGCGAGGCGATCCAAGTTGGGTGTATCGATTTCGCCGCCGTAGCATCCGATGTCAGAGTAGCCCATGTCGTCAGCCAAAATAAGAATAATATTGGGCTTTTTCATTGCGATTTAAAACGGCCTATCGGGACGAAATCTTCGCTAGCTAAGGACCCAGGGGGAACGAAGTTATCAGATCTGAAGCAGGTGAGCATTATGAATTTTAGGGTCCTTTGCGGTTACTTTTAGTTGAGCGGCAGGACGTTAGAGGCGATCATGGAGACAATCAATCCGATCACTGCCATTATCGTTGCCATGACAGAGAAGTTAGTCAGTGTTTCTCCTTCGGTCATACCACTCATCTTGCTAATTACCCAGAATCCACTGTCATTCATCCAAGGGACCGGCTTGGAGCCAAATCCAATTACCATGGCGAGATAGATGGGATGGAAGCCTAGGATTTCCGGAGCGGCTACAGGACCTAGGATTCCTACGGAGGTAATCATAGCCACGGTAGCCGAGCCTTGCACAGTACGAATCATGGCAGTCAAAACGAACGCCATCGGCAGAAACCACATGCCTCCTGCAACATCAATCTGTTCGACAACACCTCGAATGCCAGATTGTTGCAGCATGCCTCCGAAGGCACCTCCTGCACAGGTGATTATCAATACGATCCCGCCACTGGAGAGAGCTGATAGCACCGCACCTTTGACGGCTATTTGACCGCCGCCTTTTGTTTGAAAAAGAGTGAACAACCCTACGCTTGCTCCCATTGTGAGAGCGACATTTTTATCACCGAGCAAACTAACGATGCTGGATATCGCTGCGGGTAAGGTGAGGCTAGTGCTTCCGACGATACCCGTGATTATCGTTTTACCGGACAGAAGAATCAGCGGCAATATGATGGGGGTCATCGAAAGCCACAGATTGGGCAATTCCCTATCGGTAATATCATCCCACTTTTGCATCTTTTCGTCACCGCCTTCTTCCAAGTCGCGAAAGGGAATCGGCTTTCTCTTGTTGATCCACTTCGCATAGACCATTCCGCTTATGGCTGCGATTCCCCCAACAATAACACCGGAAATCATCATCATGCCAATATCGATTCCCAATTGCTCCGCTACAAACAGCGGTCCGGGGGTGGGAGGAATCTGGGAATGTGCTATGGAACCGCCTGCAATAATTGCTAGGACATACAGGCCATAGTTTTTCTTAGTTGATGCAGCGAGGGCTTTTGCGAGAGGTATTAGTAAATAGAATACAGTGTCAAAAAATACAGGTATGCCTAAAAAGAAACCACTTGTGCCCATAGCAGCAGGAGCTCGTTTTTCGCCTAGCACTTTGAGGATGGCTCGTACGATTCGGAGGGCGGCCCCACTGTCTAACAGGCATTTTCCGATGATGGAGGCCATGCAAATGACAATCCCAATCTTCCCACAGGTAAATCCGAACGCCGTGGCGACCCTAAGCCCAAAAGGAGAGCTTGCTAGGCTAGCGGCTTCAGCGGCTGACTTTCCTTCACCCATCCAATAGCCACTAATGAGTTCTGGGGCGGAAAGGGCCGCCACGGCCATCGCGGCTAGTGTGAGAGTAAAAAAGGCGTGTAATTTAAAATAGAGGATGCCAACGAAAACAATGACAATTCCAACGAGGAGAACAAACAGGGGGTCCATAAGTGGGTTTCTAGGGATGCTGCCCCGCGATGTCATGCAAATTATGAGTTTGATTGCTGCGGTTGGCTATTCCGGGAACGTCATCGGGGTTGCTCATCAGCGGTATTTTTGATTTAAGCCTAAAATTGAACTGAAAATGAAAGCGCAGGACTTCCCAAACCTATCGAAAGCCTGGTGGTTGGCCGCTATTGCTTTGATCTTTCTTCCCTATTTGTACGGGGGGCACCATGAAACATCAGAGGCCGGTGAGGTTTTAGTTCCACTTCACAATCCCATTGAGCAAAAGATAGAGAAGGGTGATATTATGGTTGCGGTGGAGAAACGATTCAGACTGCCACGCCTAGAGGATATGAGTGCGGGTGGAGCAACTACGGACGCTCACGCCCGGATACAATATCTCAATCCGGTGGGTGCTAAATCGGGTCGCATGGCCATTTGCGATTTACGGGGAGCCCTCTATCTGGCGGATGCAGAGGGAAAGGCGGCCCGTCTTTACCTTAATCATCGCGACTACCCCATTTCCTTCGACAATTCATCCATGCCGAATGAAACCGGATTAGCGGGATTTGCCTTTCATCCCGATTTCTATGCCAAAGGTCGACCCGGCTATGGGAAATTTTATACGGCTTTCAGCGCGACCAGCGGGTCGGGTGAGTCGACTTACTTGAAGGATGATGCCGGCAGCCATGAGAGCGTAATCTTGGAATGGACGGCGACAGATCCTGCGGCCATTCCGTTCAAGGGCACCTATCGCGAGGTTTTTCGTATCGGCCAATTTGCACCGAACCATAACATTGGTACCCTATCCTTCAATCCCAGTGCCAAAAGAAAATCATCCGACTACGGAAACTTGTACTTTAGTTTGGGAGATGGAGGAGCGTCATTCGATCCCAAGGATTATGGGCAGTCATTGGAGGTCCCTCAAGGTGCTATTTTGAGGATCAATCCGCTCGGTCGTTCGAAGGACCGATCGTACGGAATTCCCAATGACAACCCCTTTGTCTCAAAATCGAATGTGGCCCCCGAAATTTGGGCCTATGGGCTGAGGCACCCGCAGCACTTCTCTTTTGATAAAAAGGGACGGATGTTTATTTGCGACATTGGTCAAAAGGAGGTAGAAGAGATAAATATCGGTGTAATTGGGGGTAATTTCGGATGGCGGATCAGGGAGGGCACCTTTGCCACGGGGTTCGGAATCGAAGGAGTCGAAGTGGGCCCGGTATTTGAGCTCCCTCACGATGGGCCAGAAACGTTTATCGATCCAGTCGCCCAATACGATCATGAGGAAGGAAGGGCGATCGGTAGCGGCTTCGCCTATGAGGGACGGAAAATCAAATCGTTGAAAGGAAAGTTCGTATTCGCAGATATAGTACGCGGTCGGGTATTTTACATTGATGCGGGGAATTTGGAGCCCGGAACCCCAGCAGAAATAAAAGAGTTGCGGTTGATGATCGAAGGTCGTGAGCAAAACTTGTTAGATACTGTAGGGTATCCGAATACCTACAATCGGGGATTGCGAGCAGACCTTCGATTGGGAATTGATGAAGACAAAGAGCTATATCTGCTAACGAAGGGCGATGGTTGGGTACGAAAGCTTGTACCCGCAGAATGAGTTAATGGCGTTTCGAGTACGTACCAGCGGAAGCTTGAAAAGTTCAAGTCGTATTTTCTGGATGCCAAACAGCTTTAATCGATTATCCCAGATACTCAATCGAGCCCTCTGGTTGGAGGCTTGACGTTTTTGTTCGGGAGCATCTCGGAAAGCTTTTGCTTTACCGGTTCAAACTCGGTGAGGCTGGCTAGGTTTGTAAACTCTTGCGGATCGTTTTGATGATTGTAGAGCTCCTCTCCACCGTCCGCATAGCGAATGTATCGCCAATTTTCAGTTCGAATGGCATGGTTATTAAATCCCTGTGTTGTAACAACGCCTCGGCCCGTTGACTGCTCAGGGTTTTTGATCAGGGGAAGAAGGCTCTGGCCTTCCAAATGGGCCGGTTTCTCGAGATTGCAGAGGTCCAATAGAGTTGGATACAAATCGAGTAGGCTAACAGGCTGGGAACAGCGCGTAGCGGATTGCCCATTACGAGAATCCGCAATAATCAGTGGGACATTTGTGGTTTGCTCCCAAAGCGCAAATTTCTCCCAGTGGTGCTTCTGGCCGATATGATATCCGTGATCCGACCAAAGAACAATGATTGTATTGTCGGCGAGCGGCCCTTTCTCGAGAGCTTGGAGCAATCGCCCCACCATGGCATCTGCAAACGTCATTGACGCAAGGTAGCCCTGCATGGCCTGCTTGCGTTTTCCGTTTTCAAGTATCCAGTCATCCCACTTTTTTCGAACCATACTCCGTCCTGCATCAGGCAAGTCGTCGAGGTCATTGTGTGGGTTATCCAGAAATTCAATTTCTTCCAAGGGATGCTGATTAAAATAGGGTTGCGGAGTCCACCACGGCCAATGGGGACGGTAGATGCCAACGGCTAGAAACAACGGTTTCTCATGCGTTTTGGAAAGCTCACCCTCGGCCCAGGCAACGACCTTGGCATCTCCCATTTCTGAATCATCTATATCTAGAGGGGCCCAATCGAATCGCCCCTGATAGAAAGTCCTATTGGTATTCAATGGCCACTTGGCAGGCTCTACTTCGGGAGGTAGTTGAAGATTCCGTGACGGAAAAAAGCCGTTCCAGGGTTCCGGATCCAAGTACCCCTCGTACGCCGATTCGCTAATGGTATGGGCATGGTAGAGTTTTCCGCCTCTCATAGTCTTGTACCCCCCGGCTTGTAAGGTATCCGGCAGCGTTTCCACGTTTCGGGTTGTCTCCATCTTCCGCCAGTCATGTCCGTTGGCATAGATGCCTGTGCTAGAAGGCCGCAGACCAGTGAACAAACTGGATCTCGAGGAGTTGCAACCCGGAGCCGAGCAATGGGCATTCGTAAATACCATTCCCCTAGCCGCTAAACGATCCATATGAGGCGTCTTTACTCCCGGATGGTTATTCAGAAAGCCTACCCAATTGTTCAGATCATCCACCGCGATGAACAGAACGTTGGGGGGTTCAATCTGTGCAAACAAGCAGATAGGCCAAAGGGTAATGAAAAGGGGTATTTTTAGGAACTTGAGGAGCGTCATTAGTGGCTTTTAACCTGACGATATCCAGCTCGATTGGGAGAAAAAACTTTAATTAGCTTTCGGATTTGTAAAAGCGGTCGAACACGAAATCCTGGAAACCAAGAACGAGTTGGCTTCCGTTTATATTTACCAGGGGAGTTTTAGTGACTATTTTGTCCCGTGAGACCATCTGCTTTCAGAAAAATTCAAAGCCGAGATTAACTACAAATTCGCTTTTATTTCGTGAATGGTGTTTTGAATTTCTCCTTCAACCGGTTCGCCATTAGCTCCCTTGAGATAGTACTTGATGGACATTTGCCATACCGGCTCGAGGTCGGGAATTTTCAATCTAAGAATTTTCCCGTGGGGCGACAGGCTGGCACCGGCGACTTCGATTTCCTTTTTGTCGTAGTGTGCGGATCCGTAGTCTGCGGTTCGCTTGAGAGCCCAAGTACGGACGATTATAGAGTTGCGGAGTATCTCGGGCGATAGTTGTGCCAGAGGATCTGAAAACTCAATCTCGATTTCCTGTTCGCTGGCCCGAAGACCGATGGGTAAATGAGCAGGTGAATCTGTCTTTCGGATACGGTAGAAGCCTCCAGCCTGATGTAGTTGAGCCGTTCCCCAAGCTGACATGCCGCAAAGGTAAAGATGGCCATTATGAGGATGAAAACGTCCACGCATAGTTCCGGTTGGGAAATCGGGAATAGGTAAACGCTGAAGTCCACCCTGTGGTTGGCCATTGACGATTTCGTGTGGAACGATCTCCAGGCGCCCGTGGCCGTAGGATATATTTAGGAGTTTTCCATCAAGCGGTCCCCAGGACGGACTATCGATCCAGAGGAGTTCAGAAGGCGATCGATCGAACCCCTTGTCTACCCAGGCGAGCGGGCGTTCCATTGCCGAATCGGAACTGTCTTCTGGAGCCCCGTAACTCCACATGTTGCCGTAGAAGCGTCCATCTGGATAAACCCAATTCAATCGGTTCATGGGATTCCAATGGCCCTCTTGGTCCGTGACGATAAATGACCCATCTGGATTGATGCAGACGCCATTGGCGGCTCGAAATCCATTGGCCAAAATTTCGGTTCGTTCTCCATCGTGGCTAACTTTCAGTAATGTGCCATGATGAGGAACGATTGGTGGTCGGGCGTGGCGGGCACTTTTTGCATAGTAAAAATTCCCTTCGTCATCAACTTGGAGCCCCATCGCGAATTCGTGAAAGTGTTGAGTCACTTGGTGATCGGAATTGAACGCTTCATGGTAGTCCATTTCGCCGTCACCATTCAGATCTTGGAGTCGGACCAACTGATTGCGACAGGTTACGAAGATCTCCCCATTAACGAGCTTAATACCGAGCGGTTGAAACAACCCTGCGGCGATGCGAAACCACTGAGCATTGATTGCGGTTTCGTCGTTAAGCCCTTCAACGCGCCAGACATCCCCATCCCAAGTGCATAGATAGGCGGTTTCGCCGTCAGGCGAAAAGTCTACCCCAGAAGTTCGCAGCCAGCTCTTCCAGGGATTTGCCTTGGGAAGAGTGAAACTGTCCCATTGGAAGGGTCCCTTTTGTCTTCCGCGAACGATCGGGGAGGGAACACCTTGCTGCCATTCCGAGGGGCTTCCTTTCGTAAGAGGGGCGAGGTCGAGATCAGTCGGTTGAACGGAACCGGATCCAGAAATGAAAGCGGCGTTTAAAGGAGTCACTCCCGCTGGGATAGAGGCAGTGAGAAAACCACCGGATTCCTCGAGTTTAATGGCATCGCTTCCCTGAACGGAAATCGTAACCCCTGAATTGGCGAGTCGCAGTTTCAGATCTATCTCTGATTTTCCAATATTCAGTATTCGAGCAATAGCTCCTGAATTCGTAAGCAGATGGTTCTCCAATATAGATACTTCGCCAACTGTATAAGAAATAATAATACGTTTCGCGTATCGATAAAGTCCTTTAAATTGAGTCCAATCGCGCGGTAGTGGTCCGAAACGCCGACCGTTTAGGCCGACTATGCGTTGATCCTCGAACGAGCCATTGGCAGGATTGGCCCATCCGGGGACATCCTCGGTTTCAAAGAGAATTTTGCCGCGCGTGCGCGGCCAATGCCAATGCTTGTGGTCAAAATTGATTCCTTGCCAATCGGTGAAGCCTTCTCCGGTCCAAGCGCCGGCGATCCGCATAGTGTCGTGTTCAAATGCCAGCCAGGTATGCCCTTTGGAGATGCCTCCCTCCCCGGGATCGAGCCGGATGGCGATGGCTTTGTAGGCGAGATTCGCATCGGGTGCGACGTAGCCACGAGTGTCCTTTCCTTTCGGCCAACGATAGTTTTCAAACTCTTCCGCTACGATTTCTAAAGTGCCTGTTAGAAAGGGGCCATAATCCATTTCCTTCCAAGGTTCGTGCTTGGTGGGTTCCGGGCCCAGTTGGTTTCCCTTTGGAAGACCGGACAGGTATTCGTCGGTAATTTGGAAATACTGATCCGGATTTCGCTCCTCGATAAAATGAGCACGAATGTAACGGATGACTGAATACTTTTCGCGAGGCGTCAATTCGGTTTGCGGGACCATCAACCTCCAGCCGCGGGTGATACTTTGATACATGGTATACGGGTCATTCCCATGCTGAAAAACCCCTTCGGCGAATCGCAAGGAACTGGGAATGGAACCTGGCAGGTTTATATCCCCGTGGCAGTTGTGACAGACCTGCTGATAGATCTTTTGTCCCATATTGAAGCTGGTCAGCTTATCATCCTGGATCAGGCGTGCGTGATCAATCTCCGACTCGTAGGAGGGAAGGGCGGACTCTGGTAAAATCATTTCACCCGGAGCTAGCTCTTGGGAGAGGCCGAATCGAGAAGCAAGGATAAGGAATGAAAGCGAGAGTATTTGCGTCCGAATCATCATACAGTAATTCTATATCCGGAAAGGGTAGGCGAATCGGACCGATTGGGAAAGGAAAACTAATTCATTGACCAAAAGAGGTGTAGGAGATTGTTTTGGGGCCAACGGGAAGTCCCTTTCAACGAATTGCACACTAAAGGACCCTCTTTCCGCCGGATAAGGGGAAGAAAACGATCGATCTGGTTTCATCTGCATTTTTGGCTTGTTTGGATCACTCGGACCCATTTATCACAAATTTGGTTTTAGGAATTGAATTAGAGTAGCATTAAAAACTCTCTTCCTTACGAAAGAAACGATGCGAAGATATCCCGTGCATTCGCGTGAGAGATTTTATGGGCGGCCAAGCTATCCATGGTATTTGGAGAGTTTTCTTCTACGGCTTGTTCGACTGTCACGAGAGGGCGAATACCAATTTCATGTGTGACTTTCATTAGAAAACTGTAATCGATGTCCCCATCGCCTAGTGTTTCGGTCCAGATGCCTTTTTTCGACTGTCGAACATGGAGCTCAACGATTCGATCGCCGTAAAGTTTAATTACGTTATAAAGGGCGACATTTGAATCTCCGGAGCCACGGAATATCCAGTGTGAGTCAAGGCAGAATTTTACGTACTGAGGATCGGTTGAAGCGAGCATGTGATGGAATTCGCGGCCAGCCAATCTCAGTTCTGAGTCGTGGTTGTGATAGGCTAGTGTCAGGCCTTCTCTCGACAAGGCTTCCCCGAGGTTGGTGAGTGAATCGCCTTGCAGCTTGATTTGATCATCGTTTTTGTTTTCGGGTTCATCCCAGTGGATGGGTATAGGGTTAGTGACGATGATTTTTGTCCCCATTCGGTCCTGGGCGATACGGGTGAGCTTAAGAACCGTGTCGATGGACTCCTGAACGTCTGCTTTCTCATGCAACTTGCTATTAACGTAGGCAGAAACCATGGAGACGCCTTTATCGATCAAGACGTCCGCAAGCTGGTTCGTTTTCTCCGGAGTGCTGAGAATGGGTTCCAGACTATCGGCGCCGCTCTGTTTGATTTCTTTGATGGAACTTTCGAGATTGGCTTCGAAATCGCGTCCTTGTCGTCGGTAGAAGGTAAGCCAAGGGTAGATATTTGTTGCGAGCATTTTAGATGTATTGGAAACTTGAAGTTTGATTACTCGGGACACTAATTGGACTAGGGTATATCGAGTTGAGTTAATTAGAGTGGAGCCCAACGCTTCCTAAGATGGTCCTTTTATAAAATTCTTTTGATTCGTAAGTTTTTTCACGGTTCCGGAGTGAGAGTTTCTTGAATAATCATCGAGAAAACGTTTTGGAGGCCAGAAAGACATTTAACGACTTCGGGGTATTGAGTATCGAGGTTGGATATTTCCGTAGGATCCATTCTAAGATTAGCTAGAAACAAGGTGTCGTCCTTTCCAAGAGGAGCCTTGTCGGAACGGTCTGTCGGGTTGCCGAGTAGTTTCCAGTCGCCTTCGCGAACAACCCGTTCCGGATTTCTACCCCTACCGTTTGCCAAGGTCGGTTCGCTTGACCCATTCGGTGTGGCGTTTTTCTAGAAGGGCTACCTTCTCTGGCATTTCAGAAACGAGGTTGTACAGTTCAGTGGGGTCGTCCGCGAGATTATATAGCTCCCAAGGTCTCCTGTTTTCGGACACGAGTTTCCAGTCGCCGACACGAACGGCTTTTCCTTTACTGTGGGCCCAGAAAAGAGCTTCGTGAGGTTTGAATTTTTGAGGCTCTCCTCGGAGAATTGAGAAGAATGACTTACCCTCGATTGGAAGGGGTTTCTGGATTACGATCTCGCCCCCCGCCGCTTCGATAAGCGTGGGCATGAGATCGATTACGTGGCAAACTTCATCGGTGAGGCCACCTTTGAGCTCCGGTTTGAGCCCTTCAGGCCACGAGATTATGAGAGGGGAACGTGTGCCGCCTTCGTGGTCGTGTTGCTTGAAAAGTCGGTAGGGCGTATTGGAAGCGTTGGCCCAGCCATAGCCGTAGGATTGCCAGGTACTTTGGGGACCTGGCATGATGTGAGGAAGATTGCCGGCTGTGATGGGAGTCCGCTTCCCATCGGTCGTGAAGGGCCTTGTCCAGGATCCAGTCCGCTCGGGTGGATACTCTACGTGGCAGCCTCCATTGTCCTGCTGGTAAACGAAGAGAGTATTGTTCAGTTCGCCAGTCGCTTCGAGATGCTCTACGATGCGGCTAATATTCCGGTCCATGGAGGTAATTTGGGCGGCATACACTTCCATCCGACGCTCCTGCCATGCTTTGTGAGCCTCATCTTCCCAAGCAGAAACTTCCGGGTGCCGAGGAGACAATTGCCATGAAGGATCGATGATGCCTAGTTCTACCATGCGGTGGTAGCGCTTTTTTCTTAGATTGTCCCAGCCTTGGGCGTATTTGCCTTTGTAGTGGGCGATATCCTCTGGCCTGGCGTGCAAGGGCCAGTGGGCGGCATTGTAGGCTACGTAGAGGAAGAAGGGATTCTCTTTCTTAGATTCATCCAAAGAATGATCTTTTAAAAACTCAAGTGCGTAGTCGGTGATCGCATCGGTGTAGTAAAAATCTGGATTCTTTTTCCATTCATGATCTCGACGTTCGCCATTCAGGTAAAGATCTACAGGTGCGAAAAAGTCTGAGGTCCCCCAATAGGTGCTGTATGCTCGATCGAATCCTCGTTTGTGGGGTGCACTGGGGCCATTGGGCTGCTCGGGATCAGACAAGTGCCACTTACCAGACATGAAAGTAGCATAGCCAGCGGTTTTGAGCGCTTGGGGAAGCGTCGTGACATCGGGATGAAACCCGCCCATAGGGGATCCGTCAGATAGGGATGATTTTGGATACAATCCCGTCATCAAACTGGCTCGAGTGGGCCAGCACATATTATTGACGTAGAAATTCGTGAATCGAATTCCTGTGGCGGCGAGGGCGTCTAGTTGGGGAGTCTCAATTTCACCGCCATAGCAGTTTAGATCCGAGTAACCCATGTCGTCCGAAATAATGAGTACGATGTTGGGTTTGCCAGGGTAGGCTGCGGCTTCGCTTTTTGGATCAGATAGACCTAGCAGAGTAAAACCGAGAATGAAAAAGAGAATTGGGGTGATTTTCATTGGTATTTCAATGATCAACGTTTGGTAGGCTGGCTGTCAACGGCGAGATTTCAGTGGCTTGTCGATGATGGGAGACAATCTACGGTGGCTAGCTTTGTCGGCTGGGTTGTCGCGTGGATTAGACGCCTTACGATTCGGGGTTTTTCAGCATGAGCCTTTGATCTTTTAGGGCAGGGTAGGGAGCCATTTTCGGCACTCGCGAATCTTCTTGCTGCTTGCAGAGAAGCGATCCCTAATGCACGACCAACTTTGCGGGCCTGGTTGAGGATCGACTCTCGCTTAACGGTGTTTGATATGAGCGAAGACAAAGACAACATACAGGTTTTCAATGATTTAGGACTTTCCGATTCGGTGATGAAAGGGTTGGTTGAAATTGGCTATGAATCACCCTCGCCAATCCAAGCGGCTATTATTCCGCATGTGCTGGAAGGGCGCGATGTGATTGGACAGGCCCAAACAGGGACTGGAAAAACAGCCGCATTTGCCCTTCCTCTCCTTTCGAAAATTGATTTTTCGATTATGAAAAAGCCGCAAGTAATCGTGCTGACACCGACCCGAGAGCTCGCCATCCAGGTCGCAGAAGCGTTTCAAAAGTATGCGGCAAAGCTAAAAAATTTCCATGTAATCCCAATTTATGGAGGTACGGACTTTCGTGCTCAGTTGCGACAGTTGAACCGCGGAGTTCATGTGATAGTCGGCACTCCAGGCCGGGTGATGGACCATATGCGCCGTGAGACTTTGGATTTGGGAGCGTTGTCCTGCGTCGTTCTTGATGAGGCAGACGAGATGCTACGGATGGGATTCATCGAAGATGTTGACTGGATTATGGAACGGACTCCAGCGGGCCGACAAGTCGCTCTCTTTTCGGCTACGGTGCCAGCTCCGATAAAGCGGATTGCCCAGCGTCACCTGAATGATCCTGTTGAGATTAAGATCAAGACGACGACCTCGACCGCAGAGACGATCCGCCAGCGCTATTGGATGGTGAGTGGGCTCCACAAGCTAGATGCTTTGACTCGAGTCCTCGAAGGTGAGGAGTTTGACGCGATGATCATATTTGTCCGGACCAAGCTGGCTACGGCAGAGTTGACCGAGCGCCTTCAGGCTAGAGGCTTCGCGGCCGCGCCACTCAGTGGGGACATCCCTCAGGCCAAGCGCGAAAAAACAATCAATCGGCTCAAGACGGGGAAGCTGGACATATTGATCGCCACCGATGTGGCAGCGCGGGGGTTGGATGTCGATCGTGTGAGCCACGTAGTCAATTACGACATTCCGTACGACAATGAATCCTATATCCATCGGATTGGCCGAACAGGCCGTGCGGGTCGTGCGGGTGATGCGATTCTGTTTGTGACACCGCGGGAAAAGCGTCTCTTGCAGTCGATAGAGCGAACGACCAACAAGAAGATCGAGTTGATGGAGATGCCAACCACTCAGGATATCAACGATAAGCGTATCGATAAATTTAAGACGAAAATTACAGAAGTCCTCGACCAGAACGGTCTGGATTTTTTCAAAGACATAATCGAGCAGTACCGCCAAGAACACGATGTTCCCTCATCGGAAATTGCAGCAGCGTTGGCAAAAATCGCTCAAGGGGATTCGCCTTTGCTGCTATCCGAACGAAAGGCTTTCCGCCAGGACCGGAACGACGACTGGAAACCTCGTGAGCGACGTTCCGGTATTGGTCTGGATTTGGAAAGTAGCCCTCCCCGGCGCGATAAGAGAGAGTACAAGCGGATGCCCCCTGAAACTGGGACAGAGCGATTTCGTATCGAGGTGGGTTATAAGCATGGAGTAAGGCCAGGAAATATAGTCGGTACGATTTCCAACGAGGCGGGACTAGACAGCAAATTTATTGGCAGGATCGAACTCTACGAAGACTACAGTACGGTAGATTTGCCAGAAGGGATGCCGCGTGAAGTGGTCCAGATTTTAAAGAAAGCCTGGGTATCGGGCGAGCAAATGCGTATTTCGCGGTTGGATGTTTCGTCCAAGAAAAACAAGGGAAACAACAATCGGGACCATTGTAGAGAGGCTCGATCGCAGAGTAGAGGGAGACCCGCTCATACGAAGAGCGGAAAGCTGCCGTTCAAAAAACGACGAGCGGGTCGCGATGTCTAACTTAGAGGTAGCTTTGTCTAACTTTGGAAGATCTTTTTGGGTATTTCGAAATCATTTCCGATAGATCCCTACCCAATAATAGGTTAAGCTTGATCGATGTTGCAAAAAATTGCTCATAGCCGGATAATTAATTTATCAAACTGAAAACGGGCGATTTACCCCAACAGGGACTTGGATTAATCCCAAACGGATTCAGTAGAGCAATTCCACAGTCTTTATCTTTTTCATACACTCAAGCGGAACCAGCTTCGGCAGACCACAAATACAAACAGAAACCCAAGATTCCAAAACCTATCGATTTCAATATGTTCATAGGTATCGAGGCGTCGACTCTGAAGTTAATCCGAATTCCTTGTTCCAGTGTTCCCGAGCTGAGTTTCAAAGGAATCGAAAACCCAGTAGTTCCAGTCATTGAAGAATCGACAGGTGATGTGCTTTATACCACTCGAGTAAAAAGCAAAACTTATCGCCCTAAAGTGTACACAAATGGCAAATACACGATTAGGGTTGGGGAGGGTTTACCAATTCTCAAAACTGTGAAAGGTGTGCAATCTGTTGCAGCGAGCAACACGAAGAAGATGACTATCAGCGTAAGGTAACACGGAGTCTCGCTTCTCAAATGAAGCTAGGATGGCGTGGGCTGGACCGCCTAGGGTACCACGTGAAAACCGGATGACCAACCGTGGGGAGCATCGGCTTCTCCCATGGTAATTGGGAGTGTTGCTTGTGTGTCCAAATTGGAGCACATCATTATTTTACAGTAATCCGTATCACTTCTATCTGGGGGAAATTTAACTCTTCTTTCTCACCTTACTCCTTGATTGCTCAAATCGTGGGGCTAGGGTGTTTTTAATGAATAATATCCACCGGACTATTTTAGCCTTACTGACTCTGGTGTTGGTAGGGTTTCATGTTGCAGCGGAGTCGTCTGAAAAGCCTAACTTCGTTTTCATTTTGGCTGACGACTTAACTTACAATTTGTTGGGCTGTTATGGGGGTGTCGATGCGGAGACACCGCGTATTGACGAACTTGCGAGTGAAGGGATGCGGTTTACTCGAGCATATGCGGCAATGGCGATGTGTGCACCTTTTCGGGCGGAACTCTATACGGGCCTGTATCCAGTACGCAATGGTGTGGCTTGGAATCACTCTTCGGCCAAACTAGGGACGAAAAGCGTTTGCCACTATCTCGAGGAGCAGGGTTACCGCGTCGGGTTATCGGGTAAGAAACATGCGTCGCCTGAGTCGACTTTTCCCTTCGAGGTTTTGAAGGGATTCCCCGCCGGGGAGGGTGTTCGTGAATTCATGACACGCGATTCGGACCAGCCTTACTGCCTTTTCATCTGCTCAAACAACGCTCACGCGGCGTGGACAACGGGTGACCCGTCGCGTTTTGATCCGGACACGGTATCTTTGAATCCTTTGCAGTTTGATACGCCTGCGATCCGCGAAGTGATGACACGCTATTTGGCGGAGGTTGAGGATTTCGATCGGGAGACAGGAGAAATCCTGGATTTGCTTGCGGGCTTGGAGCAGGAGGACGACACGCTGGTCATGTTATCTTCAGAGCAAGGCTGGGCACTGGGTTTTGCCAAGTGGAGCAACTGGGACTTGGGCGTTCATACTGGGCTGATTGCTCGCTGGCCGGGCAAAATTGAGGCGGGTAGTGTCTCGAATGCTCTTGTGCAAATGGCGGATGTGTTGCCGACATTTTTGGAGGCGACGGGAACTAAGGAAGGTGAGGAGATGTTCGACGGGATTAGCTTTTATCGGCACTTGAGAGGTGAGGATCAGCCTTTGCGAAAATTTGTATATGGAGTTCACAATAACGTTCCGGAGGGGAATCCGTATCCTATTCGCTCGATACGGAATGAACAGTTTCACTACTTGCTGAACCTGAATCCTGATACGTCCTACCATGAAAAGCATGTCATGCTGATGGACTCTCGATTGACCTGGTGGCCGGAGTTGAAAAAAGCGGAGGCAAAAGGTGATCCGGAGGCGATCGCTCTTTTGAAAAAGTATCACAAACGCCCTGCCGAAGAGCTTTACAGGGTAGATGAGGACATTTACGAAATGAACAACCTCGCAAGCAACCCTGAGTACGTGAAAGTGAAAGAGGCTCTGAGGGAAGAGTTAAAGAGATGGATGGAAGAGCAGGGTGACACTGGAGCGGCCATGGACGATTTCGCAGTGCATGCTGAAAACAGGCAAAAGTAGAAGCATTAATTTGGGGCGCTCGTGCTCAGTGCGAGCAATCAGCCGCAGGTTCTATTGTGTCATTTGGGCTGCTTGCTGGCCTGTCGGATCCGACCATAGTCGATGGTAGTAAGCGGTTCTTTGGTTGCCTGGCTAGACCTTGAAGGTTGCTGCGTTTATGATGTACCAAAGATGGAAAGTAAGAGTGAAAGGCCAAGTGAACACCACAAAGCTGGTAAAGTGGGTTGTGGTGGTCATTACAACGAAGAAAGCTACTTAGAGATTATGACCTTGGACAAGCTGGCCGAGTTCAGGTATGAAAAAGCTGGCGAGATCGGCGATAACGTTGCCGGATTCGCCACGGCGAGAGGGATTAGCGGTTGTGCTCATGGAAGGAGAAATTGCGTTAGTAGCCTAAGATACACGGTAAATGGGCCTAGAGTTAGAAAAAAGCGGAGAGGAGTAAATAGGGATGGTCGTTTTCGTTTGGTGATTGAAATGCGGTAGCACAGGGCGTTGTGATATATTTTGTCCGATCCGAACCGAGTGGGGTTGCAATTCTCTCAGGGAAGATTTTTTTTAGTTAGAGTGAAGCGTGAATGGGAGAACAGGTACCTGGCAGTCGGGTTTTTTTTGGCCGTGGGTTCAAATGTTCTTGGGGTAGATTTCCAGGTTCAAAAGGGCGACGGGTATTTTGAAGGTTCACTCCGGTACGTCGTTTCGCGCTATTCAGTCCAAACTGGAAGGGCGGTTGAGCGAAAGCAGGTTGATGTCATAGTAACAGAAAACCGGCTCAGTGTACCTTCGCTTGATGTCGCGGACGTTTTCGCGAATAATGCCCCACCTGGGGTTTCAACTGCCTTGTTTCGTCATGATGTGGACGACTTTATACTGTATGGCGATGATATCGATGCGTATCGATTCCGCGGATATGACAAGGTTTTGCTGGGGCTAGCTTTTCGGGCTTTGGCATTGTCGGGTGCTCCGGTGGATATGAAGCTACCAGAAAAATCGGGCCCCTATGCTTTGCGGAACTTTCGGGCGAATTTGAGTCGTTATTTGGGTGAAGCCGGAATCCGTTACGATATGTATTTATCAAAAGACTACATGGTTAATTGGGGTTCATTAGCGGATTCCTGGCTCTTCGGTTCGGGTGGGCTCAAGGTGCCGGAGCTGGATGATCGACTGCGGGGAGGAGAAGTGCCGGTGCGGGTCGAGGTTTTTAGAAACGCCTCAAAAGTGCTATCGATCAACTTGATGGCTGCCGAGGAATATCAGGTCTCTCGAGCCCTAGTAGAGGTGCCACCGCAAAAGATTTTGCATTCCTCAACTGGTCTGTTGAGGCAGTTGGCGACGGAAGCGATGGGCCTATAATAAGTCGTAAGGCTAAATTGAGATTGGTACTTGGTAGAACATGTCGTAATCTACCTTTTTGCTGACGGCTTTAAAGAGGCATTAGGTTTTAAGGTTGGATCGAATATTTCTCGAATGGCACGCAGAAGCCATCGTAATCGTTCTCATCGTGGGAAACCTTGCGTCAACAAGGACTTTGTTTATGGCGTTGACGTGTTAATATTTCCTGTTGGCTGTGACCGTTTTTGTCATCGTGTTCGACACTCGAGAAAGCGAGCCGCCTCGATTTGAGGTAAAGGCGAGTTTTCTGGTGAAAAAAGACGACTTTAAGGAGGATTAACGGCGAGAACGCTTTAAGAAACGGATGAGTCAGTGGGAGCCGATTCAGCGACTATCGGTCGACTAGGTTTTGAATAGTGAACTCTCATCGATGCCTGATCTGCCCACAGAGGCGTTTGAACGAGATGGTGAGGATCTTGAGATGCTGGAAGATGCGAGCACGATGTTCGATTAATCAGGCTCGTTTGGAGGCAGTTCATATAGGAAAGGAAGTTCATCTGCGGCGTCTTTTTCTGGGTTCAAGATTCTAGTCGTCGAATCGTAGTCAACACTTCTGCATTAGTTGTGCAAAAAGCTCGGAATCAAGAAGTATCAATTGAACTGATACTCGGAGAAGTCATTTCGCTGATTAATAATCTCGATAGTAACACCCTTTTTGGAATCCTGAAATTCAGACAGGGTCGCGACGCTTTGCTCCTTGTCTTGCTCCGTCGATTTGTTGTAATAAGAAGGCGGCAAGTCACTTGACTAGAAAGGAAATGCGGGGGAAATCAAAGGTCTAGATCGAGCTCCTGCTGGGTCATGAAGGAGGATTAAAATCAGCGTCAGATACTGAGCCAGACTTGATGTTTTTCGTTTCGGATGGGTTTCTGAACAAACGGGTTAAAGTGGATGGCACATACAAGTATTCTGGCATACATTATGAGACTTTCATTGGGTCGGTAGAAGCCGATTTACGGGCTGGGAAGCCCGACCGTGCGTTCATGCGATTGGGTTTGAATTGAACAACAAAGATCGGAAAGGGCTGGAGCGATTGACGCGTCACTTCGCCGGGACTTTGAGGAAATCTGAGGGCTTTAAGGCCCAAGTCAGTGGAGTTTTTGCTAGGTACTGATGCCGGCTTTAGTCGATCGCTTGGAAGACCGATTTCCAGAGCTTCGATTCTTCAACGTGGCCGTATTGGTCTAGTTTCTGGGCGATCTCCTCTAATGAAGGTTCCTCAACATCGTGATCGGGGTCGCTTTGAAAGTCGGGACGCGCTTTGCAGGAGAGAGCCCAGCAGGCCCAGGATCGCCATTTTCGTTGTTCGATTCGCGGTTCGCCGAGGCGGTCGGCGTAGTGCTGGAAATGGACGCGAGGGTTTCCGAGGAAAACTTCGGTGGGCGCATTTTGGAGAATGTAGACTAGCGCTTGATAGGGAAGCGGCCAGTATTCGAGAATAGGCTCATCCCCTTTTAAGTCGGCTCCCCATGCCCGATCGAGGCAAAGAATGGCCCGGGCGGGAAGTCTCCGCTTCCAAAGGACTTGGCTGTAGTCAAGACAGGTTTTATAGAAATCGGAGCCGCGTTCAGTTGATCGAAAGCGGTTGAGGTCTCTCCAACTCATATCTTGGGTTGGCGGAGGAAGATAAGGAATGTTGGAAATATCAGGAAGGTCGGGCATACAGATGGATGCTGGAGAGCGTCTCAGGTGACAATCTTGCGGAGTTAAAAAAAATGATTCGCAGAAAGGCGCAATGATTTGTTGCAACACGGGTAGATTTTCGCGTAGGTGATGGGCGTAATACGAAAAAAGCCCATTAGAGCAACAAAGTGAACCTTTTCTCCCCCGAAGCTAGCCTCTGTTATCGACTGAATGCCGTAATCCCGAAAGGGAGAGAGGCCGACTGTAAGTGCGGGCAGCACTCGAGATGCGTTGTTGGGATCTATTGGAAGGAAACCGCCAGATGACTGAGGCGGTTTGGCTGTTTTTGGAGGAGATTAATCGCCATACGTGTTGTGGCCGGAGAGCCTACTTCGGTAGTTAGGGATTTTTAGCGAGAACCTTTAGATGAGCGAGCTGATCAAACACGAATGCGGAGTGGCCCAAGTGCGGCTGAAAAAGCCACTGGAATACTTCGCCGAGAAATACGGCACTCCGCTTTATGGGTACTACAAGCTTTTCCTTCTGATGGAGAAACAGCGTAATCGTGGCCAAGACGGGGCCGGAGTGGCGGCTATCAAGTTTAACATGCCAGCGGGTGAGCCGTACATGTTTCGCGAACGAAGCGTAAAAACCAATGCCTTGGACCGGATCTTTAAAGATACTCTCAAGCAGTATCAGAAGCTTCAGCGAAACGGTGACATTCTTCCCGACTACGTTCCTTCGATAAAATCTAAGTACGACTTTTGCGCAGAGTATTACATGGGGCATTTGAGGTATGGGACCTCTGGGGGCTATTCGCTCAGTGTGTGCCATCCGTTCTTTCGCCGAAGCAGCTGGCCGACAAAAAACCTGATGTTGGCGGGCAACTTCAACATGACCAATACGAAGGAGCTTAACGAGAGCTTGATTTCGATGGGTCAGCATCCGATTTTCGCAACGGATACACAGGCATTACTAGAGAAAGTGGGATACCATCTCGATGAAGCACACGACAATCTTTATCGCTATCTGCGAGATGAAGGGCACGATGCACGTGAAATTTCGGAGCGAATTTTGGGAGAGATCGATTTGGTCAAAGTTTTTTGCAAGGCGTCCAAGTCATGGGATGGTGGCTACGCCCTTATTGGAGCGATTGGCAACGGCGACAATTTCATCCTGAGAGACCCTTTGGGAATTCGGCCAGTTTTCTATTTTGAGGACGACGAAGTTTTTGCGTCCGCCTCGGAACGAGCGCCGCTCATGACGATTTTCAACAAGCAGATTGAAGACATCAAAGAGGTTCCGCCGGGTCACATCATCGTTGTAAAGCGGAGCGGTGAGCTTATAAATGAGCAGTTTAAAGAGCCAAATCCAGAGCGCAAACAATGTTCTTTTGAGAGAATCTATTTCTCCAGAGGAAATGATGCGGATATCTACAAAGAGCGCAAAGCCCTAGGAGCGCAGCTTTCGGAGCAGGTTTTAAAAGAGGTCGGGCATGACCTTGAGAATACGGTGGTCAGCTTTATTCCCAACACATCGGAGATTGGCTATTTCGGCTTTCTGGAAAAGCTTCGGGTGGATCGGCGTAATCAAGTAAAAGACGCAATTCTCGACGCCCAGGAAAAAGGTGAGTTGAGCGAGGAGCTCCTCGACGACCTGATCATGAAGAACTGGCCCCGTGGTGAAAAGATCGCACATAAGGACCAGAAGCTGAGAACGTTTATATCCACCGAGAATTCCCGAAATGAAATGGCAACCCACGTCTATGATGTGACTTATGGTATTGTACAGAGGGCAGATAATCTAGTTTGTATCGATGATTCTATTGTTCGTGGAACGACTTTGCGGAAGTCGATCTTAAAAATATTGAGTAGCCTGAATCCCAAAAAGATTGTTATTGCATCAACTGCTCCTCAAGTAAGGTATCCAGATTGTTATGGCATTGACATGTCTGAGCTTGGTAAGTTTATTGCTTTTGAAGCGGCGATTGCCCTGCTGCATGAGGTGGGCAAGCGCGATACGCTTTTAGAAGTTTACCGCAAGTGCATCGATTGCCTGAAGTCTGAAGATTCCTGTGGAATCAACTACGTCAAGGAAATCTATGCTCCTTTTACTGCAGAGCAGATTTCAAGAAAGATCGCCGAAATCGTCTATCCTCGAGACCGTAAGTGGAACGGTGAGGTTTCAGTCGTCTATCAATCGATTGGGGGACTGAGGAAAGCCCTGCCAGATCATAGAGGAGACTGGTATTTTACGGGAGACTATCCGACGCAAGGGGGCTATCGAGTTGTCAATCAGGCTTTCGTGAACTATTACAAGAAATCAACAGGAAGAAGCTACTGACTTGAGCTCAAGAACAAGGGAAGCAGAATTAGGAATTTCTTCTTTGGAATTTTTCACTATTATTTCTTCCACCCTACCTTAATCAAATGCCATCAAAAAAGAAAACGAAAGCGTACGTGCAAGCGGGTGTGAATATCGATCTGGGTGATCGCATGAAAGGAGATTTGAAAGAGTCTCTAAAAGGAGCCTCCCGTCCAGAAGTTATGGGAGCAGTTGGAGGTTTTGGCGGATTGTTTGACCTTTCAAAAACAAAATACAAGGAGCCCGTTTTGGTTAGCAGTATTGATGGAGTGGGTACTAAGCTAAAACTGGCATTCGAATCGGGGCAGCACAAAAGCGTTGGTATGGATATCGTGAATCACTGTATCGACGATATAACGGTGATTGGTGCGGAACCTTTGTTTTTTCTGGACTATCTTGGTTTAGGGAAACTCGAACCGAAGGTTTTCAAACAGCTGATCTCTGGAATGAAGGAAGCTTGTGCCGCGGCAAATTGTGCCCTTATCGGTGGGGAGACTGCTCAGTTACCAGGATTCTATCAGCCGGGTGAGTATGATATCGCTGGTGTGATAGTCGGCATTGCCGAGAAAAAGAAAATGCTTTCCGGATCTACGATCCGACCTGGAGATGTGGTAATTGGGCTCCCTTCCAATGGATTGCACACGAATGGATATACATTGGCTCGAAAAGTCGTTTTTGAAAAGGCGAAGCTAAAGGGCTCAGATCTGGTTCCGGGAACGCGGCAAAGCGTTTTCAAGGCACTTCAAGCTCCTCATACCAATTACGCACCGCTAGTGCAGTCGCTTCTGAAGGCTTTCAACACAGGCCGTTCATCAGCCTTCCGGAAGGGAAATGCGATCTTCGGCATCGCCCACATTACCGGCGGAGGCTTCTGCGGAAACATTCCTCGCACCCTACACGGCAAGGTAAACATAGAAATAGACACGAATTCTTGGAAGCCGCTTCCGATATTCAAATTGATTGGCGAGAAGGGGAAGATTGACTTCGACGAAATGTATGAGGTCTTCAACATGGGGATGGGAATGACTCTTTGTATTGATGCATCTCAGGCAGATTCAGTTCTCGCTGCTTGCCATAAATTTGGCTGTGGAGCTGTTGCAATTGGAAAGGTAGTCAAAGGAACGGGTAAGGTCTCGCTGAAGCGATAGCTTGAAAGGCTAAGCAGCGTGATCGAGGAGATCTTCGTTATAATTCGTCTACGGAATCCCTTTAACGAAAATCTTGGATATGTATTTTAGTTACAAATATAAGAGCTTCACTGGGCGTTTGCTTCATCTGGATTGTTTTATCTTCAAGTTGCGGTGCCAGCGAGCACGTCCCTGGCGCGGGACCGATTGAGGCTTCCGGTTCCTTGGAGGAGGTTCTTATGGATATGGCAAAATTTCCGCCTGAAACGAACAAGCTAGCGTGGTTCCGAGACGGTTCTACTTTGGGCCGAAGATAATGTTGAGCTTTGGCTGAAGGCGGACGAGTGTATGAGCCGCTTGAAGTCATTTGGTCGTCTCCGGTTTGGGAAAAGGGAGACTCGGCGGCTTTAGAACTGATTGCTACGCTCGCCAAAATAATTTTACTGAGCGAGTTTATGCGGGAGTTTGATCAGCTCGAAGGACTAAAGAACGAAATTGCCCGAATGAAGCAGGCGGTTAATATGGAGCGTTGGTCTGGCCATATGGGAGAAATGGCTCATCTTGCGATCGCGAAGAAGCAACAATTTATTAGCATACTCAAGGCTGTGGGAACTCGAAACCTAAAGCTTTACATGGCTAACCAGGAGTGCATTGATCCTATCTTAGACTGGTTTGGTCAAATGGGCGGATAACCAACAATTAACTTAGATTCAATCCAAGCTATGCTTGTTCATACTGTTTTATTCAAATTCAATCCCGAATCTTCCGATGCCCAGATCGAGGCATGTGCTGATGACGCTCGCAACCTTCTTGCTAAAATAGAGGCCGTCCACTCGCTTTACATTGGTGCTCCGGCGGATACTGAAGTGAGACCTGTGAGTGTTCGCGATTACGGTTTGATGTTGACCGTCCTTTTCGAGTCGATTGCAGATCACGACGTTTACCAAAAACATCGATTGCACGACGAATTCATCGCCAATAACAAGGACAGCTGGGCGAGCGTAGCAGTGCACGACGCTGAGTAGCCTAGACAGTTGCCAAGACGAACTGCTGTATTGGTCATCTCGTTACGTCATAGCTAAAAAAGGCCCTTTGGGAAAAGACTTTGAATCGTCCTCTCTTGACAGACTGAAGGTGAGAGTTAGCAAGGTATTTTAATGGAAGTTGCCCTAACAGAACCTGTGCTCGTTCTGAATCGGCTATGGCAAGCCGCGAATGTGATAGCCGCAAAGCGAGCCTTTTCTTTACTCGCTTCGGGCCACGCAAGTGTTGTCTATGAGGAAAACGAGGACTTTCAAATCTTTGACATGATGGATTGGGTCGACTTTTCCCAATGTAACCAGCCCGTTTCCGACATGGAAATCGTTCGTACGGTGCGATATTCGGTCCGGGTACCCAAGATTATTCTGCTTTCGATTTTTGACAAAGTTCCCAAGAAAGAGTTAAAATTGACCCGGAAGAACGTCTTCGAACGGGACAAGTATCAATGCCAGTATTGTGGCAAAAGGCTAGCTTCGGAGGAGCTAAACCTAGACCATGTGATCCCACGGCATTATGGAGGGAAAACGACTTGGGAGAATATCGTCTGCTCCTGCGTTAAATGCAATTCAAGAAAGGCGAATCGTTTGCCTCATGAAGCGAGTATGCATCTCACTCGGAAACCTTCCAAGCCGCAGTGGCGTCCGGTGATTAGCATAGCGGCTCGGGGGAGGAAGCACGATGAATGGAAGCACTTTATCGACGTCGCTTACTGGAATGTTGAGCTCGAAAGCTAGAATCGGAACAGCAGCGGCAGCCCTTTATTGGGCCAGGGGCAGCTCGATTCGGAGGGTCGTGCCGAGGCTGCTTGAGTTGGCTACCGAGATGTCCCCGTTGTGCGTCCTCATTATTCGTTTTACGATGGAAAGGCCTAACCCGGTCCCTTCTGGTTTATCCGTCAGAAAAGATTCGAAAATTTTCTCCTTAATATTTTCTGGTATGCCAGAACCTGTATCAGTAAAGTAAACAGCAAGTCGCTCCCCGTCGGAACTTTCTTCGACAATCGAGTAAATCGTGAGGGTTCCCCCATCAGGCATCGCTTCGGCGGCATTGATTATGAGATTGAGAAATACTTGCTGCAACTGGCCTTTGCTCGCTTTGACCATGATGGGAGCGTTGGTTTTTTTGTGATTCAACACGATTCGATGCTGTTGCATTTTCAGGCGTACAAGAAGAAGTGTGTCCTGGATAAGCTCGTCGATCGACCAAACCGTGTGCAGATCCTCGGGAGCCTTTCCAAACGACAGGACTTTGGACACGATCTCCTCGAGCTGGTTGATTTTTTCAGTGATGATTTGCGTGTCTTTGTTCCGAGGATCGACTTCGTCGTATTGGAGCCCAAGCGAGCCAAAAAGCAGCTTAATGACCGTAAGGGGATTGCGAATTTCATGGGCAATTTCGGCAGATAGAAGACCTAGAGTGGTTAGCCGTTCGCTTTTCCGCAGCAGATCCTCGCTATAAAAGACTCTCGCGTACAGGTTGGCGTTTTGGGCGGCGGCGGCGGAAAGCGAGGCGAACGCTTGCAGTAGGCGTTTTTCGTCATTGGGAAACCGATGCCGCGTGCGGGTGAAAATGTTGATAATCCCAATGACGCGATCTTCGTAGATCATTGGTGTTGAAAGGCAGGATACAACATCGTCTCTTTTGGGAGCGTCTTTTAAGCCCAAATAGTCTGGAGTAGTAATATTGGGAAACTCTACCTGCCGTTTAGTTCGAATAGCCGCTGCGTTCATGCTCTCCTCGAGGCGAAGCGTCTCGACTTTTGAGAGAAACTCCTGATAGGGGGGCTTGATCGCCTGCATTGTGACTTGCTCCTTGATTTCATCGTATAATTGAAGCGTGACCATGCGAGACTTTGTTAAATCAAGAGCGGCCTCGGTGATGCTTTCCCATAGGCTCTGTAGCTCGAGATTGGATACTACTTTCTGACCGACGCTTATGAGCGCTTTGAGCTGGTCAGACTGGATGATCAACTGTTTCTGTTTCCAGACACTCTGTAGGGATGTGATGGATTCATCTGCCACCGCCTCTAGCCGTTTTAGATCGCGGGCGGTGAAATTTGCTACCTTGTCAGAATCTACGTCGATGACCCCTGTGATTTGCCCTTTCGAAAAGAGAGGTACGGCCATTTTACTCCTGATGCCGTCGATTAGTTTCACATATCGCGAGTCTTGTTCTACATCGTCAGAAATTGTGGCGACACCATTGAAAGCGACCCTGCCAGTGATGCCCTTGCCAATGTGAAGCGAAAGATCCTTTGTGTCAGTTGGGTAACCCAGTGCGTATTCGATTTCCAGTAAACCAGAGTTCGGACTAATTAATGAGATCGAAGCGGATGTGGGCTGGAAGAGAATTTGTATCTCTTCAATGATTCTTTTGAAAGCATCTCGAATATTAGAGGTAGAGCTCCCGACCTGGCTGATCCGATAGAGTGCTAGTAGCAGTTTCGGATCTTCAATCGGACTGTTGTTGGAATCGTCGAGCATAAAGGTTTTCCACCTCCTAATCGATACGGGAATAGATGCCGCCCCCCAAGAGTCGCTCTCCATCGTAAAAAGCTAATACCTGGCCCAGGGCTAAAGCTCTTTGTGGGTCGTCGAAGGTGATTTCGACAGATTGATCACTCGTAGGCGAATAGGATATGGGAACGCGAGGGTCTCTATAGCGCGCTTTTGCCTCGATACGAGATTCGCTGGAGATTGCAGGTCCTGTGAAACTCAAACTGGATACGGCACATCGAGACGAATAAAGCCTGGGAGCATGAGGAGATTCGAACGATATTAGGAGGGCGTTGCGGTCTCGGTCTTTACCGACGACAACGTAGTTTTGATGGTCCTTGTTGGATGGTATCCCGATACCCTTGCGTTGACCGATGGTGAAGTAGTGAAGGCCTCTGTGTTCACCCAGCGGCACGTCATCCTCTGCTCTAATGATTAGACCTGGCCGGTCAGGCACATACTCCCGTAGGAAGTCCTGCATTTTGATATTTCCGATAAAGCAGATCCCCTGACTGTCCTTTTTCTTTGCGTTGGGCAGATCTGACTCAAGAGCGAGCTTCCGGATATCCGGTTTCGTTAAGTGGCCGATAGGGAATAGGGCTCGATCCAACTGGTCAGATTTCAAAAGTGCTAGAAAGTAGGTTTGGTCCTTGTTTTTGTCGACTCCTTCGAGAATCGATTTTCCCGAAGCTGTCTCTTCCATTCGGGCGTAGTGCCCGGTGGCGACGTAATCAAACCCGTGTTCAAGAGCGTAGTCCAGAAATACCCCGAACTTAATTTCACGATTGCACATCACATCTGGATTCGGGGTGATACCGGATTGGTAGCCCTGTAGTAAATAGTCCACAATCTTCTCTCGATAATCCTTCATCAAATTCACGACTCGGAAAGGGATACCAAGCTTTTCGGCAACTGCTGCCGCATCCTCGATATCTTGCTGCCAGGGACAATCGCCAAGAATTTCATCCTCGTTGATCCAATTTTTCATATAGGCCCCTTCCACATCGTACCCTTGCTCTTGCAGGAGCAAAGCGGCGACGCTGCTGTCAACGCCTCCAGACATTGCGAGGAAGACCTTCTTCATAAGCCTACTCAGGCAATTACAATCACGTCTCGCAAGCCTGTAGATTGAGAAAAGTCGTAGGCGGGTTGCCGTGGTATTTCGCTCTCGGTTAGGGCTTAATTATTCGGCTTCAATTTTTATTAAACGTAGTGATAGCAGCCGAGCGTCCTCGTTTTCTCCTGTAAGAGCCGGCACGAAGTATCGATTGCAGTGGAGTACGACGTGTGCTGAGCCAGATCTGTTCGACGGGATTGGGACCTCTAGCTCCCTGAAGTGCTCGGAACTAGATTTCCAGTCTCCGTGGGCGATACCATCAATCGAAAGTTTTAAAGATATAGTATTATTTGAGAGCTGTTCGGGAATTTCGACTTGGATGCGAATCACTTTGTTCGGTGAGGCCAGAATCAATCTTGTTTCGAAAAATGGGCCGATCCAAAAATTGGGACAAAGTTCATCGGAAGTTTCGGGCTGAAATAGCCTCGCCAATTGGGTCCAACCTCGTGTGGCGGCGATCGGGTAGAGAATGCGAGGGGCTAGCTCAAGTGGCGTGTTCCAGAACGCAGCGAGAGATAGGAAAAAGGCTTTTAGGGGTGTTTTATCTAAGATTGCAGCCTCCGCCTTTCGAACTGCTTGAATCGCTTTGGGTCTTCGGCTCCTTTGGTAGAGTCCGTGCGAAATCTCGCAGCGCCAACGCAGTGGCTTTAACCAGGTTCCCCAATAACGTCTACTAATCTCGATGCATTCTTCGATGAGACGGTCTCGAGTCTTGTTTACCGTTTTGGATGAATCGTGGAGGCGATATCGGCTCCAGACTTCCGCTAAGGTATGGAAGCGGAATGTTTGGCTGAAACGACAGAAGAGATCGTAGTCGATCGCATGGGAGATTTTAGAGTCAATACCACCACAAGTGTCCCAAACGGTTCGGTGCCAGAATGTGGAGGGTTGAGGGATCTGGTTGTACCGACGTTTCCAGATCGCGAGCTGATCGAAGTGTGAGGTGTACCTGAAAGGATGGTCTCTCCCTTCTTTGGCGGGATCATTTCCGAAAAACAGGCTTCGCCCAGATACGATGTACCGACCGCGTTTAGGATCGATTTCTTGGGCGACGCGTTGAAGACATCCACCAAGGAGGACATCATCGGCATTGAGAAAGCCGAGGATTCCACCAGTTGCCTTTTCAAACCCGCGATAGAGGGCGTCAGCCTGCCCCTGATCGGATTCTACGTAGAGTTTGAAAAGTTCCGGGTGCTGCTGGACGAAGGTCTCTGCAATTCTCACCGAATCGTCCGTCGATTTCCCATCTTGTATAATCACTTCAAGATGGGGGTAGTTCTGATCGACGAGGCTTTGAAGTGTTTCCGCCAGAAAAGCTCCCTGATTAAAAGAGGGAGTGACGATGGAGATTTTAGGCAACTCATTCATTCAAAAGACGCGATGCAGCGGATCGGCTATCGCAAGAATTCGTATCAAAGGGAAACTGTCGAGTAGATAGGGTCTGGGTAGCAAACGTGATGGAAGGGATAAATTTGCGTTTGGTGAATACGGAACGGCACGTGTCCAATCAACGGCCTGGCTACATCTTCTTTAGAACTCTAAAAACCTAATGAGCATTTGCGAGATTTGCAAGGCGATTAGTTAATGTAAGTGGTCTGGTATGGTTCGGCGAAAACGGGCGAGCGATCTGAAAAATATTCTGATCAAAATCTGATGGTCGTCTGCTCGAGGCGGGGGCTGGAGAAGCTTGATGTTGTAAGGCCTGTGAATGCCCAATGAGCAGAATTCGGGAATACTTTGCCTTCACTCTCCGCTTGGAAGATTTTGAAGAATTCCTCGGAGGTATTCCTGATCGAGCTTCTCGATATGAAGGAGCATTACGTAATTTTGCATGGCCAGGACCGGCTAAAACGGTTGTTCATCGGTCATGCCAATATGCGTTTCCAGCTCAAGCATGAGCTAAGAGGAAAGCTCATCCAGCTCTGGGAACGCTACTTGCTCACTGACGGATCGAAGGAGAAGTTTGCGAGTCTTTTCATTGCGACCCTTTCCACGTTTCAATTACAACTAAGAGGAGAATTTCGGCTTTTCGAAGTGACGGATCCTTTTCGAAAGTATGAAGCAGTTTGCCAGTTTGCGATGCATGAGCCGTTTGAGCTAGCAGTATTTGATTAAATCTTGGAGACGAAGAATGGGAATATTGAGCCATAAATGGTTGATGTTCGTAATCTTTTCCAACGGTTCCTTCAAACAGGGGAGAACGCTGTCGATTTGAATCATCAGATTGGGCATCGCAGAGGGTAGTTGAGATCTTCTTGCTTCCTAGCTTGTCAATCAATCGAATTTAAAGTTGAGCTTTTGGATCATCACTCAACGAGGCAATTATGTCGTCACACGAATCACATCGCATCGCAAAAGCCTTTCTGACGTCTCCCAATGAAGGTGTAGTGGAGCTGTCGCATGATTGGAAATCCCAACGACCTCCTCTTATTAGCTTAGTTGGCGAACCGGACAGGCTATCAAAGTTCGAACCCATTCCCGCATGCGATTTCGCTTTTGGGAGTCGATACTACGTCGATGAAAATAGCTTTGGAGTGTTTGTTTTCGACCCGAACGAGTATCCAAGTTTAGATTACAAAGAGATTTCGATTTATCTAGCCAGTTCTTTTAATGGGTGGCAGGATGCAATTGGAAAGGCAAAGTGGCGGATGTCGCGTACCCAGTTGGAAGGTCGGGAGGTCTACACTCTGAAACTTCCACTGGAGTTGTTGACTATCGAGGAAGCCATCCTTTTCAAATTTGTGACTGATCAGAATTACTGGATCCCCGCTAATCCAGAAGCTCCGAATTTCGTTAGCGACGATGAAGGAAATGGTAATTACCGCTTTAACTTGAAGCGAAGCGGGAGGCATCGCTTTCGCTTTGGGCTATCCCGACCTCTCGATCTTTCAGAAAACCACTCGCTTGTCTATCACGGAAGGTTGCACTCGCACGAAGCGAATCTAGACCCCGGCCCATTCTTTTTCGGTCTCAAATCGGATAAGCCTCTCGGTGCGATTGTGGAAAAGGAGTGCACAACGTTTCGACTTTTTGCACCTCGAGCGAAATGGGTAAAAGTTGGCGTTTTTCAAAAGGGTGAGTCGAAGGATGAATTGGATTGGTCTCTAATGGAGCGGTCGGATGACTACGTTTGGGAGGCGGTGTTCCCCCAAAATCTTGCGGGAGCTCGCTACTGGTATCGACTTGATGGTCCGAGCGGTTCCACCGGGAATTTCGATCCAAATTTCAAAATCCTTGATCCCTATGCGAAAGCAACTGTGAGCTGCGATGGGCCTGGCATCGTAGTGGATGAGAAAATTTATCCTCCTGTCCGGAATTTCCAGCCAATGGCGTGGCAAGACTTGGTTGTGATGGAAGCTCATACCCGTGACTTGGTGGCGGGAATTTCCGAGAGTGGGAGAAATGGGGTTGCTTTGGGATTTCCCGACCTCAGCCGTTTTGTTCAAGAAGAGAAGTTCTATCCGGCTACCCTGGGCATAAACGCATTGGAGCTTCAGCCAGTCCAGGAGAACGATAGCCAGTCTCATTCAGAATACCATTGGGGTTACATGACGGCGAATTTCTTTTCTCCTGCCTCCTCGTATGCCAGTGATCCGGAAAGAGCGTCCCAGATCGAGGAATTTCGCGATCTTGTATCCAGTATCCACGGTCGAGGAATGGCAGTTATCCTCGATGTCGTTTACAATCATGTAGGGGAACCAGCCCACTTAATGTACATCGACAAGCTGTACTACTTTCATCTGGAGTGCGATGGTGTATTGACGAATTGGAGTGGTTGTGGAAACGACATGAGATGTGATGCCCCAATGAGCCGACGCCTAATTATTGAGAGCCTCAAGCACTTAGTTGCTTTTTATGGGGTCGATGGTTTTCGTTTTGATTTGGCGGACTTGGTGGGAATAGCGGTGCTGCAGGAGGTTGAGCGAGAGCTAAAATTGATCAAGCCGGATGTCATTCTGATAGCAGAACCGTGGAGCTTTCGCGGCCACATCGGCCGCGACTTGAGAAATACGGGCTACGCGTCATGGAACGATGGTTACAGGGAAAGCGTTAAGTCATATATCAAGGGCGGTTTGAGCTCTGAAGTGCTTAGCTATTTTCTAATGGGATCTCCTGGCGACTATGCTAGTTGGCCCGCGCAGACGGTGAACTACACGGAATCGCATGATGATCGGACGTGGATCGATGCCATTACGGAGTACCCGGACAACAATGGATCCCATCCGTCGGTAAGCGATCAGAGGCGGACACGCATGATGGGAGCTATCATGATGATGTCGATTGGGATCCCCATGATTCATGCGGGCCAGGATTTTCTTTTCTCCAAGAAAGGGGTAAACAACACCTACCGGAGGGGCGACTTGAACGCTTTGGACTACGAAAGACGGATCGAGTATGCCCTGACCAGCGACTATTTCAAAGATTGGATTAGTTTCAGGAAGTCGGAGCTGGGCGAATTGGTTCGCCACTACTCGAGAGCGAGTGAAGGTTTTTTTCAATTTATAAAGACCGAAGGGGGGAATGCTTTGGTTGCTGTGCTCAACGCAGACCGAAGCAAGGGGAACGCCCGGCTGCTTTTTGCGGTGAATCCCGAGCGGGAGACTCTCCGTGTACCACTTGGGAATTGGGAGGCAGATTGGATTCAACTTGCGGATCACGATCGATTTTGGGGCTTTGAGGAGAAATCCCTGAACAATAATCTAAGGTTGGAGTTGACACTTCCTCCTCTAGGGACGGGTTTGTGGGTTTCGCACAGCTGACGTTCAAATTGTGACGTTTTAAACCCTTGATTTTCTCTCGAGGGTACCATCTACTCCCGGTTTGCCAAATCTTTGGGGGTATTCCAGAGTGAAGGAATCTCTTGAACTAAGACGTCAACCAGTAAAAATTAGAGAACAATGGCTGTAAAAGTAGCTATTAACGGATTTGGCCGCATCGGCCGTCTAGTCTTCCGCGCAATTGTCGACCAGGGTCTCTTGGGCGACCAGGTAGAAGTAGTTGCCGTGAACGATCTCGTTCCTGCAGGCAACCTCGCTTACCTGCTTAAGTACGACACGACTCAAGGTCGTTTCAACGGCACCGTAGAGGCGGAAGGCGACGATGCTCTTGTGGTCAATGGCCAGAAGATTAAGTGTCTCGCCCTCCGCGAGATACCTGCAAACCTACCTTGGGCGGAACTAGGAATCGATATTGTGATCGAGTCCACTGGCCTGTGGGTTCAGGATGAGAAGGCCCAGGGTCACGTCGACGCAGGTGCCAAGAAAGTGATCATTTCCGCTCCTGGTAAGGGCGACGGAGTAAAGACCGTTGTTCTAGGCGTCAACGATGATACCTTGACCGCTGAAGATACGCTCATTTCCAACGCATCTTGCACCACCAATTGTTTGGCTCCCATCACCAAAGTCATCCTCGACAACTTCGGCATCGAAGAGGGTCTGATGACCACGGTACACAGCTACACTGCTACCCAGAAGACGGTAGACGGTCCATCGCCCAAAGATATGAAAGGTGGCCGTGCTGCAGCTATGAACATCATTCCCTCGTCAACGGGTGCTGCCAAAGCGGTAGGATTGGTGATACCAGAGGTTCAAGGAAAACTCACTGGTATGGCCTTTCGCGTTCCAACACCTACCGTATCGGTGGTCGATTTGACGGTGAAGACGACGAAATCGACTTCTTACGAAGAGATCTGCCAGAAGATGAAGGAAGCTTCAGAAGGTTCCCTCAAGGGCATCTTGGAGTATACGGAAGACGAGGTCGCTTCTTCCGACTTTATCCACTGCCCCGCATCTTCCATTTTTGACGCAGGATCTGGCATCGCGCTGAGCGATACCTTCTTTAAGTTGGTTAGCTGGTACGACAATGAGTGGGGCTACAGCAATCGCGTGGTCGATCTTCTCAAGAAGATTTCGGCTCAATAGTTGCGTTTAATTTCGGTCCTTTGTCTGGAATGCCAGGCAAAGGGCTTTCTTTTTTTGTAGTGCCTTTCAAGCACGCGGTTCAATTGCTAGTCGCTCAAAATTCTGATTCGACACAGGCTTTCAAACCTACAACTCCAATTTTAACACTTCAGATTTTTGGTGGACGCCAAACCATCTAGCCATGGCGAAAAAGACGATTCAAGATTTAGAGCTCGAGGGCAAACGAGCGGTGATCCGCGTTGACTTCAATGTTCCTTTGAGAGGAGACGAAATCACTGACAAAACGCGTATTCTGGGAGTACTTCCCACGATCAGATACGTTGTCGAGCGGGGAGGCACCGCAATATTGCTGAGCCACTTGGGACGTCCCAAGGGTGAGGTGAATGCCAAATACTCATTGGCCCCTGTTGCCAAGGCGCTCGCTGACGAACTCGGTCAGCCCGTTGTCTTTGTGCCAGAATCGCGTGGACCGGCAGCCGAAAAATCAGTTTCAGAACTCTCTCCCGGTTCAGTAGCTCTGATGGAAAACGTCCGTTTTCATGTGGGCGAGGAAAATAACGACTCAGATCTGGCCCAAGATTTTGCTAAACTTGGGGATGTTTTTATTAATGACGCTTTCGGTACAGCGCACCGAGCCCATGCTTCAACGGCGGGTATAGCTCAGTTCTTGAAACCTGCAGTTGCCGGTTTGCTGATACAGAGGGAGCTCGAGTATCTCGGAGACAAAACCGAGAACGCGGAAAGCCCATTTGTAGTGATTCTTGGAGGGGCGAAAGTCAGTGATAAAATAACCGTCATTGATCGATTGCTGGACAAGGCGGACACTATTTTGATCGGTGGAGCGATGGCCTATACTTTCGCACTCGCTTTAGGAAAGACGGTGGGCGATAGTTTGTCCGAACCGGCATTTATTGAAACGGCAAAAGCGGCTTTGAAGAAAGCCAAAGAAAAAGGAGTCAAGTTCCTGCTTCCGGTGGACAACGTTACGGTTGATTCGATCGACTTCGACAATATGAGTGTGGGCGATATCGGCCTATCAGACGTGGACGGAAATATACCCGATGGCTGGGAAGGTGTTGATATCGGTCCCCAAACGGTTGCACTATACGCTAGGGAATTAGCCAATGCGAAAACGATACTGATGAACGGCCCCATGGGTATTTTCGAGATAGAGGCCTGCAGCAAAGGGTCCTTTGCGATCGCGGAAGCAGTAGCCGAGAATAAGGAGGCTATCTCAATTATTGGCGGTGGCGATTCCGTGAAAGCGGTAAATCAGGCAGGTTTTGGAGGAGATGTATCCTTCATCAGCACAGGTGGTGGAGCCAGTCTCGAATTCCTCGAAGGCAGGGCGCTCCCGGGAGTTGAGGCCCTCGATGAAAAATAGACTTTGTACCCAACTAGAAATTTAGACTAATCATAACAAATGAGCCGGAAATATTTTATCGCAGGAAACTGGAAAATGAACAAAACACCGGAAGAGGGCAAGAAGCTCGCTTCGGAAATCGCTTCGGTCGTTTCGAAAGATGCAGCTGTCGACGTGGTTGTTTGCCCGTCGTTTATTGCTTTGGATCGCGTGTCCCAAGCGATTGAAGGTTCAGCGGTCAAGTTGGGGGCCCAGAATTTCTATCCGAAAACGAATGGAGCCTACACGGGTGAATCCTCCCCAGAAATGCTGAGAGAAGTATTTGCTAAGTATGTGATTCTTGGGCATAGTGAGCGGAGGGAGTATTTTGGTGAGGCGGATTCCTTTGTGAACGAAAAGGTAAGATTCTCTTTGGAGAACCTGCTCAACCCGATTCTCTGTATCGGTGAAACCTTGGAAGAACGCGAAGCCAACGAGACTCTCGAAGTCGTCAAAAGGCAGCTACTAGGAGGACTTGAAGGCGTGGATACAGACGGCCTGAGTAATGTGGTTGTTGCCTACGAACCCGTTTGGGCCATCGGCACAGGCAAGACAGCGACACCTGAGATGGCCCAAGAAGTTCACGGCTCGATCCGATCTCTTTTGACTGAGAAGTACGGTGAGGCGGCCGCGGAAAAGGTTCGAATCCTCTACGGAGGCTCAATGAAGCCATCGAATGCCGCCGAGCTTTTGGCTCAGACGGATATCGACGGAGGGCTGATTGGCGGAGCTTCGCTTGATTCCAAGTCGTTTTGTGAGCTGATCGATGCGGCTCGGACTGCCTCGTAGCGGGACGATCAAGATCGAGAGCGTCGGGTTTTAATGCGTCTCCAGCTCTTTAGGAGCTGGTTTTTGATTCTGTCCTGATCAATGGGTTTTTCCAAGAAACCGTCCATTCCGGCAAGTTTGCATCTCAATTTGGTCTCAGGGCTGACGTTGGCTGTGATCGCAATAATTTCGGTCTTGTTTGATCCCATGGTGCTGGATTTTACGTGTTCCCTCAACGCTTGAGCGAGTTCGACCCCATCCATTTCAGGCATGTCAATGTCGGTAAATAAGATATCGAACGGTTCCTTTTTCAAGAGGCCCATAGCCTTTTCCCTTCCGGATTCTTCGATCGGTTGGTAACCGAGCCGGTCTAGGATGGTTTGTACGACGTTTCTATTAATGGCATTGTCGTCCGCTACAAGGATCCGCAATGGCCGCTTTTTCGTGAAACTTGCAGTGGTATGGGGAAGCGGAATTGAAGGATCGGATGCGAATAGGTCTTCCTGGTTCTCGTTCATGCTCATCTCGATCCCTTTGGTACTTTGTTCGCATTTGGGGACTTCGCCTTTGCGATGAATTCATTCGGTCTTTCTGGTATCATTCCAAAGCTAAAGCTGTGCCATATGCCCTTGCTGTTCAACCAGGTAACTAGTACGGAGAAATGAGTCTGTTCAATAGGGCTTAATCGAATCCCCTGTCTAAATCGATGTTGGTTGCTTTAGTTATTTTGAGGGAAAATGCCAAAACAGCACTTGACTTGGGTAACCTGAAACCTAATTTCACCGATCTCTTATCATCACGGGGTAGTAGCTCAGTTGGTTAGAGCGCCTGCCTGTCACGCAGGAGGCCGCGAGTTCAAGTCTCGTCTATCCCGCCACTTTTCAAAGGCCGTCCTTTCCAATGGACGGCCTTTCTCGTCATTAGGGGAGACGGATCGTAGCGAGACTCGATGGGAGAAAGCTGAAGGGTCGGGGCGCTGACAAAACGGGCACTCGCTGGGACGCTATTGGGTGGTTTTCTAATCCAAGTCGTTGGAAACGTCGTTTTTAGGGCTCGATAGCGCCAATAGCGCGCCGATCTTGGCCTTGTAGTGTCGATTTCGTTACAGCAATGTTACTAACAGGTGTCGATTGTTACAGAGGTGCAACATTGAGCTGAGTTTAGTTGTTTCGCGTTGAAGAGGGCCATTTTTCGTTTCGTGGTTAGGTTTTCTAAAATATGAATCGTAACAGTTTTGATTTCCGTAATCGGCAAACGTTCGGCCTAGCGTTAAAAGGGTCCTTAATGTTCGTTATTGCCTACAATCTCAACGTTCTATTTGCACAAGAACCAAAGTCCGGTATCCTTTCCGGTTCAGTACAAGATGCTGACTACGGCGGTTCCGTACTGAACGCTAAGGTCACGATTTTGGAGAATCAGATGTCTGCAAAGACGAACGTTGATGGACGATACTTTTTGAGTGGAGTACCAGAAGGCACCTACACACTCATCGTTTCAGCTCCTCACTACAAGTCTTCCCAGGTGGAATCGCTTGATATTGAAGTAGGCGAGATTAAGAAAATGGATGTTCCACTTTTCAATGACACGTCAGATGTTATTGAACTGGATTCCTTCTTAGTTAAGGCAGAAGTACTGGAGGATTCTGATATAGGTCTACTGACCCAACGGCAAAAAGCACCGGCCATCAGTGACGCTATTGACTAGGCTAAAATATTTTCAAAGTCGCAAGGCTTTGTGATTACGGGGACCAGCCTCTCTTTGAGGGGCTGATTTTGTCGTTTTTTGTCGCTTGTCTTGGAAATGGGTTGTTTGTTTTGTAACGAATCCTAGCAGTGGTGTCCTTGGGTACAGTTAGAGCAATGAAAGTTTTTGAAGAGGGAATGCGAGGAGCACGCTTGTTTAAGGCGATAGTCATTCTTTTCCTGATCGCAGCAACTTCCTTATTATGGGGTGAAGAGCCGAGATCTCCCTTCGAACGGGTTAGTAAACTGGTCGTTGTGAACGCTCCAGCGAAAGCAGCTCCTTCTCGCCTGGATAAAATGGAGTTCACTGGGCTTCTCGTGTTTGGAGGCCAAGTTACCATCAGTCTTTATGATACCAAGACTAAGCAAAGTCTCTGGATACCTCTTGACGGAGCTCAAGATGGGATTTCCGTTTCTGGATTTGATGAGGACAACGGGACGATTTCGGTTAGTCTTCAGGGCAGAACGCGAGAGATCGCTATAAACGAGAATAAAATCGTCACCTTGAAACGGACCGAACCGGTTGTCACCGCTAATAGACGTACTCCTGCACCCCCTAAAAAGCCCGTTCGAGTTAAGGATGACGAGACCCTCCAGAAAGAGGAGGAAGCCCGTATGTTTGTCAGTGACCTGCTTTTAAGCGGCATGCAGCAGCGGGAAAAATTTCGCAAAGCGAGAGAAGCTAGCATGGCGAGGGCCAAGGGGAATTGAGAACTCTTCTTCTTGGTCGAGGGTCGATTTGATTTATCAAAGAGTGCCCTATCAGTAGTTAGCCCATGTTAACCCATTAGACTCTGATACCTAAGATGGCTTGGTTTTGGGATAATTTGAGAGGGGAGAAGCAGTATTGGCTTGAATTTCTGAAGAACATATCAATAAATCATAATATGTTGATGTTTGGGTTAGTGCTCGAATGAGTTCATAGGATTAAGGTATATTTATGGCCAAAAAATACGTATTCTCATCTGAATCGGTTGCCGAGGGGCATCCGGACAAAGTTTCTGACTATATCTCAGACAGCGTTTTGGACGCTTGCCTCGCCCAAGACCCCAGTAGTCGGGTGGCCTGCGAGACCTTGGTCAAGAGTAACCAAGTTGTGTTAGCGGGAGAAATCTCTACTAAAGCGAAACTTAATTATGAAGAAATCGTTCGTCAGGCAATTCGTGAGATTGGATATGTTAATGACGATGACATCTTTCACGCTGACAAGGTTTTCATAACGAACAACCTGACCAGCCAGTCACAGGATATTGCTCAAGGTGTAGACGCTAAGAGGGCAAAGGACAAGGACACCGCAGAGCAAGGTGCCGGTGACCAGGGAATCATGTTTGGCTATGCATCAAACGAAACTAGAGAACTGATGCCGGCCGCATTAATGTATGCGCATCGTATTGGTCGTAAGATCGCGAAGATTCGTCATGCGGGTCGTCAAGCCAAGTGGCTTCGCCCCGATTGTAAGTCGCAAGTTTCGATACGCTACGAGGGCGACAAGGCCATTGAGATAACGGCTGTGGTGATTTCAACCCAGCACACTGAGGATGTGCGTCGTAAAGACATCGAGAAATTCATGATCGAGAAGGTTATTAAAAATTGCCTCCCAAAGAAAATGCTCACCAAGAACACCCATTATTTGATCAATCCAACCGGGCGGTTTGTGATTGGCGGCCCTCAAGGAGATGCCGGTCTAACGGGTCGTAAGATTATCGTTGATACCTACGGAGGCTCTGGCCGCCACGGAGGGGGAGCATTCTCAGGCAAAGACCCTTCTAAGGTTGATCGTTCAGCGGCCTACATGTGCCGTTGGGTAGCGAAGAACATCGTAGCGGCCAAGCTAGCAGACAGGGCCGAACTCCAAGTGGCGTATGCGATTGGTTATCCGGAGCCGGTATCGATCTCAGTGGATACATTTGGAACGGGCAAGGTAGACGAGGAAGTCATCGAAGCAGCGGTAAGTGAAATATTCGATTTCAAGCCGGCTGGAATCGTCAGGCAGCTAAAACTTAAGCAGCCGATTTACCGTTCCACGACCAACTACGGTCACTTCGGGAAAGGCCACCTTTCTTGGGAGCAAACGAACAAAACGACCGCCCTCGCAAGAGCAGTTAAGAAACTTTCAAAATAAAATATATATATGAGCGATACACAAACACTTGATTATAAGGTTGCGGATATTTCGCTTGCGGATTTCGGCCGTAAGGAAATCGAAATTGCCGAGCATGAAATGCCCGGCTTGGTAGCGATTCGCGATAAGTACGCGGCTGAAAAACCGTTGCAAGGTGTACGAATCATGGGGTCACTCCACATGACGATTCAAACCGCTGTATTGATAGAGACGCTTGTAGGGCTAGGAGCGGAAGTACGCTGGGTCAGCTGCAACATCTATTCGACGCAGGATCACGCGGCAGCAGCGATTGCTAAGGCTGGTGTCCCTGTTTTTGCCTGGAAAGGTGAAACTCTGGAAGAATACTGGTGGTGCACTGATCAAGCATTGGCGTTTCCGGGAGGGCTGGGTCCTCAATTGATTGTTGACGATGGAGGCGACGCAACTCTACTCATCCACAAGGGAGTGGAGCTCGAGAATGGTAGCGATTGGGTGAATACAGATTCAGGCACTGAAGAAGAGCATGTTATCAAGGAGCTACTCAAGAAGATACATGCCGAGAATCCTGGTCGTTGGGCAAAGGTAGTGGAAGAGTGGAAGGGTGTTTCAGAGGAAACGACCACCGGCGTTCACCGTCTTTATCAGATGATGGAGGAGGGAAAATTGCTTGTTCCTGCGATCAACGTGAACGACTCGGTTACCAAGTCGAAATTCGACAACCTTTACGGTTGCCGCGAATCGCTCATCGATGGCATCAAGCGGGCGACCGATGTGATGACCGGCGGCAAGGTGGCTGTGGTTTGTGGTTACGGTGATGTTGGGAAAGGTTGCGCTCAAGCCCTTGTAGGTATGGGAGCTCGCGTTATCGTTACTGAAATAGATCCAATATGTGCCCTGCAAGCCGCGATGGAGGGCTTTGAAGTCTGTCCAGTCGAGGATACCTTGGGACGAGCGGATATCTATGTAACGACTACTGGTAACAAAGACATCATCCGAGTTGAGCACATGGAGAAAATGAAGGATCAGGCGATTGTCTGTAACATAGGTCACTTTGATAACGAGATTGAAATCGACAAGCTAAACGCTTACGAAGGAATCAGTATCGATGTGATCAAGGATGAATCGCAAGGAGCGGTAGACAAATACACTTTTCCGAATGGTGAGAGCATCTACATGCTCGCTAAGGGTCGCCTCGTGAATTTGGGCTGTGCAACGGGTCATCCATCTTTCGTTATGTCTAATTCGTTTGCAAACCAGACATTGGCTCAAATCGATCTGTGGAGAAACAAGGAAACCTACAAGCCAGGGGTCTACCTGCTCTCCAAGGCCCTCGATGAAGAGGTTGCCCGTCTGCATTTGGAGAAGATCGGTGTTAAATTAACCAAGCTCACAAAGGAGCAGGCTGACTACATTGGAGTGGATGTAGCAGGCCCCTACAAGCCCAGTCACTATCGGTATTAGTTGGTGTTTAGCGAGTTCAAATTCAGCGAAAATTCTTTGAAAAGAGGCTTGCTCAACCTTTGCACGAGCTAAGGTACCTGCGGCTCTATTATTTTCCACTTATCGCACAGATCGAGCCACTTTTTGAGACTATGGCTTATGTGCTTTTGCTCGTGGACAATAAGGTAGAGCTTACGGCTAAAGTCCCGCTCGGGGCAGTTGATCCGAACGAGCTCGCCACGCTTGAGTTCTTCCTCGAGAGATAGCTCTGAGAGACAACCAACTCCAATGTTATGTTTTACTGCCCGCTTGATAGCCTCTGTCTCGCGCAGCTCGAGTATAATATTCATTTCTGGTACTAGGCCGTGCATCGCTCTATTGAAGTTTTGGCGTGTGCCTGATCCAAGCTCACGAAGTATCCACTTCGCGTCCAGCAAGTCTTGGTCGTTGACAGCTTTTTTGGATGCCAGAGGGTGTTCCGTGCTGCAGAACAAGTTTAGTCGATCGTCCCGCCACGGAGTAACGCATAGCTTGGTTTGATGAGACTCGCCCTCTATTAAACCCATATCTAGCTCATAGTTTAGTACTTGTTCGACGATATGCTCGGTATTGTTTATCTCTAATGAGATCGGTGCGTTAGGATACTGTCCCAAGTATTCAGATACCATTTGCAGAGCGAGGAAGTTGGCAATCGTTAATGTCGCTCCTATTTTAACGGGACTTGTCTCGTCCGAATGAAGTAGGCTTTGCTCCAATTCGCCCGCCTCGGCCATTAGTCTCTCGGCTTTGGGCCTAAGCTGGTTTCCCTGCTCGTTCAAATGAAGCCGCTTTCCAATGCGGTCGAATAGCAAAGTGTTAAAATGGGTCTCCAGATCCTTCAAGGCACTACTGGCTGCACTCTGCGACATTTGGAGTTGTTGAGCCGCCCGGGTCATGTTGCCCGTTCTGGCGATAGCGAGAAAGACCTCTAATTGGCGTAAAGTGAACTGCATAATTTTTGCTCTAGAAGTGTAATGACCTAGCCGTGAAAAATTTATGGCACATCGCACTTATGGCGGGCGATCTAATTTGTTACTGTATGTTATTCCGAGTCCCAGAAATCGGTGGCACTTTGCTTCACTTCTTTAACAATCCCAGCACGGATCACGAAATCACCGAATTCTTCGTAGGGATTACCCTCCTTCGACCAGCGCCCGATGAGCTCGTCGGTCTTCTCGAGGATTTCAGCTGTGGTTGCGTTTTCCAAGAGCTGTTTGGGAACCCTGGTCCCCGCGCGATTTCCCCCGATATACATATTATAACGGCCTAAGGCTTTTCCGACTAGACCGAGTTCGGCCAGCATGGCACGTCCGCAACCGTTTGGGCAACCGGCTATGCGAGTGATCAAATAGTTGTCTCCGATACCGTGCTTTTCCAACATTGTTTCGATGTGATCGATAAACTCTGGAAGGTATCGTTCGGCTTCAGCCATCGCTAAAGGGCAGGTTGGCATTGATACGCAGGCCATGGCACGTTGGCGCTGCTGAGTCGTATCTGAAATCAACCCGTAATCGCGTGCGATTTTTTCAATGCCTCTCTTATCTTCCTTGGCCACCCCGGCGATGATCAGATTTTGGTTGGCGGTCAGCCTGAAATCGCCTTTGTGGACGCGAGCGATCTCGGCTACACCTTTTTTCTTTTTTCCGATCAATCGCCCGTTTTCAATAAAAAGCGTTAAGTGATGTAGGCCTTCCTCACCTTGTATCCAACCGATGCGATCGCCGCGTTCAGTCAACTCATAGGGCCGAGTGGGCTCGAATTTATGACCCATGCGGCTCTCGACCTCGGCCTTGAAGACTTCGAGGCCTACGCGTTCTATTGTGTATCTTGTCTTCGCGTTTTTTCTGTCGACGCGATTTCCCCAGTCGCGCTGAAGGGTGACAACCGCTACCGCACAATCCAGCAGCTTTTCTACGGGAATATATCCGAAGTCATTTGCAGTTGTTGGGTAGGTAGAAGGGGTACCGTGAACGAATGAAAGGCCACCGCCGAGGACTACATTGAAACCCGCTAGGGCTTTTCCTGTTTTATTTGCGACCGCGACGAAGTTCATGTCGTTGGCGTGTATATCGACATCGTTGTGCGGCGGGATTATTACGGTCGTTTTGAACTTTCGAGGGAGGTAGCTACTTCCTAAAATTGGTTCCTCATCCTGATAGTCATCTTCTGTTGAATGTTGTTTTTCGCCGTCCAGCCAGATTTCTGCATAAGCACGGGTTCTGGGTAACAAATGTTCTGACAGTTTGGCTGCCCATTCGTAGGCTTCGCGATGAAGTTGGGACTCAACCGGATTAGAAGAACATAAAACATTGCGGTTAACGTCGCCAGCGGTCGCAATGGAATCCAGCCCCAAATGATTCAACCATTTGTGCATCGGCTTGATGTTCTCCTTCAATACGCCGTGAAATTGGAAAGTCTGGCGATTTGTAATTCGGATACTTTGGTAATCCGAATTTTCTGTAGCGAACTCATCGATACCCAACCATTGTGCCGGCTTTATGATTCCGCCAGGCAAACGGCAACGAAGCATCACGTTTTTACGTGGTTCCAGCTTGCGAGCGACGAGATCGGGACGGATGTCGCGATCGTCTTGTGCATACATACCGTGAAACCGGATGAGTTGAAAGTTATCTCCACGAAAGCCACCGCTAAGTTTGTCCTGCAGATCATCGGCGATCGTTCCACGTAGAAAATTGCTGTCGCTCTTGAGGCGTTCGTTATCCGCGAGTTTCCCTTTAACCTGGAACTCTGGATTTTCTTCCTTTTCAGCCTTCTTCATTGTTTCTCGGTCGTAACTTGTTAATAGACGTCACGTTGATAGCGATTTGCTTCGCGCAGCCCATTTAGGTATTCGACGGCATCATCCTCATCTTTTTTGCCCTGCCTTTTGATAACATCAAGGATTGCCTTTTCGACATCTTTGGCCATCCTTGAGGCATCACCGCATACATAGATGTGAGCCCCTTTTTGGAGCCATTCCCAAAACTGCCGTGCGTTTTCTCGGATCTTATCTTGAACGTAAACTTTCTCCTCTCCGTCGCGCGACCATGCCAAAGAAAATTCGTGCAACAAACCTTGATCTCGGTATTCTATCCAATCGGTGTGGTAAAGGAAGTCGCCACGGAAATGGCGGTTACCGAAGAATAACCAGTTTTTGCCTTGTGCGTTTTCAGCCCGACGTTGCTGCATGAAGGCTCTGAAAGGTGCAATACCAGTACCCGGGCCAATCATTATTATGGGAGTATCATTATTTTGCGGCAGTCGGAAGCGGGGATTGGGCTCTACGAATACCTCAATTTCATCGCCCTCTTCGAGTCGACTGCAGAGGAGTCCCGACGCGCTGCCGCTGTACTTTTTTTTATCGTGTTCGATGTCCACACGAGCAACGCAAAGGTGAACTTCCTCGCCTACTTCTTCCTGTGAAGAAGCGATTGAATATAAGCGGGGAGTGAGTGGCTTGAGGCCATTAAACAATCGCTGTGCATCCAATTCTTGGGTATGGTCGCGCATCAAACCGACAACTGGGGTCCGGGCTTGATAGGTTGCGAGCGTCTCTTTTTTAGCTACTAAAGCACTTAGGGCGGCACTGTTCGCGGTGCTTGCATAATCGAAAATGAACTTAGGAGTAAGTTGGTTGAGGTCGCATTGAAATGTGAGGGCATGACGGATGCTGATAGCTCCCTGGCGTGCTTCGATTTTCTCATCTCCTGAGAGGCCGCTCAGCTCCAATACCTCATCGACAACCTCAGCGGCATTGCTAGTAACCACGCCCAGTGAGTCTCCCACTTGGTACCTTAGGCCCGAGCCTTCAAGATCGATTTCGACGTGATTTACTACGCGGCCCGTATCGTCAGTCACAAGAGGAAGACTGTCCAGCAAAGTGGCGGTGAAGGGGTTTTCCTTGTCAAACGCACTTGAAGAAGCAACTTCCTCGTCTTGTTCGGCAAGTGCAATAGAACTGCCCCCTGCGACCTCCTTCAGCTTGGCGACGGTTTTCTCGATCCATTCATCTGTGACCGCTTGGTAATCGACATCGGCATCGACTCTATCGAGCAGTCGTGTGCCACCGAGCTCGCCTAACTTTGTATCAAAGTCGATGCCGCATTGGCAAAACTGTGGATAAGAGCTATCTCCTAATGCAACGACTGCAAAGCTGAGCCTATCAAGCTTTGGAGCTTTTTTGCCGAACAAATAGCTGTGTAAAGGCACCCCTTCTTCGGGAGGCTCCCCGTCGCCTTGGGTTGAGGTGGCGATGATCACGATGTCTTCCTTGGGTAGCTGGCGAGCCTTGTAGCTGCCTGCACTAACTAGATTTACTTCGAGTGACTCGGCTTCGAGCCTTCCGACCAGTTTCTTAGCAACTCCTGCCGCATTGCCGGAAGCAGAGGCTGAGATGACTGTGATTTGCCGCTTTTGTGCTGCCATCCGCGAGACGCCGTTCAGCGAAGTAGCAGCGTTTGATCTTCGCTGGCTCTCTGCCCAAAGGTAACCAGCAAGAAAGGCTTGCTGCTCCTGCGTCAAAGTCGACAACCTTACAGTTAATTCCGAAGGTATTGGCGGATCAAAGTGTGAATCACTCATGGAGATCATTTAGGCGGGGAAATAATGACAACAACGGTGGCTCCGTTGCGATTACAATTAAGCTGGTGTCAGGGCTAAACATATCGACAGGTCTAGCAAGGGTATTAAATTAGTAAATCAGATTATTATAATAAGTATTATCTAAATAATCGATTATAAGATATGGAAATTAGGACGGGACCAAGATTTAAGTAACGACGATTTTCCATATTTGGGATAGAGATTTACCCCACTGCAATTGGTCGGAAAAGGGTCGACTGATGGTGACAACGCTTTATAAGTTAATTTGCGTGTATGCTATGGTTTCCGGCTCAAAATGGGGATTGGCTAAGATTAGTATATCCACTTTGCTTGGTATACTGTGGTAACGCCGCACAACTGTATCAACAAAGTTTCCCGCCTTTTTCGCGATGAGGACTGCTTCGTTGAATCGAGACTAGAAACAGAGCTCAATCGCCAGGAGACTTACACCTGGATCGACAGCAATAAATGTACTCTTTGGCCAAGGATACTTCGCTGTCTTTGTCCAAAACCTTGATATTGCCATCGGAAAACTGGTAGGCAGTACAAGGTGACTTTGGGGACAGACACGAACAGATCGCGACCTTTTCCAGGCAAAAGGAGCTGACAACCATCTCTCCCGCAGGTGGAGCGGGCATGTAGTAAGGGTCTAAATGGTCCTTTTGTTTGCTCTCCTCTTCGAAGGTGAGCGCTTCATTTAGGAGCGGATCGCCATCGATTAGGTCGGCCGAAACGCTGACGAAAGCTTCATCAAGTATCAGGTTGCGGCAAATCTTTGAGACAAAGTGTATATCGTTCAGCTTACTGATGAGTCGACTAGATCCATTTGGAGCGTCTTTGAATCACATCCGGTGACCGGTCGGCTCCACTTCCCGGGAATCGATTACTAAGTAGTTGTCATCATATTTCCAGTTTTACACAGCGAGTCGAGTTCGTCGAGATAGGCCCGAATTTCCTTTGGTTTTAGAAAGCCTTTAAAGATAAGGTAGTTGTTTCGCACCCGAATTTTCTTTGGTCGGAACTGAGGTTTGTGGATCGATTAAATATTCTGTCGATAAGTGAGATTCAAAACGTGGTTAGTCGAGAGCCAGTCTTGGGAATTTCCAGCCTGTACTGAGGGGAGCGAGTCGTTGCGCCGCCGCCAATCGCATTTTTAGTAATGTCCTCAATTTAAGGGATTGAGCGGGTTGAGTGTACCAGAGAATGAGTTCCCGCGAATTGTGTCTCGTTTTTCATTGAACCCTTGAATTGGGAAACCAAGTGTTGGTGGAGCATGACGCCCTTAGAAATCGCTACCAAAACACTCGAGAGACACATCGCAGGCAACCCCTATCCAGGGCGGGGTTTGATCATTGGGAAATCGCTAGAAGATTCCCACTGGCAGCAGGTTTATTTTATCATGGGGAGAAGCCCAAACAGTCGCAATCGGCGTTTCGCTGCAGAAGCGAGTGTTCTAGAGACCCGTCCGTTTGATGAGTCGAAGTTGGAGGACCCATCGCTCATTATTTATGAGGCCATGCTGGAGTGTCGGAAAGCGTTTATGGTAAGTAATGGTGAGCAAACGCGAACGCTGCATGATGGCTGGTCCAATGGAAAGTCGATGAAAGAGGCCCTGAGCCAGAGAGAGCGCGAACCTGACGCACCCAACTACACCCCGAGAATTACGGGTATGCTCGATTTCTCAAATGGATCGCCTGAAATCGGATTGAGCATCCTGAAAGCAAATAAGACGAATTCGGAATACACAGATCGGCATTACTTTTACCCCAGTCCTCCGTCCCCTGGGATCGGTTATGGACTGACCACATACATGGGTGATGGAAATCCGCTACCAACGTTTGTCGGAGATCCGCTTTTGTTTCCTATCGGGGCAACTCCAGAGGATACCTTGGATCGGTATTGGGATGCTCTGGACGAGGATAATCGAATCTCGATCTCAGTCAAAGAGATCGCGGTAGACGGGTCGACCTCAAGATTAGTTATTCGCAACAAGTACGTTTAGAGAGAGGTATCCCGAATTCTCAACTCGCTTTAGATCAGGGAAATTTATCTCGAAACGTATCCAGCACTTAGGATCGATTAGATTTTCCATTTTGATAGGTAGACAACCACTACCGAGTTTTTGTTCTTCTGATGGTATTCTGGCCTTTCTACTCGATTTCGAAATCGGCGATTCCGTGTGATTCCGCGTTTCGGGTTGCATATTCCGCTGCCAGTCGAACGGTGTCCACTATGCCCATTTCGGGATGGTTGACAATTCCGTTTAGCAAGGTTGCAAAGAATACGTCGCCGCAGCCTATGGGAGAGACACATTTGGTGGGTCTAGGCTGAACACTGACGCAGGATTCATTTTTGATTTTGATCCAAATCGGGTTCTCTCCATCGGTAATGATCCACAGGGGACAGTCAGACGTGGCCCCGAGTTGATCCAACAGTGAATCTGTGGGCGAATCGATTGCATGATGGTCAAAAAACATTTCCAGTTCATCCCGATTGATCTTCACTAAAGCAGGGGATTGCTGGACGAATCCTTTGAGTCCTAAGCCATAGGTGTCTACTGCCAATTGGACGAAATCTTCTCTTTGGCTGAGCCAATCTCTGAGAGGGACCCAAGTCTCAGAGTCCCAACATGGAAAGACGCCGCAAACCGCTAATAGATAGGGCTTGTCTAGTGTAGAAAGGTATTCAACGCAATCGTGCACGGCTCGTTTGGAAACCCGGCAGTCTAACCCGAGGATGGAAATTTCTTTGTGCCCAGGTGATCGAATGATCGAACCGGATCGCGTCACGCAGTCAGTTGTGAACGCCTGGAATGGAATGTTTTCCGCTGCAAGCGATTTTGTGCACGACGGCCCGAATGATCCGCCGGGAAAGCAAACGGTCGTCGTATCGGCATCGAGGCGTAAAAGCATTTTGGAGACGTTGATTCCTTTTCCTCCCACTTGAAAACGTTCCTTGGTAGCTCTGCTTGTTTTGCCCGGTCCCCAATCGCCCACGTAATAGGTTGTCTCCGCTACGATGTTGGCTGTGAGCGTTACGATCGGCATTTTTGAATGTGAAAGGCTCATTGTAGCAAAATATAATTGAGAAAAGGAAAAGAATTAGAATGGTGGCCAAAATGAGAAGGCTTGTCGAAGCAGATTTCAATTCACGTGATACCTTGATGTTGGCCCGTGGACTATTGGGAAAACATCTCGTTATTCGCTCGGAGGACCGAGAGCTTTCTCATATGATCACGGAGGTCGAAGCCTATGACGGACCGAATGACTTGGCCTGCCACGCAAGCAAAGGTAGAACCCTTCGCACCGAGCCTCTTTTTGGGTCTCCAGGGTGCTGGTATGTCTACCTCTGCTATGGGATGCATGAGATGCTCAACTTAGTCACAGGTCCGGTTGACTATCCGGCGGCGATCTTGATCCGAGGACTGGACTCGGTTTCAGGCCCTGGCAGGCTGACCAAGCTATTGGGAGTGGGTCGTCGTTTCAACACGATGCCGGCGAACACTGAAACCGGAATGTGGCTCGTAGACCGAGGACTTCCAATTGAAGATGCCAGCGTGCGGTCTACTCCCCGAATTGGCGTTGGCTACGCGGGAGAGGATTGGGCGAATCGGCCCTATCGATTTGTTATTGAACATTAGTTCGAGCTGGACTGAGCCAAGATCGGGATATCGTTTAATGTGAACTCCTCGAGCCGCATAGATGCGGTTCCGATGGATGTTTTAATGTCGAGTCGTAGGGGAACGCGGCGATCGTCGGCAGATACCCAAATAGCCATTTTACCACCCTCTCTGAAGATCTTGCTCCGAGGATAGGCGGATATCGGCTCCACGCGAAAGGCCTTGATGTTCCCAAATTGGGTGGTGATGGTTTCGGTTCCTTTAGCTTCCATTTCAATCAGGTAGAAGCGGCCGTTCGAGCTGATGAAAAGTGGATAAATACTCCCCTTATCCAGTTTCCATCCACGAATTTGGAGAATGGCAGAGGCGTAGTCAAGGGGTGCCGCGTAGGGTAGATCTTTGATTTGGTTCTTTTCCGGTCTTAGTTTATCTACGTGATTTATTTTCCCGGTCTCGAAGTTGAAACGGGTGATGGTTTCCTTTTCATTGGATTGGCCCTCGTCGGTGACTCTGTTTTCGAGAATTCGTCCCTCCGCCGAATCGAGAAGGGTATATCCCTTAAGCATGAGGGGAAAGACGGCCTTTATGAGACCTGTTGTGCGGGCTTCCGTTTTTACCTCCAATAAAGAAGGGTTTGAATGGTTAGGGTCTTCGGTAGAAATTACGATTTCCGCGACCTTTCGAAAAATTCCCCATTGTCCTCGAAACTGGAAGCGCTCCCCTATGTTGAATCCGTCGGCAGTTTTTCTTGGGTCAGGAAACTCGCGTTCGGGCCAAACAATTTCCCTTGGCAGTTTGGTCTCTGTGTCTTCCTTGATCTCGTTCGGGTTGATTGCGATCGAACTGGTGGAGAAAACCGATAGAAGGAGATGCGCAATGAACACGTATTTTGCATTCGCATGAAATTTAGGGAGCGAAATTTGGAATCTTCTTTCGAGCATCGAGACTTATTGGATCGACTAGGTTTGCAGTGAATGAAGTTTCTGATCAATGCTGGAAATAACGATATCGCTAATTTCAGCGAGTACCAAGAAGTTTGGAAAGACAACGGATCGTACCTTTTAGTTGCATCCTTAATGATCAAACCGCCATTTCCCCGATTTTGGAAGTCTCGGAGCAGTGATGGCGGCTTATCGGTAGGATCGACTTTCTGGACAGGAGAGATTCGGAGCCGGAGATTCACGGAAAACGTGACTAGCACCTGCCTTCGACTTTTTAGAGGAATGTCGAGAAGGGTGTCCTCATTGCACCAAAATAGATCGAACAACCAGAGAAGTGTATCCACATGCTCCCCGATGAAAAGATCCTCGACCGGACGCTTCGGGCACATTTCCAATTCGCTATGAGGAAGCGGGTGCTCTTTTTTTACGCAACCAGTTTGCCGTCTGCAATATAGTCCTGTGCGATCAATAGGGCTGATTCGGCAATCTCAGGAAACCGGTGGGTGATGTGCTTTCCCTCGGTGTCGAATAGCTCGACTCGATCGTCCACTTTATGGATCTGGAACTTTAGCCCATCATGAAGCTTCTCGACCCAAATCGACGACTGAAACTGAGATAGAAACGCGAAGTCCATATCCCCCTTTGTTGGCTTTTCCAGTTTCAGAGGAAAGAATAGTTGCAAAAGAATGTGGTTGAGCATGCGGTCGATCGTCGCGTTCGCAATGCGATTGAGGTCTGCACAGCGTAGATTGGCTCGCCTAACCGCTTCGATGGGTGCTTCGAACCGCTTGGCCAAGCACTCCTTTATGACGGACTCTTCGATTGCATTTCCTTGTTTGAAGAGTACCAGTTCATTAAGCGGACGGTTCCTTCTGAGCAGAGCACAGAAGGGTGATTGCCAAAATGGTCGAAGTGGGCGTGGGAAATGAAAACGTTTGAGGCGGGCTTCCGTGCATCCAGACGCCAGTTGATTGCGGACAGGAGAATTCCGTTCCTTTTCTCAACGACCCAATTCATGTTGGGTTAGATGCCACGTCGATCTAGGCTGATTCGTCCAGGACCGATGAATACAATTGAAAGTAGAGTAAGGTTGACCTGAGCGTACACGATTATAACGTTGTCGAATTCGGGGCTGTGGATAATTAAATTAGCCAGAGCAAAGCCGACGATGGCGGAAAGAAGCAGCCCGATTCCCCGGGTAAATATTCCAAGAACGAGGAACAATCCACCGACTGACTGAATGACCACGGATGCGATCCCAAAAATGAGGTGGAAGTACGTTATCCCAATCAAAGAAACGGCGCTTCCAATTCTAACCCAGCTGTCTGGACCTTCGGCCCAAAGCGGGAAGCCGTGGTAGGCGATTAGACCGCCAACTCCAATGCGTAAGATTAAAACACCAAAAAAATCGAATCTGCTTAAGCCAGTAAGGGCAACTTTCATAAGGGAATCGCTCGTGATTGGTCCAAAAGATAGACCAAGCACTCCCGAAAGAGCAATTGATTAAAAGTCTAATGTGTATTTGCATTAACATAAGTGGGTTATTCTATCTTAGGGTTCTCAATTGGCTGCCTTGGCAGTAGGCGAGGCGGCTCCTGAGCCAGTACGGCAATTCCGATCTTTGTACGGATGGGGCAGGTTCGTGTGTGGGCACGAGATTGGCCTTAGGCCAGATTTCCCCTTATCTCACTACTCTTCCCGAGCCACCGCTATTCAACAAGGCCTCCACTTCGGCACGGGTAGATAAATTGTAGTCGCCGTAGATCGAGTGTGCTAAACAAGAGGAGGCCACGGCAAAGGCGATGGCCGTTTGCGGTTCGCGAAGCTTTGGCTCGTTTAAAGCGAAAATTAGTCCGGCTCCGAAGGCGTCCCCCCCGCCGACACGATCCACGATGTTACGGATCTCATAAGGCTGATAGTGGCTTTCCTCAAGAGGGGCAAAGTAGGAATAGTCGGAACTGGTGTCGTAGAGCATCGCTCCCCAGTTGTTGTGGGAAGCAGAGAAACTTTCGCGCAATGTGATGGCAACTGTAGATAGGTTTGGGAATTGACTGAAGATCTCACGTGCAACGCTGGTGTAGTTGCTGGCGTCGATCTTACCTGAGTGCACATCTGTGTTTTCCGCGTGGATACCAAGAATGTCGGAGGCATCCTCTTCATTTCCAATTACGACGTCAACGTAGGGAAGCAAGCGAGACATGGTTTCGCAGGCAAGTTCGGTTGACGAAAGATTAGGGTTCCACTTCCAGAGTTTTTTGCGAAAATTGAGATCGCAGGAAACCGTGAGCCCGGCCGCTTTTGCTTTTTTGACGGAATGGATTGTCGCTTTGGCTGATTCCTCGGACAACGAGGGAGTGATTCCGGTAGTGTGAAACCATCCAGCTCCGTCAAAGATCGAATCCCAGTCGTAGGCCGACGCGGGGGTCATACTGAAAGAGGAGTAATCACGGTCGTAAATCACGCGGCTCGGGCGTTGATTGGCCCCCGCCTCTACGAAGTAAAGACCGAGTCGTCCCGATTTACTCAATACGATTTCCGAAGTATCTACTTCGAGGCCGCGTAGGTTGGATATTAGAGCTTGGGTGACATCGTTATTGGGAATTGCAGTTACGAATCGAGCGTCTCCACCTAGCATCGAAATAGAGGCCGCGACATTGGCTTCTGCTCCGGCGAAAGTGAGGTTGATGTCACCGGGAAGTGACTGACGGAAACGTTTAAAGCTGGGAGGGGAGAAACGGCCCATGATTTCACCGAAGGTTACGATCGTTTTCATATGATTGATTGGATTGAGGTATTGTGCCCGTGAAGGACGCAGGATTCAAAGCGATTCTTTGAAACTGATTTTTGAATACTTCATCGTGATTGTTTGGTCATAGATCCTGTTGTTTGGAGGAGGCGTTCTTCGTGGGAGAAAAATTATCCACGAACACTGTCAGCATTTTGACGAGCTTCACGGGCGTTGGCTTCGATTTGGTTCCAGTCTTTAGCTGCAATGAGTTCACGCTTAGCAATCCAGGAACCACCGATCGCTGAGATAAGTGGGGAAGCGAGATAGTCTCTCATGTTTGTCGCATTGAGGCCACCGAGGGGAATGAAATCAATTTTGAGGTGTTGGTAGGGGGCGGCCATGTTTCTAAGATGGTTTAAGCCGCCGGCGGTTTCTGCGGGAAAAAACTTGAGAGTTCGGCAGCCGAGCTCGATGCCTTGCTCGATGTCACTAGGTGTTGCGATTCCTGGTCCAAAGGGCAGCCCCTTACTCTGAGCGTACTCGACGACGTTACGATTGAGGCCGGGAGCAACCCCAAAGGCGGCTCCTGCGGCGACGACTTCGTCGACCTGCCCCGTGGTAAGTACGGTGCCGATTCCAGCGAGCATCTCTGGGACGTCTTCGCGAATCGCTCTGAGAGCACCTAGAGCCGCATTGGTACGCAGCGTCAACTCCATGGCGTCAATGCCACCCCTTAGCAAAGCTCGTGCGAGGGGCACGGCATTGGCCGCATCGTCAATTACGAGCACCGCGATGATGGCAGACTTCTTTATCTTATAATTTAGTTCCGTTGGAAACATGTTTGAAGAGGCTATTGATTTATCGGATCGCTGATTCGATACTGAAAGGTCGCCCTCTGACTTAAAGCTTAATAAGGTTGGGGTTTAATTGTCAGTATAGTTGACAACTAAGACAGTAATGTCGACTGTTTGGCTATAACTGTCGATATGTCAATGGAAACCAAAGGTTTGGCGACATCACTTTTCAAAGCGCTCGATACGCTCAATTTACTGAGTAACTTTTCGGACGGTGCTCTGATTAGGGAAGTCGTCTCGGAAATGGGTCTTCCGCGTAGTAGCCTGATTCGCATTTTAGATAGCCTAATACACTATGGGCTAGTCGAGCGTAATTTGGAGCGGCGGTATCGTGTGACTTCGAAGTTTCGAGATTGGCGGTCGGATGACCGGGACGAAAAGCTCGTATCCAAATACCGGCCCTTACTAAGGAAGATCGCTGACGAGGTGGGTGAAATGGCGGTCTTGGGCCGGCTACAGGGAAGGAGGATCTTCCATCTTCATTACGAGGAGCCCGATTGCCGCATTCGCGTAGTGCCACCGGTGGGAAGGGCTTTTGCCATTGAGAAGATGGCGATGGGCAAACTAGCCTTGAGCCAGCGTCTGGACCTTATTCCGGAAGGGAGTTCCAACGAACTTCGCAGGGAAATCGCCCAGGCGGGAAACGATGGATTTTGCTGGAATCGAAGTGAGTCGGAAGAGGGTATCATTGCTTGGGGTACCTGGTTGGAAGATCCATCCCCGCTGTCTCCGATGATTGCGGTCACTTGGCCGTCTTTCCGATATTCGGACGAAGGCCTAGCTCAGGTTGAAAGGCTTCTAGCCACAGCCCTGTAGCCGATTCCCGAAAGGCCTAAGCCTGGGCGAGCTCCTATGGACTAATGAGAGTTTCGACTTGTACGAGTAGTTGTTTCAGCTTGTCCGGAGCGTTGAAAAGCTGTTCGTCCTGTTCGTTTTACATGGACGAGCGAACCGCTTTGGAAAGTTCCCCGAGGGATAGCGAAGCCGCTATGAAACGAGCTGCTCGCTGCCTTTCGTGTGCTGGGAGAACGGTCGAGGTCTGTTTAAGGGTGTTGCGAAAGCCTTCCATTTCTTTGAAGAGATCCACGTACCCTTTGTGTCCCGCGAGAAATTCGATTTGCTCTTGGGATTTGATGATAGTCGCAAAAAAAGCTCCGATCGGAGGTCTTTGCTCGCTCGATTGGACAGATTGGAGAAAGGCCTTATCGCTGACCTTAGTGGTTAGAGACTCCTCGCTGGCGAAATTCAAAGCCAAGCTGAGCCCACAGGCAATTGCGTTGAAAAAGGGAAAATTGGAGGTGCTTCAAGGGTGGTGTGGCTCATTCAGTAGGTGAATCGGAGAAACTGAAATGGCTTAATAGAATTCAATGTGAATTAGGTTAATTTCGTAGATAGCTTAGTAGTTCTGGCTGAAGCGACGATGATTGCGTAGTGTGATTTCAGGTGGCATCCGTAAAACCACGAACACAGTTTCATAAATCCGAGCCAAACGACTTTCGATAGGCCATAGGAGACGCACCTTTCCTTTTGGAGAACTGACGGGTGAAATAGTTGCTGTCATTGAAACCTACCTCGAACGCTATTTGAGATACGGTCAGCCTAGAGTTGCAAAGAAGGCGCATAGCATTTTGTAGCCTGAGCTGGATCAGGTATTCGAAGGGCGGCAAGCCAGTTGCTTTGGTAAAAGTGCGCATGAAATGGCTACGGGACAAACGAGACATTTCAATGAAATCATCCAACTTCCAGTCCCGGGCGTAATCCTGCTCCATACTGCTAATGACGGAACCTACTCGAAGGAGGGCGGCCGAGCGATTGGACTCCGATTGGGTTTCCTGGTAGGATCGAGAGAGAAAGACTACTAGATCTATGAGTTTACCGAGCAAGGCGGATTCATATCCGTCTCTTCGGTGTTCAACTTCCCCGACCATTTCTAGGGCGATTCGCTCAGCCCGAGAAAGGGATAGTCGCTCAAGGTGCAGTCGGCTTGAGAAACGGTGTTGCTTCCTGAATACTGGCTCTAGGAGAAAAAGGGCGCAGTATCCCGGAATTTTCAGGAGGCGGTTCTCTGGCAGCTCGATCTGCTCGGGATCGTACATGACATTGATCATTTCGAGTCGATCCCGATTGTGGAAGTAGTGGTCTTGCATTCCCTGGAGTAAAAAGACATCGCCCGCGACGACAGGAAACTCATCACCATTGAGCCAGTGCTGAGCGGTTCCGCCCACAATGAGGACGAGCTCGCAAAAGTCGTGGGCGTGCTTAACCTCAGTCAGATCGTGCTCGTGTGAGGGTTCTTTCGAGGAGGAAGTGATGACGTGCCTGGCCGTAATGGGGTAAGCCGCGTCTTCAAAGTAGTTCCTTCCCTCGGCTAGGATTCCGGTCATTCGATGTTCCTTTGAAATACGATCGTGCTAGTTTTTGTGGAATGGAAAATGTACGCTATGCTTTAAGTTGTCTTGAGTATCCAAAACAAAGTACATGCATCGTCAAACAACAATGGGCATATTATGCTATAATTTGAGAAAATGGTTAAGGTTATATGGAATCGAACCCTGCCATAATTAAATCACAGAGAAGATTGCGAAATTATTTTCGCTTCCTCGAAGCGGTCGGTCTGTTTTGATGGCTGTCCATTTCTATTAAACCACGATTACTGAAATCAAATGAGCATTATCAAAGGAGACAGAGAGTACTTTCAAGGAATAGGAAAAATTGCCTACGAAGGTCGCGATAGCGACAACCCGCTAGCGTTTAAATGGTACAACCCCGGTAAGGAAATTGGGGGAAAATCCATGAAAGAATTGTTCCGTTTCGCGATCGCCTATTGGCATACCTTCTGCGGAACGGGAGGCGACCCCTTTGGCCCGGGTACGAAATTATTCCCTTGGGCAGACGGAGCAGATGCCGTGTCGCGAGCTAAGCACAAGATGGATGCCGCATTCGAATTCATAACAAAAATGGGGGTGTCTTATTACTGCTTCCACGACTTCGACTTAGTTGAAGAGGGGGAGAGTTTCAAAGAGTCTGAAGCAAATCTGAGCGCGATTGTAGACTACGCCAAAGAGAAGCAAGCTGCTTCAGGCGTAAAGCTGCTTTGGGGAACGGCTAATCTTTTCAGCAACCCGCGTTACATGAATGGGGCGGCTACTAATCCAGATTTTAGCACGGTCGCATATGCCGGTGCACAGTTGAAGAACGCGATAGACGCGACCATTGCCTTGGGAGGAGAGAACTATGTTTTCTGGGGTGGTCGCGAAGGTTACATGTCCCTGCTGAATACGGACACCAAGCGTGAAAAAGCTCATCTGGCTCGTATGCTTACAATGGCTCGGGACTATGCTCGTGGGCAGGGATTCAAGGGTCAGTTCTTTATTGAGCCGAAACCAGCGGAGCCCTCGAAGCATCAGTATGATTTCGACGTTGAAACTGTGATCGGCTTCTTGCGTGAGCACGACCTTTTGCAGGATTTTTCTCTCAATGTAGAAGTAAATCACGCCACGTTAGCAGGGCATACTTTCGATCATGAGTTGCGTATGGCTGCCGATGCTGGGCTGCTTGGCAGTATGGATGCGAACCGTGGAGATTATCAAAATGGTTGGGATACCGACCAGTTCCCCATGAATTTGAGCGAGCTGACTGAGGCGATGCTGGTTGTGCTCAATGCGGGCGGTTTTAAAGGTGGCGGCGTGAATTTCGACGCTAAGACTCGCCGTAACTCGACGGATCTGGAAGATATCTTCATAGCCCACATTGCGGGTATGGATGCTTTTGCTCGAGCGGCTTTGGTTGCTGACAAGATTCTCAACAAGTCAAAGTTGCCAGCCTTGAAGCAAGAGCGCTATGGTAGCTTCGATGGCGGAGATGGGGCTCGCTTTGAAAAGGGTGAACTTTCTCTTGAAGACGTCTACGCGATCGGAAGCACGGGCGGTGAGCCACAGCAAAAAAGTGGCAAACAAGAGCGCTACGAGCAAATTTTGAATGATTTCATCTAAATTCGATATACAGGCTATGAAAGGAACGGTTTCTTGGACTGTTCCGTCTTCTGCGTGAGACGGGTCTTTTTATTTCGTTCGTACTTGCCTGGGGGGGAGTTAGGGAAAAAGTTTTTGAGTCCGTGAACCTAGGTCATTAATTTTTACCAATGTAGGCGTGTGCGTAAAAGTTTAGCCACGGTTTGATGGGATAAACGGGGTTGTTGAGGAGTTTTTTGAGTAGTCGTTTGCGTTAAAAAGTTTTCTCAGCAGCTAAAATAATTATAGTTTGTACTTGCTAGAGAAAAATATTGAGAGCAAACGATCTCCTATGTCTATCGTCCTTTTGGAAGAGCCCAGTGCATTGCCGATGTTTGATTTCTCTGTTTTGAGAGAGATCCGCAAGCGGGCGGAGATGACATTGAATGACCTCTCCCAAGCTAGCGGGGTGTCAATCGCAGTTATCTCTAAGCTCGAAAGAAACCAGTCTCAAGCGGAGGTGGAGACGCTTTACAAAATAGGACGAGTGTTTGGAATGCGGGCCACCGACTTGATGACCTTGGCCGAAGCGCCTCTTTCCAATCGAAAAGAGTCTGAAATCTACTCGTCTGAGGGATTCACGTTTGAGGCAGTGCGGTATGCGAATGCAAACTGCCTGCTTGGAGAAGCGAAGAGTGGAGCGAGCATTTCCAAGCCTGAGATTCACCACGACGACCATGAAATTTGCTGGGTTTTGAAAGGGGCACTTTGCGTCACGCTTCCCCAGGAAACCCAAGTCTTGTCGAAAGGGCAGAGTATCCAGTTCGATGCGATTCAAGAGCACGGCTATGAGGTGCTCGAAGACTGCCAGTTCATGATCGTGCACATTAGAAAAGATAAACGCTATTAGAATTTGGTATGAAAATTGACACTACGATTACACCCGAATCATTGAAAGGGCAACTGGATCAGTTCTGGGAGTTGTCAGGACATAAGATTGATCTCATTGAAAATGAGTACGACATGTCGAACGGCTCACCGGTCACCACGGTAAATGGCAAATACACCACTCGCGGATGGACTGAGTGGACGGAGGGCTTCGTTTATGGGTCATCGTTCCTACAGTTCGATGCTACTGGCGACGAGCGATTCTTTGAGCTGGGGAAAACACTTACGGTAGAGCGCATGGCAACTCACGTGAGCCACGTGGGTGTACATGACCATGGTTTCAATAACTTGAGCTGCTATGGCAACTGGTTGCGCTTGCTTAACGAAGGGAAGGCCCAGGGGCCACAGGCCGAACGCGATTTTTGCGAGTTGGCACTGAAGGTTTCGGGAGCGGTGCAAGCAAGCCGTTGGTCGACAATTCATGAAGGAGGTGGCTATATCTATTCTTTCAATGGGCCGCATAGTTTGTTCGTAGATACCATTCGCAGTTGCCGCATTGTGATGGTGGCCCACGCTTTGGGGCATGTTCTCATGAGCGAGAATGACTCTCCGATTAGCCTGCTTGGCAGAGCAATCGACCACATCAACGCTACCGCCAAGTACAGTGTGTATTATGGGGAGGGCCGAGATAAATACGACGAGTGGGGACGGACCGCTCACGAAAGTGTTTTTAACACCAATGATGGACGCTATCGCTGTCCAAATGCCCAGCAGGGATTTAGCGGGTTCACGACATGGACACGCGGTTTGTCCTGGGCGATGGTTGGTTTCGCGGAGGAACTCGAGTTCATAGACACACTCCCAGATGAGCAGTTTGAAACTTTTGGAGGCAAAGCAGTTTTTAAGGAAACCTGCTTGAAAGGAGCTAAAGCAACCTGCGACTGGTTTATCGAGAATACGCCGATCGACGGGATTCCCTACTGGGATAGTGGGGCTCCTCAATTGCACCGATTGGGTGAGTGGAGAGATCGAGTATCTGATCCTTACAATGAGTGGGAACCCATCGATAGTACTGCGGCTGCCATAGGCGCCCAAGGATTGCTGCGTCTAGGCCGTTATCTGGGGCTGGATACAAAGGAAGGATCGAAGTACTGGAGTGCTGGACTTACCAGTATGCGTTCGCTTTTAGCTGCTCCATACTTGAGCGAAAATAGCGGGCATCAAGGGCTACTTTTGCACTCCATCTATCATGAGCCCAATGGTTGGGACAACGTGCCTGAGGAGGAGAAGATTGCCTGTGGCGAATCGAGCCAATGGGGTGACTACCACATCCGGGAGGCCGCCCTCTTGCTGCAGCGAGAGATTCGGAATGATTCCTATTACACCTTTTTTGGGTGTCTGAACCAATAATTTCTGAAACGATATTATGTCAGATTTATCTAAATTGTGTATACATAGTATAACGACCAAGCCATGGAGCTTAAGGGAAGCTGCGGCTAAGTACGCAGCGGCTGGCGTAGCTGGAATTTCGGTTTGGCAGGATGCTGCGGCGTCTTTTGAAGACGGACACCGTGCTGCGGGAGAAATGTTTCGCAGTGAAGGGATCGATGTTGTCAGCTACGTTCGAGGAGGATTTTACACCGCACTGGAAGGTGCGGGACGACTGAAGGCGGTCGACGACAACAAGCGGATCATTGATGAAGCCGCTGCAATGGGAGCCCCCCTCGTCGTTCTCGTTTGTGGTGCCACTCCAGGACAATCGCTTTTCGAATCGAGGAAGCAAATAACCGAGGGAATCGCAGCGACGATTCAACATGCATCGGATGCGGGAGTAAAACTAGGAATAGAGCCTCTCCATCCCATGTACGCTGACAGTCGCAGTGCGGTGAACACCATGTCCCAAGCTAATGCGATCTGTGATGAAGTGGGGCATTCCCATTTGGGGATTACCGCGGACGTCTTCCACATTTGGTGGGACGATCGACTAGAGGAAGAAATTAAGATCGCGGGTGAGAAAAACCGTCTTTTCTCCTTTCACATCTGCGATTGGAAAGATTTGCCTCAAGACATGCTTAATGATCGGGGGCTTATGGGAGAGGGTGTTATCGATATTTCTGGAATACGTCGATGGGTGAATGAGACAGGGTTTTCCGGATACGAAGAAGTAGAGATCTTTTCCAACAATTACTGGGCTATGGATCAAGACGATTATCTGTATCAAATAATAGACGCTTACAAATCGCTTTCCTAGAGAGAGAAACTTAACGATTAAATATTATGAAAACTCACAAAGTAGGTATAATAATGAACGGCGTTACTGGCCGCATGGGCACGAATCAGCATCTCATGCGATCGATCGTCGAAATTATCAAACAGGGGGGCGTTTTGGTGAACCCTGAAGAGACGATTATGCCCATCCCCATTCTAGTTGGAAGGAACGAAACTAAACTCAAGGAATTGTCAGCCCGATCTGGTATCGATCGATGGACTACCGATTTGGAAAGGGTTATGGCAGATCCAGAGTTTTCCATCTATTTCGATGCTCAAACCACTTTGAGGCGGGCGGATGCCGTAAAAGCGGCAGCGAAAGCAGGAAAACACGTCTACTGCGAAAAACCAACTGCAGTGGATACGCAGACCGCGATTGACTTACACAACTTTTGCGTCGACAAGGGTGTTAAGAGTGGGGTGGTTCAGGACAAGCTCTGGCTTCCTGGATTGGTTAAATTGAAGCGAGCGATCGAAAAAGGCTACTTAGGACGCATATTTTCAGTCACTGGAGATTTTGGATACTGGGTATTTGAAGGAGACACGATTCCAGCCCAGCGACCTTCCTGGAACTACCGCAAGGAAGACGGTGGTGGAATCATGATCGACATGCTATGTCATTGGAGATACGTTCTCGACAACCTCTTTGGACCCGTGAAGGCCGTTAGTTGCCGTGGAGCGACACACATCAGTCATCGCATCGACGAAAGTGGAAACCGCTATGCATGTACGGCGGATGACGCGGCCTATTCAATGTTTGAGATCGACGGGCCCCATGGCGAAATTGTCGTTAACTTCAACTCTTCTTGGTGCACTCGCGTCCGCAGAGACGATTTGCTAACGCTACATGTAGATGGCGAGCTAGGTTCCGCGGTTGCAGGTTTGCGGGAATGTCATATACAGCATTATGCGAATACGCCGAAGCCGATTTGGAATCCTGATATCGATCAGCCTATCGATTTTTACAAGGACTGGTCCGAGGTACCCAATCAGGAAGTTTACGACAACGCTTTCAAGGTTCAGTGGGAAATGTATTTAAAGCACGTGGTGCTGGATACGCCCTTCCGTTTTACACTACTTGAAGGAGCAAAAGGAGTACAACTAGCTGAACTTGGTATGCAAAGCTGGGAAGAGCGCAAGTGGCTCGATGTTCCAGATTTGTAGAAAACTGGTTGCGGGCTTGGGTCCTTTCCAAGCCCGTTGTTTTGTATATTGTTAAAAACAATAACTGAAGAAAGTTATGAAGGCAAAAGTGAATAGTAAAACTGCTCTAGTAACGGGCGGTACAAGAGGAATAGGTTTCGGAATTGCTCAATCCCTAGCGGATGAAGGTTGGAATCTTATACTGAATGGTATAAGATCTGAGAATACTGTTCGAGATGAGCTCGATTTAATCCGATCAAAGGGGGTTGACGTTGCCTACGCACAAGGCGACATTGGTTCGACTGAGGGTCGTGAATCGATCATCAAGATAGTACGGTCTGCTCCAGGCGGGACATTAAATCTGCTCGTCAACAATGCCGGCGTGGCTCCCAAGCAGCGTCTGGATATTCTGGAGACGACGGAGGAGAACTACAACTTCGTCGTCGATACAAACTTGAAAGGTGCTTTCTTTCTAACCCAGCTCGTTGCTAACGACATGGTGGAGGCAAAGAGGCAGGACGAAAGCTTTTCGGGAGCAATCGTGAATATTTCCTCGATCTCAGCAACGGTCGTGTCGGTAAATCGTGGTGAGTACTGCATTGCTAAAGCAGGCCTGAGTATGGTCACCCAGCTTTTCGCAGCCCGTATGGGTGAATTTGATATCCCAGTGTACGAAATTCGTCCCGGAGTAACTAAAACTGATATGACCGCTTCACCCGCGGTGACCGAGAAGTATGACAAGCTGATCGGAGAAGGTCTTTGCGTCACCAAGCGCTGGGGTTATCCTGAAGATGTGGCAAAGACAGTAGCGTCGCTAGCTCGAGGCGATTTTCCGTATTCAACGGGACAAGTGTTTATGGTGGATGGGGGACTGACTATCCCTAGGCTTTGATCTATGCGGTCCTAGTTTTTAAAGTTCTCTGGGTGGTGTTTGCCGCTTGAAGAACCATAGTTCCGAAAGGGATTTCAGCTGATATCTCCTCCAAGTAAGACTGCACAACTTGAGCAGTATGTGCCCTCTGCGATAGCAGATATTACAAGAGCTTCCAAAGTAGGGTATTGCCTTGCAATTTGACTCTTCGTTGAAAGGAGTTTTTGCTGCCGGATTCGACTTTATAAGATCAGTTCGTAGACAACTATGACGGACGATACGACACTTGGAGAGGGTTGCGTCTGGTTTCCATTTTAAATTCAAGGCTTAACGGAGAAAATGGGTACGATCATTTTTTTCTCCTGATATCCGCGTAGCGGTCCTCCCTAATCTTAGAGGGATTGGGAGGGTAGTCCTGGTTCCGCTTAAGCTCTTCCAAGGTAGGGGTGATTGAAGGAATACCGTCTTGAGGAATCTCCTTTTTAGCGATCCATCCAATAGCATTCAACACGACTTTGCGTAGATTGTCGTCCAACCAGTTGTCATGCCAATGACCGCCAGTAAACCCAAAGCCTCGGCTTCCATTCTCGTTTTCCGACACCCACATGACGTGTTGCAGGTCTCTTCTCGCAACCGCAGCTCGGCCATCTGGAGTCGAATTGTGGTGGTGGTCCTTTTCTGGTAGCAGATCGATTGGGGGAACCGCGGAAAGAATAGGAGTGACTCCTTCCATGCCTTTTCGGAATCGCATGTTGAAGTACCATTCGTCATTGATTGAAAACGGCTCAACCCCATTAGCGACGGGATGATCAGGAAGCTTTTCGAATTCAGGTGTCCAGTGCGGGTTGACCGATTTGTAGAGCTGGTAGTATGCGCCTATCCACCGTAGGAACGCATCACCCGGCGCTCCGTCGACCGTTTCGACTCCATAGTGCAGACAACCGACTCCAACCCCCTTGGCTTGGAGAGCGTCGATGGTACCCACGTGATTATTGGCGACGTGCTTTTCTCCTCCATCGCAGTAAATGACTACGGCTTTGATCCCTTCGAGGAGAGATTTGTCTTGGGGCCAGCCGGAATTCTCTGGATTGTGGTAGACCGATGCGTCAAATTCTAATCCGCTGGAGTTGAGTGATTTAGCTAATAGCAGAGATCCGGCATTATGCTCATGAGCAAAGTACCCGTGACTCTTTTTACCTGCCACAAAGAGGACTTTAGTTTTATCGGCATGAGCCGCGAATGTGTAGAGAGTGATGCTGAGGATGGAAAATATTGTTAGGAGACGATTCACTTTCATTCATTCTAGCGTACGATTTTTGAATGCACTTTGTTCGGCTTTTAAAATCTGTCTTTGACTAGCTACCTTCGATTGACTGCTTCAGCTCCATTATGGAAACCCCTTGTTTCTTCGCTACTCTGGATAAGTCTTCATATTCCGCTTTTCGCCGTTCTTTGCCAGATGGGGTGATTACTGTTTTGACTCTGATGGTTCCGAATTCCGTGGAAAGGGCTTCCTCAGTCCGGTCGAGGATTTTACGGCTTATGGGATAATATCGAATACCAATTGCTGTGGTATTTTCGAGTATGAAGTCGCAGACCGACTCGAGGTCTTCATGGCTAGCTAAAGCACTGAGCAGGTGGCCGGGCCGGCCTTTTTTCATAAGGGCTTGCGTGAGCGTAAAGTCGATTGCCCCTTGTTCGAGAAGTCGAGCCTGGAAATCAGAACCTAGAAGTTCAGATGATGAATCGTCCAGATTGGTCTCGATCGAATAGATCGCTGCGGAAGCTTGGCTGATCGTTCCGAGAGAGAGTCGTAGTACATTCGGCCCAATAAAATCTTTCTTTCCTGGACCGTAGGCGGAACGATCTATCTTCAAGGTTGGTGACTCAAAGATGGGATTGAGGTATTTGAGAATGGCAGCACCCGTGGGAGTAACACGTTCCCCCTTTTCGTCTCCCTTGTAGCAGGGAATCCCTTGTAGCAGTTTCGCAGTTGCGGGAGCGGGAATAGGAAGAAGTCCGTGCTGTGTATCGACCATTCCATGACCTACACAAACGGGTTCTGAATAGGTTGTGAGACTGCCGAGCCGATCGATAAGCACAGCACAGCCGACAATATCAACGATCGAGTCAACGGCACTGATTTCGTGGAAGTGGATCTTCTCAATGGGAATATTGTGTACTTCTGATTCTGCCTTTCCGATAAGCTGGAAAATTTCCTTAGAAATTTTTCGAGCAGAATCGGTGATATCTGCGTTGTCGATCAGCTCAATAATTTCGCTTAGGTGGCGATGTTTATGGGAGCCATGCACATGACTATGAGGATGATCGTGGCTATGGGGATGGCTGTGCCCCTTGTCGTGCTTATGGTGTGGATGTCCGTGTTCGTGTGTATGGCCGTGATCGTGATGCCCGTTGGTTGGTTCATTGAGATCGACCACATTCACGTGACGGCATACAATGCCGTTTTTTTCCACGCGAGAGATCTCTACGTGCCCATCGGGAAGATTCAGTTTTTGAGGAAGGCCCTCGAGGTCATCGTATGACTCCAGCAGTCCGCAAAGAGCTCCGAGGAACATGTCTCCTGAAAGACCGGAAAATGGCTCGATATAAAGGGTATTCATTTGGCGTCTATCTGTTTCAAAATCCGGTAGGCTGCCATTGCGGCTCCGTATCCATTGTCTATATTTGTGACCGAAATGCCATTTGCACAGCTTGACAGCATGGCCTTCAAGGCCGCCATTCCGCCTGTAGCGACCCCGTAACCAACGCTCGATGGCACGGCGATGATTGGCTGGGAGAGAAGCCCTCCTACGACACTCGGCAAAGCTCCCTCAAAACCGGCGACTACGATGAGCGTGCGGCAGGTCTTTATGTCATCCAGACGCTCAAAAAGCCTGTGTATTCCGGCTACTCCTACGTCGTTAATCCGTTTTGCAGGGACGTTTAGCAGATTGAGCGTGTAGTACGCTTCATTGACTACAGGAAGATCCGAACTACCTGCACTTAATATTCCAATGCGAGCATTCTCTTCGTCGAGATCATTGGCTTGTAACAAAAAGCACTGGGATGCTGGGTCGTAGTGAGCATCAGGAAAATACTCTAGCAGGGCTTGGCCCTTTTCCGGCTGCACCCTCGTGGCCAGCGCGTTCTTAGACTGAGTTTTATACTGGTTCAGAATTCTTCTTAACAGGTCTACGGATTTTGAGCTTCCGTAGACTACTTCGGGGAAGCCTAAGCGTTCTTCCCTATTGGTATCTAAATTATAGTCATCCATTCGAAGAGATTGCTCGGTTGAGTTTTCCGGAAACCAGACCCTCCTTGTCGATTTCAACTTTTTTAAAGCCGATTCTCTTTAGCGAGGACTCGATCAGCAGAAAAAGTGATTGGAGTCGTTCGATCTCTGATACAGGGGATTCGATCTTCGCAAGATCCCCGAAATGGCGTACTCGGACTGTTGGAAAACCGAGGTTGTTCAGCACAATCTCGGCCGATTCAATTTGAGTCAGCTTTTCTTTGGTTACTTCTTGACCGTAGGGAATTCTAGAGCTGAGACAGGGGCTTGCGGGTTTGTCCCAGATAGGAAGCTCGAAGTACCTCGCAAGTGCTCTAATATCGGCTTTGCCGAGTCCACAGTCGGCGAGGGGAGTTAGGATATTTTGTTCGTTCGCCGCCTGGTGTCCGGGGCGAAAATCTCCAAGATCGTCCACGTTAGCACCGTTCAAAAGCACAAAGTTGGCGTAGTCTGCCTGATGGATCTCACGCATCATACTGTACAGCGTATCTTTGCAGTAGTAGCAACGGTTAAAAGGGTTGCTCTTGTATTCCACTTTGTCGAGCTCGTCGGTTTGAATAATCCGAAGGGAAATTTCGAACTGCTGGCAGAATCGTTTGGCGATTTCCAGGTCGGCTCGTTTCAAACTGGGCGAATCAGCGATGATTCCGATGCCTTTTTGATCGAGGAATCGCTTGGATAGGTAGAGAACGAGGGCAGAGTCGATGCCCCCAGAAAAAGCTGTTAGACTACCTTCGACGGGTTCAAACCAGGCTTCCAGACGTTTGAGTAGGGTCGCGTTCATTGTAGGTTCCTTGAGCCCGAGGTTGAGTGGGTAGTTCCTCGGATCTTCGAATCCGGTTGCGAAGGTAAGCCGGTAAGGGTCGAGATCGTACTAGCGGGACTGATTCGCTCTGGATCCCTCATTGATTTTTTTGAAAGCAATCCAGACGAATGCCCCAGTGGTTAATCCCGCTGAAAGAATCGCGAATGCACTAATACTCTTTGGGTGTGAATGAGTATGAGCCAATCCAGAGGTGTGTGCAAGAGTCGTCCCGGCGGTTTTATGCAACAGAGAAAGTGAGCAAATTGTGAATTTCATAATGGACGAACAGAATTTCTGAGAAAGATCGGGGAATTGTCAATGAACCCAAGGCTTGTGAGTGGTTTTTGTTTAATTCATTTGCCCGCCGGTGGCTATTCCCATACTAATTCGCCATGTCCGACCAAACTGCAACCTTGGAAGAATTGAAGCAATCCGTCGCCGCCTTCGCAGAGGAAAGAGACTGGATTCAGTACCACTCGCTCAAGAACCTAGCCATGTCGATTTCGATCGAGGCGGGAGAGTTAATGGAGCGTTTCCAATGGGTGGATAATGCGGCTTCGAATGCGCTCGTTGGAGATGCAGCAGCCAGGCTGGCGATTGAAGATGAGCTCGCGGATGTACTTATCTATTCCCTTCAGCTTGCCAATCGTGCGGAGATTGATCTATCCGGATCGATTAAGCGCAAAATGGCGATCAATGCTGAGAAGTATCCAATCGAAAAAGTAAGAGGTAGGTCGGATAAGTACGACTGGTCGTAATAGATTTTCGCGACGACTTGCGACCTGGATGACAAAGTGTCAGAGATCAAGGGTAATAACGGCGAAAAAATCCGCATAACCTCCGAGGCGGGTCACCTAATTATCAAATCTTTTGGCTTCTAGCATTAGTCATTGCGAGATTTCGAATCGGAGGCTCTCCTGGGGTTGATATTTGATTGTTTGAATTATGAGTGGATTAAAAATAGGTTTAGGGGTATCTGGCTTAGCGTTAATTTTAGCCGCCTCCCCAAATGGAAAAGCTCAGAATGCGATGGTGCTCCCAACGGATGCCATCCTCGGCTATTCGCTTGACTGGTTCGCGGCGAATGGGGAGGCAACTGCAGTTCCCACCGAGATCGCTGTGTACAGTCTCAGCTGCGGTGAATGCATCGAAGAGCTTTCAGCGATTGCTCGGGGCTATGCTACGGCACCCGATCGGTTCATGCTTGCCTCATTCAAAAAGAAGGATCGGGACGTTTCCATTCCGCTATTGAGTTTGGGGCTGTCCAATCTCGATCCGAAAACGCGGAGATCGAAACTATTGGATTTGATCCGAATTTACACGGGTGATCCGGATCATTATCTGGAAAACCTTGAAGACTGGGTTACGACGGTTGAGTCGCGTTGGCCCATTGGTTCGGGGTATAAAGAGGACGTCCTTTCAAGGGCTTTTGCGACCAACGTGCTGGATATGCAGGCTCGGATACTGGCGCTGATGGATAAAATGGGAACACCCGATAAGATTCCCTTGGACCAGCCAACATTGGCTCATGAGGTGACTCGTGGAAGCGATCGTTACAATGCCTTGGTGGCGACGCTTTCGTTGTCGTGGTTGAGACCCGGACTGGAAACTAAGGAGGATGCGGAGAGCATTGGAAAGCGGGCAAGATCGATCGATCCTTTGAAGTCACTCTTAGCCTCGCAATGGAGAGAGTTGAAGGAATGGGCCATGAGCGGAGGGTACTGGATTTGGGGAGGACGACTGGGTACCGATATACTCGGAGAGATCATCGATTGGCAGGCACAGTACCATTTGCTCCCAGATGATGCGACTCGCTTGGAGAAGCAGCGAAAGTGGTTCGAAGGCACGATCGTGCGAGCAGCGAAGGGACCTCTCAGTCCGCTTGAGGCGTTTGGTTTGGCGGATATCGAAGCACTCGCCTCGCCTGGCTGGAGTGCGGCACAGGCCGACGCTCGCCAACAGTTGGTCTTTGCGAGCTACCTTGGAAATTTGACCACTTCTAAAAAGTAATGGGTCTTTGAGTAATGGAAGCGGGATACAATGCGTCCTCTTCTGGAGCAGTCTCGGACAACCTTTTAGAGCTTTTTTGGTCGCTCGTTAAGCGCTGATTGCTAGAACGTTTCTTCGATGGTAAGTTCTATTCATCGAGTTCAGTTTTTGGGATGGCTTTTGTTGTCCGTTTTGTTGGTTGCCTGCTCTCAATCTGAAGACGGGGGTCCATCTGTTGCGAATAGCGTCGAAGCCGGGCGTTTGCTCGCGACCCAGCATTGTATTGCTTGCCATCAACTTCCTGCCCCGGATCTACTTCCCAAGGAAAGTTGGGAATACGCTCTAACTTATATGGGCTTCTTTTTGGGAATTGTGGACTACCAATACATGGAAGGGTCGCCGGAATCCGCACTGGGAAGCATTCATTTGCGTGAGGAATTCGTACGGGACGCGAACCTGTTGCCAGATGCTCCGTTGATGTCGAACGAGGATTGGACCAAACTTAGAGCTTATTATATTGCTGAGGCTCCAAAGAAGGCGATTCCCCAGATCACGAAGCCTGTGATCATTGAGGACACTGAAAAGTTCCGTGTTAAACCTACCCAATACCGTATGGAATCTGCCATTACATCCATGGTGCACATCGATGAAGAAAATGGACTACTTTACATCCACGATGGTAGATCAGAGCAATTGACCGTTCTGGATCGTAATCTAAATTTCCATGATAGCCATCCTTCGCCAGGAGTGTCTCTAGTTGAGGCTCAAGCCGTTGGCGAAGATCTCTATCTTTTGTCCATTGGTGACCTTTTTGCGTCAAATATCGGAGCCAAGTTGGGAGAGTTTCAGCAAACACGGGTTTTCGGGGGAGTATTCATGGGGCTCAATATTTTGGTGAAGGATCTACACCGCCCCGCAGACTTCGCTTTCGCGGACCTGGACAATGATGGTCTGGATGAATTGCTTGTAAGTAACTTTGGTGATTATACAGGCAATTTCTCGATTTATGGGCGAGACTCGGAAAACGGTGCTTATGCGGCAGGTCCGCTGATTCTAAGTGACCAGCCGGGAATCGTTAAGGGCGATGTCCACGACTTTAATGAAGATGGGTATTTAGACATCGTTGTCATGATGAGTGCGGCTCGAGAAAATGTGAGTGTGTTTCTCAACGATAAAAACGGGACATTCACTCAGAATGTACTCTGGGAGAAACATCCGTCTTTCGGATACATTGGATTCGAACTGAAAGACTTCAACGGAGACGGACAGATGGACCTGCTTACCCTCAATGGTGACAATGGCGATTCAGATACCTATAATACGTTGAAGCGTGATCATGGCATTCGCCTTTATCTGAACAAGGGGAATCTCCAATTTGAAGAGTCGTATTTCTATCCGATGTATGGCGTTTACGGTGCGGAGGTGGCAGACTTCGACCACGATGGAGATCTGGATATAGCGGCGATTTCCTACCACCCCGATTTTGATTTGGAACGCCCGGAGAACTTTGTCTATCTTGAGCAGGTCGATTCGCTAGAGTTTACTCCGTTTACCCATCCCGCGACGCAAAAGGGTCGATGGCTGTCGATCGATTCCGGGGACGCTGATGGTGACGGGGACCAAGACATCGTCTTAGGAGCCGCCTATGTTCCGGTCGGAATGCGGGAGAAAAATATGGACAAATTTGAAAAACTGGTGAGTGAGGGTCCGCCTATTCTCGTTTTGGAGAATCGGATGGGAAATTAAGGTCGCGGGCGATCTCCGAGCAGCCATTCCCGTAACCATGCCGTGGGTGATCGGAGATCGCCCGCTACCTAAATATTACCACCAAACTGTCATATTAGACTACACATCCAAAAGCCAGTTCGCTTCCCTTGAGATCCGGCTGAGCGTTTCTTGTTGGATAAATTTTTGTTGAGGCGTTTGTTGAACTTGTTCTCGGATGCAAAAGTAACTATGAATGGCACGGCGTGGTTGGTTCGTGTGGTTGCTCGTCCCACCATGCCATAAGTGAGAGTTGAATACCATCACCGTTCCGGCTGGAGCCTCAAGAAGGATTTCATCTGGGTGCGATTGCAAGGGATCTTTCATCACCTCCTCGGGCATCTTGCCGAATAGGTGCGACTTGGGTACCAACCGAGTGGCTCCATTGGCTTTGGTAAAATCATCCAATAGCCATATCGAATTACAGACTATGAACTTGCCGGGCGTGACTACAGATTTCCAGTCGACGTGCAGCTTTTGCAGGCCTTTTCCTGGCTTGGCGGCCCGATAGTTGAGCGATGACAACTTGATTTCAGGTCCTAGAACGTGGCTGATTGCTGCGAGCAATTTAGGATGGGTGTAGAGTGAGTCGAATACCGACCCCTTGTTGACGAGATTGGCAAGCCGGTCGGCTCCTTCCTCTTTTGGGTGGCGAATTCGATCTGAGCTAAAGAGTTCATGTCCTCCTTGATCACCTTCCTCTTCGACTAATTGGCGAACGCGTTCACGAATCGCCTCCAATTGCACGTCATCTAACAGTCGACCCAGAGAAACGTAGCCCAATGAGTCGAGCGATTTACATTCGGATTCGGAAAGTAAGTGTTTTTGGGTGCTGAGCATTTCGAGAGGAATACCGGGATGAACGTAATTTCGTAAGAATTGGCAATTTAAAAAGCAGGGAACGCGGTGTTTGAGAAGTCCTAACTTACAACCGTCGCTGATGCGAAATGACGCTTCTTGCCACGCGGATCCTCCGATGCGGAACAAGGATTTGTTTCTTTTCGCGGGCTCTGCGGCGGACTGTTGAAGGTCTCGTCCTATTTGAATCTGCTGATCGGACCGATCGCTCAATCGAAGTCGTCGAGCACATCCCGTCGAATAATACTAAGCGAGAATCTCTTTGACAACCTGGCCGTGAACGTCTGTGAGGCGATATTGGCGGCCCTGGAAGCGGTAGGTAAGGGCTTCATGTTCGATGCCGAGCTGGTGAAGGATAGTTGCTTGGATATCATGAACGTGGACCGGGTTTTCTGCTATGTTGAATCCGAAGTCGTCCGAAATCCCGTGAACGTGCCCTTTCTTGATTCCAGCTCCAGCCATCCACATAGAAAAGGTCTTCCCATGGTGATCGCGTCCGTAGGCATCAGGCTTGGGATCTCCCTGTCCGTAGACCGTTCTTCCGAATTCACCTCCCCAAATAATCAAGGTATCGTCAAGCAATCCCCGCTGTTTCAGGTCCATAACAAGCGCCGCGCTAGGTTGGTCCGTGTCACGAGTTGAGACAGGAAGCCGTTTTTCTACACTTCCATGATGATCCCACCCGCGGTGGTAGAGCTGAATGAATCGAACCCCTCGTTCAGTGAGGCGCCGCGCCATAATGCAATTGGCTGCGAAGGTACCCGGCGTTTTGGAGTCGTCGCCGTAAAGCTGATACGTAGATTCCGGCTCGTCACTCAAGTCGGCGAGATGGGGAACACTAGTCTGCATTCGGTAAGCCATTTCGTATTGGGCGATACGGGCTTCGATTTCAGGGTCGCCTACTCGCTGATGTTGCATATGGTTGAGGCTCCCCAGGTGGTCGAGGAATGTTCGTCGTCGCTCGGAGTTCATGCCGGGGGGATTGTTCAAGTAAAGGACGGGGTCGTCTCCACCCCTGAACTGGACCCCTTGGTGCTTGCTTGGCAGGAATCCGGACCCCCACAAACGAGAAAGGAGTCCCTGGCCGGCGGATCCCTCGCTAGCTACAGAATTCATGACAACGAAGGATGGGAGGTTGTTGTTTGCCGTTCCGAGCCCATAGTCGATCCACGCGCCCATACTAGGACGTCCAGGTAATTGGCTACCGGTTTGGAAGAACGTAATCGCCGGATCATGATTGATCGCCTCGCTGTGAACGGTTCGGATGAGGCAAATCTCGTCGGCAATCTTTTTCGTCCAGGGCAATAAGTCGCTCATCTCCATGCCACTCTGGCCGGCCGGTCCAAATTTGAATTTGCTGGGAACTACGACAAAACGGCTTTGATTGGATACCATGCCTGTCACTCGTTGTCCTTGGAAAACGGATTCAGGAACATCTTGACCAAATCGGCTGGTAATTTGAGGTTTGGGGTCGAAGAGGTCAAGGTGAGAGGGTCCGCCAGACTGAAAGAGGAAGATGACCCGTTTCGCTTTGGCGGTATATTTCGATGCGTTCGAAAGCTTGCTGGCGGCGTATCCGTTTTGAGAAAAGATAGTACTGAGTGCAGCGGTGCCGACTCCGTACGCCATTTTGGTCAGGAAATCCCGTCGTGTGCAAGGGCTATGGTAATTAGAGCAATCGTGCATGGCGGTTCTTAATCGGCTGCTTGAGGACAATCAGGCCTAACTTTTGGATATTCAATTTCGTAGGATAATGCATCAGCTTGTCATCCTTTCGTTAGGGTTTCGTCGAGATTTAGGATTAGGCTCATTACAGCGGTTAACGCAGCGATTTTAATGGGGGTGCGATCGCTGTGGACATCGGATTCACCTACGCCCAGAAAGGCCTCCGCCTCTGACGGATTTGAGCGGTAGGACGTTTCCATTTCCTCGAGTGCTGTAACAAGAACGCTCAACTCTTCGGAGTTAGGTAGACGACCGGTAGCCATTTGAAAAGCGCGCTGCAATCGATTTTCTGGTCCCGTGTCGGATTCAGTAAGGATTTTTTCCGCTAGAGCCCGCGATGCTTCCACGAAAGTCGGATCATTCATGAGGGCGAGGGCTTGAAGCGGTGTATTGGTGCGGGAACGACGGACCGTGCAAACTTCACGGTCCGGCGCGTCAAAAGTCGTCATCAACGGATGCGGTACGGTGCGTTTCCAAAAAGTGTAGAGACTGCGACGGTACAGGTCGGAACCCTCGCTTTGAATCCATTTGGTGCTCGGATAGTTGGCACCCACTACGGTTGCCTTGTACAGGTTCTCGGGTTGATACGGGTGTACGCTGGGACCCCCGATTTCCGTGCTGAGGAGTCCCGATAGTGCCAGGGCTTGATCTCGGATGGCTTCGGCTGGAAGGCGGAGACGGGGCCCGCGGGCCAGAAGCCGGTTTTCTGGGTCGAGGGTATTGAGTTGATGAGAAATGCGAGATTGCTGGCGGTAGGTTTGGGAAAGAACGATTTGTCTCAGGAAGCGCTTCACATCCCAACCAGATTCGATAAAGTCTACCGCCAGCCAGTCGAGCAATTCCGGATGGCTGGGGTACTCTGACTGAACACCGAAATCTTCGGAGGTTTTGACGAGGCCGACTCCAAATAATTGTTGCCAGAACCGATTTACGACCACTCTGGAGGTGAGGGGATTCTCAGGTTGTGTGAGCCAATGGGCGAGACCCAATCGGTTTTTGGGAGCGTCTTTAGGCCAGGGCGCGATCCAGCTTTCCGGAACACCGGCTTCCACCCGTTTTCCAGGGGAATCGTAGAGGCCTCGATTGAGAACATAGGTCGCTCGCATCTGGCTTCGCTCATCCATAACCATGGTTGTCGGAAGAGACCGCTCGAGAGCGAGAAGATTGTTTCGAGTTTTGCTCAGGTTCCGACTTAATTGTTTCCATTTGGTATCGGAAATTTGGCTAAGAACCGAGCTTAAGAGCTGCTTGCGGTGCTTGTCTTGGGCTGAGTTTCCATCGAACTGCGTAATGGCTATGGCGAGAGCCTGGTATTCAAATAAAACGCCGATCTCAGCGTCATCCAATGCACTGCCAAATTGCAGGATATCGTCCATTTCGCCGATGAATCGCGATCCGTTGGGATGCAAGTCGAATCCAAGGGTTGTGGTTCGCTTCTTCTCTTTAGGCGAATCCTGAATTCCGTCATGGAGAGTTTTGCGGCTCATCTCGACCCCATCTACAAAAACCCGAAAACGCGATATGGGAGTGTAGGCGTTGTCCTCGGGTAGCCTCCCTGTAAACACTATCGAAACGTGGGTCCATTGGTTTGGCTTGATATTCGCACCGGAGGTGCGAGCAATCGCTGCGTAGGCGGGGTAGCGTTTGGCGAAGGCGAACTCGATCTCACCGCTGACCAGTCTTATGTCCCATCCCTTGCCGTAGCTGGAACTGCTCGGAGCCTCGTCGAAGGCGGCGTTCGATATCAAGGGCGCGTTTTTAGGATTGGTCGAGTCAGGACGTATCCAGAAAGTGATAGAAAAAGCGTCACTCTTGTCTTCGTAGGCGTTCTTTCCTGCACGGATTTGGCCGATTCTCTTGGTTGCGCTGGCAGTAAGGATGGAGCTTGTTCCTTCAGCTTCCTCTTCCGAGTTTTCGCCTCGTTCGAAAGGGCCTTCCTCCGTGACGGAGTTATCGCTGATATGCCAATGAGGAGAGGGTAGAAGGGATTGAAGCGAAGTTCTCCGTTCCTGGGCCAGCTTGAGGGCGTTTTCAGATAATGTTTGATTCAGTAGGTAGCTCTCTTTGGCTCGATTAGCTTCGGCGAAAGCATCTTCCAGTTGGTCTAACTGCTGCTGTTGTTCCCAAGTCGGAGAAACGATCATAGGAACGGCGTTCGCCACGCGACCATCCTCTCCCAATTCGTTTATATTGTTGAAAAATGCGAAGAGTCGATAGTAGTCCTCCTGAGTGAATGGATCGTATTTGTGATCATGGCAACGGGCACATTCGGTGGTCAGTCCCATCCAGACCATTCCTACGGTACGAACGCGGTCCGCTACGTACTCCACACGGTATTCCTCGTCGATGATACCCCCTTCGGAATTAATACCGTGATTGCGGCTAAACCCAGTGGCGATTCGCTGCTCGAGTGTCGGATTGGGCAATAGGTCGCCCGCGAGCTGCTCGATAATGAACTGGTCGTAGGGCATGTTCTGGTTGAAAGCGTCAATTACCCAGTCGCGCCACCGCCACATGCTTCGGGTACTGTCATTGTTGAATCCATGGGTGTCTGCATAGCGAGAAGCGTCCATCCAGTCCGCTGCCAGACGTTCACCGAAGTGGGGAGAGGAGAGGAGGCGGTCGACTTGGCGTGCGTAGGCGGCTTCTCCAGAAGACTTCAGATCACTCAAAAATAGATCTAGTTCCGCGAGCTTAGGTGGAAGCCCAATCAGGTCGAAGGAAACCCGGCGGAGCCAGATCTCTGGTATGGCCTCATGGGAAAAAACGAGACTTTTCTCGGTGAGCCTTTTCGCCACAAAGGCGTCAATTGGCTTTTCTGACAGCTCTGGCGGATCCTCTTTCACCGGGGGAAGAAAGGCCCAGTGGGTATCATACTCTCCTCCTTGATCGATCCATTGGCGGAGCGTTTCGCGTTGGGCGTCAGTTAGCGAGCGATTCGAGTCTGGAGGAGGCATGACCTCTTCCGGATCTGAAGCGGTCACTCTCAAGTAGAGTTCGCTCTCGCTCGGATCGCCTGCAACTATGGCTGCGTAGCCTCCTAGGTCCCCGAATGCACCGCTTGGAGTGTCGAGCCGAAGTTCCGCTTTTCTCTTGTTGGCATCCTGCCCGTGACAGTGAAAGCAGTTCTCCGCTAGTATTGGGCGGACATCGAGATTGAATGAGAGGCGTTCCGCGTCGCTCGCTGAAAGAGGTGCTAGGCCTAAAATTCCCAAGCTAACGGAGGCGAGGGCAATCTTGGGTTTAGCGGGTGGTAGAGAACGATTCATTATTGTTTGTAAAACACGGTATGGTGGGAAAATTGTTGGTATAGTCGGTCGGATATTGGGTAAACTTTAACCATGACCTCGCTCTCCAATTTGTCGACCGAATCTTTGAAAATCCGAGAGCTAGCCAACGAGTAGGTTAGTTGTTTGATTTGATGGAACCTAGCTAACTTAACGCGGAGTATCGAGAGCGTTTTGCAATAGAAATGGGGTTTCGCCGCGGCGTTTTCGAGAACCGTTCGGGAACTGATCTTGTAGCACAAGTAACGGAAATAAATATTTCGATTGATTGCGAGCGATGATTCAGCCCAATAACGAGGCGTTCCTTGTCGTCCTAAAACCGTTCTCAGCAGCGCGAAAACAGGATTCGGGATAGGTTCTTTTAACAAAAAGTGTACGCGTTATGGTTTTGTGCTTCCTTTCTGTAAACAGGCAGGATGCCTGTTCTACTCTTGTATCACGAAATGCACTCGTCCATCGGTGAAAACCGGCTGCATCCAGGCATAGAAATTTTCGAATTCCTGACCGGCTTTTCGCGTGTAGGTTATTTTGGCACGAACGTAGTCGTAATCGCTGGATACTGAAAAGGTTGCTTTCGTGCCATTTACGGCTTCCAACACTCGCCCTTCCGGGCCAATAAACTGGATCGTGTATCCATTTTTCCCGTCAGCTATTGTATGTCCCATTACAAATGGGCTAGACAGTTCTCGCTCTGTTCCGGCCTCATCAACTGTCACCGAAATCTGGCGATCTTCTACGCTCGCCTCGCTCAGCATCACACCACTGGTCGCATAAAAGTTTCCACGGTACATCGCCTCCGAAATTGAATCTGGTGTTAGCAAGTCCGCCTGGACCATGACCCAGCCACGACCGGGATTGGAATGCTCCAGTCCGATTTCCTGAAACTTGTGCGCGTCATCCGAAGACACCCCATAGATCAGCATACCATCGGTCAAAAGATCATCCCACATTTCCTCTACCGAATCATGTTCATGGTCTCCGAAATTGTTGACTGCTGGATGCCCGTTATACAGCTCGAACATATGCAGTCCTTCAACGGGCCGAATATCCTCTGCTGAATTGCGGTAGTGGAAATTTGGATGATTCAGGATGGAATGGCCATGCTGCTGCTCGGCGCCGTGAACATGGGCTTGTATTACTTGAGTTTTGCTCGCCCCGCTGGGCTGCACGAGTCGAGGGTCGACCACTCCATCGATATTCAAGGCCGTCGAATGAGCTTGATCCCCACCGGTAACCTCCTCGGAGGGAATTAGAATAAAGTCGTCTCGCAGGTCGGCGGGCATCTTCACCGTCGCCGGATCTATGAACTGATTATGCTCCGACAAACAAAGGAAATTATAGCCACGCTCGTGATACCAAGCGGTCACCGCTTCCGGCGAAGTATCTGCATGGCCGCACAATATAGTGTGCACGTGGGTATTGCCCTTGTACCATTTCTTCGAAGTGCAGCCAACGAAAAGCAGTGGTAGGATAATCGGAATGGCAAATCGGTAAATATCTCGCATAAAACAAATTTCGCAACAAGCCATACAGATCGCATAGCGGCTTGACCATATAATTTCGACTAATTTCACGGAGAGCCGAATCAGCCAATCAAGCATCCTTTCAAGCTGTTCGGCGCCGACAAGCCAGAGATCGTTTCAAGGTCTTTCATGGGGCCGTTCCAACAAAAGGGTATCCGATAGAAATGGACAGCTGAGAAGGATAACTTTTCCCAATGGCGAGGTCAAAATATTCTAGCTATCATCCCATGGATAGAATTTCATCTATGAGGATTTATCCCCTTCGAGAATGGCCCAAAGCAAGCGTCGATATCCTATCCTGATCCTCCTTCTTATAGGCAGCTCTTTCCTTTGTGGGATATCCGCCCAGAACAAGCTCGATCTCCACAACAAGCGAGTTCTCATACTTGGTGACTCCATTACCCAAAGGGGAACTTATGTAAGTTTTATCTCCTACTTCCTCCAGAAATGGAATCCAGACTTAGACTATGACATCATAAGCCTCGGCTTGGGAAGTGAAACCGCTGCAGGGACAAGCGAAGCAGATCACCCCTTTCCCAGACCCTGTATCCATTCGCGACTGGACCATGCTCTCGAGCAGACAAAACCCGATATTGTCTTCGCTTGCTACGGGATGAACGATGGCATCTATCATCCCTTTGGAATGGATCGTTTCCAAGCCTACCAATCCGGCATAGAATCACTCGTTGCTAAAGTCCACGCCAGCAACGCAGAAGTCGTTTTGCTGACTCCCCCGCCGTTCGCCGCCGACGCTAAAAAGTCCCTCGCTCCGCCCAATGCCACTGACTTCAGCTACCAGGCTCCCTTTGCGCAATACAACGACGTGCTTAGAACCTACGGAAAGTGGATCATGATTGCCAAGCTGTCGACCGCTCGCAAGATCGATCTCAATACGCCAATGCTGGAGTACAGCCGGCAGCGACAGAAAATAGATCCCCAATTTCATCTTTCTAACGATGGCATTCACCCAAATGAGCTTGGACATTTGTTAATGGCCAAAACGATTCTCCAGGCATGCGGTTTTGAAATTGAAGGAGACATAATCGAAATTCTGGAGCAAGCCACCGCTGATCCACTGTTCGTGGAGATCGACCATCGACGCCAAATGCGATCCGAAGGATGGCTCGAATATATCGGCTACGAGCGAGGAGAAGTCGTAAAGACAGATAGCGTTCACGAAATTGAGATCGAGGCTGCTGAGAGGCAAAAGAGCATCGACAAGTTGAGGCTTCTCTAAAGAACGGGCGAGATTACGCATCTCTTCTACACAACCGACGGCCCAGCCGTCCCCAATTTTCGTAGGAGAAATTTTGAGCAATTGCCTAGATTGGCACGATTCTCGCGTAAGGTTTCCGTGCCCCCTGAAACAGCGGGGAGTATATCGAATCACCTCAACCGGAAAATTTTTAGAAAATGACACGCAACAAGCTGCTCGAAATCGCGGAAGTAGGAGAGGAGGAAATTGACGCCCACTTTCATCTCCTTCCCGACAGCTACTTTGTAAACACGGCCGAGGAGGAAATTGCGCGGCATGTCCGGATGATCAACCGTCTGCTCTACGAGATCAATCACGCGGATTCGGTTGGCTCACTTAAACCGATTATCGAATGGACTCCAGACATCGAAAATGGCCTTTCCGAAGTCAACGTAGTCACCTGGGATCGAGCCGGTCTCTTCCACAAACTCTCCGGCGCACTCAATATAGCAGGGTACAATATCCTGGAGGCAAAGGCAATTTCACGGAGAGACAACATAGCAATCGACACTTTCTACGTACGGGAGAAGGCATACGGTCACTCGATAGATTCTGAAACGGTATTCGCAGAGGCCCTCGACAATGCGCTTATCTCCAATGAGGACTTATATCCAAAAATCTTGGATAAGTTTCTTCGTCACAAAGATAGTTATTTGAAAGTAACCCATAATCCCATCGCTTTCTCTTTTCACCCGAAAGTGGAAATCTATCAGGCTCTTTCCCGCAAAACCGCGATTATTGAAACTCAAGCGCCCGACACCCCTGGATTGCTCTATCAAATCTCCTATCAGCTGCATCGAAAAGGATACGACATTACCTCAGCTAACATCAGCACCCAACAGGGAATCGCGGTCGATACAATCAACTTTCGTCGGGCTATCACCAATCAAACTATCAGCCGAGAAAAGCTCCAAGAACTGAATAGGGAGATCACTCAAATAGTGACTGAGACCTTTCCCTTTTTAAAAAGCTAGAGTCCTAAAAAATACACTTCAATCTATTCAAACACCGCTTCAAGACCCGCTCGCATCACTGAGGCATCTGGTGTTCTCCCAGTCCAGTATTCGATTCCAATTATGCCTTGGCCAACCAGCATTTTTAGTCCGTCAATCACACGACAGCCTTTGCTTGCAGCCAACTTTGCGAGTTGAGTCTTGGGAGGGTTGGGAATCACGTCGGCCACAATCATATTTGAGGTCAGCGTGTTTGAATCCAAGGCTATTTTGGCATCAATATCTGGGTACAATCCAATGGATGTTGCATTTATCACGATATCGGTATCGCTTGGAATTTGAAATCTATCGCTCCATGAAACGAAATTTGATTCTAAATTTGGGCACCGATCTTTTACTTTGTCATTCAGCAAGACAGTCAATCCGCGACCGCGATCTTCACTTCGATTGACAATTAAAATACGATTCGCTCCCGCTAAGGCCATTTCCACGCTAATCGCTCGAGCTGCACCTCCTGCACCAAAGATTACGACAGATTTTCCTGCTGGATCGTCGATTTCCTTGAGGGAAGCAACGAAGCCTTTCCCATCAGTGTTTTCACCGACCAGTTTTCCCTCACGATTGACGACGCAATTCACCGCTCCCATCAGCTCTGCTGATTCTCCTAGCCTATCAAGATACTGAATCACCTCAACCTTATGAGGAATCGTACAATTGAATCCTTGAAACCCGAATACACGTGCTGCCTCCACCGCAGCCTTCAAGCCCTCTGGCCGGACTTCGAGAGTCAGGTAACGCCAGTCCAAGCCCATCGCCTTGAAAGCTGGCTCAATCATCGCCTGAGTCGGGTTTTCTGCCACGGGATATCCATAGCAGCCGACCAACTCCTGTTTAAAATTCAATTCACCCATAAATTAATCATTCCTCTCACGAACCACACAGAATTCGATAGGACCAGTGCTAACCGTAGAATTCATATGCTAAGATTCGTGGGATTAGTGAGCAACACTCAGCCCTCATTAAAAATGACATAGGTGCCACTCTTCCCCGCTACGGCAATATCCAGACGACCATCGCCATTCAAATCTCCGGTTGCAATTTGGAGTCCAGTACCCGCTGAGCCTTCGACAATCGTTTTTCTATCGAATCGCATCTGTTTCTTGTCCCAATTATAGTAATACAAGACGGGATCTTCTTTGCCGCCGGGATCCTTCCCATTGTGGGCAAAGACGCGTTTGCCCGTTATCAACTCATCCTCGCCATCCCCATCGATATCCGCCAAATGGAGGACATGCGGCTGGGAAAAGCTCTTGTCGATTACGTGCTCCTTCCAATGTAGCATACCGTCTGACGCCGGTTTCAGCTGCTCGCGCCAAAATAGACCGTAATCATGTCCCATCCCATAGATAAAATCGTTTCGGCCATCTCCATTCAAGTCTCTGACCACCATAGGTATCGACGCGTGCAGGTACCAGTCCCTGTGCCACTTCCAAGGCTTATCCATCGCACCCGATTTTGGCCGCTCGTACCAGCCCTCTTGGAAAAGAACGTCCTCTAAACCGTCCCCATTCAAATCGCCCATCCCCAGCCCGTGCCCATTCCGGCTCGACCCAATCGTGATCTTTTCCATAGTAGGAATCTCTTGCATCTCCTTGATGGTTCGATTGCCGCGCTCGACTTCGACTTCCCGTACTTCCGTTTTAAACTTCCACGCGAGCAGCGAGGTTTCCTTGTTCCAGGAATTAACTACAAATTCCTTGACCCCATCCCCATCGAGGTCGTGCATGAGTCCCGCTTCGTTCCGGTCCACCTGGGTATCAACCAGCAAACACTTTTCCCACAGAAGCCCTAGTTTTAACGCCTCCGGACCTGGGTTGCGGAACCAATTAATCTCGGTTTGGAAAAAAGACTGGGCTATTATGTCAACCCAGCCATCCGCATCGACATCATAGGGAAAATCGCCATTTGAATGAATGTATCCGTTTCTGTCTTCGATGGGACGCAACGCGCGAGGCACAAAGTCCGGTCCCGCGTACCAGTTTCTTCCGGCCAGAACATCTAGTTGCCCGTCATTGTTCACATCGATGATGGCACAGCCCTCATTGGCATCAATGGCAAGAAGCTTTGTGGAAAAAGAGATATCCCTTTCTCCCGCATAGACGAATCCAGAAGTCAGGAAAACTAGACTCCCGCGAATAAAATTGAGGGGTAATTTCGCTAATTCCATAATTGACTGACCCATCGTCGCGATATCTGGGAATGGTTCAATCTATTTATAGCAGGATGTTAATTTGCACTTCCCTACTTACCATTAACTATTTGTTCCTGTGCCGTAGATCCTTCTATTTCCACAATTTGTGTACTGAGCTCTGACTTTTCCTGCAAGTCTTCCCTTACGGCTAACGTGATCGCCGCCAACACCTTTTCCGCAAGAAGCGAGTAGCGACCCTTTTCTCGTTCAACGAATGGATCCCCAGCCCGAAGAACAGCCGAGCTCGTACCTCACGGCTGTCCCCCGCCCAGCCGATATTTCGAAAAATGATATTTCGCTCTGGCCAGCGCGGAGTGAGGGCCATACCAATGTGTCTATAACGAATCGCCTGCTCGAAGAAAGTTTCACCGAGAAACGCAACTCGAGCTCCTTCTTTTAACTCAAATGGGGCTGTGCTCGGGGCAACGGAGACGAAAATCTCACAACCTTCTATCTATAGCAGCGTTGTCCGGACTGTTTTGAGTCTGATACAAGATCGAAGCGGTATTCTTTTCCACTTATTATACATTTACTTTTAGTTCTAAAGACATACGAACCATCGAAATTTACTAAACCTAATTATTTATTCTCCGATAAGACCGAATTCGTTCCGAAGAATTTCTGTGATCTCCGCTTTAGGATTGTCTGGTAGGATGATTTTCTCACTGGTGATTCTTTCGGCCATGCGTGTGTAGGTTGCGGATACGGACATAATAATTTCAAGCGGCAGTTCGTTGCTTATCGCCAGAGCATTGCGTTCCTCCATGCGAGATTTGTTTAACAGGATATCAGGTTCGGGAAAGTAGTTTAGGAGTGCCTGGCGGAAACCCTCTTTAGAGTTTTCCACAATATTGCCCGCCTGGTAGCTGGGTTTGTCCCAAATACGCGAAGAATCCGGCGTGCCCACCTCATCCATATAAATTAGTTTCTCGTTGCCGTCCTTGTCGGTGACGTAGCCGAACTCGAATTTGGTATCAACGAGTACCTGATCCAGTGATGCGAGGGACTTGCTTATGAGATTAAACCCTTCGTATAACAGTTTCTCGTAAATATCGACATCGGCCTTACTTCGAAATCGGAACGCCTCGAAATTGTCGACGATGTCCTGGCGAGTGATGTTGACATCGTCCTGTTCGGGCACGCCTGGGATGCCTGTGAGGATTCCTTTAGTCGAAGGGGTGATTAGCAATTTGTGCAGCTTCTGATCCTTTCGCAGTCCATCGGCGACGGAGATACCACAGAAATTACGTTCTCTCTTCTCATAGGCGCGCCACATGGATCCGGTAATGTACTGGCGGGCGATTGCTTCGATCATGACGGGGCGGGCCTTTTGTACAATCCATACCAGAGGATGTGGAATCTCTAGGATGTGGCTATCGGCGAGACCCTTCTCGCGGAATAACCTAAACCAATGATTTGAGATGGCGTTCAGGGAGGCGCCTTTCCCGGGAACGCCACGCATGCCGCCTTCTCCCTGCCAGATGCACTCAAACGCGGAAATGCGATCGCTGATAACCATGATCGCTAGCGGAGCGTCGGGCGCGATTGGGTAGTTGCGTTCAGCAATAAGTCGAGCGCTGTCTTCCTTCGTTAACCAGTACACCGAGCGTACTTTACCGCTGTGAACGGGCTCGTCGGTGCGGATCGGAAGGTCGTTGTTAACCTCGAGTACTTTTTCAGCAAGGCTCATAATTGGGAGACGCTATTGATGGTGATTCTGTGGTTGCAGTAAGGTACATAGGGAAAGTTGAACGGCCTATTCCGGCTTGGCAATAGAGGAAACAGGAGAGGGAGATCAGGTTTGAAAGAATGATGAGGGCGTTGAAAGAGAACGATCCTTGGGAGGAATCCTGTCCAAACTACTTGATTTGGCTGAAACTAGTATGCAACATGTTGCGTCTTTCGAAAGTGTTTTTACTCTACGTTATTTTCGAAGGATACCACCACCAATTTAGTAGCGACCTTGAATAACTATCCCTTTTATGAGCTCTCGTTTCGTTGTTGTTTTGACGTTTATTATATTGTGCCGAGGGCATGCCGCTTCGCCGGCAGGATGAGAAGTAGTGGATTTAGTCATGATCACGCGAAGCGGGATCCTGCAAGCCGGGTACGAGCACATCCTGCTTGAATGCCGATATCGATTCCAAAGCATTATTATTATCATGAAAAAATATTCCTCAGTTTTGATTTTATTAGTTCTAGGAAGTCTCCTTTCGACGGGTGCCCAAGATCGGCCTAATGTCGTAGTCATTCTAACGGATGACCAAGGTTGGGGTGATCTAAGTATCAATGGGAATACGAATCTAGATACGCCGCATATTGACTCGCTGGCGAAAGAAGGTATCAGCTTCGCTCGATTCTATGTTTGTGCGGTGTGTTCACCGACTCGAGCGGAGTTTTTGACAGGACGCTACCATGTTCGTAGTGGGGTTTATAGTACTTCCGCGGGTGGTGAACGGATGGATCTCGACGAGGTTACAATTGCCGATTCATTCAAGGCCGCAGGTTACGCCACTGGTGCGTTTGGCAAGTGGCACAACGGAATGCAATATCCCTATCATCCGAATGGACGAGGGTTCGACGAGTTTTACGGTTTCGCCTCAGGGCATTGGGGGGACTATTTTTCGCCTCCGCTCGAGCACAACGGAGAGATTGTCCAAGGAGAAGGATTCATCATCGATGACCTGACCAACAAAGCGATGGCCTTCATAGAGGAAAACAAGGACCAGCCTTTCTTTGCCTACTTGCCTTACAACACACCACACTCTCCTATGCAGGTGCCAGGAGAGTATTGGGATCGGTTTAAGGACAAAGAGATTGTGATGCGAAACCGGGATCCAGAAAAAGAAGTAATGACCCATCTTCGGTCGGCTCTAGCTATGTGCGAAAATATCGATTGGAATGTAGGCCGTGTGTTGGACAAGCTTGATGTCCTTGGGATTGCCGATAACACGATCGTAGTCTACTTTCATGATAACGGACCCAACGGGGTCCGCTGGAACGGGGACATGAAAGGGCGTAAAGGCTCTACAGATGAAGGCGGCGTTCGTACCGCGATGCACCTGCGTTGGCCCGCTCAGTTCAAAACGGGAAAGGTAATCGAGCCCATTGGTGCGGCGATTGATTTGCATCCGACTCTGGCGGATTTGGCGGGAATAGAAACCGTGAACAAGAAGCGTCTCGATGGACGCAGCCTGAAGCCGCTGCTCCTCGAAGATGATCCCGATTGGAAAGGCCGCATTATCATCAACAACTGGAAGGACAAGATCAGTGCCCGTAACCAGCGCTACCGATTGGGAAGCGACGGAGGCCTCTACGACATCAAGCGAGATCCCGGTCAACGGAACGATCTTTCTGCGGATAAGCTGGACATTGCCAAGCGACTACAAGCGGCGATAGATCGTTTTAAGACGAACAGCATGAAAGGCTACGGTGAAGATAATCGTCCTTTTATCATAGCTCATCCAGATTACAAATACACGCAAATTCCAGCGCGTGACGGAACCGCTCATGGGGCGATTCAGCGATCCAATCGTTTCCCCAATTGCTCGTATTTTCTGAATTGGGTGGAACCTAAGGATACGATTACTTGGGACGCGGAAGTCGGAGAAAGTGGAAAGTATCAAGTGGAGATCGAGTATGCCTGCCCCAAGGCGGATGTGGGTTCCACCTTTCAGCTCAGTTTTAATGAAGCCAAATTAACGGGGAAAATTACCGAAGCCCATGATCCGCCGGTGCGTGGTGGCGAGAATGACCGCCATCCAAGAATGGAGTCTTACGTAAAGGATTTTAAGACCATGAATCTAGGTGTTATAGAACTGAAGAAAGGCAAAGGCACGCTCACTTTAGCCGCTCTCGACATGCCAGGCTCCCAAGTCATGGAATTCCGGCTATTAATGCTAACCCGGGTGAAATAGTTGCTGCTCACGAAGAAACACGGAACTAACTGCACAGAAATTATTTTTACAAAATGAAGCCTTGGTCCTTATCACTCCCTTTCCTTTTATTAGTTCTGTCCGTGAATGGTGCCACCAAGCCCAATGTAGTCATTATCCTCACTGACGACCAAGGTTGGGGAGACCTTAGTATCCACGGGAATACAAATCTGGATACGCCTAATATTGATAGCCTTGCCAATGAAGGGATCGAATTGTCGAATTTCTATGTGTGCCCTATTTGCTCGCCAACGAGAGCCGAGTTTCTAACAGGACGCTACAATCCTCGCGGAGGTGTTCGATCTGCCAGTCGGGGGGAAGAAAGGCTGGACCTCGATGAAGTCACCATCGCCGAGATATTCCGAGATAACGGTTACAAGACAGCGGCCTTCGGAAAGTGGCACAACGGAATGCAACCGCCTTACCATCCAAACGCTCGGGGATTCGATGAGTATTACGGATTCTGCTCCGGGCATTGGGGCAACTACTACAGCCCGATGCTGGAACACAACGGCGAGATCGTAAAAGGAGATGGCTTTGTCATCGACGACTTTACGAATCGAGCGATGGACTTCATTGAAACAAACAAGGATGAGCCGTTTTTTGTCTATCTCCCCTACAACACGCCCCATTCACCCATGCAGGTCCCGGGTCGGTTCTGGAAGAAATTCGAAGACAACGATCTCGGCCTCCGAGCTAGGCCCGAGGACAAGGAGAACCTGCAACATTCGAGAGCGGCTCTCGCCATGTGTGAGAACATTGATTGGAATGTTGGTCGATTGACTCGCAAACTTGAGGATCTAGAGTTATCGGAGAATACGATCGTAATCTATTTCAGTGACAATGGCCCCAATGGGTATCGCTGGAATGCGAATATGAAAGGAAAAAAGGGGAGCGTTGATGAGGGTGGGGTGCGGTCTCCGTTTTTTATCCGCTGGCCCGAAGGCTTAGTGGGAGGACGAACGATTGACCGGATTGCCGGAACGATTGACTTGCTTCCCACGCTAACCGATTTAGCAGGTATCGAAAGTTACCGTACGCTTCCATTGGATGGGGTTAGCTTGAGCCCGCTGATGTTGAGTAATGGTGTAAGTTGGCCTGATCGGCTTTACGTGAACCATTTCAAAGGCAAAACCAGTATTCGGAACCAGCGATTTCGTTTGGACCAGAATGGAAAGCTCTACGATATGGATAGCGATCCCGGTCAGAGAAGAGATGTTAGCCGTCAGTTTCCTGACGTTTTAAAACGGATGGTGGCGGTGCAAACGAATTTTGACAGGGATGTGGCTTCTCTGGTTGCGGAACCAGATGATCGGCCCTTTACAATTGGGCATCCCGACTTGGACTTCACTCAGATTCCGGCGAGAGATGGTCAGTATACGGGAGGGGTAGAGCGATCAGGCAGGGCCCCAAACTGTTCTTTCTTCACCAACTGGACCCAGTTGGAGGATCGCATTTTCTGGGATGCGGAAGTTTTGAAAGCGGGTGATTACAAGGTCGTAGTTTACTACGCTTGCCCTGAGGATGATGTGGGGTCTACGTTTGAGTTGGCGTTTGGAACTTCTCGATTAAAAGGCGAAGTTACCGAGGCATTCGACAGTTCCATGAGAGGAGCTGCTGAAGATCGAGTCGTACGAAAGGGTGAGTCCTACGTGAAGGAATTTAAAGCGATGGACATGGGCGTCATCCAATTAAAGAAAGGTCGCAGCCGATTGGAGCTTAAGGCGCTAGGCATTCCAGGTAATCAAGTGATGGAATTGCGGCTCCTGATGTTCCATCGAGTAGATTCTTGAGGACCAATATTGATCCCGAATTTAAAATATGAGATTATTTAGAAGATTTATCATCGCTTTCATTAGTATTGTGTGTGTTTGCAATTTTAATACTCTGATTGCCCAGATCGAGAGGCCCCCCAATATTGTGCTTATCTTTATTGATGATATGGGCTATTCGGATATTGGACCGTTCGGTGCCCGTGACTACCCCACGCCAAATCTGGATCGAATGGCTACCGAAGGTCGACGTTTTACGGATTTCATGGTCAGTGCACCCGTTTGTTCTGCGTCTCGGGCAGCGTTGATGACGGGAACGTTCCATATTCGTCTAGGGGTTCACGGCGCATATAGCCCGAAAGCAAAAGATGGATTGAATCCGAGAGAAGTGACGATTGCGGAACTGTGTAAGCAGAAGGGATATGCGACTGCTATCTACGGGAAATGGCATTTGGGACATCATCCAAAGTTCCTACCCACGAGCCAGGGTTTCGATGAGTACCATGGGATACCGTATTCGAATGACATGTGGCCCTGGCATCCGCGATATGAGGGCCTCGCAACTGACGATCCCAAGCGCCGTGAAGTGTATCCGGATTTGCCATTGGTGGAAAACGATCGTGTTGTTGACGCCAACGTAACTGGAGATGATCAGAAGTATCTCACCCGGTGGGCGTCGGAGAGAGCCGTCGATTTTATCGAACGCAAACGCAATCAGCCATTCTTCCTCTATCTTCCGTACTCGATGGTGCATGTGCCCCTTTTTGCCAGTGACGCGTTTTTAGGAAAAAGTGGTGCGGGATTGTTTGGTGATGTCGTTATGGAATTGGATCATGGAATCGGAACCGTGTTCGCCGCCCTTAGAGAGAATGATCTAGAGGATAACACACTAGTGATTTTCACGAGCGACAATGGTCCGTGGGTGGGTTATGGAGATCATGCTGGATCAGCGGGACCCTACCGTGAATCGAAGCAGACTTCCTATGATGGAGGAGTTCGTGTTCCAACTCTCTTTTGGTGGCCCGGTAAGATACCAGCGAATACGAATTGCGACGAATTAGCGTCCACTATCGACGTATTCCCGACAGTGGCAAAGCTCATCGGTGCGGATTTGCCGCAGCACAAGATCGATGGTAAAGACATCAGAGCGCTCTTGTTCGGGGAGAAAGGCGCTCGTTCTCCCCATGAATTTTTCCCACATTACCATCACGGAGAGCTTCAAGCGATACGAAATGATCGATGGAAATTGGTGTTCCCGCATAGTTATCGATCCTTGAATGGTCGCCCGGGTGGAAAGGGTGGGTTACCGGTGAAATACGATTCGAATATAGCAGAGCTAGCATTGTATGACCGGGCGAATGATCCTGGCGAAGAGATTAACGTAATCGATCAGCATCCAGAAGTATATGCTGAGCTTTTAAAAGCCGCAAAAATATTCCGAAAGGAATTGGGTGACAAGCTGACTAAGACGAAAGGAAAGGGGATCCGATCGGTAGGAAAATTGGGACCTAACGATAAACAGCTAGCTTGGTAAATAAATGAATTATAGATCCGTGCTCATTGTTCTCACCGTTGTTCTCTTCTTCGCTAGATCCGGGGGGCAGCAAGCTCAGAAGTCTCAGGCTCAGCCGAACATAGTCTTCATTATGGCCGATGATATGGGCTATGGTGATATTCAGGAATTAAATCCAGAGTCTAAAATTCCGACCCCTCACTTGAATCAATTGGCCCGTGAGGGCATGACTTTTACGGATGCGCACTCCCCATCGTCGGTTTGTACTCCAACCCGATACGGAGTCATGACCGGTCGCTACTGTTGGAGAAGCGAACTGAAACGAGGGGTTCTAAACGGTTATGGAGCTCCGCTTATTGAAACCAATCGTGAAACGGTTGCAGCTGCTCTCCGTAAGGAAGGCTACACTACGGGTGTGGTGGGGAAATGGCACCTTGGTTTGGGATTCCAAAAGACGAATGGCGAATGGGACTGGTCCAAGAAATTGGATTATTCGCCGATAGACGTAGGATTTGACTACTCGTATGTGATTCCTGCGTCGCTAGATTTTCCACCCTACGTTTATATTGAAGGGCATGAGATAACAGGTCAGCCGAATAGAGAGCAACCCACCAGGAAGTTTCCTGCCTTTTTGAGAAAAGGAGAGCTGGGCTCGGATTTTTCGATTATCGACTGCTTAGATCATCTGGCTATCAAAGCATCCGATTGGATAGTTGAATGTTCGAAAGAAGACGAGCCCTTCTTTTTGTATTTTCCTTTAACGGCCCCTCACAAGCCAGCACTGCCACACCCTCGATTCGTAGGTAAAAGCGGTTTGGGGCCTTATGGTGATTTTATCATGCAAGTGGATGAGACTGTGGGGAAGGTTTTGGGTACGATAGACGAATTAGGGATATCGGACGACACCCTAGTGATCTACACCAGCGATAACGGATCTTACATGTACCGCTATCAAGATGGTAAGAAGCCGGACCACTTGAGCGATGAATCGGTGCAAGGTTATTTTGAAGGGCATCATACGGCAAATGGAGTACTTCGCGGAACAAAGGCTGACATTTGGGAAGCGGGGCATCGTGTTCCTTTTCTCGTACGCTGGCCTCGTAAAGTGAAACCGGGTAGCACCTCAGGAAGGACGATTACGCATACTGACTTTTTCGCAACTGCTTTATCGGTTTCCGGAGGACGTATTCCGGATGCAAAAGTGGCTGCTCAAGATAGCTTTGATTTTTCTCCATTGTTTCTGGGTAAAGACAATGGTTGGAGGCGAGCCCCGGTTCTTCACCATTCCGGTGGGGGCATGTTTGCAATCCGCCTCGGCGATTGGAAGCTGATTCTAGGAAACGGTTCCGGAGGACGAGAAAAGCCCTCTGGAAAACGATTTGATAGGCCCTGGCAACTCTACAACCTGAAGGAGGACTTGATGGAGCGGACTGACCTCTATCGGGAAAATCCAGAAATTGCCCAAACCTTAGAACTAAAAGCGCTCGAAATCATGAGCAACGGTAGGAGCCGTTAGTTAGTAATTGTCGCGAGCTTTAGGATCTGAAAGTGCATTAAAATATCGTTGACCAGGCAAACTTTTTTTTGTGTCAGTATCAAAATTCTAGAAAGTCTCAGTTCTAACCGAACAGTAGACTCAGCATTGCTACAGACGTGAATGAGCAAGGGAAGGAAGAGAAGAACAAAAAAGGCTGAACCTTCAAGTTCAGCCTTCAGAAATTAAAGTTGCGACGGATTTCCCTATGCGTTCTTAAGGTCGTTGAAGAGCTCCAACCCCTCCGCAGGTTTTAGTCCGTCGTGAACCACTCCCGCAACGGCTTTGATCATGGCCAGAGGGGCTTCGGACTGGAAGACGTTGCGACCCATGTCGACGCCAGCGGCCCCGCATTGGATTGCGTTGTAGGCGAGTTCAAGAGCTTCGATTTCCGGAAGCTTCTTTCCACCAGCGATCACGACAGGAACTGGAGTAGCGGCGACCACATTTTCAAAGCCTTCCGTGTAGTAGGTCTTAACAATGCTGGCACCATTTTCCGCACAAACACGGGCAGCAAGGCCGAAGTAGCGAGAGTCACGGGCCATGTCTTTACCGACTGCGGTCACACCCATCACTGGGATACTGTACTTTTGGCCTACATCAACCAATCGGCTGATGTTGGCGATCGTTAAGGCTTCTGTAGCGGCATCACCAACGGCGATCATCGCCGCCATGGCCGTTGCATTCATGCTGATGGCTTCGGCCTCATCGAGCAGGACATTATGGTTCATTTCGGTAAGGATAGTCGTTCCGGTGTCGGTCCGAAGACAAATTGGTTTCGTATTTTCAGCTGGGATACAAGAGCGGATCATCCCACGCGTTCCCATGAGACAGTCTGCGTGCTCTGCGAGGGGCGCGATATTGAGGTCGATGCGCTCGAGCCCTGAAGTGGGCCCCATGAGGAAGCCGTGGTCAAACGCGAGCATAACAGTACGTCCTGATTTACGATTGAAAATGCGTGACATGCGATTTTTGATACCCCAGTCAACACTGTTCATTCCTTTTAGGTAAAAGGAGTTGGTATCAGCGGGTGTATTAAGCCCGAAATTGTCGCCGTCTCTGATGTCGTCTAGATCTGCCATTTTTATAGAAGGTTATTATGTTTAGAGTTCAGTTGTTCAGGAAATGGTGTTGTCGTGTCCGAAGGGAGCTGGTTTTCAGTTTGTATTTTTTGGATTCTTAGTAGCTCAGTTTCTACAGCCTGAGCAGCTGCGGATTGGCTAAATTTGCTAAACTAAGAAGGCTTAAGCGCTGAGCTAACAATTTACGTATTCGTTCATTGTGTTGAACATTATGGATACGGATAAGGCACCGGGATCGGGATGTCCGATTGATTTTTCACCAAGCGTTTTGGCGCGTCCCATTGTAGCGATCATGGCCTTGGTTTTCTCCATGCCGTCGGAGGCTCCGGCTGCGATCGCGGCGAATGCTTCAGAAAGTGATTTGTCTACGCTAGCCTGACCCGCTTCCTGAGCTCCCACAAGTGCATCGACCATAGTCTTGTCGCCTGGCTTGGCTCCTCCAAGATTGCAGACTCCATCTCGGGCCGCATCGAGAAACCTAGAGAGAGCCGGAGCGTCAAGGGCCTCGCATTCGTTGAGAGCCGTGCCACCACTTTGGTAGAGCATCCCCATAACAGCTCCCGAGGCCCCACCCATAGAAGCCATCAGGGCCATACCGGTGGCGGAGAACACTTCGCCTATTGATTTCGGATCAAGTGCTTCTACCTGTGCCTTGGCGGCTGTGAATCCACGTTGCATTCCCAGGCCATGGTCACCGTCACCTAGCTTGCGGTCGGCTTCGGAGAGCTTGGCCTCACTTGCGATGATTTTATCGCAAATCGAAAGGATCATTTCTTTAACTTCGTTGGGGCTTAAGGTACGGTCGAGCATAGTTTGGTGTGTAGTAGCTAGGGTGAGGTTGCTTATCTTTTAGCAGCTAAAATACGGTTGTTTAGGGATAAGCAGACCTGCCTTTGAATTGAGTGCTGTGTGATTCAAGGCTGAGGTAGGTTGAGCCGACTAGAGCTTTGTGTATCCGAGGGATGAGCACGGCGTATCCCAAAGAGGTTTTAGCGTTTCGTCGAGCTTGGTGAAACTGATTGAGAGTCCGGCCATTTCCTGGCAAGTCACTAGTGGACCCAGAAGGACGTCGTAAATCTTAATATCTTTTTCGGTTAGGATGGCTTTGACCCGTTTCAGAACAATGAGGCATTCCATCATAGTTGTGGAGCCTAGACTGTTAATGAGAACGAGTACTTCGTCTCCCGAGCCGATAGGAAGATCGTCGGCCAAGATGAGATCGACTAGCTTGTCTGCCAAGGCGTCCGCGGTCATCATCTTATCCACTCCGACTCCTTGCTCGCCGTGGATGCCCATACCGATGCCGATAGAATCTTCATCGAGTTCAAATGTGGGCATTCCCGTTGCGGGAATTGAGCCAGGCGAAAGGGCGACACCGACGGAGCGCGTGTTGTCGCGGGCTAGTGTTACAAGACTGACCAGTTCCTCGAGATCCGTTGCTTTTTCGGCCGCAGCTCCCGCGAGCTTTACGATCGGAATGAGTCCGGCGATACCGCGCCGGCTTTCTTTGTCGCTGGGAGGAGCAGACGCGACATCGTCCCAAATCAAAACAGTTTCAACCCGAATTCCTTCCGCGGCAGCGAGCTGAGCGGCGATCTTGAAGTTCATGACATCACCCGCGTAGTTGCCGTAAAGGAAAAGTACCCCTTGGCCTTTGTTTACAGCTCTTGTGGCGTCAAGGATGACATTAGGAGGAGGAGCGGCAAAGATGTCCCCACATGCGGCTCCATCAGCCATACCAGGTCCGATAAGGCCGTGGTAGATGGGTTCGTGTCCGGTGCCGCCTCCGACAAGGAGGGCGACTTTGTCAGCTGCGATTTCGGTAAGGGCAATCGCACCAGGACCTGCTTTGGTTACGCTACCGTTGTAGTAATCGACGAGGCCATCGATGAGTTCCGCTGCGGCTTGATTGGGATCGTTGAGTAATTTTTTCATTTAGGAATAAATTTTAGTGCCCTCAGATATCACGAATATTCACGAATGGAATCAACGGGAATCAGTAGTTTTAAAATTAATAAAGTTTAGAGAGAATGGAAATTGTAAGACGATTAGGGATAATTCATGAAAGGGATTAAATGATCCGGTCGTTACCACCGTCGACTGGGATTTGAGCTCCCGTGGTTTTAGCGAAGGCGTCTGAGGCGAGGGCGACTACGGTGTTGCCAACGCTTCGTGAGGTGATTTCCGTTTTCATGAGGTTGCGCTTTTTGTACTGTTCCACCGTAATTCCGTAGCGTTCGGCAGAACGTTCGAGGGCTTCCTTGGTCCAGAGCTTGGTATCGAAAACGGCATCTGGATGAATGATGTTTACCCTCACTCCTTCAGAAGCTAGTTCCAGCGCGGCCACGCGGCAGAGCTGGGTCAAGGCCGCTTTTGCACAGGAGTAGCTGGCGGCACCGGCTCCAGGAGCGTTGACGTTTCGGGAACCAATGAAGATGATGGTTGGGTTGATACCTTTTTTGACGAATGGTATGGCATGTTTGAGTAGCATTTGGTGACTAGTGAGGTTGACCGCTATGCTTCGCTCCCACTTCCTCTGTTCCATATCTTCTAGGTAGGCTCCTGCAGTGAAAATCCCTGCGTTGGATACTACAATGTCGAGTCCCCCAAACTCGCGGATGATTCGTTCAATGAGAGATCCAATCTGGTCTTCCTGTGTGAGGTCGACCGTGATGCCAAGTGCCCCAATTCCCTCCATGATCGAATTGATCTCTGGAATGATATCTACCCCAATAACGCAGGCTCCCGCCTCTGCTAGCGTGGTTGCAGTCGCCAAGCCGATCCCCGCTGCTGAACCGGATACAAGGGCAATTTTCCCTTGGAGGAGCCCTTCGTGTGAAGAGTAAGCTTCTGGACCAGTAATTGTAGTTTCCACCCAACCGCCAGTTGCGTTAGCAAGAATTTTTGCTTCGCCGACTTGAGTCGCAAATTGAGCGACTTTCCTGGCTTCGTGCTTGTCTTGTCCGAAACCAAATACGCCTCTGTTGGGCCAGAGGATGGTGCAGACAGGTGCGTCCGAGGAAATAGACTCCTCATGATTGCCGTCGGTCACTGCTCCGAGCGATTGTGCGGTTTTACTACCCGCAAGCGATCGAGAGGAAGCAGAGTCGTCGTGAACCACAACTAGCGCTTGTCCTTTTTTTTTGGATATGAATTGGCGCAACATAGCGATTTCCATTGTCTGGGTCGCAGTGGCCTCTTTAGGTTCAGTCGTAGTGCTCGTGGTTTCGAAATAAGCCTTGGTAGCGGCATTTAAAAACACTGTTCGGTCGTGGCATTCGTTCGCTTCGTCGCTGAACGTTAGAAGTCCCAGACTTGGCACAAGAATCCCTACTAGCTCGGAGCTGTCGAGAAGCGCCAGAATCGCTTTTACCTGTTCCGATCGACTTTTCTTGGTAGGGGAGACGGCGACTCGATTGCCGAAAATCTCCGTTGTTAGAGATTTTACGTTTGTATGATTTGCTAAAGCCAAAGTGGCGGAAGAGCAGGTTTGATCGACGAAACGAGAAGGGATTGCGGCATGGAGAAGCGTGTCGGCGGTGGGGGCTTGGCTTGGCTGGAGTTCTCCGCAAAGAGAGAGTTGAAGTGGCAAATCTTGGCTGGGCAAGCAATCCAGCTGTCCCAGTTTCACGAGCCGTTCGTTGTCGAGGCTGATGTATTTCCCAGCTCGTGGTATAAAGAGATGGGTACGGTCTTCTCCAAAAACATCACGCGACGTCGTCTTGACCGTTCCAAAAAGATGCACCCCGGTAACCGATTTGTAAAAGGTAGCGGTGGCGTAGGCTCGGAGCGAAAGAAGATCGTTTTCAATTTTCGCGGCATCCTCGTTGTTCCACTGGCTTTGCATATTCTAAACGTTTACGGTTTCTTGGGGTTTGAGGGCGTAAGGGTGATTTTTAGGCTAGATTATTGGAGAAAAGGTCAATGTACGCTAGGACTTTTTCCGCAATGATATGTACGGAAACGGCATTGAGGGGCTTGGATAGCTAGGGAATGGAGGTTTGCCGCGAAGGACTCAGGTATACCGTTTACGATAAGCCGCTGGGGTCGTGTGCAAAACGCGAAGGAAAGACCGGGTAAAGTGGCTTTGATCGTAAAAGCCACAGTCCATGGCGATTGCCGAAATCGGTGCGTCGGTTTGGCTTAGGGCTGCGCAAGACTGCTGTATACGGTAGCGATTCAGGTATTGGATGGGAGTAAGGTGAAAGCTCTTCTTGAAGTGCCGCTCAAAGGCGCTGAGGGAGAGGCCACACTCTTTAGCGAGATCCTTGAGCTTGATTTCCTGAGCATAGTTCGATGAAATGTAGTGTATGGATCGATCGAGGGCAGATCGGTGAAGTGCGTTGGTGTTGCCTTCAAATTTCCGGGTTACGCCCGCTAATCCGCAGACCTTTCCCTGACCATTGATCAGAGGCACTTTGTTGGTGATGTGCCATTGGATGAGGCGTTGTGAAGTTGTGATGAGTTCCACCTTGTTTTTGAGGATGTACCCCTCTTCGATCACCCGTTTGTCATCCGCAGCGTAGCTTTTCTCGATATCGTCCGCGAAGAAATCGGAATCGGGTCTTCCCACGATTTCGCTTTTGTTCTTCAGCCCCATAAAATCAGCCAGCTCTTGGTTTACGTAGACAAAGTGTCGATTGGCGTCTTTGACAAAAAATAGGAGCCCGGGAATGCAGTCGAATAGCAATTGCCCGGCATTCACGATCCCGTTGCCCACGATGAACTGGGAAAGAGAGTCGTTGCCGTGGGATAGTTTCTTCATCCTATTCAATCTTCACTTAAATTTGCCATAGGCAGTTGAGCGAGATTATTGGGAGAAAGAAAAACCAGCATCATCCAAGAATCGCAAGGCGAATGATCTGGAGTTGAGATTGCATCTACGGCTCACGTGGAAATTCAAAAAGCCCCGCAGCTTTAGGGCTGCGGGGCTTGGAATTCGAAATCCCCAAGGAATTTTATCCGTTGATGATCGGAATCAGCTGCTCTTGGCAGTACTTGCCGTCGTGGAGAGTGACTCCGTCTGGATCTCCGATGGCTTTATCCGCTTCGTCTTCGCAGATAATCCAACCATCCAGGTCTTGGTCGACGAGCCACTGGGTTATTCCAAGAAAGTCGATTTTTCCTTCACCCATCAAAGTCCACTCGGGATTTCCGTCCCAATCTTTGTAGTGGACGTGGTTGATGAGGGAGCTGAACTCTTTCATTTTCGCGAGAGGATCCATACCACCATTGGCGATGTGTCCCACGTCAGGAGTCCATCCCGTCACGCTCGAATCGAGTCCATTCAGGATGACAGCGTAGTCTTCTTCGGTGCGGTTGATGGAGGTATCTGGTGAATTCGGGTGGAAGGAACAGCGAAGTCCGGCATCGTGTGCCCTGCGGGAAACCGCGTTCACATTGGCAACTAGATTAAGACGACGCTGCTCCAGGTTGTGACGTCCGGTTGGCATCTGAACCGTACAAAGCGGGGAGCCAGGGAATTTTTTCAGGATTTCGATCGCGTCATCGGCTTGCCGTTTCTCATCGTTGGTTTCTTCGGGGTTGTTCCAGTCGCAAACAAGAGCAATACCGGCAAGTTTTACATTATGCTGGGCGAGTTTGTCGGCGAGTTTGATGGGGTCGGTGAGGTCACCCATCCAGAAATGCATCGGCTCGATGCCTTCAAATCCCGCCTTTTCAACCATCTCGATCATGTGTCCTAGCTGGTTCTCGTAGGCGGCCCCGGATTCACGCATGAACCAGGTGTATACTTCTGCTCCTAATGATATGTTAGCCATGTTATTTGTGGTTTAGTTGGGGTGTAAGATTTAGGAAGAGGTGTTGGATACGGGTTTTTACGCGTTCCAGCCATGTGCGTTGCGAACGTCAACCATCGAGCTAAGAATTGTGTTCCAGGTAGCGGGGGTTTCCAGCCTTGCATTCGGGAACATGCAGCCGTCCCAGCAAATATGCTCGATGCCGCGTTCCTTGGCTCCTTCGAGCCAGTAGCGAGAGCACTTGACGATATCTAACTTCCCATTTGGGTCGTCTGCCGGGCAGTGCTTGCCGGTTTTGTCGTGCGAGCCTGTGCCGTGGACACTCCCATCATTCTGGGCAACGTGAAAGTCGATCGTCCAGGGACGCAGAGCGTCGGTCATTGTCTTATAGGCATCGTAGAATAACTCGTCGCTATAGCCTTCCTGCAAAAGGGCATGTTCGGGCGAATTGTAGCCTAGGAGATAGAGATAGGTATGAGCCAGATCGCATTGAAATCCGAGTGTTTCTGGCATGTCCACTTCTTCGAGAAGATTGAGCATGTCCTTCCAGGAGTGCATTCCCGCCCAGCAGATCTCGCCTTCGGCGGCCAAGCGCTCGCCATGGTCGGCGGCGATTTTGGCGGCTTTCCTAAAGGTATCGGCTATGCGAGCTGTGTTGGCCTTGGGATCTTCGCGCCATTTCTCGATACCGCCCTCTGCGGAGTCGATACGGATGACGCCATACTTGCGCACGCCGTGGTCATTGAAGATTTTGGCTATGCGGCAGGCTTTTTCGACCGCCGTCAGAAATTTTTGTTGCTGTTCGACATCGCCCATGGCGGTGTCACCAACTGTTCCAGGCCAGACGGGGGCTACTAGCGATCCCACCGTGAATCCGTGACCGGCGATCTTGTCCGCGATTGCTTTTAGTTCGTCGTCGTTGGCGTCAGGATCAGTGTGCGGGTGGAACAGGAAGCAGTCGATGCCCTCGAATTTCTGTCCGTTAACTTCGGCACCCGCTGTTAGTTCTAGCATGCGATCAAGACTGATTGGTGGTTCGGCACCCTCTTCGTCGCCGCCTTTGCCGACGAGTCCTGGCCACATGGCGTTATGGAGTTTGGGATAATTCATAAGGTATTCTGACAGCCAAGAAGGATAATCCATTTCGGGCAACTTATATTGTAACGATTGGGCAATCCCTTGTAAATTTTAAGCAGAAATGTCTTCAAATCTCGTAAATTGACGATAAGGGCCCATCTCGACTGGGTTGTTTAAGCGGTCGCCTTACCTGAGATCCGTATCTTCCAATATTCTGTAGCCGAGGGATGGTTTGACAATAGAATCTCCAAGACAAAGGTTTTGTCGCTTCAAGTCGGTTGGCTATATCCCTTGTGTCGGATGATTGGATCCAAAATGCCTTCGATTTTGGCCCAAGTTTAGTCAAGCACGTCTTGCGGCAAATTTTTGAATGTTTCGGTGCAAACGATGTAATCGAAAGGGTAGCGGAACATACGGCGGTTTGTCCTCAATTGATAGAGTGACTTTCCTCTGGAGTCTTTGGGTTCGTGTGCGTTGAAAGTCTGGGCGAAGGCAGAGTCAAAGATTTTGGCCTTAGGAATATCGGATTGGTCGGCGGAGAACACATATTCAAGGACCTTGTCGCTCGGATGCTTGATCCGTCGCACTTTATTAGCTCATCTATCACTTTCTGGTTGTGGGAAATCTCGTTGATTAACATTTAGGTGTTATGAGCGAGAAGCTGAAAATTGGGGTATTGGGGTTGAGTCATGATCATATTTGGGGCGAGGTGGAGGCTGTTGGTGCTTGTGATGAAATGGAATTGGTTGCAGCAGCAGATCCGATCGACGCACTGACAGGTCGGTTTGCGGAAACCTACGGATGTCCGGTTTACGGTTCTGCAGAGGCCTTGCTAGAAAACGAGACCATCGATGCGGCTTATGTATTTGGAAGTAACTTGCAAGGAGCTGACTTCGCGATTCAAGCGATGGAGTACGGATTGCACGTGCTAATCGAAAAACCGCTTGCGGCCAATTTGGAGGATGCCAATCGTATGTTGAGCTTAGCGGAAAGGCGAGACGTTAAGTTGGTGGTCAATTGGCCAATCGCCTGGTGGCCTCAAATTCAAAAGGCCTTGCAGATGGCCTTCCATGGTGAGCTCGGCGACATTCGAGGCGTCAACTACCGGGCTGCTCATTGTGGACCCGAAGAACTTGGTTGCTCAGAGTATTTTTGCGATTGGCTGTTCGATGCGGAGCGTAATGGAGGTGGAGCTATGATGGACTATTGCTGCTATGGAGCAGTCCTGGCGGCAACGCTAATGGGTATGCCCGACTCGGTTACAGGAACGGAGGGCGGTAAGGCTAAAGATTTTATATCTGTAGAGGATAGTGGTGTGGTTGTGATGAAATACCCTCGAGGGATCGCGACCGCGACCGCTTCCTGGACTCAAATTGGAAATTTGACCAGCTACGAGACAACGATCTATGGCTCTAAAGGGACGCTGCTTGTGTATCCTGGCTCGGATGGGAAATTGTTTTGGGCCACGAAAGACAATCCCAATGGAACGGAAGTAGACGTTCCAGAACTGGACTCGTGGCTGAAAAACTCCGCCAGGCATTTCGTGGAGGTTGTACGAAGAGGGGCTGACTCGACCGTTCTTTGCCGAGCCGACTTGGCTCGGGATGCTCAGGAAATTGTGGAGGCGGGAATCCGTTCTGCCCAGAACGGCACCCAAATCAAGTTGCCGCTCGCTAGAGGGATTCAGGTTTAGAGCACGTGTCGGGCGTAGTCTGTAAGCCGAAGACTGGTTCCGTTATAATACATGCGGCCGTAGGGCTAGCTCTTTCTAAAGGCCGAGCTGCAAGGATATTGCTACATCTGCGTTGGAGCGGGGGCACAGCGAGCATACCTTTTCCCCTCTGTAGATTATGGAGATTTTTGATAAAAACCTTTAATTGAATGATCGCATTAATGCTAAATACGCATTGCTACTGTCCTCGGTGTGTCCGAAGAAAGAAGGGTGTTCCTTCCCACAAGGCGGTTGAACCATTCCCACTTGCTCGATTGTAGATAGTGTTGACCCTCCAATATCTTGAAAGGGAGTCTCACTTATTAATCCAAAGATGTGTAAAAAGGAAAAAGCGATTGGTAAATCTTAGGACCGATGAACCCAGTTCTCGAATCGCAGCCTAAAGCCGCCCCGACTATTTGAATGCGGATTATAGATGCTTTTCGATTTTACCCATTCCGCGCTTGCCGGTCAGGAACTAAGTTCTCAACTTGCATTGCGTCATGATCATCCTTCGCGGAGCACCGTCTCACTCAGAATTTCGTCTCAGAAAGCTACTTGCTGAACTAACAGCGATCGGCCTACCGGCTAAGGAAGTGTATGCGGAATACGTCCATGTAGCGGAGACCAATGAGCCGCTGACCAGCGACGAGCAGTCGATCCTCGAAATACTTCTGACATACGGTCCCAAGATGCAGGTGCACGAGCCGAGTGGCTTACTCCGCTTGGTAGCACCGCGTCCGGGAACGCTATCTCCTTGGTCGTCGAAGGCGACGGATATCGCCCGCATTTGCGGTTTGTCGAAGTTGGAGCGGGTCGAGCGAGCTATTGCCTTTTGGATTGATTTGAGTGGTGCGTCACTCACGCCAGAACAGCAGAGACTGTTAGATGGCCCGTTGCACGATCGAATGACACAGGTCGTTTTCGATAGTCACGAAGCGATGGATTTATTGTTTAGCCGCGAGCAGCCCAGGCCTTTTGCGACCATTCCTATGAGTGCCGGGGGCCGGGATGCATTGGTGGAAGCCAACCAGTCACTAGGTCTTGCATTGGCCGATGATGAGATCGACTACCTCGCTCTCAATTTTCAAAAGTTGGGTCGTGATCCCCACGATATAGAGCTCATGATGTTCGCCCAAGCGAACTCAGAGCATTGTCGTCATAAGATCTTCAATGCCAGTTGGGATATCGACGGCGAGGCACAGGAAAAGTCGCTCTTCAAAATGATCAAGAATACGTTCGAAATTAGAAGCGCAGGAATCTTGTCGGCCTACAAAGACAATGCGGCGGTATTCGAAGGGAGTCGAGGAAACCGGTATTTTGCCGATCCGAAAAGCAATGAGTATGTTTCTAGTTTGGAAGACATCGCTATTTTGTGCAAGGTTGAAACCCATAATCATCCTACAGCGATTTCGCCTTTTCCGGGAGCGGCGACCGGTTCAGGTGGAGAGATTCGAGATGAAGGAGCCACGGGGGTTGGATCCAAACCAAAAGCCGGCCTTGTGGGTTTCACTGTATCCAATTTAAAACTCCCCGGAGCTGTTCGTCCGTGGGAAAAAGACTTTGGTAAGCCAAGCCGAATAGTTTCGGCACTAGATATCATGATTGAGGGGCCCTTAGGAGGAGCCGCTTTCAATAATGAATTTGGCCGGCCCAATATTTTAGGGTATTTCCGAACCTTCGAACAGGAAGTGCCAGGAAAAGTGGCTAAAAGGGAAGAGATTGAAACCGATTTCGAGAAAAGTGATGCAACGATTTCATCAGATGATGAGGCATCATCTCGCACACCAGATCCCGTATCAGAGATTCGCGGATACCATAAGCCGATAATGCTTGCGGGCGGTCTTGGGAATATTCGTAGAGAGCATATTGAGAAAGGGGAAGTGCATGAAGGGGACAAGCTAGTTGTTCTCGGTGGACCGGCGATGTTGATTGGTCTTGGTGGAGGCGCGGCAAGCTCCCTGGACAGTGGATCCGGGGAAGAGAGTCTAGATTTTGCCAGTGTGCAACGGGACAATCCGGAAATGGAGCGTCGTTGCCAGGAAGTGATCGACCGCTGCTGGGCACTGGGCGAAGAAAACCCTATTGCTTTTATACACGACGTAGGTGCGGGTGGGCTTTCGAATGCCATGCCCGAACTCGTCAACGATGCAGGTAAGGGCGGGCGATTTGATTTACGCAAGATCAACAATGATGAGCCCGGATTGAGCCCCCTAGAGATCTGGTGCAATGAATCTCAGGAGCGCTACGTAATGGCAGTTCCCGCGGACCGCATTGAAACGTTTGTGTCCATCTGTGATCGGGAGCGTTGCCCTTATGCCATAATTGGAGATGCGACTGACAACCGCCAACTGGTTCTTGATGATCCTCACTTTGGAAACCGTCCCATCGACCTTCCACTAGATGTCCTCTTAGGGAAACCGCCTCGAATGCATCGCGATGAGACCTCAATGCAAAGGGATCTTGTGCCTTTACACCTTGGGACCGTCACATTAGAAGAAGCTGCGAGACATGTCTTGTCTCATCCGGCGGTAGCGGACAAGACGTTCTTGATCACGATTGGCGACCGCACGGTCACGGGACTCATTCACCGTGACCAAATGGTAGGCCCCTGGCAAGTGCCGGTAGCGGACTGTGCTGTGACTGCGACTTCTTTCGATGGATACACAGGAGAGGCAATGTCGATTGGGGAACGAACACCCACTGCGGTTAACAGTGCTGCGGCGTCGGCTCGTCTCGCAGTCGGAGAAGCCTTAACGAATCTCGCGGGTGCTCAGATAGGACCTTTGACGGGTGTTAATCTGTCCGCCAACTGGATGGCGGCACCATCAGCACCTGGGGATGCGGTTGACCTTTATGAAGCAGTCAAAGCAGTAGGTATGGAGTTGTGTCCGGCGCTGGGAGTTACGATCCCGGTTGGAAAGGACTCCATGAGTATGAGCACGGTTTGGCAGGACGATTTCGGGGAGAAACGTGTGACTGCTCCTATTTCCCTGATTATCACTGGGTTTGCCCGGTGCGAAGACATTCGTCAATCTCTCACGCCACAGTTGGATCCAAATCTAAATTCGAGTTTGATACTTATTGATCTGGGTCGGGGCAAAAATCGCCTAGGCGGTTCCATTTTGGCTCAGACGCTGTCTCAAATGGGGGATGCTACCCCTGATGTGGACAGTGTTGAAGATCTCAAAAATTTCTGGAGTGCGATCCAGCAACTCGGAAAGGAGGACAAGATTCTTGCTTATCACGATCGTTCCGATGGCGGTCTATTTACCGCGGCTGTGGAAATGGCGTTTGCCGGTAATGTGGGAGTTAATCTTGAAGTTTTGAGCGAAGGCGACCCGTACGCCCCTCTATTTTCAGAGGAATTGGGGGCTCTTATTCAAGTAAGCGGAAGCGATCTAGCGGATGTATTCGAGATATTGAAGTGGCATGGTCTGGAAGATTGCTCGCACATAGTAGGGCGATTGAATACGCGATACCAACTCAAAATAATGGAAGCAGGTGAGGTCTTGTATGAAGAAGATCTGTCCGCTCTCCGGGCCATTTGGTCGGATGTTACTTTCCGCATGCAGAACCTGCGTGACAATCCCGAGTCTGCAGCTTCTGAGCATGCGATCCGGCAGAATCGAGAGAATCCAGGAATCAGCCCTAAGGTTACGTTTGAAATTGACGATTTAAAATTTGGATTTGGGAATACTGCGACGAAGCCGCGAATCGCCATCCTCCGCGAACAAGGGGTCAACGGAGAGGTTGAAATGGCAGCTGCCTTCGATCGAGCTGGATTTTCTTGTATCGACGTTCATATGACGGATATTTTGAGCGGTAGTATTTCTCTTGGCGATTTCAATGGACTCGCCGCTTGTGGCGGATTCAGCTATGGTGACGTCTTGGGAGCGGGTGAAGGCTGGGCCAAAAGTATTTTGTTCAACGAGAGGGCAAGAGAGGAATTCAGGGCGTTCTTTAATCGAGAAGAAACCTTCTCCCTAGGAGTATGCAATGGATGCCAGATGCTTAGTAAATTGAGGGAAATCATACCGGGTGCAAGCCATTGGCCGCATTTTGTTCAAAATAGAAGTGAACGTTATGAAGGCCGGCTAGTTTCCGTCAGAATTGAGAATACCCCAAGTGTGCTTTTTAAAGATATGGAAGGAAGCGTTCTTCCTATCGCAGTCGCCCATGGTGAAGGAAGAGCCGAGTTCAAAAGCCAAGAAGCGGCGAGAGCGTGCGATAAATCTGGCCTCGTATCGGCCCGCTTTGTGGATAATCTTCATAATGTGACGGACGCGTATCCACTGAACCCGAACGGATCTCCGTTCGGCATTACTAGCCTGACCAGCGAAGATGGACGTGCAACAATCCTCATGCCCCACCCCGAACGCGTGTTCCGCTCGTCGCAGATGAGCTGGAGTCCACCAGATTGGCAGGAGGACAGTCCGTGGATGCGTTTCTTCAGAAACGCTCGCGTTTGGGTGGGGTAGAGCCGCCTCTTGAAGTATCGCGATCGCCCGAAGATGGCATTCTTACGACTTGTTCGGAAAAATATAGCTGTAGGGGACGGTTTTGGTGGGTACCCTTGTGTAGGCAAAATCATGAAGGTTTCGCCGAATAACCCTGCTCTGCTGAGCCTCCAAAGATTGGGGAGAAGATTCCCCGAGGATGCGAATGTTCCGAAATGTAGGGTGTCAGTCTAGCTTCGTCCTCGTACAGCCGGCTAGATGGGTAGAGCTTTCTCAAATGAGCGATGAAATCGGAAATGAGGAATTGTCCAAACAGAGAAGGTGGAATTTGGTTGGGAGTAAAGCCTCTAGGAGGTAGAGTATTGGAAATTGTGCGATTCGCTGGCTCCTCACTCACAGTTTGACGTGATACGTGAATTGGGTTAGGGCGATACGGTCAATGTGTCGCTGCGACCGTAATAGTAAAGAGATCTGGCTGATGCGGATTGGCATATCGGCTTCAACCTAACTCTATTCTTGGAAATTGTCGCAGAATCCACAACTAGGTCTGGTTTTAGCTACGTCGCAAGGCGGCGTGGTTTAGGTTTGCCATTCACTTAATCACCCCTAATCCACGTTGTTTCCACTTGGACAAAGAACTTTTGGCTTTGCTGATTCCGGTGGGCGGGATGCCATCGCCTTAGCTAGTTTGCCCTCAATAAACGCTTTGTGATTGAGTGATCTGAGAGAGTGGTCTTCTAATAACAGAAATCATGTCTCCAAAACCCATTAACCTTTTGCCTAATTTTCTTGTGAATTTGGCGTTGATATTAGCGGCCGCTTTGACGACTGCAGCGGATCGCCCTAATGTGCTTTTTATCGCAACGGATGACATGAATTGCGATTTAGGAAGCTACGGGCACCTAATAGTCAAATCCCCTAATATTGATCGGCTGGCGGCTCGTGGTGTGAGGTTTGAACGCACCTACTCACAAAACCCGGTATGCAATCCTAGCCGGACCTCGTTCATGACGGGTCTTTATCCGGAACAGACGAATATCAACACCAACGCCGGGCACTTTCGGGAATTTATTCCAGAAGTTGTTACGATGGCCCAGCATTTTCGGAACAACGGATACTATGTAGCTCGGATTGGAAAAATCTATCATTATGGGGTACCGGATAATATTGGCGAAAATGGTAACGACGATGCGCCTTCTTGGGAGGAAGTTCGCAATCCAATCGGTGTCGACAAGGTCGTTGAACCGAATCTGAACATTATCGTTCCCGGCAAACCTCCTGGAGGCACCTTGAGTTGGTTGAAGGTCCCCAGCAAAGACGAGGAACATACGGACGGCATTGGCGCCAGCTACGCGATCGAAATGCTCGAGAATAACCATCCCGACAAAACAGGACGCCCCTTCTTTTTGGCGATGGGTTTCTATCGCCCGCACACGCCCTACGTCGCTCCTGAGCACTATTTCGAATGGTATCCAAAAGAATCGATCGATCCGGTCATGCTTCATCCAAACGACCGAGATGACATTCCCGAAGCAGCGTTGCCCGACCGCCCGAATCAGCTCGATCTGACGGTCGATGAGCGAAAGGAGATCATCCAAGCTTACTATGCTTCTATCTCGCTGGTGGATGCTCAAGTGGGCCGACTTCTGGACGCGTTGGACGACTTAAAGCTAGCTGAAAATACGGTTGTGGTTTTCGTATCGGATCACGGCTACCATCTGGGAGCCCATGGATTGTGGCAGAAGAGTGACTTGTTTGAGGGTTCTACTCGCGTGCCCCTCATAATCGCCTCGCCCTTCGAAGACGCGGCGAGTGGTGAAACCACAAAGTCTTTGACCGAGCTGGTGGATCTCTACCCAACCTTGAGTGAATTGTGTGGGATCGAAGCCCCGCCCCATGTGGCCGGTCGAAGTGTCGTTCCTGTTCTGCAAAACCCGGATCAGTCCATACGCGATGAAGCCTACAGTGTGACCGTCTGCCGCACAGTCAGGCGCTGGGACAATTCTACGTTTCTTGGGCGCTCGATTCGAACCGACCGCTACCGTTACACGGAATGGGACGAAGGCTCTTTTGGGGTGGAGCTTTACGACTATGAGCGGGATCCCGAAGAGCTTACCAATTTGGCTCACAATCCTGAATATGCCGAACTAATGGCTTCGCTTAGGAGAAGGCTACACGAGCGTCAAGGCGAAGCTAACGCTGAACGATTGTAGTAAACCTCCAGTTTAGGAACAATGAAGTCGCAAGATTGTCTGAAAGTTATCGGTAGATTCGATTAATTATTGCAATTAGTTTTATGTCGCTTCGCTCTTACCTCTTTTTTGCATTCGCTGCGGTACCCGCAACAGCCGCGGTCGACTTTGAGAAAGATATCCTCCCGATTTTCGAGGAGCATTGCTTTTCCTGCCACGGACCTAAAAAGCAGAAGGGCGAGATCCGGTTGGATCGCCGAGCACAGCTGTTGCGAGGCGGAGATAGCGGCATCCCGAGTGTGATACCTGGGGACTCAGCGGAAAGCTACCTGATCGAGCTTTTCGAGGATCCGGATCCGGAATTTCGGATGCCCTTTGAAGAGGATCCCCTATCGAGCTCGCAGATTGCGTTGATTGAGAAATGGATCGATGAAGGTGCAAACTGGCCGGGTCAAATGGACGAGGTGATCGCGGAGGTCGAGGAGTCGGACCATTGGTCTTTTCAACCCGTCGAACGTCCAAAGGTTCCCATCATGGAGGCGGCATCGGGAGCGATTGATGCATTTCTTTTGGCGAAGTTAGACGAGAGCGGTCTAACGCCAAACTCGGAAGCAGACGCACGTTCACTCATACGGCGGGCATCCATCATCCTAACGGGGCTACCTCCCGTTCCAGAGAAAGTAACTCTATTCCAACAAGCGTTTGTGGCAAATCCGGATGGGGCTTACGAGGCACTCGTAGACGAACTGATGGCTTCTCCCCATTTTGGAGAACGGTGGGCACAGCATTGGCTGGATGTCATTCGTTGGGCGGAGACGAATGGCTCCGAGGCCAATCTTTATCGGAAGAACGCATGGGTTTACCGCGACTACGTCACGAATGCGTTCAACGAGGACAAGCCTTATGATCAGTTCATTCGAGAGCAGATTGCAGGGGATTCTTTAGATGCGGGTGAAGCAACAGGGTTTTTGGTGGCGGGTCCTCATGTTCCTGCGGCAACGGTCGGCAGAGAAGAATCGGCTATTCGGCAAGCGAGGGCGGACCGAATGGACGAAATTATGCAGACCGTGGGTGCATCGATGATGGGGATGACGCTCGGGTGCGCGCGGTGTCACAATCACAAGTTTGATCCGATAAGTATCACAGATTACTATTCCATGACCGGAGTTTTTCAGGATATCGAATTTGGCGGACGAACTCCAGAGTTGCCTAAATCCCACCCGAGGCGACTTGCGGCCAATCCTCTCTGGCAGACAATTACCGAAAGTAGGGCGATACTAGTGCCAACCGGTAATTGGGAGGAGGACTGGGGTGCCTATCGAGAATTGCATTTTGAATCTGTAGTTACAGATAGGATACGAGTGACCTTCTTATCGAAACGGACTAGGATCGACGAGTTGGAGGTTTTTGGCCCGAAAGAGCCAACGAAGAACTTTGCCTTGTCGAAATACGGGAGTAAAGCAGATGGCCCCGTCCATTTGAGAGGTGATGTCCGGCATGCCGAATCCTACGTCAATGATGGGGAGTATGGAACCATGGTGTGGACAGCGGCGAAAAAGGAGGACAGCAATGAGCAACCCTGGATTCAAATAAGCTTGCCAGAGCCGGTCGAGATCAATCGTCTAAGGATGAGCTCGAATCGGGAATACTATTATGATGTCGACTACTTGAGCATAAACGCATCCATTGGTTTCGATGATTATCGACTGGAAGCCTTGAGCTCCTCAGGTGAATGGATTGAGTTGGCCGCGATTCCTAAGATAAAGCAAGCGGACAGGGAGAATCCCAAGCGCCAGCAAGCACTAGCGGCAATCTCAGAAGCGATTACCCAGCTCGAAGATGTGGGTCCAAAGGTTAGCTTCGTGGGCCGGTTTATTGATCCAGCTACTACTCGCGTTCTTAGTAGAGGCAGTCCGGAGAATCCACGCAATGAAGTACCGCCAGCCGCTCCGCTTTTTCTAGGTGGTGACTTAGGCCTAGATTCGAGCTTTACGGGAAGCGAGCGCCGCGCTCGTTTTGCGGAATGGGTTGCCAGCCCGGACAATCCACTCACGTCACGTGTCATGGTAAATAGGATATGGCACCACATTTTTGGGATGGGGATCGTTCCAACGACGAGCGACTTTGGTAAAGCGGGAATGACCCCGAGCCACCCTGAACTTTTAGATTGGCTCGCATCGGAGTTCGAAGAGCCCACGGTTCAAGCTGGAAAGCCTTGGTCAATGAAGTCGTTGATTCGACTGATTGTGATGTCTGATGCGTTTCGACGGTCCAGTGCTCCAAGTGAGGAGAGTCTTGCAGTAGATGCGGGGGCCAGTCTGCTGTGGCGTTTCCCCCCGCGTCGCGTTGAAGCAGAAGTCATTCGCGATGGGGTGCTTCTTGCGTCTGGGAATTTGGATACATCCGTTGGTGGACCAAGTTTTCGGATTCACAACGTAAAGAAAACCTATGCTCAATGGGAAGTGGTGAACAATTACGGACCTGATACTTGGCGTCGCATGCTCTATCAGGAACGGATGCGACGGGTGGATGACCAAATGTTTACGGCGTTCGACTTTCCGGATTGTGGACAAGTTCGGGCGAGTCGTCCTGTATCTACAACACCATTACAGGCACTCAACTTGCTAAACAGTCCCTTTGTTCGGGAACAGGCGGAACAGCTTGCGAGCCGAGTGAAAAAAGAAGCATCCGGCGACGATACAGAAGAGCAAATTCGTAGAAGCTTTCAAATACTGCTTAATCGCGAACCTGATAGAGAGGAACTCGCGGCCTGCAAGGAAGTTGCCAAAGAAACAAGTCTTGCACTGGTATGTCGCACACTGATCAACTCAAACGAATTCGCCTTCCTTCCTTAAGCGAATTTTTAGACAATGGACAATCGAGCTGAATATATTTCTTCGCATGGTCAGTCACTATTAAACCGGCGGGACTTTCTGCGTCAAAGCGGAATGACCTTAGGTGGAATCGCCTTAACCCAGTTACTCGCCCAAGACGGGCTACTGGCCTCAGACGCCCAGACCTTTAGCGGGAAAGCGCCGATTCGTCCGTACATCGATCCGGACAACCCGTATCTCCCCCGTTCTCCTCACTTCGTTTCTGAGGCGAAACAGGTTTTGGTTATATACTGCCCTGGAGCGGTGAGCCACGTGGACACGTTCGATTACAAACCCAAGCTGATCAAATTTCATGGGCAAAAACCGCCTGGAATGCCTGCGGTTACGTTTGAAGGACCATCTGGAAACATTGCCAAGCCGTTCTGGGACTTTAAGCCTCGCGGGAAAAGCGGCAAGATGGTTTCGGATTTGTTGCCTAACCTGGGAGGGCTGGTTGACGAATTTAGTTTCTTTCACTCGCTCCACACACAAACAAGTGCGCATCCGCAAGGTGAGAATTTTTTCAATACAGGTTTTACGATGGAAGGGTTTCCTTCATTCGGGGGTTGGGTTACCTATGCTTTGGGCACGGAGAACCAGGAGTTACCCGCCTTCGTAGCGATTAACGATCCGCGTGGATTAGCTCGGTCGGGTAAGAACAATTTCGGAAACGGTTTTCTACCGGCAGCCTACCAAGGAACGGGTTTTAATGCGAAAAATCCTCCCTCGAATCTTGCCCGCCCAGACAAATACACAGAAAAGGATGACAAGGCGACGGTTGATCTTTTAAAAAGACTGAACGCAAAACACCTTGAGCAGTTTCCTAATGATGCCGATTTAGCGGCCCGCATTGCTAGCTATGAATTGGCGGGTAAAATGCAGGTTTCTGTTCCGAATGTTATGGATATCGCAGAAGAGCCTGAGAGTATCCACAAAGAGTATGGAACTGATTCGGGTACGGATTTGAAACGCGAGTATGCTAAGAATTGCATCCTCGCTCGCAGACTTGTTGAAAAGGGAGTCCGTGTGGTTCAGCTCTTCAATGGCAGCGATCCCTCGGGTGGAAATGGAATTACAAACTGGGACTCGCACAGTGACATACACAAGACCCACGCTATGCAGGCGGAGATCATGGACCAGCCGACTGCGGCTCTAATCAATGACATGAAGCGTCGCGGACTTCTCGATCAAACCCTCATTGTTTGGGCGACTGAGTTTGGTCGTATGCCATTCTTGCAGGCCAATGGAACCGGTCGCGACCACAATCCGGATGCGTTCACTTGTTTCTTGGCCGGTGCTGGAGTTAAGAAAGGCTTCAGTTATGGCGAGAGTGACGAGTTCGGTTTTAAAGCTGCTGTGGATCCGGTAAGTGTGTATGACTTCAACGCGACCATTCTGCATCTCATGGGCCTCGACCATGAACGCCTAACCTATTATCACAATGGCCTCGAGCGTCGATTGACAAACGTGCATGGACATGTGGTGAAGGAAATTTTGGCGTAGTTGGGGCTAAATTGTCACAAGCAGTGGTGTCGCTGCCCCCTACCTGTTTTCGAGTTTGCGAACCGAGCGGATGTCTTCATATCTCTTGTTTGCATGAAATCGCGTTTGTTTCCCTTTTTTCTATTCTTTCTGGCTTGTTTAGAAGGCTCTTCATTATTGCAGGTGGAAAATCACGTCGCCTATCTAAACATTATAAAGAAAATTGATATGCATGTGCACGACTGGATGGACGCCGCGTTCTTGTGCGAACTGCTCGATCAAGAAGACCTCAAGTACCCCAATGTCTGCGTGGATAGCATGAGTGTGGAAATGACCCAGAGCCAGCATGAGAATACGAGGGACCTGTATCAGAAATACCAGAGGCACTTCTCCTGGGTGACGGCCTTTGATTCGAAAGGGCTGTTCGAGCCAAGATGGAACAAAAGGACTAGCGAATTGCTCAAGCAGGATTTCGAAAGTGGAGCGATTGGAGTCAAAACCTGGGAAAACTATGGCATGGAGATTTTGAATCTGCAATGTCACGATTTACTAATGAGTAAAGGCTAGATGAATACGAAGCTATGAGTAATTACCCAGAGCGATTTGAATCGGAGTTAAAGTTGGAAGAGGTGCTGTCTCGGCCCACTCCTGAGCTTGTTCAGATGGCAAAAATCCTTGTTGGCGATTTCTTGTTTTTAGGCGTGTCGGGAAAGATGGGGGTTTCGATGGCTTGTATGGCCAAGCGGGCTTGCGAGGAAGCGGGAGCCAAAAAGCGGGTTATCGGAGTGTCCCGATTTAGTTCCCTAGAAAATAGGAAATACTTGGAGGATCGCGACATTGAGACTATTGCCGGCGACCTGCTGAATCCGGAATTCGTCCAAGGATTGCCTGACGCAAAGAATGTCATCTATTTGGCGGGGACCAAGTTTGGAACGTCTGGAAATGAGGCCTACGCCTGGGCGATGAACGCCTACCTTCCAGGAATGATCGCGGAACGCTACAGAGATTCCCGGATTATCGCTTTGTCCACTGGCTGTGTATATTCCCTCGTGGATGTCGATTCGGGAGGCTCGAAAGAGACGGATACTCCGTTTCCGATCGGCGAATATGCTCAGTCCTGCCTCGGCCGGGAGCGGCTTTTTGAATACGGAAGTTTGACTAACGAAACACAGGTTACGCTCGTTCGTTTGAACTATGCAGTGGAGATGCGATATGGTGTGTTGGTCGACATTGCATCGAAGGTATACAAGAGCCAGCCGGTAGATGTGTCCATGGGCTATTTGAATGTTATATGGCAGGGAGATGCGAATGCGTTGGTTCTCCGTTCCTTTAGCTTATGTTCAAGTCCTCCGAGGATCATCAATCTTACCGGATCGGAAACGATTTCCGTGAGAGAAATGGCCCTTCGCTTTGGGGAGTTGTTTGGCCGTGAGCCGATTGTCGAAGGCGAGGAGAAATCCCAAACGCTTCTTTCGAATGCATCTTGGGTGCATCGGGAACTGGGGAAACCGCATGTTCAACTGGATCAAATCGTAAATTGGACTGCAAAGTGGATCGAGGCGGGTAACCCGTTGCTGGGGATACCAACACATTTTGAGGTGAGCGATGGGAAATTTTGAATAATGTGTTCATTCTCGATTAAACTGGATGCCTATGGCATAGAGATAGGTGGGGGTCGATCTCCGAGCCCCGCTCTGAAGGGACTAATAATGGGCACTCGGAGATCGTCCGCTGCCTTGACGACTCTACAGGAATGTTGATTTTGTACTTATTTCTAATCATACTTCATGGGTAGCAATCTAAGCCCAGAAATACGAAAACTCCTGAGACAAGGAGTGGCAATACCGGCGCATCCACTTGCGTTAAATGTTAAACGGCAACTTGATGAGCGACGGCAAAGAGTGCTTTCGAGATATTATCTGGATGCCGGGGCGGGCGGTCTAGCGGTGGGAGTCCACACTACGCAGTTTGAGATTCGACGTCCGAAAATTGGTTTGTACAAGACTGTGCTGAATTTAGCTCAGGAGGAAATTGATGGCTATGTTTCCCGGTCTGGTCGTCCGGTTGCCCGGATAGCTGGGGTGATCGGTCAAACGAGCCAAGCAGTGCAGGAAGCGGAGATTGCATATGAATTTGGATACGATGCGGTGTTGCTCAGCCTTTCCGCTTTTCCTGACGCCACGAATGAAAAGCTGGTCGACCATTGTCGTGAAGTGTCAAAGGTGATGCCCTTGTTCGGATTCTACATCCAACCTGCGGTGGGTGGACGGAATCTTGATGTCGATTTCTGGAGAGCGTTCGCCCAGATAGAGAATGTAGTGGCGGTAAAAGTTGCCCCGTTTAGTCGTTACCAAACCATCGATGTAGTTCGGGGTTTGGTTGAATCTGGTAGATCGGACGAGATCGCTCTATATACGGGAAACGATGACAATATTCTACTCGATCTTCTAAGTGAATACGAGTTCATTCGAGAGGTTGAGCCGGCTAAGAAACGTATCGTTGGCGGGTTGCTCGGACATTGGGCAGTTTGGACCAGAAGCGCAGTAAAATTGCTAGAGGACGTTCAAAAGGGTGTTTTTGCAAAAAATACGCGAAAGTCACTCACGTTGGCCCACCAAATTACGGATTGTAACGCAGCCTTTTTTGATGCGGCGAATCAGTTCGCAGGCTGCATTGTTGGTCTGCACGAAGTGTTGAGGAGGCAAGGGTTGCTGGAAGGAGTCTGGACCCTGGACGAGAATGAGGTTCTGTCTCCGAAGCAAGTGGCCGAGATCGATCGCGTCTACAAAGCGTATCCGGAACTCAATGATGATTCCTTTGTTGCCCAAAATTTGGATCGCTGGCTTCGTTGAGACTCGTGTAAGCTGGCGAAGTCATGGAATTAGACTGAAGCGGACGGGTGTTTTCTCTTACGCCACATTCCCGATTTGTGCCTGGTTTCCAGCCAAGGTGATTAAATGATTGGTATGGTAACCACGATCGACTTCCAAAATGAGGTCGCCTTGAATCAAATGATGTTGCTTTCGAGCGATTATCTTAGTTAAGGATTTGTTTGTGTTCCGATCGAAGGGCTATAGCCGAACGGCTGAGGTACACAATTGCATCAAATTGGATGCGACCCCAACCAGCACTCGACGTTTGCCAGCTACCTTGAGTTGCTTCGGGGATGCTACATAAGAGAATTATTGTGCCTTTTTTGTTCGCATTGGGGGTTATGCGTGTTGTGTTCTCGATGTGAAAAGCTCCTTCCATGAGGAATTTTATAAGAAGTTTAGATTACAAGAAATGAAGGAAAATAGTGACCACTTACGTTATGACCTTGGCGACTTCGCCTATGGTACCTGGCGCATCCTCGATGGCGAGCAACCTCTTTCTTGTGAGGCGTTGGTTCGGCGGTTTCACAAGTGTTTGGAAAATAATATCAATACTATAGATACGGCAGAAATTTATGGAGACTACCATGTCGAGGAAGCTGTGGGTAATACTTTGAAGTCTGACCCAGAGCTACTCAACCGGTTCAAGATTGTTACGAAAGCGGGGATAAATGTTCCTTCGAGAGAAAAGTCCCATGCGTCGATTCCACAGTACGACTCGTCGAGCAAAAACCTTGTTCATTGTGCGGAAAAATCTCTCCGATTGTTGGGGATCGACACGATCGATCTTTTTCTGGTGCACCGGCCTGATTGGTTGACCCATCCTGAGGATACTGCTCGTGGGTTGCAGCAACTTATCGATGAAGGAAAAGTTAGAAATGTCGGTGTATCCAATTATACGATATATCAATTTGAAACTTTGGACCAGCTGATGGATGGAAAGCTCGCAACTAATCAGGTTGAGTTTAGCCCGCTATGTATGGATCCTCTCTATGATGGGTCTTTTGACCAGTGTCTGCAAAAAAAGGTGCGCCCCATGGCATGGTCACCTCTAGGGGGAGGGGCCCTTTTTAGCGGAAAAGGTGGAGCCGAGAAGCGATTAAGGGATAAATTGACCAGCCTATCGCCAAAATATGGAGAGGCTCCTCTGGACGCGTTGGTCTATGCGTGGGTCTTAGCGGTTCCCGCTAACCCAACTGTTATCCTTGGAACGAACAAAATCGACCGGATTACCAGCGGCACCAAAGGAGGCGCGATCCAATTAGAGCGCGAGGACTGGTACGCGATCTGGGAGGCAGCTAAAGGCCAGTCGGTACCGTGATTGCAGAGCAGGTTTTATTTCTGGTTTTTAAGAGTTTTGGCGTCGGGTTCAGGGTTCGCCAGTCCGGCGAGTCGTAGCTCGGGTCCCACATCCCACACCATCCCCAAACCTTAGCTCGACCTCTTCGGTTCGACGGGCCTTCGAAGCCATGCCTTTAGGAATTCCCAATGGAAAAATGATCTAGGTGTGTCATTTAGAGGTAAGGTTGATGTCCTTTGAGGATTGATTCGACGGTTGGAAACCTTAGGTTTAGGTTATGTTAAGGTTTCGTTCCCTCACCATTTCGTTAACAGTATTTCTTATCCTTGGGTTCCTTGCTTCCCTCTCAAGAGCTCAGTCCGATCGGCCCAATATCCTCTTCGCCATTGCGGATGATTGGGGCTGGCCGCATACGAGTGCATACGGGGACAGTGTTGTCAAAACGCCCACTTTCGATAGTATAGCAACGAATGGCGTTTTATTTACCAACGCCTTTGTTTCCTCACCCTCGTGCACTCCCTCACGGAATGCGATTCTCACGGGCCAGTATCATTGGCGTTTAAAAGAGGGGGGCAATCTTTGGAGTAATTATCCGGAAGGTTTTCCCACTTACGCTCAAGCTCTGAAAGAGGCGGGCTACTTTGTCGGGTCATATCGAAAGGCGTTCGGCCCTGGATCCGATCATGGAAAAGAAGTGGCTGGCAAGAAGTTCCAGGGCTTGGACCAGTTTCTTAAAGAACGTCCCAAGGACCAGCCCTTCTGTTTCTGGTTTGGAACCTCAGATCCCCATCGGTCTTACAAATGGCAATCTGGGTTGCGCTCGGGCATGAAATTGGAAGACGTAGAGGTGCCGCCGTTCTATCCTGACTCGGAAACGATCCGCACTGACATTCTAGACTATTATTATGAGGTGCAGCGTTTTGACCGTCAGGTCGGAGAAGCCCTGTCCTTGCTAGAGGAAAAAGGGGAATTGGAAAATACGATTGTGGTGATGACCGGTGATCATGGCTGGCCCTTTCCACGCGGAAAATCGAATTTGTATGACTATGGGGCCCGGGTTCCTCTAGCTGTGAAGTGGCATAAGTCTATTCCTGAAAACCGAGTTGTGAGCGACTTTGTTAGCACCACGGATCTAGCACCAACCTTTTTGGAAGCGGCTGGATTAAGGGCGTTGAAAGGAACAACGGGTCGATCTCTGCTTTCAATGTTGAAGTCTGGCAAACAGGGTCGCGTTGAGACAGATCGGGATTTTGTTTTAACGGGAAAAGAGCGGCATACACTAGCTCAGATGGACCACCCGGGTGGTACGCCCATGCGAGCGATCCGCACGGATGATTTTTTATACATCCATAATTTCAAACCCGAGCGGTGGCCCGCGGGCCACCCCGATGGCAGCTACAACGGCCCCATATTTATGGACATTGATACGAGCCCGACCAAGTCCTACATCATAGACAACAAGGATGATCCTGATATGGAGATTTACTATCAACTATCGTGTGGTTTGCGGCCGGCCGACGAACTATACGATATTCGTCTCGATCCTTATCAAATCCACAATGTAGCAGGTCGTCCTGAATACGCGGATACGATGAAGCGTTTGAAATCACAGCTTTTCAAAGAGCTCAAGAAATCAGAAGACCCACGAGTGCTCGGTGGGGGTGATGCGTTCGATAGTTATGAGTATCTCGGTCGATTGAAACGTCAAGTGGAGTAGATAAGGTGTTTAAACAGGGATGACACGGGTATCACAGGTTATAACATTTTGAATTAACCTATTGGTACTCGCTAAATCCCATAACGAGTATGACGGCTGCGAACAGCACGAACCACCGAAAGAAAAGTTAAGTCGGTCTGTCAGATTCTTATTCATTGTTTAACTCCTTGCCGCTTAATCAATCGATGTGCCAGCGACTGCGAGTTCAACCGAATAGAGCGAGGTGTCTCCTGCGACGTATAGGGTTTTTCTGTCGGGTCCGCCAAAACAGCAGTTGGCGCACCTGAGTTCGGGGATCAGAATCTTGCCGAGGAGTGCCGCATCTGGCGAGAAACACTGGATTCCATCGCCCGCACTAGTCCAGATGTTGCCTTGAACATCGCAGCGGAATCCGTCGGATAAACCGGGTGAAAGTTTTATAAATTCTCTTTGATTTTGGATACGAGTGCCGCAGTCTTTCAAATCGAATAGAGAAATATTCCCAGGTAATCCAGTATCCGATACGTAAAGTCTCGATTCATCTGGAGAGAAGGCGAGCCCGTTTGGGCGGTCCATCGAGTTGGCGACGATGCTTAGATCGCTCGACTCTGGATCGAGCCGATAAACAAAATTGCCCTCCAGTTCGGGATCCCGTTTTTCGCCCTCCCGATTAGACAAAATTCCATAAGGCGGGTCCGTGAACCAGATAGTTCCGTCGGACTTAACGACGACGTCGTTAGGCGAGTTGAGCCGCTTCCCTTTGTAGCGGTCGACTAGGATTGTGATAGATCCATCGTGTTCGGTTCTGGATACGCAATGGGTAAGATGGGTGGCGGTGATAAGGCGACCCTCTCGATCGATTGTGTTTCCGTTAGTGAAGTTCGATGGTTCCCGAAAGACCGTCGTCTCGCTGGATTCTGGATCGAATTGGAGCATGCGATTGTTAGGGATGTCCGACCATACGATAATGTTTTGTTGGGGAAGATAGACAGCTCCCTCCGACCACTCGGCTCCTTTCCAATGTCGACGAACTTCGGGCACTTCGGAAACGAGTTCGCGAAAGCATTCGTCGACTACTTCAATTCCAGATTGAAGTTGCTCCTCATTGGGAAGCTCGTGTTCAGGAAATATTTTTGGGATAGCGAACATAGTAGCGGCATAGAGCATTCAATATTTGGGACAAGTCGGAATGTGCGATCTAAGGGCTTTGGGCACTCTCTTAGAGGAAGATCCGGTTCGCCGGGTTGCCCTCTACGCCACGTAAGTTGGCTTGCCAGAAACGATGGGTTTTGTAGAAAAGATAATCAGTGAAGCGAGAGATATGAGGAAATTTAGAATTGTCACCTTAATCATAGTGCAGGGGCTTTCTCCCGTACTAAGCCTTTCAATATTGGTAGCCAAGCAGCCCAACGTGCTGTTTATCGCGATTGATGACATGAATGACTGGATTGGCCCGTTGGGAGGAATGGATATCGCTAAAACGCCAAATCTGGACCGATTGGCCGCGGAGTCCGCCACATTTACTAACGCTCACTGTGCATCGCCTGCATGTGCGGCTTCTCGGCTGGCCATCATGTCAGGAGTGCAACCCTCGAAGACAGGAGTAATGCAAAATGTTTGGTATGATGGGCCTGAATGGCGCGAAATACCGATGCTGAAGGACATCGAGACCGTAGAGCAGTTTTTCAAGAACCGCGGATATGAAAATTTGGCTGGCGGAAAGATATACCATTCGTTGGCTCCACCGTGGCTAACGTCGAATCAAGCTGACCCTGATGGATGGGACTTTTACTATCCCAGTCTTGCTGTGCCGATGCCCTACCAGATGAGCGCCCCGGAAAAGGCGATTAACCCAGACTTATGGAAGGGGGGACGACACAAGTGGTTTACGTGGGGTCCCATTCAGGTCCGAGACGAGAAAATGTCCGACCACCAAACTGTGAGTTGGGTCCGCTATGAGCTGATGCGGAAACGAGACAAGCCACTTTATCTGGCTTGTGGGATTTTTCGTCCTCACATGCCATGGGAAGTGCCGCAAAAGTATTTCGACCTGTATCCAATCGAGGATATACCGGATTTGGAGATTGAGGAAAACGACTTACAAGATGCCCTTGTTCACACGCGTCGTGGCTGGCACAAGTTCGTTCTGGAAAACCAGCAGTGGAAACACGTGGTTCAAGCATACCTGGCTTCGATAAGTTTCGCGGATGCCCAGATAGGGAGGCTGCTGAAAGCCCTTGATGAGTCGGGGAAAGCTGATGAGACGATCGTCGTTCTATGGTCGGATCACGGAATGCACATTGGCGAAAAGGAAAACTGGGAGAAGTTCACCCTTTGGGAGGAATCTACTCGTGTGCCCCTCTTTGTTCGAGCACCGGGAGTGAGCAAGCCGGGATCAGTGGTTACCCAACCCGTCAGTTTGTTGGATGTGTATCCTAGTTTAGTCGATCTGGCGGGTTATGATATCCCCGAGCATTGTGATGGGGTCAGCGTAGTCCCCTTGTTGAGGAACCCCCTTTCAAAAAGAAAGCACAGTGCCTTGACCAGTTTCACGTTTCCTCGAAATGTAACGGGTCATGCCCTCCGAGGGGAGCGGTACCGTTATATTTATTATGAGTGGAATAGCCTCGAGGAATTATATGACCATAGAAATGATAAAGGGGAATACACGAATCTTGCCTACGATCCGAAGTACGTGAAAATAGTGAGGCAATTTCGAGAAGAGCTTGTCGCCCGGGTTGATCGGGTGAAATTCGAGGAAATTGAAAAAGCACCTGATGGATACACACTTTCAGGAAATCGTATCTTAGCGGACGACTTCGTACCCATAGCGAAAGTTCTATTGCCTCCCGAGCGTCCGAAAGTTTCGGGGATTCGATAAGTTTCTCCGAGAGTCTTTGAAATATTGGACAGCTTCAAAGGCCGAGCTGCTTTTCCAAAAGTGGAATCGTTTTTCGCCATTAGGATTCGTTTGGGCTCGCTTTATAGATGTTGGTCGCCCGATTGTCGTTTGGGGTTGCGAGTGTTTCCCGAACCAGTGATAAGTGCTGAGAACGGGTCGGGTGATGATTGTCACGGAGCGTTTGGTGATGTACATCTTGATGATCGGAATTCGGATTACGCCGTTTTGCGATTAAGTAGACGAGTGGGTACATGAAAAGCTATCCCGTCATAAGCCTTGTCCTTAGTATAGCGTTAGCCCCGTTCTTGTCTTCCCAAAACTTACTCTCTACGTTAAAGCGATTCAATTTGTCTTCTAAGCAATTTACTGGGGTAAAAGGTATAAAGACCGATCGGTTTGCAAAACTGGGTTTCCGACAAGAAGAAATTTCATCGAACTCATTAAGATGACACGTGTTAAAGGTTTCCTGGATCATCCTTTGTTTTTTTCTCTGGCAAGGGCTGAAAACGACTATTTTGTCTTCAACAACCTGTTCGAACGGAAGGAGAGTAGTGCTTTGATAGTCCAGGACGGGTGGAAGCTCATAGAGATCGATCGAAAGAAAAACCATTTCCAGCTCTACAATATCCATGACGACAACGAAGAGCGAATCGAGCTTTCCTATCAGTATCCAGAAATTACTTCTCGTTTGAAAGCAGCTATCAACCGGGAGCTAGATTCGGCTCGTTCCGATTTGTAATCAGATTCTCACAAAAGCAGTGACTTCCATTTCAAATTACCGCCTCGGAGATAGGCTAATTTAGGCGAATATCCAAACAACTTGTTGGGAGCTTCCATTTGGATGCAGTATGGACATGAGGCTTCGCAAAACGAAGCCCAGTCAAGGTCGTGTGAACTCGACAAGAGATTTCTCACCGCTGTATCGACATTTTGTTTTGAAATGGCCTAGTCAATGAGATAAGCGGTTGGAATGGTAAAGTATGCTATTTTAGTGTTGATCTGCCTACTGGCGGTAAACGCGAAGGCGGAACAGCGCAACTTTGTGTTTTTCCTCGTGGATGATCTTGGTTTCGGAGACTTGGGGTACAATGGCAGTGAGTTTTATGAAACGCCGCACATTGACGCCTTAGCTGCTTCCGGGATGCGATTTGATAATGGATATGCGGCCTGCCAGGTATGCAGTCCCTCCCGAGCCAGTATTATGACAGGCAAGGCACCGCCCCGACATGGCATTACTGATTGGATTGGAGCGAAGACGGGGATGGATTGGCAAAGGGATGACCTCGTACTGCCAGCGGAGTATGTCTGGAACCTTCCTCATGAAGACATTACCGTTGCTGAGGCCCTCCGGGATGGGGGTTACACGACGTTTTACGCCGGGAAGTGGCATATCGGTACCAAGGGATCGTGGCCTGAGGATCACGGCTTCATGATCAATAAAGGAGGTTGGGACAAGGGCTCCCCAATGGGTGGCTATTTCGCTCCATGGGACAATCCGAGATTGGAAAGCGGGCCTGATGGAGAGCTCCTTACGCTGCGTTTGGCCAATGAAACAGCGTCATTTATTGAGTCGAGTCGGGACGAGCCGTTTTTAGCCTATCTCTCTTTCTATACGGTTCACGGACCCATCCAAACCACGGAAGCGCTCCGCAATAAGTACGTCGAAAAGGCAAAAAAAATGGGCCTTACCGGAAACGATACTCGCTTTAAGTTCGATCGTCGGCTTCCCGTGCGTCAGGTGCAGGACAACCCAATTTATGCGGGAATGATGGAATCGCTTGATACGGCGGTGGGTATTGTAATGGCGAAGTTGAAGGAGACGGGGCTTGATAAGAATACGGTCGTCATTTTTACCTCCGATAATGGGGGAGTAACAACGGGTGACGCCTATTCAACGAGCCTTTTGCCCTTTCGCGGGGGCAAAGGAAGGCAATGGGAAGGAGGTATTCGCGAACCTTATATTATTCATGTTCCGGGTCTGACAAAGCCAGGCGCCTCCTCGGATGTACTTGCTATTGGGATGGACTTCTATCCCACCATGTTGGAGTTAGCCGGTTTGCCGCTCAGGCCCGAGCAACACGTTGATGGGGTAAGCTTGGTTCCTGTGCTGAGCGGAAAGAACATTCCCGAGCGGGCTCTCTATTGGCATTATCCGCATTACGGAAACCAGGGAGGGGAGCCGTCATCGATCATTCGTTCGCAAGAGTGGAAGCTAATCTACTACCATGAAGATGGCCGGGTTGAGCTGTATAATCTCATAAATGATATGGGTGAGGTCAATAATGTTGCTGCCGCGTATCCAGAAAAAGTCAGCGAAATGCAAAAACGACTAAATCACTGGTTGGCGGATACGGGAGCGAGATTTCCCGCCCGTGATCCTCGTTACAGTAAGGAGCGGTTCGACCGGAAGATCGAGAATACCCGAACAGCAAAGATGGAGGCGCTCGAACAGCAGCATGCTGAGTTTCTCGATCCTGAATGGGAGCCGGCAGGCAATGCTCGGTGGTGGGGTAGTGCAGAAGATTAGGACTCGTAAGGGGTCCGTTAAAACGCGGACGACTAATATTTTGTATTAATAAAAAAGCATACGAAATTTCAATGAACGGTCTTGTTAGAAATATTAGAAGTTTTCGAAAAAAGATTGCATGAAAAAATATTTTCTTAGCTTATCCTTCGTTGCCTTAGCGGCCACCTTCGCTTTCTTGTACTTTAACATGGGCGAACAGATGAGTGAGTCTGGAGGTACCTCACTAAATCCGGACGATGAAGAGAGTGTTATTAGTTCTTTATTATGGGGCTTGCGTATTGCTTGCCAACGTACGGTGCTGATGGTCTCAAAGTGGATTATGCTATTGGGTTACCTGGCCCTTTCGATTCCATGCCTCCCGTTTCTTCTTGCGGAGCACTGCTTTAAAAATTCTCAGACTGTATTTTAGCCTGCGATACGCGGTGTAAGCTCGAGCAGCTCAGTTCGAGGACGCCGATTACGATATGATCTAGAAACTAGAGTATTCGTGCTTTGGCTTTTCGCAATGGCAGGGCTCGACGGGCCAATATTTGAGTCCTATCTGCGTGATCATCCCAACACTGACCTCGGCCTTAGCGTTTCGATGGTCCGGTGAGCCCTGCAACCTACCAGAGAGTCTAAACAAGCGGGCTGATGGAACCTGCTGGGAGCAGATCTTTCGCACCCACTTCTGTATAGATAATCGACTTGCCAATGGAAAAATGCACTAGTTATCGGGTTCGGGAGTTTGCTTTTCCGCTTTGCCAACGACGATCTCGACTAAGTTGGGCTCGATGCTTTCCAGTTCTAGATTTTTGGGAAAAGACATCTGGCCCAGTCCCAGCCGCACTCTTTGGGGGCCTTTTTCGGGTTTCAAAGGTACACTGATTTCGATCTGGTTCTGTCGGATGAAGTAGAATGATCGGCGTACGCCGCGAAAGGTAACGTCGACGTTCTGAGGGAGCACTGCGTCAACTTTGAGCTCAGCCGGTAGATCACTGTATTCAATTGGTATTGACAAGGTTCGATAGGCGGTTTTTGAACCATTGACGAGAACGAACCAAAGGGCGACTGAAAGGGAAAGAGCGATTAGCTTATCACGCCAATTCTTCTGAAAGGGGTGCTCCCATTCTTTCGGATCGTTGTTAGGGTTGATGTCCCGATAGAATTCCTCCAAAATATGTGCCAGCTGCTCGGGTTTGTGAATCTCGGATAGTTCTCCGTTCCGAGTTATGGAAATAGTGCCTCTTTCTTCTGATACCACGACACACAAGGCATCGCATAGTTCAGTCAGTCCCAGTGCCGCTGCGTGGCGTGTGCCTCGGTTGCCAAGCTTTTTCATATTCTTGGAAAGGGGTAGTTGCACCGAGAATTTTGAGATTAGATTTTCTTTCACAACCACAGCCCCATCGTGCCCGATAGAATGGGAGTCAAATAGGCTTTTTAAGAGAGCCTCGCTCAATCTGCCACCGCACTCTTGTCCGCCTTCAAGGTGACGAACCATCATGTCGTTGCCACGAATTACGACCAAAGCGCCGGTACGGTCTCTGGCTAGATCGGTCAAAGTGCGAACGAGTATTTCGACTTCCTCCCGTGCGAGGCGAACCATCTCTTTTCTGAGGATTCTTCGATTTAGACTCCAAACCGCAATGCGCTCGAAGAAGTATCGTAGTTCCCCTTGGAAAATAACGACGAGGGCGATTAGGATAACCGCAAAGAATTGCTCAAATATAGCTGCCGTCAGATTGAGACTAAACTGGCGGGCTAAAAGATAGACGCCTGCCACGATTAGTATACCTGTCAGGACGAATGCGGCTCGTGTGCGCTTGGACCATACCAACAGGGTGTAAATCAGCAGCGTCATGAAAATGATATCGAGAAAACCGGAAAACCCGATTTCTTTAAATGGAAGTAGAAGACTTTGTAGCATGGAAATTTAAGTTTTGGATACTACCTGTTTAAATAGGTAGCAGTTGGCTTCCCTCTCTGGAAAGCTTAGTCGTTTGTAGAGCCGCTTTGTAATGGTTTCCTCGGCATATTCCCATTCTTCGGGTGAAGCGTTTTCTCCCACTTCAAAACTGCCTCCTGCTGTGACTCTGTTTTCTCCTGTATTGCCACGATTGTCGAAAATATCGCACAGAATATTTCCCGCATTTGTTTTGGTTTGGTCCAGTCTGAGCGGAACATTAAGCCTACCCCTGAATCTTCGCTTGTAGAGCGACCTCCGCCTGCGGCGGCAGGTTAGGAGAAAGTCAGCGACCTGATAGACAAGATCAGGATTTTTCACTTCGGCGAGATGAGTGGAGACAAGACCTTTGTTGGCAATCGCTTTTTGAAGTCCTGATCGAAGCGCTGTAAAAAACCGTCGTGACCTGAATGGGTTTCGATTATGAGCCAGGGCTTTCATGTCGAATTGGGGATCAATTTGAGATATGTTTGGATGATATCGGGCCGATTGGCTCGAGACAGGTTCATGGTATCGGAAATAATGATGTAGGCCAGTGCCTTAGCCAAGGCGGTAGGAACTTCTAGTTTCAACTGGACTAGCTCTTTGGCGACGATCACCACGCACTGGGCGGTCGGCTTGGTCTCGAAATATTGTTGATTGGTTGTAAGAGTCGCTCGCTGGTCTCCCGGAAAGGAATTGTTTCCATTGGTGGGATTAGCTGATAAGACGAATCTGGCTGTTTCGCAGTTTTTGATAAAAGCACGTCGTTCAGTCCTATTCTTCATGGAGCGAAGGTAGCTGATTCGATTTGCGCTTCTGCGGCAAAGCAAAAATCACAATGTTGGGGTAATACATCGGATCTCTCGATCGCTCGCCAACTTACTTGACCGCGTCCCTGCATTTGTTGGTATCCATTCCGAATGCGGTTATCATCGAAGGTGGTAATATTCATGATGCGACCAATGTACCTCTGTCTCGAAACAATGTGTTTTTGAAGAAACCAATTGAGTTTAATCCTGAAAATGCCTTCGTGCCCGAGGGCCTAGGATTGGGCATTGAGTTTGATGAAAAGCAATTAAAGAAAGTGATTGATGGCTAGCTTTTGTCTGTGCGATCAGTAGAAAATAATAACAAACTGGAATCAGAGTTTTTATGGCATCAAAATTATCAGGAATTCTTCCCGTGCTCCCAACTCCCTTTGGTCAACATGGTGAAGTAGATTTAGAAACTATGGATCAAATCGCTCAATTCTGTATCGACGCGGGTGCTAGCGCTTTGGTTTTTCCGGGAGTGGCGAGTGAGTTTGACCACCTGTCCGCCGAGGAGCGACTTTCACTTCTAGAGGTCGTTTGCCGGGTGGCCCACGGCAAGGTTCCGGTTGTAAGCGGAGGCGGTAAGGGAACGCCGGAAGAGATTGGCAGTAACATCTCAAAGGCAAAGGCGATGGGTGCCATTGTAGCGATGGTCCTGATACCGAATCAATTTCAGAACGATGAAGAAGGCGCTTCGCAATTCATGAGGTCGGTAATCGAAAATGCACCGGGAGTGGATATCATCCTGCAAAATGCACCCGTTCCCATCGGGGCAGGATTGGATTCAGATATATTGGCCCGTATCGTTAAAGCCTCGCTGGCGATACGGTATGTAAAAGAAGAGGCTTTGCCATCGGGTCCGCGTATCAGCGGTTTGAAGGAATCCGCACCCGGTCACTTAATTGGCGTTATTGGTGGAGGTGGAGCCCGTTACCTGATAGACGAGATGAATCGAGGAGCGATCGCGGCCATGCCTGCGGCGGAGATAACGGACATCCACGTCGATATGTGGAATGCCTATCAGTCCGGTAATGTGGCCAAGGCTCGTGACCTCTACATGAGAGTGTTGCCCTTATTGGTGATTCAGACAATTTACCGAATGCGCTTGACTAAATATATTTTGAAAAAGCGCGGTGTTTGCAAGAACTCGAAGGTTCGGGCACCGTTGGCAAGGTTTGACTCCTACGATGAGGCGGAACTTTCCACCCAGTTGGAAAGCCTCGCGGGCGTAATGAAACTGGCCCCCTCCAAAACCGCCGCCGCATGAGTCGAATCGCCAAGGTAGAGTCCTATATTTTAACCGTTCCAAGGGACGAGCCCTACCTTGGCGCTTTGCGTACAGGAGAGGAGCCGAACAGGCGTGGATACTTTGTGCGGAAGGGAAACAAGACTGTCTACCCTACGGTTGATCGATCGGTTTTGGTTCGGGTTGAAACTGAGGATGGTGTTGTGGGCTGGGGTGAGACTTATGGAATCGTAGCTCCGAAGGCGACTACGGCCATTGTTGAAGATCTTTTGGCGGAGTTTGTGATTGGCCGTGACCCCTTCGATGCCAGCGAAATTCATGATGATCTTTACAACCTGATGCGTGTACGCGGCTATGGGGGCGGGTTTTACCTGGACGCTTTGGGGGCAGTCGACATCGCTCTTTGGGATGCCTCGGGACGGACTGTAGGAAAGCCGATATACGAATTGCTCGGTGGCCGAAAACAGGAGAAAGTCCCCGGATATGTATCCGGCCTACCGAAGCGTACCCTTGAAGAACGGGCTGCCTTTGCGAAGGAATGGCAAGATCGGGGGTTTGACAAATTTAAGTTTGCCGCTCCGGTAGCAGACGAGGGTATTGTGCGCGAAATAGAAGAATTGAGAGAGGTTTTAGGGAGCGAAGCCAGTATTTCCTGCGACATGCATTGGGCGCACACGCCTGATAGTGCGATTGCGGCAATTAAGGAAATGGAGCCATACGGATTGTGGTTTGCAGAGGCGCCGATTGCTACCGAGGACGTCAAAGGTTTAGGAAAAGTTGCTCATTTGGTGGATACTCCAATTGGAGCAGGAGAAGAATGGCGAACCCTCTACGAGGCTCGGTTGCGCTACGATGCGAATGCCGTTCATATCGTACAGCCAGAAATGGGCCATACTGGGATAACGGAATTTGTGCGTATCTCTAAAGTGGCCCACGAACGTGGTATTCAAATATTACCGCATGCTACTATCGGTTCGGGAATTTTTCTCGCCGCCAGCTTGCAGGCTAGTTTTGCCCTAGAGGGTATTATTGGGCATGAGTACCAACATTCGATTGTAGAGCGTAACCATAATTTAATTACAAAAGGAATTGGGTGTTCCGATGGACTCTACTTCCTGAGCGATACGGGTGGTCTGGGCATTGAACCCACCGAAGAGATGATTTCCCGTCTGGAGAGACAGCACGCATAACCCTGCGATAGAAAGGTATTATGAAAGGAATCGATTACATCGTAATCATTATTTATGCCCTCGGCATTATCGGAGCGGGCATGGTCTTTTCCGGAAAGATGAAAAACTCCAAGGATATGTTTGTGGCCGGAGGGCAGTCTCCTTGGTGGGTTTCAGGGCTTTCAGCATTCATGACCATGTTTTCTGCGGGCACGTTTGTGGTTTGGGGTGGCATTGCCTACCAGTATGGTGCTGTAGCGATTGCTATCAACTTGTGCTACGGCGTCTCCGCCCTTCTCGTTGGTTGGCTTTTGGCTGGCGTTTGGAGGCGGGCAGGCGTTGACTCAGCAGCGGAGTTTCTCCGGCTGCGCTACGGGGGCTCAATCGTACAGTTCTATACCTGGTTTAAAGGATCTTTGACGCTATTCAGCACGGGAGGGGCTGTTTACGCCTTGTCTAAGATCGCGACCGCTCTGATGCCAATGCCGGCCGGTCACTTCCTGGCTGATCCAGCTACGGGACATCTTTCGGTGCCTTTTACGTCGATAACTTTATGTACCATTGTGATTGTGATCGCCATCGCGGGAGGTCTCTGGGCAGTCCTCGTGACCGATGTATTGCAATTTGTAATACTCACCGTCTCGGTGGTGTTTGTTGTCCCCCTCATACTGATCGAAGTAGGGGGCTGGGGCTCTTTCGTGGCGGCTGCTCCTGAAGGTTTTCTAAAACCGGTTGCTGCGGACCTTTCGGTCTGGTTTCTAATTGGGTGGATGATTGTGAACTTCTTCGTCTTTGCCGCGGACTGGTCGTTTGTGCAGCGCTGGGTCTGCGTGCCTACCGCGAAAGATGCCAAAAAAGCAGCTTACCTAATTGGCGGACTCTATCTGGTAAGCCCCATATTCTGGATGCTTCCGCCACTGCTCTATCGTGTGATAAACAAGGATGCGGATACTGAACAGGCATACATTCTTGCCTGCCAATACGTGCTACCAGCTGGGATGATGGGTCTCATGGTTGCGGCAATGGCATCGGCTACTGCTAGTATGGCGACGACTAGATTGAACGTATTCGCGGGTGCCTTCACGGAAGCCTATCAAAACCTTACTTCCAAGTCGTTATCCGACAAGCAACTTGTCACAACAGGTCGTGCAATAACGCTTGTGCTTGGACTAGTTGTGGTAGGGGGAGCTCTACTGATACCGAGATATGGATACACGAAGTTTGTCGTGGATATCAATACTCTACTCTACGTACCCTTGTTTCTCCCTTCTGTTTGGGGATTGTTTTCCAAAAAAATTGGTCTAACCGCGGTTTGGGTGACCACGATCGCGGGTTTTGTGACTGCCTATCTAGTGAAGTTTGCCCTGGCCAACGGTGGATTCCTGACGGAGGTCGCATTGCTGGAGCCAATTTTCAGCTGGATTGCGGAGAACTCAAGAACCGCTGATATGTTGGGAGGAATTGCCACGCCATTCCTGATACTGGCGGTGTTGGAATTGGTAGGAAGGCAAGAAAATCCCGGCTGGGCGCGGATAATTAAGCTCAGGAGAGACTTTCACGAGAGGCCCGTTCTGCAAGCGTACACGCTTCCCGGTAAAATGGTCGCGATTGCCCTAGTCGCGATCGGGATTCTAATGACGGGTCTGACTTTTGTTGATCGCAAGGAAGCCGGTGTGCTGATTGCTTTGGCCTTAGTGCTATTTGCAATCGCGGGTGTGCTCTTTGTTTTCCTAAAGAAGGCAGATAGAGAGAACGAGGCTAATGGTTAGCGGCCTAACACCCTTAGATCCATCACTTTAACTATCAAAATAGCCTTTTCAGCATCGAATGCACCACGATCCTTGTAAGGATAGTATTCATTTGGACAGCAGAGTAATTAGCGACTACGGCCCACGGAAGAGCGGTTCATCCAATGTACAATTTGGTGGAGGTCATGAGAGAAAAGCGTCTACTCACTACCGTTCAGGCGCGGAATCTAACGTTTATGGCTAATGAGGAGCTATATGATATTGAGAACGATTCGTTTCAAATGGTCGACACATTCGGAAACGAGATGTACCAAGGAATTATCGAGAGCTCCAACAAAGTCTAGCCGACTAGATTGAATCGAGAGAAGAGAGACCGGCCATTACCGAATACTTCTCGAACTATGGTAAGACTTCTACGAAGGATTTAAAAAAGTATGGGGCAGCCACCGATAAGTTGCAGGAGGATTACGAGCGTATGCGGAAATATGTGGGGTCTTATTTCGAATGATGTGCGTAAGTGTAATTGTAGAATAAGCCGGGATTCAGGCTTTTAAAGTCCCGGATTCCGCGTCATTAAATAATTTGTTATTGGTTGATCTCCGAGCACCACACTCTATCTCTATGTTTAGGCTGTTAGAGATTGCCCGGTACCTATGATTTTAAGACAGTGACATGAAACGCGATTTACACAGTAATGGGAATCGATCGATGCCACTTTCCGAATGTTACAAAAAGTGAAGACCAAAGCCAGTTTATCAATGATCAATCCACGCAGAAATTTCATCACAAGCAGCTTGCTTGGAGCAGGGGCTCTCATCTTAGGCCAGGAAACGATATTTGGAAGTATTCACTCTGATATTAAGATCACCAAGATAAGCCACTATCGGGATCCCGAATACCTGAAGCCGACGTTTGCTCAGGCAAGAGACATCGTGGTCGTCGAGACAAATGCGGGAATAACAGGGATTGGGGAAGGCGGCTCGAAGGAGATGATCCAGAATTGTGCCGAGATGCTAATCGGGGAGGACCCTTTTCGGATAGAGCATTTATGGCAGAAGGTGTATCGGCAGTACTTTTATCCGTCCGGCAGAGAACGGCTTCATGCGATGGGAGGGCTAGACATGGCTTTGTGGGATATCAAGGGGAAGTACTTTAAAACTCCTATATACGAGTTGCTGGGCGGTCTTACTCGAAACTACCTACCCTGTTACTCGACCGGATTTCCAGATCAAGGCTCGGTCAAGGAAACCGCGCGGGCCTGTATAGACGCCGGATTTTATGCCTATCGGGTAGGTACCGTTTCCGATGGAAAAGTATTCGATTCGCACAAGTTTCTCGACCAGAACTACCGTTTCTACGAGCAAGTGAGAGAAGGTGTCGGTGAGAAGGGTCAATGGTGTACGGATTTTCATACCCGTTTCGACACGGCAGAGGCGGTCACTATGGCTCGTATGATCGAGCCGTTGAAACCGCTGTTTGTAGAGGATTTGATTCGTTCCGAAAACCCAGGAGTCTACCGAGCGCTTAGAGATCGGATCAATGTCCCCATCGCGGTAGGCGAGCATTTTGGCGATCGATGGGACATTAACGAACTGATTGAGGAGAACCTGATCGACCACTCCCGAGTGACGCTGCCAAACGTGGGGGGCATTACGGAGATGAAGAAGATCGCGGCGCTTTGCGAAACGCATTATGTCGGAATGATTCCACACTTTACGGGACCAATTTCTACAGCGGCCTTGGTGCATGTGCTGGCATCGTCTTCGGGCTTTGTCATGACCGAGTTAACCAAAGACGGTCCTCCGGAAATCTCCTATCTCAATGACGACTATCTGTCCTTTAAGAATGGGAAGCTGTATCCAAATGAAAAGCCAGGCTTAGGGATAGAGTTCAAAGCTGAGAAGATCGAATTGGTAAATGTGATCACGAAGGGATCGGACTACGACCACCCTGTTTTCGAGAGAGGGGATGGCTCCATTACCAATTGGTGAGTGCTGAAGGTTTTTGTAACGATCGAATGCAAAACATTGGAAACGAGGCGACTAGCGGTGATTGCAATTCATTGCAGGAGCGGCTTCCGTAAGCCCTCGTTAGTGTTTGCGAAGGATGGAATGCCGCGATATTCTTCTTGAAATGAGATTGCTCGTCTCAGGCACCGGAGGAAAAGTCTGAGCGGCTTTGAATCTCATAGCTTTTACCTGTTTCCGAATTGAGATTTAAGCTCACCTTACTAGCAGAATTGAGGTCGACGGAAAGAACCTGGGCGTTCGAAGCGAAGATGGTAGTGATCACGAAGAGTGAAATGAGAGCGAGTGTGCAGGTCATGCTAACGTTGGATTGTTGATAGGAAATTCGATTGTTCCGATTTGATTCGTAGGGTTCGTGAGTAAATTTGAACTCAACTAAAATCTTTCACCGACCTGTTTTTTTCTTTGCTAAATCTTTTTTTGAGGGCGGATAATCGAAAAGTTTTACCGTGCAGGCCTTGCCTAAAGTTTGTACGTGTTTATTTCTACAATGAGGCCAGACATGAAGATGAACCGTAAGGGCGACAATTCTCTCAGGGCTTGGTTATTACGGTGGGTTCCTGCGTTGTTACTGTTTGCTGCGATTTGTCGGACCATTCACATATTATTGTTTGAGACCTACAGTACAGTTTAGCTATGTTGCAAAATACCAATCAGGATAAAACGAATTCGTTAACCGAAGCGATGGAGTTTGCCGATCTTTGTGCCGAAGAACTTGCACAAAAATCAACGACAGATTGGGATGAAAGACGGAAAGAGATAGAAGCATCATTTCAAAAATTTGGAATGTGTCCGCTTAGCCTTGAAGAACTAGAGCACGGTGCTCGGGTTGCTTGGCGTAATAATGCTCGCTGTATTGGTCGGCTCTTTTGGTCTTCGCTTAAAGTGCGCGATCGTAGAGATTTGGATAAACCGGAACTTGTGGCTGCGGATTTGATCGAGCATATTCGTCTTGCGACGAACGAAGGTAAAATCCAGCCTCTATTAACTGTATACGCTCCAGCAGATACAAAAGGTCCACGCCTAAGAATATGGAACCATCAGCTATTTGGATATGCAGGATACGGAAAGCAAGCAGATGGCAGCTATTTAGGAGATCCTAAAAATGAGATTTTTACTACAAAAGCTCTAGAACTCGGATGGCAACCAGCTCGCACGAATTTTGATCTACTACCGTGGATTATTCAAAAGCGTGGTGAACAGCCATGCTTGTTTGACTCTCCAGTAGCCGATTGCCTAGAAGTTCCACTAAGGCACCCAAGATTGGAGTGGTTCTCTCTGTTGGGGCTTCGGTGGTATAGTGTTCCTATTTTATCAGATATGAAATTACGCATAGGAGGCATGGACTTTCCTGCTGCGCCATTTAACGGTTGGTATATGGGGACCGAGATTGGTTCTCGCGATTTAGGAGATACGGGCCGCTACAATATACTACCTGAATTGGCTGAGCGAATGGGTCTCTTAAGCCCTAAGAAAGATCGTTTATGGAAGGATCGTGCGCTCGTGGAACTCAACGAAGCGGTCCTTCATTCATTTTCTGTCGATGGTGTTCGTATCGTGGACCATCACCGTGCTTCTTCAGAGTTTATGCGTTTTGTGTCGATGGAGCAACAGCAGGGCCGTTTGGTTTCTGGAAATTGGAGCTGGTTAGTTCCTCCAATGTCTAGTTCTGCCACGGAAGTATTTCATCATAATTGGAAAGACCGTAAATTTGTACCGGATTATCTTTTGCAAGCTCCCGCTTGGGATAGTTTTTAGCAAAGTTATAGATGCCACTAGTGATGAGGTAATTATTGATAATAAATTAAAATTTGATGAAATATCTTCTGACTGGAGTTTACCAATGCGATGATTGACATTGCGATCATTGGCGCGGGTGTTTCTGGCCTAACTGCCGCCTATGAACTCACTCGCTCCGGACACCGGGTAGTGGTGCTGGAAAAGAGCAGCGGCCTCTCTGGGAGGGCAGGGACTCGGCGCCATGGGGCAGTATGCGTCGACCATGGGGCTAATTTTTTTCGCACCACGGATCCCGAAATCGCACATCTCATTCACGAGGTTCTTCCGACCGACGAGCTCGTGGAGGTCAATGGAGAGGTTTGGACCTTTGATCGTTCTGGTGCGATTCTGCCGGGTGATCCGGTTCAGAATAAGGAGCCGAAGTATTCGTACCGCAGGGGAATCAACACTCTTGGCAAGCTTCTCCAGGCCGCGTCCGGGGTGGAAGTTCGCAGGGAGGTGCTCATCGCTGGTCTTGAGCGGGAAGAGGAACATTGGTTACTCCGGGATTCAGGCGGATCCAGCCAAGGTCTTTTTGACGTGGTCATCACCACTGCACCTGCACCACAGGCTATGCAAATATTGCGAGCCAGCGAAATTACTGAGCCTCTTCAGACTACTCTTCTGGATGCACTCCGGGTCTCTCGTTACCACGCCCAGTTTTCGTTTATCCTTGGGTATGACGATTCTTTGAGTCCCTCGAGGGGATTTCATGCTCTGGTGAATTCAGACGGAGGTCATGCCGTTTCCTGGTTGAGCTTCGAGGAGGATAAGCCCGGGCACGTTCCGTTAGGTTCAAGCGTGCTGGTAGTCCAGATGTCACCGTCGTGGACCAGCCGGAGGGTAGAGTATCCTCCGGAGGACATTCTTCCCGAAATTCTTGAGAACGTCAGAGCCTTGCTACCGGAGGTAGAGCAGATGCCGGATTGGTGGGACAGCCAGCGCTGGATGCTGGCAAGCCCGAGGAGTGCCGTGGATCTCGAGTCCTTACGGACTGGTGAAAAAGAGAGTCTCTTCTTTGCTGGAGATGGACTCTGTGGAAGCGGCCGAGTGCCATTGGCGATTAGTTCTGGTCTAGAATCAGCTCGCCGTGTAAGGGCAAAGATCGAGTCACCTCCCGATGCGTAACGGTGCTGGGTGCGTGAGGACGCATTAAAGGCTCCTTATAGCTGAGCGAGGAAGCCGTTGGCCGCTTCCAGATGGGAGGCCTTTTTTCCCGGGGCCATGCGCCTCGCGGTGGCGCACATCATCGCCCACCGTGGGTTTTTCGCGAGAGAGTCGGCGTGGATGAGAATCCAGCGCCAGTAGAGCCCGTCCCATACCGAAGTCCAGTCGCCGGGAGGGTAGTTGCTCATCTTGCGTATGTAAGCGGAACCGGAAAAATAGGGTTTTGTCGCAACTCCTCCGCCGTCGGCATGCTGGCTCATGCCGTAGACATTGGGAACCATGACCCAGTCATAGCTATCGACAAACATCTCCATGAACCATCGGTAGATTTCATCTGGATCAAATTCGCAAAGGAACATGAATCCCCCGAGGGTCATTAGCCGTTCAATATGGTGGCAGTAGCCGGTTTTTTTGACCCGTGCAATGACGTCATCGATGGGCACAATTCCGGTAGTGCCTTCATAAAAAGAGATCGGGATCTTCCGGGAGTGTTTCCAGCGATTGGATGTCCGCATTGATACGCCGAGATCGACATAGGTGGCCCTCATAAATTCCCTCCAGCCAATAATCTGCCGTATAAATCCTTCCAGAGAATTGAGTGGGATTTCGTGGCTCTTTGAATGGGCGAGGGCGGAGCTAATGATCTGTTCTGGAGTTAGGAGCCCGATATTCAACATGGGGGTCAGTACGCTGTGCCAGAGCCAGTTCTTCCCCTCCAAAATGGCATCCTCATAATCCCCGAATAGGGTGAAACGTGAGGTGAGGAATTGCTGGAGCCATTCTTCGCTGCCCTCGTGACAGGTTGGGTAATAGAGAGAGTCGAGGCTACCTGGGTTGTCAGGATAGTTGGAGAGGATGTGGTTGCGTGCCTCCAGGTCGAGAACGTCCCGCTCTGGGAAAGGTATATTGGGGACCTCACTGAGCATGAGCTTGGGGACTTTCTTCCTATTCTGTTCGTCGTAGCTCCACTCGCCCCCGGTGGGCTTATTCCCGTCCATCAAGATACCTAGTCTACGTCTTTGAAACTTGTAAAAGTCCGCCATAAACCAGCGTTTCTTGCCGTCCTTGAATCCCTGGTTGGTCGCCCCGTCATTGATAAACATGGGCGTTTTGAGAGATTCGATGTTTTTGGAATACAGGGAGCAAAAGCGATCCAATCTCTTTTGGAGAAGAAAGTCGTGAACCTCGGCCACGAGGAGATCTTCATTGGTATGC